>JAABUX010007903.1_pt1 | contig 12364 bp, 13 predicted proteins | sample 5561851 | NCBI WGS metagenome assembly JAABUX01 (sample SAMN10711883, study PRJNA513361) | rock metagenome | isolation source: Antarctica rocks | place: Antarctica: Victoria Land, Richard Nunatak red sandstone | collected 2016-01-03 | reverse complement strand
CGGACTTCGAGAGCATCTAGGCGGCCTCGGCTGGCACTGCACGGCGGACTACGGTTGCAGCACCACCGCTCAGACGCCCTACGGCCCCGTCACCTTCGGCGATGGCGTGCAGAGCTGGCTCAACCCGCGGCTCAAATGTGTTGAACTGAAATGAGCCCGCTGCACCACGACCCCGTGTTCGACTGCTTTCGGCCGATCGTGCCGCGGCTGCAAGAGGGGCTCCTTGAGGACTCCTTTCTCGGAACCGTCTTCAGGTCGACCTATGACGTCATCCGTGTATCGAGAGGAGCGGCGGCAGCGTTTCCGCCGCCTGTGAACGAGGAGTACTTCGAGTGGATCGACCTCCTCTCGGCGGTCGTCGAAGCGCGTGAAAGGTTCACGTTCCTGGAGCTCGGCGCCGGCTACGGCCGGTGGTCGATCCGCGCGGCCGCCGCGGCTCGGCAACGGGGAATCGAAACCGTGACATTGGGCTGCGTCGAGGCGGAGCCGACACACTTCGAATGGCTGCGGCAGACCTTGTTCGACAACGGCCTAGACCCCGATGCACACCTGCTTCGCCGCGCCGCGGTGTCCGCTGAGCCGGGGCGGGTGCTCTTCTCGGCAAGCGATAGCGGCGGCTCTAGCCGGTTCGCGCCCGACACGTGGTATGGCCAGGCTGTGTTGGCGGCGGACACGGTATCCGGCAGGCGCAGTGCGATATCCCTCCTGCGACGAGCGATGGGCCGTCGCCTGGGGCACGCCAATCCGGCAGCTATCCCGGTCGAGGCGCTGACCTTGCCGGACCTGCTCGCCCACTTCGCGCAAGTCGACCTGATCGACCTGGACCTGCAGGGCTCCGAGCTGGCGGTCCTTGCCTCGTCTCTCGATGGCTTGACCGAGAAGGTCGCGCGGATTCATATCGGGACCCACAGCCGGCGGATCGAAGCGGGCCCCTGCAGGCGCTTTCAGGCCAGGGGTGGACATGCTTGGCGGATTACGGTTGCGGCACGTCCGCCGAGACCTCGTACGGCCCCGTAACGTTCGGGGATGGTGTGCAAAGCTGGCTGAATCCGACCCTACACCGGGGGCCGTAGGCGCGGTGGCGGAGCCGATTCCGGCGAGGAGACGTTTGGGACCAGCTCACCGTCCCGCTTGAGAACTGCGAGGTCGCTCCCGTCCCACTCCACACTCCATTCGGGATGCGCGCCGACGAAGTCCAGGATCGCTCCATACTCGCCTCCGTGGCTAATTCCCTTCGCCCCGTCTCCGGGCATTGAGTCGACACCCGGCTCGTAGGTGAGGGCGTAGCAATTGTCGATGAGCATCACGCCGCGGCCGGCCATAATCCGCCGCAGTGCCTCGAGCTCTGCGCGAACGTGGGCGTATGTGTGGTTCGAGTCGACGAAAGCGAGGTCGATCAGCTTGGCGCTTCCAGCTCGGATGCGCTCTTCCTCCTCGCGCAGCCACGACACACTGTCCACGCCCATCGCCGGCTGCCACCACGCCGCGAGCCCCAGATCCCGCAATAGCGCCTCGTTCCGCGCGAACAGGGGATGGTCGGCCGTACGCAGATCGACGCTGGTGAGGGTCACGCGTACGCCGTGCGCATCCAGGAAGCGGCATGCTGCTAGCAGCAGCCTGGTGCTCACCAGGCCCTCCGACATTGCATCTGATACCACCCACGGATCTGCGCGGCGATACGTCTCAGGGTAATAAGTGTATGAGCAGCCAAGCTCGACGATTCGCTCCGGCCGGAGGAGGAGGGCATAGCTAAACAGCGGGAGCACCATATAGGGAGTGAAGCCATCCGCTGCGTGACGGCGCACCATCTCAAGGTACGCTAAGTCGGTCCCCGGAAGCTTTCTTCGGTGGGCCGACTGGCGCTCGAACCATCGTTCGAGGGCGATGGCGCTCTCCTTGTCCTTGCGCGACCACCGCCGCGCTTGAATGCGCAGCCGCAGGCCACGGTAACCCCATAGCGCCCTGGGGTGAGTCATCAACCACGATTTTGCGATACGTACGGAACGCTTCGTGGCCAACAACCGAGAGAGCACTGCTCGCATCAGATAAAGTACTCCTGTCTCAGCGTCATTCTACCGAACCGATGTGAAAGCGCCCTACGAGGCCCCCGACCGACTCATTGTGCGTCGAATAAGGGACAAGTCCGCCCTTGACACGACTCGGGTTAACACCAGCCAGGCGGCGAATGCCACGGCGGCAAGAACCGGCTCGACGCCAAGTGGGATCGCGACCCTGGCTTGCTCGACTAGCTGGATGCCCGCCTGAGTCAGCAGACCACCCCCGACGATCAGTGCAATCTTGCGATATTCGTATGCGATCCGCCAGAGCCGGCGTCCCACCGCCTCCGTAACTAGGGCACTGATGGCGAACGTCAGGACCGTCGCCCATGCCGCCCCAAGCATTCCGAATGTAGCGATCAGGAGGATGTTCAATCCGGTGTTGACGATCGCAGCAAGCAAGCGGAGGAGCGTGCCGATCTCGGGCCGCAGCCTTATCGAGGTGGGTGCCGAGAAGAGATGCTGCAGCATCCCGAAGAAGTTAGCGAAAGCAATTAGGAAGACCACCGTCGTGGCGGCAAAGTACTCGTGCCGCGCGTGAATGATCGTGAAGACAGTGGTTGCCGACGCAGATATCAGAACCACCAGCGCCATTCCGGCGACTGCGAAGTAGGTGGCAACCCGGCCGATGATGCGCGGACCGTCATCAGTACTGAAGCTGCTCAGCACGAAGGGATCCCAGGCAGCCTGGGTGGTTGCTCCGAGGACCTGCTGCTCGATTATGCCGACGCGGTAGCCCATGCTGTAGACACCAACCCGGTCAAGGCCGCTGAACCGCGCCAGGAAGAAGCGATCGGAATACTGCGTGACCCAGTCCGCAAGGAGGGCAGGGATACCTGGGAGGCCGAACCGCAGCGCGCGCTTGAGCTCTCCCAGTGAGAGAGCTCCTAGTTTCAGGTGCCTCCGAAGCGTGAAGAGCGCTATAGGGCCGATGACTCCGTTCGCCAGCAGCGGCGCGACGAACACCGCGGGGACACCGCCTCGCGCAAGTACGACTAGCGCCGCGGTCAGGGCCGTGGATAAAATGACAAACGCCGACGAGAGCAAGACGTATCGCGCTGATTGTTGCTTGGCTCGAAACGCGAATTCGCCCATCTCTCGCGGCGCCGATACCGTGATGTTGAGCGCGATCAGAACTCCTACCAACTGCACGTCGGCCGGGAGGTTAGTGCCGAGCCACTTCAACCCTGCCAGCATCAAAAGCGTTGCGACGAGCGCGCAGGCGATGGAAGCGGCAAGGCAGGTGACGACGATCGCGTCGGCCGCATTGGATTCGTTACGCGCGTGGTAGACGGCGAGGAAGCGGAACATGCCAGAATTGATGCCCAGTCGTGCGACGGCCGCAGCCGCCAGCACGACGACCTGTGCCGTCGCGACCAGTCCGAACTGGCTTGCCGAGAATTGGGTGGCGAACACCGGCAGCAGGGCCACCGAACAAGCTAGCGAGAGGATCGCCCCAACGCTGTACACACCAAGGTGTCGGGCGAGGGCTGCATGCGCCCCGGTGCGCGGGGTGGGCGAGGCTGCCCCCAGGCGGCTCATCCAGCCAGTCCCGCGTTAGAGCGAAAAGTCATCCACTTCCCAATCGGTGAGCAGCAACAAGCACCGTGGTGGCTGCTTCATACTCGCGGGGCGTATGAATGACCGGGAGACAGCCGCAGCCGAGGAACTCAGCACCCCCAGTGCCATGCCAATTATTGCGAAGTGAGTGGCAACTCTGCCTATCGTTCGTGAACCGTCCCAGTCGTCGTGGTTAATTAACACGAATGGTCCCAGATAGGTCTGAGTCGCCCGACGGCGGCACCTGTCTCTCAAGCATGGCGCTTCGGTAACCCATGCTGCAGACTCCGATTGGCACAGGTCCGCCGTAACGCGGCAGGAAGAGACAGTCACGAATACTGCGTTACCCAATCGCCCAGCATCGCCGGCACACTTGCTTAGAAAGAGCACTTGCTTCCAAGGGAGCTCCTCCGGTGAGGTTCTGCTTAAGCCTGCGACCCCAGCCGCGATCGCAGTAGCAGCGAATCCCGCTATGACGCCGCCGTGCAACAGCCCGATTAGCATGGCAGTGAGGACCACCGTCCGCATCAGCTCTGACAACGAGTCAAGGACGCGGCATGCAGACCCTTGTTTGGCCCGAAATGCGTATTCGGCGATGTCCCGAGGCGCCGTCAGCACGACGCTGGCATCGATCAAGGCGCCGTGCAGGTGGATCTCTGGCGCCATGGCCCGCGCCGACAATGGTCTATCCGCCGACCATGAGAGGTGTCACGATCAAAGAGCAGAGCTCTGATGGAGCTAGGAATGTAGTCACGACCGCGTCTGCCGCCTGATAGTCCGTCTGTGCGTGGTAGTTAGCGAGGCAACCGAACATGCGGATCCCAAGACCAGGCTCGGTTATCGCCGTCCGTGAGCTGCAACTTGTTCGATAGCAGTAATCAACCGGATAGGCCAGAATTGCGGCGCGCAGATAGGCGGTAGCGCGATCGAGCAGACGAGCGAAAGCATCGAGCCCGCACTGTAACTGCCAAGTTGCCCCCGCTCCACAACGCACGGGTACCGAGCTCTCCTCTTGGCGCGTACGCTCGGTCTGCAATTGGAGCCTCGCGGTTGCGTCATGATATGCCGTGCAGTTGATTCGCCCCAAGACTAACAAACGTTAGGTTCTCCTCCTGCCAATGTGTCTGCGATTGCGTCGCGACAAGCCGGAAGCCGCGCTCCTCAAGGAATGACATAACGGCCTTCCTATCCGGCGCACCCAGATATGGCTTGTAATCGCCAACCGTAACCTCAATCGTCAGCCGCGAGATGTCTGAAAGGCGTTCGCCCGCAGACATCAGTACGTCAAGATCAGCGCCTTGAGTGTCAACCTTCAGGTAGTCGACGTGCGCGATGCTGGCCGCGTCCATGAAGGTGTCGAGGCGTATCGTCGGGACTTGGACGGTTCGAATCTCCGACAGTTCTCCACCTCCGATCCACCGCTCAGCCACCGCCGGGTCTAATTTCAGTAGGGAACTGGCTCCTTCATATGCGTTGATGTGCAGATCAGCAGTGCCGTCGTGGGAGGCCACAGCCATCGGTAACGGGACAAAATTCGACAGAATACCCATTGATCGACTTGCCACCCTGAGATCTGGCTCGAACGCGTAAACCAAGATCTCTGGCCGGGCCAATGCCGAGCGTATCGTTGTCTCTCCCTCGTGCGCTCCTACATCAATCCAGATTTCGCGATACTGCCTCTTCGCAAGTCGGCGGGCGATCCTGGACTCTTTCCAGCGCCATCGCAGAACCCTCACAGGCCTGGGCACACAACCCCGCGCGATGGCCCGCAACCCCGACACGTCTCTAGAGTTCACTTATTTGTGGCGCGCCACCTGAGGGGATCGGCTCCTCCTGGAGCCGCCCAACCGGAGCCCTACGCTTACAGCGGCTCAGCTAGGAGCCTCCTGTGTCGGCGCCCGTTTGATTCGCGCAGGCGAACCTCCGGAAGTTCGTGCTGGGCCATGCCCCAGGTGGGCAGGTTCGTCCGCCACCTGCCGTCCTGACGAGCCTTCCAGATCGTGTAGGCGACGTCCAGCAGGCCGGCGTCGGACAGGAACGGAATGGCTTCCCGCTCGAGGCGCGCGAAGAGGTCGGCGTGGGACTCTGGCGACCACCCCGCGGAGTGCTCCAGGTGCAAGGCCGGATGATCGGCGAACTCCACGAACTCAAAACCAGCCCCCGCCGCCTGGTAGAGGAGAAGGCTATCCAGGTTCCAAGAGAACATCTCCCACTCAGGGTAGCCTCGGACCTCCTCCCAGGAGTCCCGGGTCATCAGCGTAAAGTCTCCGCACGCGTTGAGGTGCAGCCGCGGCAGCACCAGAATCTCAATGAAGGCACGCCGGTACCGCTCGATGCTGGGAGGGCCGCTCCGCGCACTCCAGCGGGTGGCGCGGCGGACGAACGCCACCGGGTCCTGGAAAAACACCCTGGCAAGGTCGCTTGCACCCCGCACGTGAGGGTACGTCCTCCCTCGGTTCGGGTAGAAGATCCCGGTCTTTCGGTTCACCCGAACGGGCGCGGCCCGGCGCAGCAGCTGCGGATCGACCGTCAAATCCGGGTCGAATGGTACGTCGGCACGGTCGGCGCGGTAAAGGCACCGATCGCGCAGGTCTCCAGTGCTGTCGAGGAAGAGTTCGTCGGAAAGGAGGATGTCGATGTTCGTCGCCAGCACGGCGTCCCCGCTCGCCCGCTTGATGCCGACGTTCTTGGCGATCATCTGGAAGAACTTCAACTGTTCGGAGCTCGCGAGCCGAGCATGAACTTCGGGTGGAACGGTGATCATCCTCACAGTGAAGCCGTCGAGGGCGGGGCGAGTCAGGACTTCACTTAGTGGCGGAGAGTCATCGGGCGGGTTCCAATCGACCAGGATCAGCTCGACCTCTCGGCCGAGGCGCTCCGTCTGGTCCGCGAGTCCGTCGATGAAGACCTGGGTGCGAGGCAGCAGGTGCAGCCCGTGACCATCGTTACGAGAAGCCGCGACTACTGAAAGCAACGTGAGTCCAACGGCACAGCAACTACCTCAGAGGTAGCTCGGCCGTCCGTTGAGAAGCTGGTCGTAGATCCAACAGTAAGTCCTCTCGAGGCCCGCCTCAAGCGTGATCGCCGGCTCCCAGCCAATCGTCTCACGGAGAAGGGTGTTATCACTGTTCCTGCCTCGCACACCCTGCGGCGCGCTGCGATTGTACACGCGCTTCAGCTTCACCCCGGCGACACCCTCAACGATGTCGACCATCTCGTTGATGGAGACGAGGCTGTCGCTCCCGAGATTGAGGGGATCAGCGTAGTCGCTGCTCATGATCCTCAGCGTTCCGGAGACGCAGTCGTCTGCGAACATGAAGCTTCGCGTCTGCTCGCCGTCCCCCCAGATCTCTATCTCGCCGGTTCCGGCGATCTTTGCCGCGGCGACCTTCCTGCAGATTGCCGCGGGCGCCTTCTCACGACCACCGTCCCACGTGCCGAGCGGCCCATATACGTTGTGGTATCGGGCGACGCGAGTCTCCAGACCAAAATCATCCTTGAAGTGGCGGCACATGCGCTCCGTGAATAGCTTCTCCCAGCCATATCCGTCTTCGGGGAGCGCAGGATACGCATCTTCTTCCTTCAGCGCTGTGACGTCCGGCGTCTGCTGCTTCTGGGTGTTGTAGATGCAGGCGGACGACGAGTAGAAGAGGCGCTTCACGCCGCTGTCGCGAGCGGCACGCAGCATGTGGGTGCTGATCAGGACGGACAGCATGCAATCGGCCCTGTGGGACTCGATGAAACCCATCCCACCCATGTCGGCCGCGAGGTTGAAGACAAGGTCGATACTTTCCGTCGCGTGGCGACAATTGTCCTCGCGGCGTAGGTCTGATTCGATCTCCTCCACCCCTGGCGTGTGCTGGTACCACTGGCCGATCGGTCGTATGTCGACACCGCGCAGGCGTTTGAAGCCCCGCGCCCGCAGCCCGGCCAGCAGATGGCCGCCGATGAATCCGCCGGCGCCGGTAACGAGCACTCGAGAATCGGTGTCGAGGTCGCTATCCTCGAAGTTGTTTTCGATCAGGTGCGGGCCTCCGCGAAGTCCATGTTGATTCGGGGTCCCTGCCCAAGCTGGACCAGCAGCGTCCCCCGGTCTGCCGGGAATTCCTTGAGAAGCTGCCAGCAGTCGATGACGACCTTGGGCTGTCCTAGTTCAGAGATGATGGAAGGAAGGTCCTGGAGCTCCGGCCACGGCGTCGTCACCACGGCGAGATCGGCGAAGTCCGCGCATTCGGCAAGGGAGTCGGTCACCGAGATTCCATTGAGCAGGGGGGACAGGGATCCGATCCGGCACATCGGATCCCAGGCGATGACCTCGAAGCCGTCCTTTGCGCAATCGGCCGCCAGGGTGACCCCGAACGACTCATCCCGCACAGGCGTGCCCGGCTTGTACGAGAGGCCCAGGGTGGCGACCCGATTTCCCCTTCCGCGATGCGTCCGTAGGAGAGCCATGACCCTTTCAACCTGGCGGCGATTGATCGTATCGGTTGCCTCGGCGATGTCTGCGCGGCCACCAAGTGAGCGGGCGAGCGCGGCCAGCGCGGCGTTGTCGCGGGGGAAGCACGGCCCCCCGAACGGCGCTCCTGGCTTCAGGTACTTCGGACCGATTCGGCTATCGAGGCCCAACGCACCGGCGACGAGGTGAGCGTCGGCACCGGGAAGGCGCTCGCAGATCTCGCCCAGCATGTTCGCATAGGAAATCTTAGTCGTGACGAAGGTGTTGACAGCGAGCTTAGCGACCTCGGCGCTGGTCGGATCCATCCGTGCCACGGGCGATTCGCGGCCCGACACGGTGGCGAGAACAGAGATGAGTAGGTCGCCCGAAGCGGTGTCCGACTCGCCGACTAGGACCATGTCGGGCCGCGTCAGGTCGGTGATCACGCTTCCGAGGGCGATGAACTCCGGGCTGTAGCAGAGTCCGACGCCGTCACCGACGGTGAGCCCGGAAGCAGATTCAAGAGCTGTGCGCACGGCTCCGGTCGTGGAACCCGGCATCACGGTGCTCGTGATCACTACCACGTGACGTCCGCCACCACCCAATCTCAGGGCCGAACCGATCTCCTTGATCGCCGCCAGCACGTAGTCGAGCGTGAACATGCCATCCTCTCCGCTCGGTGTCGGCACCACGACAAAGCTCATCTCCGCGTCCTTAAGGGCCGTCTCAAAATCTTTCGTCGCCCGCAGCCGCGAACCGGCTCGCGCGAGCATCTCCTCGAGCCCAGGTTCCGTCACCGGCGCCCGCCCCTCGTTAAGCGCTTCGACCGTCTTCGCACTCACGTCGACGCCGACGACGGTCATGCCCGACGCAGCAAAGACAGCCGCCATCGGCGAGCCCAGACGGCCGAGACCGACGACAGCCACTTTCATCCGGCGGCCTCGATGGGTGCCGCCTGGTTCCGAGAGGGTTTGGCGACGATCAGGGTGTGCCAACCCAGCCTATGTTCAAGCCAGCGGAACACCGACCTCGGCATCCAACGGAAATACCACTCACGACGGTACCGATGCTGGACATAGTCGGAGATGCGGTAGGGGAAGATGTGTTCCTTCCAGATTCTCTGGACCTCAAAGCCTCTGAGGAGGTCGCGGACTTCGCGACTGTTGTAAGTATAAGCCACGGGGCAGTCAAGCTGCGCCTCCGCATGACGGCGGGTAAGATCACGGGCCCGCCAGAACGCGCCCTTGCCCTCCGTCAACGTGATCCAGATACCTTTCCAGGACCACTTGCTGTAGAGCATGATCCGCAGTTCGGTGGTGGGACCGCAGAACTTCAAGAGTTCACTCACGACGTTTGCGGGGTTGGGGGTGTGGTGGATGACCCCAAACGAATAAATAAGGTCATACGGCTGCGCCTCGACATAGTCTGACAGACGCTCCGCATCTGCTTGTTTGATCTCGGCCTCTAGCTCGAAGATTGCGAAGCGAGAGCGACAAACCTTGAGGCTCTCCTCAGACAAATCGACAGCGGTCAGTTGGGCCCCCGCCCTGGCAAAGTTGATCGAGTCCGTGCCAATGCCGCATCCAACCTCGAGTACCCTTTTCCCTCGCCAGCGCTCGAACTGGGCAAAGTGGGGAATGTGAGGTTCGACGGCATACTTGCGCGCCTCGACTTCGTCGAAATACTGACGCGTCCCCGGAGGTGAGGGCGAATGGCGGATGTTACAGGGCCGGCTATCCCAAAATGCCCGTACCGCTGCGATGTCCGCGGAACTGGCTGGACCGGAGATGGCGTTGGGCACCAAGCCTAGAGCCTACTGACGGGTTGAAGCCGCTCGGCTGCGTGCACAAAAACCCTCCCGCTCCGCGTCATCGACGTAACATTCTAACAGCATGCGCTCGAGGATGTCCGGCTCGCGTGCCCTTAGGGACCCGATCCGGTAACTATGACTAAAATTTAGCGCCGGGCGCAAATATGCGACTGAGCAGGCGACGCTGCTGAGCTTGGCGCTAGCCTTCCGAAGTGATGGCGAAGACAGACCGCATCATAGAAAACGCGGTCAGCGGGGAGCGGATCGAGGTCGTCCGGACTGCAGCCGAGACTGGCGGCGAGCTGTTCTCCTTCGAGCTGTTCCTGAAGGCTGGGGGCCGGGTTCCTGCTGCCCATGCTCATCCCGAACAGCAGGAGCGATTTACCGTGCTCGAAGGCCGGGTGAGGTTCCGCGTCGGAATCCACTCCCGCCTCGCCCGCGCTGGCGACACGATGACTGTGCCGGCTGGGACCAGCCACAGCTTCGCCAACGTGGGCACGCACACAGCTCACCTGCTGGTCGAAGTCCGGCCGGCGCTGCAGATGGAGGAGCTGCTGGCGACCGGGGCCGAGCTGGCACAAACGAATGGACGCCGGCGCCAATTCCCTGCGCCACTTGACCTGGCCCTCTTCCTGCAGGAGTTCCGGCGAGAGGTGGCGGTACCGGTCCTGCCGGCGGCGCTGGTCAAGGCCATCGTCGCTCCTCTCGCCTGGCTGGCTAGGTCGCGCGGGCTCGATGCGAGCTACCGATCTCTGCGCGCGTCTCTAAGAGAGTGAATGCGTTCGAGGTGCGCCATGATGCGGCCGCGCGGCAGAATTGGCTTGATCGGGGTCAAATCGGCGGGCCCAAGTCATCCACTCCAGCCTCACGGTTGGCGGCGTCCCTGGCGTGACCGAGGGACCGTCGCGCTAACTCCTTTCCGTCCCACTTGCACCCGCCGACCCACCCCAGGTCTGCCTCGTCTCAAAGTTGACAGCCGGTGGCCAGGGCGGAAGGCGTGCTCAGCGAATGGCGACCAGCAGTTCTAGAGAGTCGACCAGGCGGGGACCCGGCCGGTTGAAATAGGCAGAGCCATCCAGAACGACGACCCGAGTGGCGCCCACAGCATCGATTTGGTCCTGGACCAGTGCCGCCTCGGCCAGGGCACGCTCCCGATCGAAGCCGCAAGGGGCCAACACCAGCAGCTCCGGGCGCGCGGCGGCCACCTGCGCCCAGCTGGCAGCCTTGGACGGCATATAGGACCGGGCAAGTGGATCTTCGATACCCGCCAGCTTGAGCAAATCAGGGGTCCAGTGACCCGCCGGATACGGAGGGTCGAGCCATTCCAGGAAGACACCCCGAACTGCCAGCTGGGCTCGGGCCTTTTGAGCCGCGTCCTCGATGCGCCCGCGCAGGATCGTCAACAGGGGTCGGGCATCGGCGCCACCAGCGACCGCCAGTTCCCCAATGTCGCTCAGCACCTCCTTGAGGGAGTGGGGGTGCTGCCGCAGCATCGCCACTCCGGGCAGACGTGGGGCGACCCGCTCGGCATCGACGGCGCAAACCCGGCAGACGTCCTGCCCGACCACCAGGTCAGGCTTGAGAGCAAGAATGGCCTGAACGTCTACTTCATAGAGCGCCTGGCCCTGCTCTGCCGCCTGCGCAACGGCCACCTCGATGCCGCTGCTGGCCTGCTCCGACAGCGGCAGCCTGGAGCGGGTCACTATCGGTCGCGCCGCCGCCTCAGGCGGAAAGTCGCACTCATGCGTCACGGCCACGACTTGATCGCCGAGTCCGAGCGCAAAGAGCGTCTCAGTGGCGCTGGGCAACAGGGAGACGATCCTCACCACCTGTCACGGTATACGTCATGAGCGTCTACGCGCTGATGTGGTCTGGTGGCAAAGACAGTGCGCTGGCGCTTCAGCGGGCACGGTTGGCAGGGCTGGAAGTCGGGCGCCTCCTCAACTTCTTCGAGGCCGCGAGCGGGCGAGTCAGGTTCCACGCCACGCGCGTGGAGCTGGTTCAAGCGCAGGCGGATGCTCTGGGGGTCGAGCTTCGCGCGATCGGCACCGCTTGGCCAGAGATGGAGGGCCGCCTCCAGCTCGAGCTGGTTAGGCTTCGGGAGAACGGCTTCGCCGGCGTCGTGCTGGGTGACATTCATCTGGCCGACGTGCGCGCCTGGTACGAGGAGCGGGTCACCGCCGCCGGGCTGGAACATGTGGAGCCGATCTGGGGCGAGCCGCCGATGGCGCTGGTCAGGGAGTTCGCGGAGAGCGGCGGCAGGGCTGTTATCACTTGCGTCGATCGGACCCAGCTGGACCCCTCGTGGCTGGGCCGGATCATCGACGAGCGCTTTCCGGACGAGATTCTGGTCGCCGGCATCGATCCGTGCGGGGAGAACGGCGAGTATCACTCATTTGCATTCCAGGGCCCAATGTTCAACCGCCCGGTGGGTTGGCGTCCGGGTGAAGCGCGGGCCGACTCACGCTTCAGCCAGCTCGACGTCCTTCTCAGGGACAGTTC
>JAABUX010007902.1_pt1 | contig 12365 bp, 12 predicted proteins | sample 5561851 | NCBI WGS metagenome assembly JAABUX01 (sample SAMN10711883, study PRJNA513361) | rock metagenome | isolation source: Antarctica rocks | place: Antarctica: Victoria Land, Richard Nunatak red sandstone | collected 2016-01-03 | reverse complement strand
GGCGACCGCGGCCGATCTCGGGCCGAACACGACGGTCGAGAAGTTGCCGGGCGGGGCGTCCGTAATCGTGCGTGCCGCACAAGGCGCGCCCGTCGCAGCCATCGAGTTGTGGTATCGCGCACCCTCGACGGGCTTCGGCACGAAGCCCGAGCCCGCGATCGCGCGGCTCGCGGCGCAGGTCGTCGCCGGCTCGAAGCCGATCGTCGGCGAACCGCTCGGAAAGGTCGTCGGCAGCGCGGGCGGCCGCCTGTCGATCACGACCTATAGCGATTCCATCGCGGTGTCGGCCATCGTTCCGTCGAGCGCAGCGCGCGCGGTCGTGAAAGCGATGACCACGGCGTATTTCGCGCCCGTCACGACGGAAGATGCGTATCGCTCGGCGCAGCGCGAAGTGGCGCAGGAGGCGCTGATTTCGACGTTCGACGCCGAGGCCGTCGTCCGCGACGCCGTGTTTTCGCAGCTCTTCACGAGCGGGCCGCAGCATTATCCCGCGCTCGGCGATCCCAAGGATATCGCGTCGATCTCCTTTGCCGATGTGAAAGCGTTCGCGAGCCGCGCGTTTCGAGCGCAGAACGCAACGCTCGTCGTGAGCGGCGCGATCGCTCCCGACGTCGCGACGGCGGCCGTGGCGGGGCGTCCGAGCACCGACGAGAGTTCCGAACCACCGTCGGCGGCGGTCCTCGCGACGTCGGTCGCGCCCGTCACGAAGGCGTTCGTGCAGAACTCCGGCGGTTACGGCTGGGTCGGTCCTTCGATCGTCGATCAGCGCGAAGCGACCGCGATGGATTTCATCGCCGACTATCTCTTTCGTGCCGAAGACGGACTCGTCGCGCGCGCGGCCGCGGATGCGGTGCCCGAGTCGCTGCTCGTCGGACAGTTCATCACGCTGCGCGATCCGGGCGTCATGTTCGTAGCGTATGCGGGGAAGAAAACCGATCGCCTGAAATCGCTCGTCGACGACGGTGTCGCCACGATCCGTAAGCCTCTCGCCGCGAGCACGTTTATGGCTGCGCTCGAATCGTTCAAGTACCATCTCTTGAGCGATCTGCAAACGCCGTCGCAACTCGCCGACAACTATGGTTGGTACAGTGTCGAAGGATCGGTCGCCTACGCTCCTGGCGTCGATGGTGAGAGCGGTGCGTACTTCAAAGCTGCATCGTCGCTCACGCCCGATTTCGTGGCCGCGACGGCGGAGAAGTATCTCGGCAAGGCGCCCGTCGTCGTGACCCTCACCAAGGAAGTGAAGCCGGCTTCGCCTTCCGAGACGAAGGCGAAGTCGTGATCGGCCGTACCGCTCGCGCGGCGGGTCTCGGGCTTGCGGCGCTGATCGCGCTCGCGGGCGCGTCGCCTGGGCCGAGCGTGATTTCACGGTACCCGACGGCTTTTGCGACCGATCTCGGCGTTACCAAATTGATCGGGGAATCCGACACGGATGCCGCCGTGAGCGGCGTGCAGATATTCATCGCCGCCGGTCTCGATCGCGAGGTTCCGGCAACGTCGGGCGTCGCGTCGCTCGTCGCCGACTGCATCACGCGAACCCCGGTGAGCGCATCGGCCGGCATGCCCGCAATCGCGCTTCGCGACGCGATCGCGGCGTCCGGCGGCACGTTGACCTCGACCGTCGACGGCCGCTCGGTGCACTTCTACATCGAGAGCCGCAGCGAACGCCTCGCCGCGGCGATCGCGCTGTTTGGCAAGGCTCTGGCCGCACCCGACTTTTCACCCGCGACGATCGCGGCGGCACGAACGTCGCTGCAATCGCGCATCGGCGAACTCGAGGGGAACGCGCTCTCCGTCGGCATCGCGATGTTTCGGCGCTCGTACTATACGAGCGGCGCCGGCGCAGCCGCGCTCGGTAACACCTCGACGCTCGCAAATCTCGGCAGGCCGGACGTTGCGGCGTTCTACGCCGCAAATTACAAGCGTGGCGCGATGAGTGCGAGCGCCGTGGGCGCACTTGCCCCCTCGCTCGGCGACGCGTTGAAAAATGTTGCGCTCGCGCTGCCCGACGGCGCGAATCCGCCCGTCGTCTCTAAGACGCGCACGATTCCGCAAGAAGCGCCGCGCATCGTCGCGCACCGCGACGTCAACGCGCCTTGGGTGGTCGTCGGCTTCGCGGCGCCGCCGCCGGCGAGCAAAGATTTCGGCGCGATGCTCGTGTTGCAAAAGCTACTCGCCGATGCATTCGAGCGCGATAGCGCGACGACGCTCGGTTTCATCGAAAAGTCGATCGGCGCGTTTTATCTCTACGATACGTCCCCGGCGAGCCTCGTCGTGTACGTCAACGGCACGCAGATCGATCCGTCGCTCGCGCTGCGGCAATTGCTCGTCGTCTCGCGCTCGCTCTCACTCAAACCCTTGGGTGCCACACCGCTCGCGCATTTCAAAGCCGCCGCCGAAGGTCAGTTCCTCACCGATTCCGTGTCGCTCTCGGATCGCTCGTATTTGCTCGGAACGTTCGCTTCGCAAGGGCTCGGAACCGATTCGATCAACGGTGCTCTGAACGCGCTCGAGAAGACGACCGCGGCCGACGTGCAACGCGTCGCGAAATCGTACCTGCAGCGGTATATTGTCGCCCTCGTGCTCCCGCGCACGACCCGAGACGCTACGCGCTGAATCTCGCGCTGGTCCACGATTATCTCAACCAGCGCGGTGGTGCGGAACGCGTGTTCCGCCACCTCGCCGAACTCTATCCGGCGGCGCCCGTGTACACGTCGCTCTTCGATGAGGCGGTAACGGGCGATCTCGTCGCGGCCTCGCGTGTGCGCACGTCGTTCCTCCAGGCGCTGCCCGGAGCGACCGCATATTTCCGGTTTCTCGCGCCAATGTACCCCGCCGCTTTCGAACGGTTCGATCTGCGTGCGTACGATACGATCGTGAGCACGACGACGGCATGGGCCAAGGGCGTACGCTTTCGGCCCGATGCGACGCACGTCTGCTACATTCATACGGTGAGCCGTTTCGCGTTTGCATACGACGCGTACGTGGGCGGTCTCGCCGGCGGCCCGACGGCGCTCGCGGCGCGACTCGCTAGGCCCCTGATCGGCCGGCTCGTCGCGTGGGATCTCGAGGCGGCGAAGCGGCCGACGGCGTTCATCGCCAATTCGCGAAACGTCGCGGCGCGCGTGCGTCAATATTACGGTCGTGAAGCACTCGTCGCGCACTGTCCGATCGATATCGATCGTTTTGCCGTCGGCCCGGGCGACGGCGACTACGCGCTGGTCGTCTCGCGGCTCCTGCCCTACAAACGCATCGGACTCGCGATCGCCGCCTGCGCGAGCGTCGGCCTGCGGCTCGTCGTCGTCGGCGTCGGGCCGGCGGAACGCGCGCTCAAAGACGCGGCGCTCGGCACGCGTACCGAATTTCTCGGTGCGACGAGCGACGGCGCGCTGCGCGAGCTGATGGGTCGCGCGCGCCTCGTCATTCTACCGGGGGAGGAAGACTACGGGCTCGTACCGCTGGAGGCAAACGCGTCGGGACGTCCGATCGTCGCGTACGGTGCCGGTGGGGCGCTCGAAACGGTCGTGCCCGGCATAACGGGCGCGTTCTTCGCATCCCCGACGATCGACTCGCTCGCGACGACGCTCGCGCGCTTCGATCCCGATCGGTACGACGCCTCGTGTCTGCGCGCGCACGCCGAACGGTTCGGTCCCGAACCGTTCAAAGCGCGGTTCGCGGCCCTCGTGCGCGCGGTCGTCGAACGCGGCGAAGCTACCGCGTTACGCGATCGGGACCGTCTCGTCGAAGCGTGACCTCATCGCGTGCTCGCGAGGGTTCGAAGGACCGCGAGCGTCGCACTTCCGAACGCGGTGCGATCGGCAAACGCGAAGCGGGTCGTCGCCCGTTCGCGTAGCGTCTCGCGTCGATCGCGGTCGTCGAAGAGCGTGCGGATCGCGCCCGCCCACATGCCCACGTCCCGGGGATCGAGTAACGCGGCGGCACCGCCCGTCGCCTCCGGAAGTGCCGTGGCGTTCGACGCGATGACGGGGGCGCCGCAGGCCATCGCCTCGATTGCGATCAGGCCGAATCCCTCGGCGAGCGACGGCACGAGCACGACTTCGGCGTGACGATAGAGCGCACGAAGTAACGGGTCTCCGGCATTGATCTCTCCGGCGGGGACACCGCGCTCGCGCGCGTAGGCGCGGTCACCCGGTGTGAGCGTGCCGGCGATGACGAGCCGTTCGCCCGGTGCTTGGAATGCGCGCGCGCAGGCATCGATCGCGAGTCGGACGTTCTTACGCGCTTCGCTTGGGCCGACGAAGAGCGCGAAGCGCGTTCCGGCGATGCCCGGCGGCAGCTCGTCCCCGCTTGCGGGAAACCAGAACGGATCGGGCGAGGGCGCGATCACGGTGAAGCGTTCGGCAGCGAGGCGTAGTTCGCGTGCGAGTTCGCCGCGCGCCCACGTCGAGGTCGTGAGGAAACGCGTGGCCCGGCGAGCGGCGCGTCGCATCGGGCGCCGTTCGCGCGCGCGCGCGACGACGTCGCGTGCGGGACGCGTGAAGGCGAACGCATCGTGGACGGTCACGAGCGTCGGCGCGTGCGCGACGTAGCGCATGCCGTTGAACGGAAACCAGACGACGTCGTACCGCCCGCGATGCGCGGCGGTCGACGTTGCGGCGATCGCGTATGGGAATTCGGCCGCGAGCGCACGCCGGTCGTCGCGCTTATCGGCGAGCAGGACGACGTCGACGTCGCCGGCCAGGGCGATCGCGCGTAAGACGCCGCGTGCGAGTCGGCCCATGCCGCGCCGGTCGCGCGCGAGGTTCGCGGCATCGATCCCGAGCGCGAGCGCCGGACCGAAGGCGCGGTCGCGCGTCACTTCGCGTGAAAGACGAAGATCGCGATGACGCTGATCGAGTTGAAGAGCCCGTGCGTCGTCACGTTCGCCCAATAATTCCGCGTCCGCGCGTAGACGAAGGCGAGCACCATGCCGCCGAGCGCGAGCGGGATCGACACGGTGACGAGTTGTGCGCTCGCGGCGCCCAAGGCGTGCACGATGCCGAAAACGAGTCCGCTGACGACGATGGCGACGGCGATCGATGCGTAGCGCGTGAGCGCGTTGAAAAGAAAGACGCGAAAGATTAGCTCCTCGATCATCGGCGCGAGGATGCAGGCGAGGATGAAGAAGCCAATTTTGTCCAGCGGCGTTTTCATCTGTTGGAGGAGCGCGATTGCATTTTCCGTGTCGTGACGTTTGGTGATCGAAAAGATGATCGCGCTCGCGAACGTGACGACGAGCCACATGACGATCGTGCCGAGGACGCCCGTTTGCAGATCGCGCAGCGCCGGTTTACGGATGCCGAGTTCGGCGCGCGTCACGCGAGCGAGCCGGGGCAGAACCAACCCGAGAAAGAGCGCCACGGGCGCGTAACCGAAGAGCTGCGCGATAACGAGTTGTTGCGCGTTTGCGAGCGGATGGCGCAGGTCGACGACGTGCAGGCGCGCCGCGATGCTCAGATAGATGAAGGGTGCGATCACGTACAGGACCAGGACGCCGAGCGCGACGAGCAGGATGCCGCCGACCGGCCACGCCTTAGGGGGCCAGGACGTCGGCGAGAGCGCCGAACGCGACGAGGTCGAGTTGTTCCGCACGGATCTCCGAATCGATATCGAGCGCAGCGAGCGCCGCTTGCGTGCGCGCGCGGTCGATTTCGAGCGCGAGGAGCAGACTATTGGCGAGCGTCTTGCGGCGGTACGCGAAGGCCCCCCGCACGACCTGCAGAAAAAATGCGCGATCGCGCACGATAACGGGCGGTATCGCATGCGGTTCCAAAACGACCACGGCGCTCTCGACGTTGGGTCGCGGGTAGAAGACACTCGGCCCAAGCGAAAACGCGCGACGTACCGACGCAAAATAACGACAGAAAACGGTGAGGCTGCCGTAAGCGGCGCTCGATGGGTTTGCGGCGAGCCGTTCGGCGACTTCGCGTTGCACCATGACGACGATGCGCGCGGGCGGTTCGGAAAGTTGGAGCCACGTCGTCAAGAGCGGCGTCGCGATGTTATAGGGCAGGTTTCCTGCGGCGCACCACGCGCCGTCCCGCGCGTACGCGGCGTAATCGAAAGCGAGCGCATCGGCTTCGACGATCGTCGCCACGTCGAGGTCCGCGCGCTCGTGCAAGATGTCGATCATGTCGCGATCGATCTCGACGGCCGTGACGCTCGCACCGAGCGCGACGAGCGACGCCGTCAAAGCCCCCGTTCCCGGGCCGATCTCGAGGACGCGCGTCGTCGGTGGCGCGACGCAAAGAACGGCGATGCGCTTGGCCGCACCGCCGTCCATGAGAAAGTTTTGTCCTAAACGTTTTTTGGGACGTAAGCCGCGCGCCGCTAAGAGCGCGCGCGGATGCGTCGGCGGCGTCTCTATCGGAGAACGTAAACCGTGACGGAATGGCGCCCGTAGTTCATCGCCGCGGCGTTGGTACTCATGCCGAGGTCGATGCGATTGCCCGTAATCGCTCCACCGGTGTCGCCCGCGACCGCACGACCGTAGCCCGGGATGAAGAGCTTCGTCCCCAGCGGAATCACGCGCGGGTCGACTGCGATGACGCCGAAGCCCGCGCGAACGCCGCTCGCGGTGATACCGCTGCAGCGATAGCATCCCGCGGCGTAGGCGGTCGCGATCATGTGCAGCGCGGAGCCCGCGAAATGTACGGCGCTTTCGAAGCCTTGCACGGCGATGCGCGCGAGCGACGGCGCCACGGCCGAGCCGTGCGCGACGATGCGCGCGTGCGGGAGGCGAATGACGCACGAACCGACGAGCGTCCGACGGGTGCCGCCGTTCGCGCGATGCGTGTAGCGGTAGGTCATCTCGCGCAGACCCGGACGACCGCCCGCGACGAGGCGCGTTCGGCCTTTTGCGAGGCGTGCATCCGTTCGCACGCGCGTCCCGACGGGGATCGGTCGCACGACGTGCTTCGTCCAGATCTTGACGTGTGCGACCCGAACGAAATCGTTGGATTCCAGTCGGCTTCCGAGCGCCGGCGATTCGTCGAACGACCCGAGGCGCACGTGCGCGAGATTGAGCAGCGCAAGAACGGTCGTGGGCACTTCACGCACGACGCGTGCGTGGCGGTCGACGGAAAGCAAAACTTGTGAGCCGCTCGGGATCGCTTGGCGGACCGCGATGCGGGTGCCGTCGGCTATCGACTCATCGAGGCCGGGCGTCACGACTTCGCCCGTGCCGACGTGAAGATCGCGTTCGGTGAGAAAATCGCGGACGGTACGTGCCGTCGTCGCGTAGGTGAATGCGGTACCGTCTCGTTCGATCGTGACGAAGGTCGGTGCGGCCGCAGCGGAGGCGGGGGAAGCGACGCTCGCGGTCGTTGCTGCATCGGTGCGGGCACCACCGCTTTCGGCGGCGTATGCGGGGCTAAAAATGCCGATCGAAAGAACGAACGTAAATACAAAAGGGCTTACGGTTCGTACGATTCTTTGATCATTGACGATCAACTCGGCGCCTTTCTGGACGTACCGCACGCCACCGAACGACCCACGAGAGAATCGTGAGCGTCCCAAGACGAGGCGCGGGGTTACAAAGTAGCGGTCGACGCTTCTAACGGAAGGACGACCACGGCGGTCCCGATGTTAATCGAGCCGCGGAACTCGGCCACGTTAACACGCAGGTTTGGGCCGCGTCAACTTGACAAAATCTCATTCCGACGAATGTAGGCGTTGACCGCGTCGGGCAGAATCGTGGGCCATCGTGAGCGGGTTTCGCGTCGGCCTCTTCAGCGAGTGTTACCAGCCGATCCAAAATGGGATCGTCACGTCCCTCATAACGCTGACCGCGAGCCTGCGCGCGCGTGATCGCGCGTACGTGGTCGTCACGCCGGAGATGCCGCGGTTTCGCGACGTCGATCGCAACGTCTCGCGCGTCGCGTCGCTGCCGCTCCCGACGCGCACTGCGTACCGTCTTACGGTACCGTATCTTTCACGCGACATCGGAGGGGTTAGCGTGGTGCACGCGCACTCCGCATTCGTCACGGGTTGGCTCGCGTTACGCACGGCACGCCGCGCGTGCGTTCCGCTCGTGTTCACGTATCACACGCAGCTCGAAGCATACGCGCACTACGTTCCGTTACAGCCGAACGTGGCGCGCGCGGTCGCAACGCGACTCACGCGCGCGTACGCCAATGCCGCCGACGCCGTCATCGTTCCGACTCGGGCGATGAACGATCGTCTGCGTGCGATGGGCGTGCGTTCGCGCATCGAGGTCGTGCCCACCGGCATCGACGTCGCACGATTCGCGCGAGGAAGCCGAAGCGACGACGTACGGGCGCGTCTCGGCGTCGCGCGCGAAGAATTCTTGATCCTCTGCGTCGGGCGACTCGGACGCGAGAAAAACGTCGAACTCGCGTTGCATGCATTCGCGCGGCTCGACGAACCGCGGGCGCGTTTGGTCATCGTGGGTGACGGTGCACATCGCGCGGCGCTCGAGCGCGAATGCGTGCGTGCGAATATCGGATCGCGGGTGTCGTTCGCGGGCGAATTGCCGCGCGACGCGTTGCCCGACGTCTACGCGAGCGCAGACGCCTTCGTCTTTACGAGCCACAGCGAAACGCAGGGGTTGGTCTTGGTCGAAGCGCTCGCGTCGGGGGTGCCGATCGTCGCGATCGACGCGCCGCAGACGGCGGACGTCCTCGGCGACATGCCCCTCGTGATCGACGATGCGGATGCCGTGGCGGCAGCCCTTCGGCGGGAGCTCGCGCAGTCGGCTCCGCGGCTGGGTTCGTCGCGTACCGATCGTCGACGCAGCGCCGCCGCTCGTTTCGACGGCGATCGACTCGGCGAACGGATCATCAGCATTTACGATTCGCTCGCGACCCCGCTTCCGATCCGGCGGTTTCCCTTGCGCACGAACTTGCCCGTTTTGCGTTGACATCGAACATATGTTCGAGGTAAAATGGGAACGAGGCATGCATGAAGATGAGCACACGCAGACACGACTCGATCGTTACGGCCACGCTCGGATTCGCCGCGGGTGGCGCCGGTGACGGTGTCGTCTACGTCTCGCTCGCGGGAGCGGCAGCCAACGACGGCGACGGCCTCGTCAGGGTGGCGTTTCGTTGTCGGCCGCTCCCGGCGCTTCGCGGGCGCGATATCGCCTACGCGGCGTTAGAAGCTGCCGCGCATCGCTTGAGCGATCGTCGGCAGGCGATCCGGTTCGCGATCGACGACGAGGCGCTCGTAGCCGACCTGACCGAGCACCGGCCGGTGCCGACCGCGCTGACGGTGCCCTACGTACGCGCGCAGTGCGCGCTCAACCGGCTCGGCACGGCGACGGTCGTCGCAGAAGCCGACCGGACGGTTCGCGATCTCACGGCGCGGGCGCGCGCGGAGGTCGCCCTCGACGTCGCTGCGTGATGGCGGGGCGAAGCCTCCGAGAGGGCGGCTACGGCGGCTGACGCGTCGCGATTTGCCGGCCGATTCCGTCGCGCTCGCCCGTTTTCTCCTCGGCAGCGTCCTCGTCTGCGAGACGGAGGCGGGGCGTTGTACGACGCGGATCGTCGAGACGGAGGCGTACATGCCGGGCGATCCGGCGGCCCACGCGTACCGCCGCGAGACGGTGCGGAATCGATCGCTCTTCCTGCGCCGCGGTCACGCCTACGTGTACTTCATCTACGGTATGTACTTCTGCATCAACGTTTCGAGCGAGCATGCGGGGATCGGGGCTGGCGTGCTCTTGCGCGCCGGTGAGCCGCTCGAAGGCGTCGCCGTGATGACGGCGCGCCGCCCGCATGCCAAGCACGTCGACCTCTGTCGCGGCCCGGGCAAACTCGCGACGTCGCTCGGGATCACACGTTTGCACGACGGTCTCGATCTCGTCGCCCCGGGGCCGCTGTGGCTCGCCGCGGGCGCCGCACCCACCGACATCCGCACGAGCGTGCGGATCGGCATCACGAAAGCCGCCGATGCGTTGCTGCGCTTTTACGAGGCGGAGAGCCCGTTCGTCAGCGGTCCTCGTCGGCTCAACGATCCGATGCCGCCATGAGCGGCACTCCGCCGCGCGAGAGCGATCCCCGCGCTCGCGGCGAACCACGATCGCGGTGCGATTGCAAAAATACCTCGCTCATGCCGGCGTTTCGTCACGAAGGAAAGCCGAGGAGTTCATCTCGGCGGGGCACGTTCGCGTCAATGGAACGACCGTTCGAGAGCTCGGCACGTCCGTCGCACCGGGCGACCGGGTCGAGTTCGGCGGTTCGATCGTCGTCGTGCCCGATGTCAAACGCTACGTCATCCTCAACAAACCGGAAAAGGTGATGACGACGATGCGGGATCCCGCCGGTCGCCGAACCGTCGCATCGATCGTGCCCCGAGAAGGCGGCCGCGTCGTACCCGTCGGCCGCCTCGATTACGATACGTCGGGCCTGCTGTTCCTCACCAACGACGGCGATCTCGCACACGTCCTCACGCATCCGAAATTCGGTGTCGAAAAGACGTACCGGGCGGTCGTTCAAGGGCGATTGCAAGGTGATGACATGAAGAAGTTTCTCGCCGGCATCCGGCTCGACGACGGCCGTAGCCAGCCCGCAAAGGTGCGCGTCGTGCGGGCGGGCCCGGCGGCCTCGGAAGTCGACGTGACGATTCACGAGGGCCGTAATCGCCAAGTACGGCGCATGTTCGAAGCGACCGGCCATGACGTGCTCTCGCTGCAACGCTTGCGCTTCGGACCGCTCTCGCTCGGCGATCTGCCAATCGGCGACTGGCGCGAGACGACCGACCGCGAGCTGTCCGCGCTGCGCGCGCTGCAACAGGAGGCCGCCGCCGAACTCGCGCGCGATGGCGCGGAGGCGGACGCATGATGGTGCGCGGCGTCCGCGGCGCCACGACCGTCGAGCGCGACGATGCCGAGGCGATCCTCGCTGCGACGGAAGAACTCGTGCGAGAGGTCGTGGCGGCCAACGCCATCGCGGCGGAAGATATCGCGTCGGCGCTCTTTACGGTCACGCCGGATCTGCACGCGGAATTTCCCGCCGCGGCCGCACGTCGCATGGGTTGGACGATGGTACCGCTGCTCAACTTCACGGAGATCGGCGTGCCCGGTCGCCTCGAGAAGTGCATCCGGATGCTCTTGCACGTCAATACCGTGAAGACACAGGCGGAGATGGTTCACGTCTACTTACGCGAAGCGGTCACGCTTCGACCCGATCTCTCGCACTCGCAACCGTCCCGGAGTAGCACGCCCCAATGATCATCGTCATGCGCCCCCACAGCGCCGATGCGGAGCTCGACGCCGTCACGGCGCTCATCGCGTCGCTACAGCTGAGCGCCCACGTGAGCCGCGGTGCCGAGCGCACGATCGTCGGCGTCGTCGGCGCGCCGGCCGATAAGGAGACCCTGTTGGCACAATTCGCCGGGCTGGACGGCGTCGAATCGGTCGTGCCGATCTCCAAGAGCTTCAAACTCGTGAGCAAGGAGGCGCGCGCGGAGCGAACCGTCGTGCGCGTCAAACCCGGCATTTCGTTCGGCGGTAACGAGATCGCGATTTGCGCGGGTCCGTGCAGCGTCGAGTCGCGCGAGCAGTTGGAGACGACGGCGGCCGCGGTCGCAGCCGCCGGCGCGAACATCCTGCGCGGCGGGGCGTTCAAGCCGCGCACGTCGCCGTATGCGTTTCAGGGGCTCGGTGAAGAAGGCCTGAAGTATTTGCGCGACGCCGCCGATCGGAACGGACTCGCCGTCGTTACCGAGGTGCTCGACGTGCGCGACGTCGAGCTCGTCGCGCGGTACGCGGACATCTTGCAGATCGGCGCGCGCAACATGCAGAACTTCACGCTCCTGCGCGAAGTGGGCGGCGCGCGCAAACCGGCGCTACTCAAGCGCGGCATCGCCGCGACGATCGACGAGTGGTTGATGGCCGCGGAGTACATCTACGCTGCCGGTAATCACGACATCGTGCTCTGCGAACGCGGCATCCGCAGTTACGATCAAGCGACGCGCAATCTGCTGGACCTCTCCGCCGTCCCGGTCGCGCAGGGCCTCACGCATCTGCCCGTCATCGTCGATCCGTCGCACGGCACCGGGGTCCGCAGCCTCGTCGCGCCGATGAGCCTTGCGGGCGTCGCCTGCGGTGCCGACGGCCTCATCATCGAGGTCCATCCCAATCCCGCCGCCGCGTTCTCCGACGGGCCGCAGTCGCTCACGCTGCCGATGTTCGCGGAGCTGATGGCGCGGCTGGAAGCCGTCGCGCGTGCCGTCGGTCGCGCGCTTCCGGAGCCCGCGACCGCCGCGGCGTGATCGCCGGCCGAACGCTCGGCATTGCGGGCGTCGGGCTGATCGGCGCGTCGATCGGCCTCGCGGCGACGGCGGCCGGATACGACGTCGTCGGCTGGGATCCGTCGGCTGCTCATCTTGCGGCGGCACGT
>JAABUX010007901.1_pt1 | contig 12366 bp, 6 predicted proteins | sample 5561851 | NCBI WGS metagenome assembly JAABUX01 (sample SAMN10711883, study PRJNA513361) | rock metagenome | isolation source: Antarctica rocks | place: Antarctica: Victoria Land, Richard Nunatak red sandstone | collected 2016-01-03 | reverse complement strand
CCGCCTCGGCCACGCGCTGGTCGTCCACCAACGCGCTCTCTATCTCGATGGTGCTGATGCGGTGGCCCGAGACGTTCATCACGTCGTCCACGCGCCCCAGCAGCCACAGGTCGCCGTCGCTGTCGCGCCGCACGCCGTCGCCGGCGAAATACCGGTGGGGGAAGCGGCTCCAGTAGGTCTGCTTGTAGCGCTCGGGGTCGCCGTAGATGCCGCGCAGCATACTGGGCCACGGGCGCGTCAGCGCCAGGTAGCCGTGCTCGGGACCGTCGATCTCCTGGCCGGCGTCGTCGAGCACGGCCGCCGCGATGCCGGGCAGCGGCCGCGTGGCCGAGCCGGGCTTGGTCGTGGTAATGCCGGGCAGCGGGCTGATCATGATTGCGCCCGTCTCGGTCTGCCACCAGGTGTCCACGATGGGGCAGCGCCCCCCGCCGATGTTTTCGTGGTACCACAGCCAGGCCTCGGGGTTGATGGGCTCGCCGACCGAGCCGAGCAGGCGCAGCGGCGAGAGGTCGTGCTTCTCCGCGTGCTCCGTGCCCCAGCGCATGTGCGCGCGGATGGCCGTGGGCGCGGTATAGAGGATGGTGACCTTATAGCGCTCGACGATGTCCCACCAGCGGTTGGGGGCCGGGTAGTCGGGAACGCCCTCGTAGAGAATGCTGGTGGCCCCGTTGGCGAGCGGCCCGTAGACGATGTAGGAGTGGCCCGTCACCCAGCCGATGTCGGCCGCGCACCAATAGACGTCCGTGTCGGGCTTGAGGTCGAAGACGTTGGCGTGCGTCCACGCCACCTGCGTGAGGTAGCCGCCCGTGGTATGGACGATGCCCTTGGGCTTGCCCGTGGTGCCGCTGGTGTAGAGCAGGTAGAGCATGTCTTCGCTGTCCATGTGCTCGGGCGGGCACTCCGCGCTCTGCGCGGCTACCACGTCGTGCCACCACACGTCGCGGCCCTCCCGCATGGGCGTATCCTCGTCGAGGCGGCGCACCACCAGCACCCGTTCGATGCTCGGCGTGCGTTCCACGGCGGCGTCGGCGTTGGCCTTGAGCGGGACGACCTTGGCCTTGCGGTAGCCGCCGTTGGCCGTCATCAGCACCTTGGCCTCGGCGTCGTCGATGCGGTCGGCCAGGGCGTCGGCGGAGAAGCCGCCGAAGACGACGGTGTGCGCGGCCCCGATGCGGGCGCAGGCCAGCAGGGATACCGCCAGCTCGGGGATCATGCCCATGTAGATGGCCACGCGGTCGCCGCGGCGGACGCCCAGGCTCTTGAGTGCGTTGGCGCAGCGGCACACCTCATCCAGCAGGTCCCGATAGGTGATGGTGCGCCTATCGCCGTGTTCGCTCTCGAAATAGTAGGCCACGCGGTCGCCTAGCCCCGCCGCTACGTGGCGGTCGAGGCAGTTGTAGGCCACGTTGAGCGTGCCGCCGACGAACCATTTGGCGAACGGCTCCTGCCACTCCAGGACGGTGCGCCAGGGCGTGAACCAATCGAGGCGCCCAGCTTGCTCGGCCCAGTAGGCCTCATAGTCGGCGTCGGCGCGCGCGTAGATCGCGGGGTCTGTGATGGTCGCCCGCGCGGCGAACTCCGGCGGGGGCGGGAACGCGCGTCCCTCTTCTATCGTTGCCTCGGCGCTGTCCGCGGTCGAGGCGGTCCTATCGCTCGTATCGGCCATGGGTCACTATCTCCTCTCCGATCAATGCGGGGGCCCGACGTGTTTGCATCGTAGCCCATCGCGCCGCGCTCGTCAACCTGCTAGCGGGCGCCCATCACATGACCTCATAGGTGGCGACGACCGTTCCGGCGTCCGGGTTGCTCACGCTCCAGGGTCGGCGCACGGCCACAAACAGCAGACGCGCATCCGGGTCGAACACCACGCCGGTGACGGTGTGCTCGGGCCCGTTGCTCCACCCGGGCAGCGGGTAGCTGATGCCGGGAAAGCGCAGCGGCCACCGGCGGCGCGGCTGGACCTGCCACTGCGCGCGCCGGCCTGACGCTACCAACGCGAGGTCGTGGGGGTCGAACACGACGCACCAGTGCGAGGCGCGTTGGGCGTGGAGGGTCGAGGTCTGGTACCACACGCGGCCGTTGCCGATGGTGGGGAAGAACAGCATGCCCAGGACGTACGCGCCCAGGAAATAGCCCGGCGCGGCCGACCAGGCGTGGCAGTGGCTGCGCGTCAGGATGTTGGGGTTGCCAGGGTTGTCCTTCAACTCGGCGTATACCGGCCACTCCTCCCAGCACGTCGTCGCGCCGTGCTCGACCATCAGGCCGTAGTTCCGCCGCATGTCGTCGACCAGCGCGTCGACGCGGCCGGCCCTGGCCAACGCCTCGTAGTAGAAAAACGACGTGAAGGGGCTGCCGATGCGCACGAAGTCGTCCGGCGGATCCAGCAGGTAGTGTTCGATCCGCGCCGCCCGCTCGCCCCGCGCCACGTCGCACATGTAGGCCACGACTTGCGACTGCAAGCTGACGCTCGTCGAGCGGCGGCCGTCGGCGTGGATGGCGTCGATATAGGCCATCCGCTCGTCCGACCATAAGTCCCTGTTGATCGCCTCCGCCAGCCGGTCCGCGGCCACCACGTATCCCTCGCTCCCCTCGGCATCCCCGGCGATGCGCGCCAGGTGCGCCGCCGCGCGCAGTGCCCCGACCAGGAAGAGGTTCTGGTGCGTCACCACGCCGTCGCGGGGCTGGTCGATGGGCGCCCAGTCCAGCAGGTTCCACGCCGCGATGGCGAACAGGCCGCGCTCGTCGAGCCGCTGCAGGTAGTGGTCGAGCGTGTAGCGGACGTGTGGCCACATCTCCCGCGCGAAGCGTTCGTCGCCGCCGCGCTCGTAATACTCATGGCAGGCCATCACCCAGAAGAAGGTCCAGTTGGGAATCACGCTGTTCCAGCCGCTCGGTACCTGGTCGACGTACAGGGGCGACTGGAAGCGCGAGCCGGGAACAAGGCGCAGGCATCGCTCCACGAGCGCCTCCGCGCCGAACACGTAGTAATCGACGAGGGCCTCGTTGCGGCTGTCGCCCACCCAGAACGTCTGCTGGTAGGCCGGGCAATCGACGAACGTGTCCTCCATGCACAGCCGCACGGTGCGCCGGCTGATCTGCCAGACCCGGTCGAGCAGGGCATCCGAGCTGTGGAACGCCCCCACCTCGGCCACCGGGTAGGTGCTCTGCACCACCTGGATACCGTAGAACAGGACGGGCCGGCGCGACGGGGGCGACGGGGGCGACGGGGGCGAGTCCGGGTCAAGGGCGGCGCCTCCTCCACGCACCGTGACCATGAGGTAGCGCAAGCCGCGGCGCACTGGTGAGACGTAGCGTTGGTACCCCTCGCGGCACACGTACCGCAGCGTGTTGTCCAGGTCGGCGGTGTTCTGCCGCCAGCCATCCTCGTCGTGCATGTACTCGAAGCCGTAGAAGTCCAGCACGGTCCCCGCTGGCGCCTCGGCCTCGAAGGCGATGTAGCCGGACACCTCGTGCCCGAACTCGACGATGAACTCACTGTCCTTTGAACCATACAGGGGGACCGGCGCCGGCGCGGGGTTGGCGATGACGGCGTTCTGCAACGCGGGCGGCACGGGATAGGCCACCCGCGATCTGGTCCAGATGCACAGGGCCAGGACGTTATCCCGGCTCAGAAGGCTCTTCGGTATGGGATGGAGCCACCGACCGAACCGCGCCAGGTCGTCGCGCGAGCGGACGGACGCCGCGGCGAGGTACTCGGGCGACTGGCGCGACACGCCAGCGTGCGGCTCGTGGTCCACGTAGACGGCCACGTCGAAGGGACCGATGGTGATGAACGGGGAATCATCGGGGCCCGTCTCTATAGGCGAGAGCAACTCGAACGGCCCGTTGCCGTCGATCCCGAGGTGCAGGCCGCGGCCGTGGTCCTGGGCGATGACGTCGACGACGACCAGGTTGTCGCCCGCCTCAAGGTCCACCCGCAGGTAGCGCTCGGGATCGACGCCGGTGAATTGCTCGGGCGCGTAGCGCGTCCCATTGATCGTGCAGGGGCCAAATAGCGTGTCCATGGCGCTGGGGAAGCCCAGGACGACGGATGTCTTCCGGGGCACGCGCACGATCGTGGCGACGTAACCCACGACGTCGACGTGGTTGGCGTGATAGGCGCTCTCGGGCGACATGGCGTTGCGCACGTCGATCCACGTCGACCACGGTATGCTCTCGACCGCGTGCAGCGCGGCCACGCGCGCCGGCCACACCGTTTCCTCGCTGAGGAACGGTATATCGCGCGGCGCTAGCTCGGTCCAGGGCGCCATCCCCACCGGGCCAATGACCGTCGCGGGCGACCAGGATCGGTCATCATAGTCGGGCTCGACCCAGGCCTCGTTCCACGCCCGCGCGTCGATGCGTTCGGCAAAGGCCTGCATGTACGACATGCGCGGGGATCGCTCGTCCTGTCCCCGATGGCGGGCCGTTCGCCACGAGGCGTCGCTCGCGACCGTGCGCACCGGTTGCTCCCCGCCCGTGAGGTTGAGCTGCGCCAGCAGGCCGCCACGTCCGCGCAGGTAGTAGAAGGTGGGGACGCCAAAGTGCAGCACGAGGACCGCGATTGCATTGGCGCGGCCGGGCCGCAGGAGGCACCGCACGTCGTAGGTGTCGTACGATTGCTCGAACGGCCACGAGCGCACGGGGCCGCGTCCGACGAGCGTGCCGTTGACGTAGAGCACGTAGCGCGAGTCGGCGGTGATGGCCAGCTCCGCCCCGTCCCATCCCGTGGTCGGCGCCTCGAACGTCGTGCGGAAGCACCACCACTCGTTGCGCGGGCTCGCCTCGCCGGCGTTCCAGATCCACTGCGCCTGCCAATCCATAGTGATCGTTCCTTACTTTACCTTCGGCGGACCCTTGCGGATGCGCTCTTCTATCTCGCGGACCGGCCAGACGTACGTCTGGCCGGGGACGCGCGGGCGGAAGCTCTCGGGGCCGCAATCCTCGATCCACCAGGTGGCGCCCGTGTCGGCAAACGGCGCGACGATCTCGGCGCCCCTGGCGGGGTCGTCGGCGGGCGTGATGCCCGGCACGGCCAGGTCGAAGGGCTCCTGGCTTGTGCGATGCTCCGCGATGTAGGCCATCATCTCGCGCACCTCATCGGGGGTCAGCGGCCCGTCCTCTTTGCCGGGGTGCATGCCGTCCCAGCGGGCGGCGCGGCGCAGCGGCGCCTTGTGCGGCCACCACCCGCCGAGCCAGATGGGGATGCGCGGCGACTGCACGGGCGTCGGGCGGAAGACCATCTCGTGGAGGTGGTAGTACGCGCCGTCGTAGCTGAACGGCTGGCCGCTCCACAGGCCGACGATGATGTCGAGCGCCTCGTCGAGCATCCCGGCGCGCTTCTTCCGCTCGGGCTCGTCGCCGAACCACCCGAACTCCTGCTCCGACGGGTCGCCGAGGCCGGCGCCCAGGATCAGCCGCCCGTTGGAGAGGTGGTCAATGGCGACCGCCTCGCGCGCCACCTTCCACGGGCGGCGACGCGGCAGGGCCGCGACCATGGGGCCGATGCGGATGCGCTGCGTGCTCATGGCGATCGCCGCGAGCGCGACCCAGGTGTCGACCTTGTCCAGCGTTCCGTTGTAGGGGTCGAAGACCATGTTGTCCCAGATAAAGAAGCCGTCCCACCCCGCCTCCTCCGCGTCGCGCGCCAGCCCCGCCAGCGTGCGGGGGTCGGCGTGGACGTCGAGCGGGCCCATATTCAACCCGTAGCGCATGGTTATCTCCCCGTGGGTCTGATGTTCTGATTGAGTCGGAACAGGTTGGCCGGATCGTACGTGTCCTTCAGGGCGACGAGTCGCTCGTACTTGGCGGCGCCGTACGCCGCCCGCACGCGATCCTCGCCCTCGTCGCCGAGGTAGTTCACGTAGGCCATGTCGCGCGCGAATGGCTCCATCGAGGCGAAAGACGCGCGCCCAGGCGATGTTTTGCTCGTCCTCCGCCGGATCGTCCCAGACCGCGCTGATCAGGATGTCAAAATCGGCGTCGCGTCGCGCGAACGCCGTCTCGCCGTCGCCGACGCGGCTCATGGCGCCGCCCAGTCGCTCGATGAGGACGTTGGAGCGCGCCGACGGCGCGGTCGCGAAGCAATCCACGACCGCGGCGATCGCCGCGTCGTCGAGGCCCTTCAGGAAGCTCGATTGCCAGTAGTTGCGCAGCCCCGGCGGCGATCCGGCGTCGAACGCGCGCTGGAACTCGGCATAGGGCACGGGGCGAACCGTGTCCAGCAGCGGCGCGCCGAAGGCCCTGAGGGGGTGCACGGCCTCTTCCCCCTCAGCGATGGGTCCATTGTAGCACAGGAGCATGGCGACGGCCGGACCGACGTCGGGCGCGGTCAGGAGGCTGGCGTGGACGGTCAACTCGTCAGGGGCCGCGAGGGCATACGCGCGATAAAAGCGCAGCACGTCCCGTGCCCGCTCCAGCGGATAGAGGGTCATGCCCGCCAGCACTGGGGCGACGGGATGGAGCCGATACTCGAACGAGGTGACGACGCCGAAGTTGCCGCCCCCGCCCCGTACTCCCCAGAACAGGTCGTCGTTCTCGGCGGCGCTGGCCGTGATGAAGCGGCCGTCGGCGGTGACCACGTCGACGGACAGGAGGTTGTCGCAGGCCAGACCGTAGCCGCGCATCAGCCAGCCGAGGCCGCCCCCCAGGGTGAACCCGGCGATCCCCGTCGTACTGACGAGTCCGCCGGTGGTGGCCAGACCAAAGGCCTGCGTCTCGCGGTCGAACTCGCCCCAGGTGAGCCCGGGCTCGGCGCGGGCGGTGCGTCGGGTGGGGTCAACCCTCATCCCCTTCATCGGCCTCAGATCGATCATGATTCCGCCGTCGCCGACGGCGGTGCCGGCAACGTTGTGGCCGCAGCGTTGGCAAGAGCAGGAACACGGCGATATAGAGAAAAAACGGTGTGAGGCCGATCCGGGCCAGGGGCCACCGCCGCGCCGGCGGGAGGCCGTCCCTTCCTGTCGGCGGCGCGGTCAGTTGGTCTTGTGTGACGCGTGCCATACGATCTCCATCAGGGCTGTGCATCCGCGCATGACGGACGGCAAAGAGGAATCCCGCCCGCGATGCGCGCGTCGCGGGCCGGGCGCGCTCACGCCAGGGGACAGCCCCCGGGGCGATCCCGCGCCCTATGAACCGCGTACGGGACCGTTCCGGGGCCATGGTCATCATTGTCGTCCGGGGCCAGGGTAGCGTCCGAGCATCTAACTCCCGGAGATCTTGGGGCCCCACTGCTCTTGCAGCACCTGCGAAGCGGCGGCGATTTGCTTCTGCGAGGCGAACGTCACGTTCTTGTAGGACGCCGCGGGCGGCAGCCGCTTGGCCAGCGCGGCCGGCGCCTTGTTGCGGCTCACCAGATCCTGGTACCGCGCGGGGTGCGTGTAGCCCTTCAGGAGGCAGACCTTGTAGCCCACCCCGTGCGTCTCGCGCTTGGTGCTGTAGCGCGCCTCGGTATCGTACGGCGATGGGATCAGGCGCGCGGGCGGTGGCCACTCCCCCTCCGTGCGCTGGCGCACCCGCCCCTGCTCGTCCGGCGCATGGTACTGCTGCACCCAGATCGCGCGCAGGGCCTGCACCGCCGGGAGTTCGCGCAGCCAGGCCGGCGCGTCGGGCGCATAGACGGCCCGCAGCAGCCGCACCCCGTCTGCTCTGCTCTGCTCTGCTCTGCTCTGCTCCGCCAACGCCGCGCGCGCCGTCTTGGCGGTGGGCAGGCGATACTTCTCAACGCGATGGTCGTAGCGGTCGTGCCAGGCCTCCGGCGCCTGGGCGCGCAGCCAGGCAGGGGCGGCCACCGCCAGGCCGTTGAGCGCCGCGCGCAGGGTCTCCCCCGCCAGCGCCAGCCGATTGAGCGTGCGCAGCGCCGCGAACACATGCGTCGTGTCGCTGTGCTGCTGGCCGCGCTCCTTGAGCCACCCACGCCGCCGCGCCTCCTGCAGCAGGCGGGTCACGAAGGCCCGTTCCTCCCCGTCGCCGCGCTCGATCAGGCGCGTGCGGACCTCGCTGAGCACCGCGTCGTCAAAGCCGGGGTCCGTCAGCTCCAGGCTCAGGGCGTATGTCCAGTCGATGCGGCTGCGCACCGCATCCGCCGCTTGCCGATCCGAGAGCCCCTTCCTGAACGGGAGCACCGTCACCAGCGCCATCCGCCAGGGCGCCTCGACCGGCCGCCCCCGCAGCAGATACACCCGATCCAGATCGTGATCGGTCACGAAACCGCCGAGCAGATCGCGCATCCCCATCGCCACGGACCCCTGGGGGAAGGCCGCCTGCGCCACGCGCACCGTCTCTGCGGGGATCGTTCCCGGCCAGTCATATTGCAGCGACATCGTCTTCCCTCCTTAGCGATGGTGCGCGCCGCGATCCGTGCGGATCCACCCCCGCGCGCCCCCTGCTTCTGTGATACCAAAATGCGCCCTATCGTGTGGGAAAAGGAGGGGGCTATTTGCCAACAGTATCGAGATTGTGAGGGCGTCAGGCACAGCGGGCGCGGCCAATCGGAGCATGCCGCCAGGGATGCGTGGGACCAGGACGGCGCTCCGCGGGGGTGGCAGCGGAGGGAGGCGGGAGTGCAGGGGCGGCGGGCTGTTCCGCAGGGACGGGGATCAGCAGGGGCGGCGCGTCCGCAGCGGGGACGACAGAGGGAGCGGGGACGCGGCGGCGTGGACGGGCCGGGGCCGCAGCCGCAGCCGCAGCCGCAGCCGCTCGCGCAAGGGATAGCGCGCCCAGAAGGCCGCCCACTGGCCCGAGGCGCGCACGGCGCGCAGGGTGGCCACCGCTTGGGAGCCGGCCCGTGTCCAGCGCATCCCCGCCCCCTTTTCGCGCGCCTCGATCAGCGTCTTGCACAGGCTCTCCGCCGCGCCCGAGCCGATGGGCAACTGCGCGGCCACGTAGCGCGGATAGTCCATGCGCGTGGCGTTGTCCGCCAGCCGCAGCAGCCCGCCGCAGGCCGGGCACGGCGACCGCTCCCTCCGCACTGCTACGCGCACCGCCAGCGCCCGCTCCATGGTTGCCCCATACACCCGCCGGCTCACCCCTTGTAGCCGCTCCTCCATCCCATCAAGATCCACCGTCAGCAACTCCGGCCCCACCACCCGCAGTTCCTCCGCCAAGATCTCGCTCACTTCCTGTATGATGGCCTCGGACAGCTCTGTTCTGTCCACGGGTCCCTCCTCCAGGCACACTCTGGGCGTTGCTCTCGCCCGTGCCTGGAGTGAGGGTGCCATCTTCCCTCACCATCGTGGGGCGCACCCGGCAACCAGCAACCGGCGTCTCCGGAAGCGGTGGTATCCTGACGTATACGAGCTTGTGAGAGGACCCTATCGGACGATGGCCAGGAAGACCGGCGAGCACAGCGTTCCCGAGAGTACAACTGAGTTGACGTCGCGCGTCGCACCCGACGCCGGGCCGACGCCAGGGGCCACACACGATGGCGCCCCGGAGCCACGCGCCAGGCGCAACGCCGGTCAGGAGTCGCGCGCCACGAGCGATGCCGAGCCAAAGTCGCGCGCTCGGCGTGGGCAGGAGCCGCAGCCGCAGCCGCAGCCGCATCGCGTCTCGCCCTATCTGCGCGAATTGCTGGCCGACCGCGCGGAACACGTCCACGTGATGCGCGACCTCCTGGTGCAGACCTACGGCTATACGCCGTTCAAGGAGCGCAGTGATCCGGTCGGCGGGCTCGTCGGTACCATACTGTCGCAGCATACCTCGGATACCAACTCGCATCGCGCGTACGCCAGCCTGCGCGAGCGGTTCCCGACCTGGCAGCAGGTGGCGGACGCCCCCGTTTTGGAGGTCGAGGACGCGATCCGTAGCGGCGGCCTCGCCGCGATGAAGGCGCCGCGCATCCAGCGCACGTTGCGCGAGATATACGCTCGCTTCGGCGCCTACGACCTCTCGGTCCTCGACGGGATGTCCCGCGACGAGGCGCGCGCGCTGTTGCTGAGCCTGGGCCATGGCATTGGACCCAAAACGGCCTCGTGCGTGTTGATGTTCAGCCTGGGCGTCCCGGCGTTCTGCGTCGATACCCATATCCAGCGCGTCTGCGCGCGGTTGGGCCTGATCCGGCCCAATGACGCGGCCGAGAAGGCCCAGACGCTGCTCGAGGCCACGGTCGAGCCCGAGGACATCCATGCCCTGCACATCGACATGATCCGGCACGGCCGCCAGGTCTGCCGGGCCCAACGGCCGCTCTGCGGACAGTGTCCACTGCGCGAGATCTGCCTGTACGGGAGTTCACAGTAGGCAGTAGGCAGAAAGAGGTGTCGAACCGAACTTTGTAGCATCCGGTCGAGGTTGCATGTATCGCTGGACGGCGTCCTTCTGTGAACTGCCCACTGCCCACTGCCTACTCCGTCTGCATGAAGACGTACTGGCGTCCCTCGTCAATGGCGACCAGGCGCCAGCCATCACGGCCCAGCGCGTTCAGGCGGTTTTCCAGGGTCTCGCCCCACTCGTCGTCGTCCATGCTGACGACCTGATAGTGGACCGCGCGGTGCTGCACTATTTGAGGGTTGGCGGCCCGGCCGCCCTCGCGCCGCGTGGTCGTGGTGCGCGGCCCGCGGTCGTAGAAGCCGCCCTCACGCGCGCCGCCCGTACCGCCAGCGCCCCGGTCACGATAGCCGCCGACGCCGCGCTCCTGGTAGCCGCCCTCACGCGCGCCACTCCCGCTCGTGTTGCGGTCATAGAAGTTGCCGTCCCGCGGCCCCTGGGTTGGCCCGTTGCCGCCCTGGCCGTCGCGGCGGCCGCCCGTCGATCCCTTGCCACTACCACTGTTGTTATTGCGCGTGCGCGTGGGCCTCTCGCTCCCCGGTGTGAACGGCTGCCGACCACGTGGACCATCGACCATGAATGCTCCTCAACGTACCGAAATCAGTATCGACATCATGCATCACCGCTGAATTAACCTACGCGCCGGCCATGGGTGTTCGAAGAAGCCCGCGCCGGGATGACCGCTCGACATACAGAGGGCTTTACCACCGTGCTCGCCGCCAGCGACGTGCGGCGCGGGTCTCCCACCAGTCAGAGCCCGCGTCACAACAGGGCGCTGGCGGGGGTGAGCGGGCCGATGCGGCGTTACAAGGGCAAGGGGTGGTGCTGGGTTGGAGTATACCAGGTGTCTGTGTACAATCCCGCGCGAGATTTGTGGACAGCATGTGGGTAGGTGTGGATACGCTGTGGATACGGCGCGGCGTCGGGGCATAACCGGCCATCCAGATGTGGATAAGAACGTGGATAACGACGTGAGGATAGCTGAGGATAAGTCCTTGACGCGCTCTTGCGTCGCCGTGTTCGTCTGTCGTACGATAGCCACACAGCACAATGGCTGATAAGAGCGCGCACGGGTGGGCAAGGCCGGGCGGAGGGACAGAGAGCACGATGCGTACAGAGACACGGACTGTGGTGACTGCAGGAAGCGGGCTCAAACGTTCGGTGGTTGAACATGGCCCGCGCTGGGTCTTCGAGCTCTGGGCGCGCGGCGCGCACCGCTGCTCGGCCCGTACTGCTCAAGGAGGGCAATGTCGCCGCTACGTCAATTTGCAGTCAGGTGTCAGCCGCTACTGCGAGCGACACCGTGGCGAGCACGACGCGGTCTACTACCTGCAGCCGAGCCTGCGCGAACAGGCTTGCCCCTGTGGCTGCGGCTACACCGTGCTGACACAGGTCCTCAGCGCCACCCTTATCGCCGGCCATCCGCGCAAGGAACGAACTCTCTGGCCCGTCGAACAGGGCCAGCAAGAGGATCGGCTGCGCCGGACGAGTTAACAGTGGGCCGTGGGCCGTGGGCCGTGGGCCACGAGGCGCTAGGACGTAGGCCGCCTTCTGACATCCAGCAGTCGGCAAGAGATCTGCGCGCCACGTTCCCTCGCGCCCATCGGCCGCTAACTGGCCACGGCCCACTGGCAACTGGCAACTGGCAACTGGCAACTGGCAACTGGCAACTGCCTACTCGTGCTGTACACTGTCGCCATGACGCTGCCATCCGAACTGCCGTTGGAGATCGTTCGACTCTACCCCGAGGCGGCGCGGGTCGCGCTGGCTGACGTGTACCGCGACCTCGTCTGGCGGCCACGCGCGGAGGATCGTCCGTTCCTGGCCCTCAACATGGTCGGCACAGTCGACGGCCGCGCCGCCGCCGACGGCTCATCTATGGGCGTCGGCAGCCCGGTCGACCGCCACCTGATGCGCGTGCTGCGCGCCAACGCGGACGCTCTCCTGTTCGGCGCGGGGACGTTGCGCGCCGAGCGGGTCGGCCGGGGCGTGCCCGCGGAGTTTGTTCCTCTACGTCAGGCGCGTGGGTTGGCGCCGCAGCCGCTGCTGGCGCTGCTGACCGCATCGGGCGACGTGCCGCTGGACCGCGCTTTCTTCGCGGAG
>JAABUX010007900.1_pt1 | contig 12366 bp, 11 predicted proteins | sample 5561851 | NCBI WGS metagenome assembly JAABUX01 (sample SAMN10711883, study PRJNA513361) | rock metagenome | isolation source: Antarctica rocks | place: Antarctica: Victoria Land, Richard Nunatak red sandstone | collected 2016-01-03 | reverse complement strand
ACGCGGGCGGCCAGCCCGAGGCGGCCTTGCACGGCGGCGCGCCCTGCGCGGCCGGCCGGCCTCGCCCCAGCGCCTCCTCGCCGCCCAGCGTGACGTCGCGCGGGAACGCTCCAGGCGCAGAGGGCGCACTGCGCAGCGCGCGCACCGCCGCCGCCCCGGCCACGAACGCCCTCGCCCCGTGCGCGCCGGCCGGCCGGCTGTCGGCTTTGACAGCGACAGCGCCGCGCAATCGCGACAGCGCGGCCGGCAGCGCGGGGTCCTGCAGCGCGGGGTCGGGCGCGCGGCCGGGCGCCACGGGCGCCGCGCCCGCTGCAGCGAGCGCGCGGCGCGGCGCCGGCGGCGCTGCAGCGCCGCTGGAGCTGCAGCCGCGCGCAGCGGGCGCCTGCAGGGGCGCCGCTACGCCCGTGCTGGGGGTCGGCTGGGGCCTGGACGTGGGGCGGGTCGCCGCAGCGCTGCAGACCAGCGCCGGGCCAGCGGGCGGTGGGGGCCACGATGATGACGGCTCTGTCGCCGAGAGCCCCGCTGCGGCTGCGGCTGCGCCTGCCGAGGCGGTGTCTGCAGCAGCGGAGCCGCGCGATGGCCCCCGCTTGACACCCGGCCCGGCCGGCGCGCCCGCTGCTGCGCTCGGCCGGCCGGTGAGCAACCCGCTGTTCGAGGCAGCCAATATCGGCGCGGCCGGGGAGGCGGCCGCCAGCAGCGCCGCCACTGCCGCCAGCGACGCCGGCAGCGCCGCCTGCTGGACTGAGGGCGCCCGCCTGGGTACGGCAACGCATGCTGCCGACAGCGCCGCGGACGCGGGCCCCGCCTCAGCTGGGAGCCCGGACGGGCGTGGCGCAAGCGCGGCGGACATGCAGCCCGGCGCTGCTGGCACGGGCCGCGAGCGGGCGGGCGGCCTGAGCTTGGCTAGCGCGCGGTCCCCGCCGCAGCGTGCGCGGCCGCGCAGGGCGGCCCGGGAGGAGGAGGGTGCCGCAGCGGGCCGGGCGCCGTTCGCCATGCCGCACAGGGCGGCGCTGGGCGCAGGGTGGCAGGGCGGCGGCGGCGCGAGCGACCCGGCCGAGGCCTCGGCGGAGCGCGGCCCTGACCCGGCGCTCACGCCGCGCGCTGCGGCTGTCGGCGCGGACATGGATGCCGCCCCGCTCGCGCTGGCGTTCGAGAACCAGGCCATGCGCGAGGAGCGCGCCGAGCTGAAGGACGAGCTGCGCACCATCTCGGCGCGGGTGCGCCCGCGGGCCCTGGACGCCCAGGCGGCGCCCTGCCAAGCTTTTAGGTATTCAAACGTCGCCGCACAGCGCGCGCTCAGCGCACTCAGCCGGAGTAGAGGTCAGCCGGTGATGCATCTGCCTCTGTCCCTGCTTGCCTGGAGGGCTGTTGGTGCCCATTTTCCCATGCTCATTTATCCAAGCCCATTTTTTCAGTGCCGTGACAGCACGCCGTGCATGCGCCGGGCGCGGCGGCGCAGCTAGCGGTGCTGGAGGCACGCAGCCAGGGCTGGGCGCGCGCGCTGCCGCCCGCCGTCAAGGGCCGCTCGCGCTCCGCACCGCGCGGCGGCCTCGGCCGCCTGACGGCCGCCGCGGCCGCCGCCGCGCGCGCCGCCGCCGCCGCGCGCCGGCCCGCGCCCGTCTTGCAAATGCTGCCGGACCCCCACTCCAATCGCGCCGCCTCCGTCCATGCTCCCGAGGAGCCCGCAGAGCGGGCGGCGGCGGCGGGGCGGGCGCGGCTGCGCACCGCCCCGCGCGCGCCGCGCGCGCAGAGCACCGACTCGCGCGCCAGCGACGCGAGCTCGGCCGGGCGCTGGGCGGCAGCGGAGGCGGGCGCGCGTGGCGGCCGCGGCGCGTCCTCGGAGCGCGCGGGCAGGGCCGCGCAGCGCGACGCCGGCTCCGCCGCGGCCGCCGTGACGCCGGCCGGCCAGCGCCGGCATGAGCAGGCGCGCGCGCAAGCGGCTCCGCTGACCGTTTTGTGCAGCCATGCCGCTCTCCCCGCTCTCCACGGTCTATGCAGAGCTTGCGCATGTTGCCCACCTGCTCGTATGCAGGAGAGTGGAGCGCGCGGCACTGGCCAGGCGCGCTGCATGTCTGCACGCTGAGGCAGGCATGGCTGCAGGCGTGCATGGCTGGAGTGCGCTGCCGGGGCCTGACCAGGCACCGCCATCCAAGCTGTGAGACACAGTGAGATGCGGCATATACCACACACCATACTGCGTCACAGCTCCTGCCTGGGCGCAGGGGCCGCGCGGCTCGGTTGGGCGCAGCTGCAGCCGCGCCGCCAGCCCCGCGCCCGCCGACGCCCGGGTGCCCTTCGGCAACCCCGCGCAGGTGTGCACCCTCGCCGGCCGCCCCAGACTGCAGGCAGGGGCTGAGGCTAAACTGACTTGCATAGATGGGCACGCTGGCAATGATCGAGTACATGAGCTCAGCAGAGGGAGACTCAGGAGACGAGCAGAGTCTGCGGGCAGGGAGCCGGCGCGCAGCGTGCGCTGCATTCATGCGTACGCCCGGTTGACCCCTGCCCGGCGCGCGCGCGGCCGCGCAGCGCGGCTGGGGGGCCTTGGCGGGCCCCAGTCCAGGGGCTGGCCCGCCGCTGGCGCCGCGCGGCGCCGGCGCGCAGGACGGGCTGGCGAGCGCGCCCGTCAGCGCGCCGCGCCATGCCGCCGACAAGGAGAACGCCCGGTGCGGCGCTGGGCCCAGCTGCGTCTGCCGCGCCGCCGATGCAGCCGTCCTTGTCGGCGCGCGCGAAGTGGGGTCCGCATCGCATCGATAGGCCTGCTTGGCTGTAGTAGACACCAACAGACAGGTTTCTACCATCCTACCCTAGACCTGTCCGGACAGGCAAGCACTTCACCATGGGTATGTGAACAGCGCGTACACACGTACGTAGAGTCAGTGCGGATCACCCTTGATGCACAGTGCCGGCTCATGCAGGCCGGGCGCGCGGCTGGCGCGCGCGCGCGAGACGGCCGCCAAGCTCGGCATCTGCCTCGACTTCTCTGCCGGCCGGCCAGTGGCGGCTGCCAGCGCCCCGCAGGTGCTGAACAAGGGCTGTGTCTGATGTGGTTGTCTTTGCTAGTTTTTAGTACAGAGTGACATGCCACAGAGTGCGCTGTGAGCGAGGTGTTTGCGCCTCTTCCTGGCCTGGGTCGCCCTGACAGGCATGTCAGGTCCCTCACGCGCAGCACCCTGTGCCTGCCAACACTTGCTGCTATCGCCTGCTGTGTCGGCTGTGCCCCTGGTGCTGCCCGCTCCTGTCAGCCATGCCGCAGAGCCAGGCCTGACAGGACGTTGTTGCGATGTCGCGCCAGCCCGGCGAGCCCGCGGCGGTCGCATGCAGCACCTGGCCCGGCGCATCAGCGGCGCGCCGCTGGCAGCGATGACGGACGCGCTTGCAAGCGCGCACGCGGCTGGTTCCTGTTAGTGTGCAAGAGGTCGTGTGCCATGCGTTTGCCACTGTGCGCTGGAGCGATGTGTGTGGTAAGACAGGCTTGTTCAGGTAGAACAGAAAACGCTGGCGAAGCAGAACAGAGAGCGCTGGCTAAGTAGAACAGAGAGCGCTGGAATGTCACAGGGCTGGGGCTGCGAGGTGGCCTGGTGCAGCATGCATGCCGCACACCCCTCTGGTGAGCAGACCGGACCAGCGTATGCGCACATTGCTAGGAGGATTGCACACCTGCTAGACATCAGAGTATGCATGTATGGCGTAGATAGGTAGGTAGTCAGGCGGCCAGTATTCTGTCGCCATCAAACAGCGCGCATGCTTTACAACCATGCGGCGTGTGCCACACAATACGCCAGGGCAAGTTCTTCAGCACTAGTATCTCGCCAAAACACATATCACAGAACATTCTTGGCAAGAACTTCTTGCATTCCGTAATGTACAGGTAGGTGCTTGCAGCCGTCGCTGTCAGCATAGGGCGCTGCAGCAAGGCGTACATGCTGCCAGGCCTATGCACAAGCGCGGCATGCGCTCATGCTGATCAGTGAGCGAACCTGTGCCTCTAGCGCACAGACGCCACTGAACCACGTCAGCCCCAGTGACCGTGCAATTCACAAAACAAACTTTGTGCCAAGCACCGTCAGGAAAGTCGGACATGCCTTGCATGCAAAACCATAGCAGAGAATTCAAGCTGGTACAGTTCCACGACGGCGACTGCTCCACAGGCAAGAGGCAGCTCCGCGACACGTCCTAGCACAAAACCAGCACCACTGGTCTTCTTTTGCGAGGTCGTAGAAGCTCGCTTTGGCTGTGCTGTGCCGCATACCTTCTTTTCAAAAGCCACACGCCCATCTGTACCGAGGCATTCCTGAAAAGGTCGTGGAGCCACACAGGAGCCGCATGGTCTGCAGATGCAGGCACGGTCAAGCTCTGCCGGGCAGTGCCTTTGCAGCGCAGGCCTGTCACTGTCGCCTGCCCCCTCTCAAGTGGCCGCCGTCACAAAGCGCCACAAGCGCCAAGGGGCATATGGATCACCCCGGGCGCATCAAGCTGCAGCATCCAGCCACACAACTTCACACGACATAAGCCTGCATGCAGAGCCTCTGCCTCAGAAAGATGGGCAGCCCCTCAACACGGGGCGCCTATGCAGGCACGCCTGTCGGGCGCGCGCTTGCAGGCGCGTCTGCATGCGCCCTTGTGGCCCGCGCGCCAGGCCGCCTTGTGGCACGCCTCCGAGCAGAAGCGCGCAATGTCGCAGCCGGAGCACCGCTGCAGCCGCAGGCCCGCCTCCGTCGCACCTGACAGGTTGCAGCACCTGCGCGCGTGATGCGCAGTGACGACTCCGGGCAAGTGCGGCAGCAGGCGCATTTGCCAGCATCGGTGTGCCTGCAGGCGGCGCGGGCTGCGCGCACCCCGACCACCAGCAGCCCACGGGGCGCAGCGCGGGCGTCTGCAGGCGCAGGTCCTCCAGGCTGACCAGCGGCAGCGCGTCTGCGGGGATGCGCGGCGCGACCTCAGCATCAAAGGCCGCGAAGGCGGCGGCCATGATGGCCAGACCGCCCTCGAATGGTCTGCTGCCAGGCTCTTGCGGCGGCGCGCCGTCAACCAGCAGCAGGCAATCCTGCCGCGCCGCCCGTGCAGGGTCAGCGGGTCAGCCGCGGCCTGCAGGCGCTGTGAGCATGGGCGGCGCAGAGAGCGCGCGCACCTTGGGCACGTGCCGGTTGACGGCCTGCAGCAAAGAGTGCATGCAGCACGCTGCTGCGTATGCCTTGCCCTCGCGCTGAGGCTCCCCGCATGCGCTCACCCAGTGCTGCGCCAGGCGCGCGGCAGCGCCCAGCACGCCGGCGCGCGCGAGTGCCAAGCCCAGGGCGCGCGACGCTTCGGACATCTTCGCGGCGACGTACACACCAACAATGGCACGCTTCTCCGCTCCCATGGCCCACTGATCCCAGGATCGCACGCCCGGACGGGGGGCATCTGCGAGGTTGTGCCGGGTCAACATCCGCACAGCATGCACAGTGGGAAGGCCTGCAAGTCAGGCATGTCCACCGCCCCGCAGGACCTCGGCGTAGGAAGCCCGCTGGCTTAAGCCCGCATGCCTCACAGGCCCAGCTGAGGAGTGCATGTCATGTGCGCAGAAGTGCTCAAACATGCGCCCCACGCACTGTGTGCAGGATGAAGCATGAGGCTGCTGCGGAAGCGTCACACAGCCCTGCCGGACACTGGACAGTTCACGCTCCTGGCACGAGCAGCAGGGAAGCGCGCACAGATGTCGCCCAGCTTGCGCAGCGCCGCAACAACGAAGGGCGCCAGGCCCGGGCACGCCAGCGCGACCGCCCGGTACTCCGCGGGCCCATCCAACAGACGGCAGATGATGTCCTGCCCACATGCTGGGTCAGTCTGCCACGCTCTGTCTGCTGTCGCACCGCATCACACCTGTGTGAGTCCCCCACTATCCCCAGCTTACAAGTGCAGCTGCTGAGGCCAAGCCGCAGCCATGACGGACACATTTTGGCGGGGGTACCCCGGCATGGATGCGCGCTGGCGAGACTTGCCCTGTTGCAGACGCTGCTGCCGCGCCACTGTGCCAGGGCGCATGGCGCGCAGCGCATGAGCCTCGCCCGGCTGGACAGCGTGAGGGCTGCGAGCGCACGATGCTGGCCGAAAGGGAGTTCAACGCTCCGTCGTCGGGGTCGCGAACGCGCTGGGCCTGCGCGGCGTCCAGCGCGCGCACGCGCTCGGGCGGCAGCAGCAGCAGGGGCAGCAGCTGCGCCACCGCGAGCGGCAGCAGCGCCGCTGGCAGCATGCGCCCGGTCGCTGGCGTGAACAGCCTCGGACACAGTAGGGCGGGGACCGAGTTCGTGAGCGCGTCCTGGCGCGCCCCATGCAGCAGGTGGGCGCAGGCATGTTAACAAAACTTCGCTCACATGCCTTGCGCATGAGATGTATTACACAAGGAAGGCGTGCATCCCCCGGCCGCACCGCCGGCAGGGTGGGGCTGCACGGGCTGCTGCGGCTCACCGAGAGCCCGACGCGCAGGGCGGCGCGCTGCACATGCGCCGCCGCGAGCAGCTTGGCCAGCGTGGCCAGCAGCGCCTTCGCGGCCGGCAGCAGGCTTTCGCAGGGGCCCACCGCCAGCAGCACTTCCGCCGCGTGCGCGACCGCCTGCGCGCTGGGGGTGCGTCGAGGGTCGAGGGTTGTGCAAGCAGACCTGCCACACCCTCACCCACCCCGTGCCAAAGGACCCGCTCCAGGCGACAGCGAGGTCGCAACGCCTGCACAGCCATCAAGAGCCCAAATGCTCGGCGCCAGGTCTAAGCGCGCCTGGAATACAGCGTTGCCGACGCCGCGCCGCACCGCATTGCTCAGAGTCTCTGGCGCGCGCCTGAGTGCGGCTTCCATGGCTGACAGGGCCAGCCTGAGCAGGCCCTCGCGTCGCTCGACATCCTTGCTCCCCGCCTCGGCCTGTACAAGCGAGAGACTGAGAATCAATGCCGCAAGAGTACGTCATGATGGGTCCGTAATCCAGCTACCTAGGACAGCAGGGAGATTCGTCTCCGTGCACGCGCCTGGCATGGAGCGCTGCATGCAAGTGAGCCTCATACACGCCTTGCAGCCATGTCACTAGCGGCAGCGCACGCCTCCGAACACGCACGCAGTGCTATGGGGCGGCGACTGAGGTCGCACCAGCATCCGCCAGGGTGGGCAGCAGCAGGCAATCATGCCGCAGGTGTGCTGCAGACGCTCACGCGTGCTCGGTGATGTGTCAACACTCGCGCTGGCCTCGTGGGCGTTCTGCACCAGGAGCTGCAATGAGATATGCCACTGCCAATTAAGTTTTGTGCACAGGCTGCAAGCGCAACTGCGAAAAACCTGCGTCATTCACACTGGGTTCTCGTCTAGGCATCAGTGAGGCACTTGGATAGTGCCTTACTGGCTTAGAAGGTGCCTCACTGACTTAGACAGTGCCTCACTGACAGTCGGTGCATGTCAGTAGACATGCACCGACCCTGATGGCACTGTACAACGCACCAACCCTCATGGCTGCTAGCCAGGCCGTGCACACAGGCATTGAGGCGCACGACTGCAGCAGTAAGCAGTCTAAGGCACAGGGCGCAGCGACGCTTGCGCTGACTGATCAGAGCATGCAGCGGCCGCAGGCCAGCGGTGCAGCGCGAGCTGGCGACCAGCACAGTGCGACTGGCTAGGCCGTTGTTCCCGCTTCTGCACTGCCTGAGGGAGGTGCGCGCGCGTAAGCACACCCCCTCTGCGACGCGCTGCGTTGCCCATAGCAGCATGGTGTACAGGCAGCGCATGCAGCGAATGCGCTCCCTCTGCGGCATGCGCTCGCACAGCTCCTTGACGCTCAGCAGCCTGCTCAGCACGCTGCCGCAGGTGCATGCCTCGGCCGCGCACCACTGCGGGCCTGCAGCCAGCGACCTGGTCAGCGGTTTGCCGCACATGGCGGCTATGCTGCAACTGCATCTCGCCCGTTCAACGTGCATGATTACCTCCTGGGCAAAAGAGCTGGCGCGGTCGTGCCCGCGTGCCAAAGACGCGGTGAGCTGCGGAACTGTGGGCACTTCAACCAGCAGCAGCTAGCCGCACGAATGGCATGTCGACCCATGTGGCATGCAAGAATCAAGCAGCCAGCGCCCTGGCAGGGCCGCATTCGGCCTGCACAGGAAGCCCGCGCACGAGCGCCACATCGCAGGCGATGATGCAGCCCAGCAAGCATCACATGCTGTGCAAGTGGTGCGATGCGCACCACCCGTCCATGTCTGCAGGCAGCGCAGCATCAGCGGCACCGCGCGGTCTGCCAGCAGCGCCTGCAGCCGCTGCTCTGTCTGCAGGTCGACCGCGCCCGGGCCGTCCTCGCGCAATGCGCTGTATGCTGGAATTGCGCTCTCTATGCAGTGAAGGGCATTCAACCACGCGTAGCAGGACGCATCGGGGACGCCTGCAGGGGCGCGACCAGGCTCGGTTCCAGCGCACACGCGCGCGTGCGCCTTGGTCCGGCCGAGGCAGGGGCCGCACTGTGTGTCAGCTGCGCCGCGTTTGCGCTGCAAACCTCGGGCAACGCCTGCTCCATGATGCTGATCAGAAGGTCACCCCCGGCGGCGCTGCAGAAGCCCTTCAGGTATGCGGCATGTAGTCCCTTGTCGGCCAGGCGCTGCCTACTGTACAGCTGCGCTACGCCAAATAGGTGCTGCCGCAGCGCGGAGTGAGGTCAGCCAGGGGCCGGCTGCAAGGGCTACAGGGGCTGCGGCGCGTGGCAGTGCGCACCCGGGCGGAGAAGATAAGGAGGTGGCTCGAGCGCGCTGCAGGGTCTGGCCCCCCCCATGATGACACGCGATACGGCAGGGCTGCTGGAGCGCTGAAGAGCCAGATGAGCACCGCGGAGAGGCCGGAATAGTACTGTGTCAGGACAGTAGACGTGGCGGCCTTGCCCCATGCGTCGCTCTCCTCAGCCTCACACCAGAGGCGAACCACCTGCGTGCTGTGCAGCCTGGTGAAGAGCAGCTTGTGCAGCATGGCCTGCCGTCAAGGTGTGCAGGCCAGAGCCTCACCTCTTGCAAACCGCTCACACAGCTGTGGAACATGTTATGCAGCAAGGCGGTACTTACAGTGTCTGGGCTGCTCGCGGCCAGCACGGCCCACGATGTGGCCACGCCGGCAGCGACGCCATACACGTCGTATGCGGCATACCTGGACGCGGCAGGGCACGCTGCGTGAGCTGGGGATTGGAGTGCGGCCAACTCTGGCAGCTCAGGCACGTGCAGGCGCACGAGCTGCAGATGAGGGTGCCTGTGCTCGTGCAAGCTCACCTCTTGGCAGCTTCGCGGACGGCCGCCCTGCGGCCAGGTCCCTCTGCCACTTGAAAGGGACAGGTCAGCCTGCCTTGCACAGTGCGCCAGCACACAGTGTTATTGAGTGTACACTTTGATTAAAGCACAAAGAGGCAGCGGCACGCAGGCCGGGGCTCGCATCCAACACAGCATCTGCAGCGCGGTACCAAGTCGCTCAACCACGGCGCCATCTGCATCCCCGTTTGCCGCAGGCGCAGCCAAAACGTCTCGCCATACAGTGCGCATGATGATACTTGCTAGCGTGGCCGCCACAGCAATCGTGTCGCTGTAGACAAGCCGGGCTTCGTGCAGCGTCAGGTCGGTCTCCAGGTAATCGGCCGGCAACAGGTCCGGGATTATCAGGGACGACAGCAGAGCTGCTGCTCTGGGCTTCTGCAGGTTGGCCTTGCGCAGGGGGCTAGTGGCAGCGGCTGCCAGCTCTGGAGCCCCAGCATTGAGTGCCCTGACCCGCGCAGCGGCCCTGGCCGGCAGGCCTGCTAGCGCGCTCATTGTCACATAGCACAGCTCGTTTTGAGCTGCGCCGAGATAGATGGCTCAGCTAGGCTGAACCTTTGTAAGCAAATCATGTAGTCTCATGCATTTACAGTCAACATTAACTGCATCTCATGAAGAAGGAAAGGCGACAACCATGCAGGTCTGTCTGCCACATTGTATACCTTCACCATATGCGGTGAGGCAAACAGGTGCGCATACCTGGCCCTCACACTCTGCAGCGCACTGCATTCGAGCAGCACATGCCGCTCGCTCCCAGGGCGCCAAGGAGCCGAGCCTCGCCAGCACTCATTCAAGCACAGCGTGGTGAGGGCTAGTATGCAGCATAGTGCAGCATGCAGCCCTCTTGGTGAGCAGGCCAGTCTGCGATCAGCATGTGTGCACATTGCTAGGTGTGTTGCTCACGTGCTAGACACCAAAGTATGATGGCACCATGCGGGTGCATGCATGGCATAGATAGTGCAGGAAGGTGGTCAGGCGGCCAGTATTCTGTCGTCATCAAGGAGCGTGCGTGCTTTGCAACCATGCGGCGTGTGTCTTACAGCACGCCAGGGCAAGTTTTGCAGGACTGACATCCCGCCTACACGCATTTTAAGACAGTCCTTGCCTCCATGATACACAGGTCGGCCGATGCCTGCAGCCGATGCTGTCAGCACAGGGCGCTGCAGCAAGGCGTACACGCAGCCAAGCCTGTGCATGAGCGCTGCATGCGCACATGCTAGTCAGAGAGCGTCCTATGCCTGTCGAGCGCAGCCAACATTGACTCACGTCACCCCCAATGACCGTGCAGCAGCTCCCTTGAAAACAAACTCTGTTTCAAGCACCGTCAGGAATGTCGGACCTACACACTACAACAAACGCATTACAGCAAACTCGCAGCAGACAATGCAGCCTGATCAGGTTCCACGACGGTGACCGCTGCACAGGCGAGAGACAGCTCCGCTGCATGTCCTAGCACAAAATCAGCACCACTGGTTTCCTCTGCGACTTCATGAAAGCTCACTCTGGGCTGTGCTGTGCCGCAATGTGTACCTTCTGTTCAAAAGCCACATGCAGCCGCCTATCTGAACAGGTCATGGAGCCACACATGAGCCGCATAGTCTGCACTGCAGGCACGGTCAAGCTCTGCAGGGCAGTGTCTATGCAGCGCAGGCCTGTCACTGTCGCCTGCCCCCTTTAGGTGGCCGCCACACACTGACCGCCACAAGCGACAAGGGGCATATGGATCACCCGGGGCGCATCAAGCTGCAGCATCCAGCCACATAACTTTCACACATCACATAAGCCTGCATGCAGAGCCTCTGGCTCAAAAAGATGGCAGCCCCTCAACACGGGGCGTCCGTGCCGGCACGCCTGTCGAGCGCGCGCTTGCAGGCGCCCTTGTGGCCCGCGCGCCAGGCTGCCTTGTGGCACGCCTCTGAGCAGAAGCGCGCAATGTCGCAGCCGGAGCACCGCTGCAGCCGCAGGCCCGCCTCCGTCGCACCGGACAGGTTGCAGCACCTGCGCGCGTGATGCGCAGTGACGACTCTGGGCGAGTGCGGCAGCAGGCGCATCTGCCAGCATCGGTGTGCCTGCAGGCGGCGCGGGCCGCGCGCACCCCGACCACCAGCAGCCCACGGGGCGCAGCGCGGGCGTCTTCAGGCGCAGGTCCTCCAGGCTGACCGGCGACAGCCCGTCTGCGGGGATGCGCGGCGCGACCTCGGCATCAAAGGCCGCGAAGGCGGAGGCCATGATGGCCAACGCGCCCTCAAATGGTCTGCTGCTGGGCTCCTGTGGCGGCGCGCCATCGACCATCAGCAGGCAGTCCTGCCGCACCGCCCATGCAGCGTAAGCGGGTTCAGCTGCGGCCTGCACGCGCTGTGAGCATGGGCGGCGCAAAAGCGCGCACACACCTGCGGCAAGTGCCGGTTGATGGCCTGCAGGAGATAGTGCATGCGCAGCGCTGCTGCACATGCCTTGCCCTCGCGCATGGCCTCTGGGCTTGCGCTCACCCAGTGCTGCGCCAGGCGCGCGGCTGCGCCCAGCACGCCGGCGCGCGCGAGGGCCAAGCCCAGGGCGGGCGACTCTTCGGATATCTTCGCGGCGACGTACACACCAATTACGGCACCCTTTTCCGCTCCCATGGCCCACTGATCCCAGGATCGCTCGCCCGGACGGGGGGCATCTGCGAAGTTGTGCCGGGTTGACGTCTGCACAGCATGCACAGTGGGAAGGCCTGCAAGTCAGGGGCGTCAAGCATGTCCACTGGCCCGCAGGACCTTGGCATAAGAAGCCCGCTCGCGTAAGGCCGCACGCTTCACATGCCCAGCTGAGGAGTGCATGCCAGGTACGCCAAAGTGCTCCAGCATGCGCCCCATGCACTGCTGTGCAGAATGAAGCACGAGGCTGCTGCATGAGAAGCGTCACACAGCCCTGCCGGACATCTTGACAGTTCACGCTCCTGGCACGCGCAGCAGGGCAGCGCGCACAGATGTCGGCCAGCTTGCGCAGCGCGGCCACGACGAAGGGCGCCAGGCCCGGGCACGCCAGCGCGACCGCCCTGGGCTCCGCGGGCCCCTCCAACAGACGGTAGATGGCG
>JAABUX010007899.1_pt1 | contig 12368 bp, 12 predicted proteins | sample 5561851 | NCBI WGS metagenome assembly JAABUX01 (sample SAMN10711883, study PRJNA513361) | rock metagenome | isolation source: Antarctica rocks | place: Antarctica: Victoria Land, Richard Nunatak red sandstone | collected 2016-01-03 | reverse complement strand
CCGCCACACCGAGCTTCTCGTGCTTGCCCTGGAAGACGTCACCGAGCGGCGGCGCATCCATGACATCGAAACCCGGTTCACGTCGGAGCTTCAGGAAAGCTACCGCCGCTTGCAGGAACTCGAAAAGCTGCGCGACGACATCACGCACATGATCATTCACGATCTGCGGACGCCGCTGACTTCGGTGATCGGCGGAATGCAGACACTGGAAGTCGTCGGAGACCTCAACGCCGATCAGCGCGAGATGATGGACATTGCGATCCTCGGCGGCGAAACGCTCTTAGGCATGATCAACGATTTATTAGACGTCGAAAAGCTGGAGTCCGGCTCCATGCAGCTTGATTATGCCGTGCAGTCGCCCGAGGGCCTTGTGGCGTCCGCCGTGCGCCAGGTCGCGTGGCTGGCGCAGAGCAGCAATCTCACGCTTACTGAGAAAATCGCCGCCGGCCTGCCGCCGCTGCGGGGCGACGAAAACAAGCTGCGCCGCACATTGGTCAATCTCTTAGGAAACGCCATCAAGTTCACGCCCTCCGGCGGGACCATCACGATTGAAGCCGGCCACAACTTAGAAACACACTCAGTCGTGTTCTCCGTCCGCGACACCGGCGAAGGCATTCCCGCCGAAGCTTTTGAGCGGATATTCGAAAAGTTCAGCCAGGTCGCCTCGCGTCAGGGCGGGCGCACCTTAAGCACCGGCCTCGGGCTGACGTTCTGCCGGCTCACCGTGGAGGCGCACGGCGGTCACATTAAAGTGGAAAGTGTTCTCGGGGAGGGCAGCACGTTCCGCATCACGCTTCCGGTCTCATCCGAGCTGCCTCTTCTGCCAGCCACAGCTCCATGAACACGTCGGCGCGGGCATAGGGAGACGTGAGAACTTCCTCCGGCGGCAGATGCCGAAACCCAGCCGACTCGTACAGATGCAGGGCAGGCGTCAGAACACGGTTGCTTTCCAGATACAGCCGCTTCGCGCCGCGCCCCTGCATCTCCCGCGCCACCGCCATCTTGGCGACTTCGTAGCTCTGGCCTGCCATCAGCAGCAACGCCACACAGCCTACGACAGTGCCCTCCGCTTCCGCCACGAAAATCTCTCCACCCGGCGCGAGAACGGTTTTCTGCGGGTCGGACAGCGTTGCCTCATCTTTCGGCTCGACATGGAAGTACGCATTGAGCCAGGCCAAATTCAGGTCACGGAACGCTTCGGCATCGCCGGGCGCATAAGGCCGGATAACGACAGGATGTGACTCACTCATCAATTTTCATCTTTCTGCCGCAAGTTTCTACTACGGGAGCGGCAGGTTACCAATTTTCTCTTTTTCGATTTCTGTGGACAGCGAGAAGTCAACCAGAGCCTGCACATGCAAAGTGGTCGTGTCCAGCAGGGGCAAGGGACAGTCCTCCGGCCTCAGAAGCAGCATCAGCTCTGTACAGCCGAGAATAATCCCTTCCGCCCCGCACTCGGCCATCTGCTGCATCAGTAGAACGAGTCGCCGCTGACTTTCCGGGCGGACACTGCCTTGGCATAACTCGCCGAATATGATGTTATGCACGCAGTCCAGATCACGGAGCGGCGGGATGAGGACTTCCAGTCCCCATTCCCGGTGTAAGTGGAGGCGGAAGAACTCCTGCTCCATCGTATAGCGTGTCCCCAGCAGGCCCACGCGGCGCATATCGGCAAGGCGTGCCGCTTTGCCAGTAACATCCCGGATGTCAAGAAGAGGGATGGTAACGGCGGCCTGCACCTCTGCGGCAACTTTGTGCATCGTGTTCGTGCAAATCCCGAGGCACCTAGCCCCGGCCTGCTCCAGCGCGGCGGCGGCTCCGGCCAGATCCCCGGCCAGTCTGCTCCACTCGCCCTGCTGCTGAAGCGCAGCGATCGGGGCGAAGTCGAAGGAGTGCAAGAGCACCTTCGCCGAGTGCAGCCCGCCCTGACGAGCTGCGGTAAGGCGGTTGATTTGCTGGTAATAGACGGTGGTGCTTTCCCAGCTCATGCCGCCGATGAGACCAATCATTTTCATCTTGGTAAGTCCTTCATTTTGTTGAAGCCTTTGTGATAGGGATCGGTAACTTGCTGAGAGGCGGCGGCTCCAGCCCAGTTAAGCGGCCCTGATAATCGTAGCTCAGTGTCAGCAGCTTGTTCCATTAATGTTATCTTACTACCGCTGACGAGTGGTGTCAAGTATGTCAAGACAAAAAATCAGGGGCGAAACGTATTCCAGGCGAACTTTGCGATAATCGCCGTCAAGACGACCAGAAACAAGACCCGAACGAACCGGCTGCCTTTGGCGACGGCCAGCCGCGTTCCCAGCACCGAGCCGCCGATGTTGCAGGCCGCCATCGGCAGGGCCAGCCCATACAGCAGATGCCCGGTCAGCCCGAACAGCAGCACGGCAGCCAGATTAGTCGCCGTGTTGATGACTTTGGACGATGCGGACGCCGCGAGAAAGCTTAGGCCAAATAAGCCCACAAACGTGAAAATCAAGAAGCTGCCCGTGCCGGGTCCAAAGAAGCCGTCATACAATCCAATCATGCTGCTCGCCCCAACGCCGTACAGCTTTTGCTGCTTCGCCGTCAGACGGGGCGCATGACTCGCGCCGAAGTCTTTGCGGGCAAACACATAAACGGCGACCAGCACCAGCAGCGCCAAAATCCAGGGCCGCAGCGTTTCCGTGCGAAGTCCGCTGACCAGATGTGCGCCCAGTCCCGAGAATACAAAGGCCGCCCCCGCCGCCGGCAGCACCACCGGCCAGTCAATTTTGACATGACGGGCGTACTGGCTCGCCGCCACGCTTGTCCCGGTGATGGAAACCAGCTTATTTGTCCCCAGAATAGTCGGCGCGGCGACGCCCGGCAGCAAAATAAACAGCGCCGGAAGCTGGATCAGCCCGCCCCCGCCGACCATCGAGTCCATGAACCCGGCCAAGAACGCGAAGCCGCACAGCGGCAGTAAAGGGGTTAGAGGCATAAGAAAACAGGAAACGGCTCGACCAGCTGAGAACCGGCACTGGAAGTGCCGGTCTACTGTCGAGTGAAAGTCACTCCGTGACTGAAGATGAACCAGGTTGTCTTACTCCGTAGTGTCGCAGACACTTTCATTCAAGAGTAGACCAGCACTTCCAGTGCCGGTTCTTACTTACTATATCTGCGCCCCCTGCGCGTTCAGCCGCCGCCGCAGTTCATCCGTGTCAACTTGGCGCGGCGTGACACCTTCTTCCAGCGCCAGCGCGGCGGCGAGGCCTGCTGCTTCTCCTAAAGCGCGGCAGTTCTGCTGGATACGCACGGCGGCCTGGGCGGCAAAGGTCGCGGACAGGCAGCGTCCCGCTACCAGCAAGTTCTCGATGCCAATTGGCAGCAGGCAGCGGTAGGGGATTTCGTGGTAATGGCCCGGCGGCAGATGCTTCATCACCAGCCCGCCTTTGGCTCTGGTGCTGTGAATGTCAATCGGGTACGAGTTGCGGGCGACGGCATCGGGGAACCGCGCCTCAGTCAAGTAATCTTCTTCCGTCAGCGTATAGTCGCCGACGATGCGCCGGGACTCGCGAATGCCGACCATCGGCGCGATGGTGCCGATGTAAGAGTTCTCGAAGCCGCGCACAGAGGTCTCGAAGAACCGGGCGATGCGCCGTATCTTCTGCCGACCTATTGTCTGCGCTTTGGACAGGTCCCACGGGTCCGTCGCCGATAGCCCGGCGATACGCGGGCAGTTAAACGCCAGCTCGCCGGGCCGGCCCAGCATGGAAAAGAACTGCAAGTAGCCGAGATCGTCTTCGGCCAGAACGCCTTCTTCAATCGCCTCGCAGATCAGCGGGCCAAGCGGCGTGTTTTTGGCTTCCCCCGTGCCGATCTCAAACAGCGGCGGGCGGGCGTAGCAGTTCATGCCCAGTTCGCCCGCCAGGAACACGGCCGCCCGTTCCTGGTCCACGCCTGCCAGCGCAAACCGGAGTGACATCGGCTGGTTTTTGCCGTCTTCCGGGTCGCCGGAGACGCACGGAACGCCTGCCCGGAACGCCACATCGGCGTCGCCGGTGCAGTCAATCGTCACCTGCGCGTTGATGCGCTGCCGCCCGGCTTTGTTCTCAATGACGATCCCCCTCAGCCGCCCGTCTTCGACTATCGCGTCGCTGATGACCGTGTGATACAGCACTCTCGCCCCGGCTTCCGCCAGCAGGTCATCCAGCACCAGCGCCAGCGTCACTGGGTTGAACCACAAGAGATCACCCGACTGCTCCGTCGGCGGCGGGTCGTACTGAGCCGCCCGGTGCAGGATGGCGTCGTTGATACCGTGGGTCAGCGACTCGGTCAGGATTTTGTTCGGCATCATCGGCGTCACCCACCCCGCCGACTGCGTCCCGCCAAGCTGCCCCAATCCTTCCACTACCAGCACATCCGCCCCCGCCGACGCCGCCGCAATCGCCGCAATCGCCCCCGCCGTCCCGCCCCCGCAGACAAGAACGCCGCACTCGGCGGCGAGAGGTAAGTTTTCGTAATCGTTTGTCATGTTACTTGCCTTGTGAATCACGAACCATGTGTTGAAACACACGGCTAAGGCTTTAGTGGGGTAATCAGCGAAGACGCTACAAAACACCGCTTCGCGGGGTTAGGAAAAGACGCCTCTTAGTCCCGCGAAGCGGTACTTCTTAGCCGAAGGCTGATTACCCCACTAAAGCCTTACTCCACTAAAGCCTTGGCCCTGCCATTCATGGCATGGTTTCTTGCACTTCCTTGACGAAGGCGGCCATTGCGTCAGCGGCGGCTTCTGGGGTCAGGCGGGTGTTATCAATCACACGCCAGTAAGCGGCGTCATCGGTGATTAGGTTAAGTTCAGAACGCCACGAAATCAGCGGTTCCGGGTCAGCAATTTTGTGGTTGTTGGCCCTCCCTTCACCCTGCACCCGCCGCACATTTTCTTCTAATGAGCAAAATAGAGTGACCGCGATAAGCGTGTCCGCCCGGTCCGACGCCAATTGCTTAATGGCGTTCCATGCCTCAACTTCCCGCTCACTCTCACGGGTAAGCGCGTTCGTCATCACGAAAACTTGAGACACCGGCATAGCCTGCATCCGTACATAAGCAATCTCCTGAACTTGGTAGTAAGTGTCCCAGTATTCGCGTGTATCCCGGTCACAGAGGCTTGCGGCGACATTGTGCAGCGTGTGGTTGTCAATCAAGCGTCCGCCAAGCCTGCGAGCCAATACGCGCCCAACAGTCAGTTTCCCGGAACCCGGCCAGCCATTGAGATGAACAATCATAACACCACCGGGTCTTGATGGTAGAAATCGCGCAGAATGGCGTAGAGTTCCGGGTGCATCTCCGAAAGCGCTTGCGCGTTCTCAAAGAAGCTTTCGGTGGCGACGGCGAAGAACTCGGCGGCGTTTGTCGCGCCGTAAGGGTTCAGGACGCCGCGTTCGCCGGCCTGCGTCTCTGCCACTAAGCGCTGATACTCGGCGCTCATCACCCTCGACCACGTTTCAATCTGCGCGTCGTTTTCAAGATACGGCGCACCGTCCGCCGAACCGTCGCGCATGTCCAGCTTGTGGGCGAACTCGTGCAGGACGACGTTCTGCCCGCCGGACGCGATGCCCGCCCGGATGTCCGTCCAGGACACGATCACCGGCCCCTGCAACGCGGCCTGCCCGGAGGCCGTCAGCACCTGCTCGCCAAAGACGCCCCGCGTCTCGCTCCGCACAGTCGTGATGAGGAAGCTGTCGGGATACACCAAGATTGTCTCGACGTTTGGGTAGTAATCGTCATCAAAGCCCAGCACGAGCAGAGAGGCCATGCCCGAAATCGTGACCTTGATCTCGTCGGTCAGCGTCAGGCCCTGAACCCCTTCCCAGTCCTTCTCGGCGATCAAAATGCGCGTGTCGTCTTCAAGCTTCCGCTGCTCACTTTGCGGCAGACGGCGGAACAGCGCGATATTGGACAGCAAATACTGCCGCCAGACTTCCGGGAACGCAACGGCGAGAAGCTCCTGCCGCTGATGGGATTTGAACCACGGGAATTGCATAACTAGCGTTACGTTCCCGATACAAGGCCGGTATTCCTGCGTCGCTGCATAAAAATCGCGCGGTTTATGGTATGCTAAGATATGAGTGAACGTGTCAAACGATTTTGGATTCGGGAGCCGTTCTGCGGCTTCTCGCATGGAATAGGCGCGGCCCTGTCGGTCGTCGCCCTGGTCGCGCTGCTGATACTCGCGCACGGCAAAGTGTGGCAGACGGTCAGCTTCGCGGTGTTCGGGGTGAGCCTGATTGTTCTGTATACGGCCAGCGCCCTGTACCATTCGCTGTGGGTCAAGCCGAAGCAGATACTCAAGCTGATGCGCTTTGACCATGTGGCGATTTTCTTGCTGATCGCCGGAACCTATGCCCCCGTCTGCCTGGTCGGACTGCGCGGGGCATGGGGATGGAGCTTGTTCGGGGTGGAGTACGGCCTGGCCGTAATCGGCATCGTGTGCAGCCTGGTCTGGAAAGGCTTTCCGGACTGGGCGCGGATCGGCATTTATCTGATTATGGGCTGGCTGATTTTGATTGCCATGACCCCCGTGCGCCATGTTCTGTCCCCGGCGGCGATTGCCTGGCTGTTCGCGGGCGGCATCGCGTACAACGTCGGCACAGTGGTTTTCGCCACCGACCGCCCGCACCTCTGGCCCGGCAAGTTCAGCGCCCACGACCTCTGGCACATCTTCGTGCTGGCCGGCAGCGCCTGCCACTTCGTCCTCATGGCCTGCTTCATCGCGCCGATGATGTAACTAATGCTGTAACCCCTGTCGGCCACGAAAACAAATCACGAAAACAAAGCTGGTCTTTTTAAGATAAACGCTTGACTTTGCGCCGATGCCGTGTTATACTGGACTAGTCTGAATTCATAGATGCTTAAATTGCGTATGCAGATTAAGCGCCGTCGTTCAACCAGGATATACAGCAGTTATGGCGTCAAATGCAACTAGTGTCGTGGAAGCCAAACCGGAGCCTCTCTACCGGCGCATTCAGCGAGCCATGCGCGGGCGGATCGCGCAAGGCGACTGGGCCGCCGGACAGCCGCTGCCCTCGCGGGTGCAGCTCTGCGAGGAGTTCCGCACGACGCGCGTGACTCTGGACAAGGCAATTCACGAACTCGTCCGGGAGGGCCTCCTGCGGTCTGCTAAGGGCAGCGGGACCTTTATTGCCGGCGGCGCGAATCCCTCTGCTCCGGGCCAGCCCCCGCGCACCCTGCGCCTGGGCGTCGTCATGGGCCAGGCGGCCCCACGCGAAATGCTGGAAGAGCCGGGCGCGGATAACTTCTACTTCGGGCCGCTGTTTCAGGGCATTCGCGATGCCGTAGCCGGTCAGCCGGTGGATACGGTCTTCGCCCACTACGACCACCCCGATTACGTTTCTTTCTGCCGCAGCAACTCACTGGATGGTGTCCTGCTGGTCACCCCGCTGCTCCAAGAACTGCCGGCCCTGCACGCGCTGGCCGACGCGGGCCTCCCTTTTGTGGCCGTCGGCATGTCGTCCAGTGTCCCCGCCGACGCCGCCCTGCCGTTCGTGGACACGGACAACCGGCAGGGAGTCGGCGACGCAGTGCGTTACCTGCTGGGCCTGGGCCACCGGCGGATCGCCCTCGTGAACCTGGCGACCTCGCAGGCCAACCACCACGACCGCCTGGAGGGCTACTGCCGCGCCCTGACCGACGCCGGCCTGTCGGTGGACCCCCGCGACCTGCTGCTTTACCCGCTCCATGAGTCGGACCGCCTGGATGAGCGCATCCAGGTGTGGCTGTCCCAGCTCCTGGCCTCGGGCAGCCTGCCGACGGCGATCTTCGCCTCCGACTACTTCATGGCGATCTCCACCGTGCGCGTCCTGCGGCGCAACGGCCTGCGCGTGCCGGAAGACGTGTCGGTGGTCGGCTTCGACGACCCGTTCTCCGCCGAGCACCTGACGCCCGCGCTGACCACCGTCCGCCAGCCCGTCTACCAGGTCGGTCACCGCTCCGCCCGTCGCCTGCTCGACGCGCTGCGGGCCGGGGAGCCGCCGCGCGGCCTGGAAGTTTTCCCTACCCGGCTGATCGTCCGCGATTCAGCCTGCCCGCCCCGATCTCACTCATCTCGCTCATCTCTAGAAAAGGAAGGTATCTCCCTGTGAAATTCTCACTTCCCATCCGCCGCAACGACCCTCGTTCCGGCTTCACGCTCATCGAGCTGCTTGTCGTCATCGCCATCATCGCTATCCTGGCGGCGATTCTGTTTCCCGTCTTCCAGAAGGTCCGCGAGAACGCCCGCCGTGCCTCATGCCAGTCCAACATGAAACAGCTCGGCCTGGCTTTCACTCAGTACACCCAGGATGCCGACGAGTTTTACCCGCCGGCCATTGACTATAATTCGGAGTATGCGAACAACCCCAACGATCCGACGGCGCATTGGCAGGAGAAAATCCTCTCTTACGTCAAGGCAAACGGCGTCTATGCATGCCCGGATGACCCCGGTGCGGGCAGTCCCGAGTCAGACCCAACGCTAAACTACAAAGGCATCCTTAACTCCTATGCGGTCAACGCCTTGATCGGCTACCCACGGTCGACCGGCTATAAGCAATCCCTGCTAGGCATCATGGGAGTCGTCGGGGGCGGGTTCTACCCGGCAAACTATGAATTGGCCCCGTTGTCCAGGATCGGGCTGCCTTCGGACACAATTCTGCTTGCTGAACATTACACCAGTGATATGAAAGCGATGGCTGGGGCATCTGGCAACAACGGTAACTGGTCTAATTTCGCCGACGGCGGCTTTATTGCCGGCGTCCCGTGGCTTGGGGACCCGTTGACGGGCGGAAGCCCGCTCCCCGATAATACCCGGCCTGCGGCACCCTTTCCAAATGGACCTAACGGCGCGGTTTCGGCGCACCACAACGACTTTTCCAACTTCCTGTTCGTGGATGGACACGTCAAGTCACTGCGTCCGATACAGACCAACCCACAGCCGCCCACCGGCTACGATGCCGGCGGTGAGCCGGTTTCCAACATGTGGGACGCGCTGCGTCAGTAACGAAGAAGCAAATCAAAACAGGCGTGGGGGGCATCGGCCTCCCGCGCCAGGAGAAACATTCATGACACGAAGAACCTACACTCTCCTGATGCCGGTGACTACGGCAATCGCGCTCACCGTTCTGGCCGCAGGATGCGGTCACCAAGCCCCCGCCGCCGACACTCTGGCCCAGCAGAAGGCGAGTGTGATGGGATCAATGGCTCCTCCTGATGTGCGGGCGAAGATCAATGGTCAGATAGCGGCGCAGAAGGCCGCACAGCAGGCAGGCCAGCAAGCCGGTCAGCAGGCGGCGCAGCAAGCCGGATCGCAAGGCCAGGCTCCGAAATAACCTTCATCCCTACCCGCGCCGACATGGCAGGCGTGACGCTTTTGCGTCCGCCTGCCAAAAGATTTTTCAGGAGTGAGATTTATGAAATCGCCGACGATTTTGCTGCCCGCGCTGGCCGCGGCGGCTTGTTTTGCGCCGTCCGCGCTGGCCCAGGCACCGGGGGCGACTGCGCCGGGACGGGTCATCAAGGTGGACGCCGCCGCCAGGAGGCACCCGATCAGTCCGATGATTTACGGCGTCGCGTTCGCCGGCCCCGACCAGCTTAAGGCCCTGAACAGCCCGCTCAACCGCAGCGGCGGCAACGCCATGACGCGCTACAACTGGCGGCTCAACGCCTCGAACCACGCCAACGACTGGTACTTTGAGAGCATCGCGGAGGCAAGCCCGGTGCCGGGCGGCAGCGTGGACGAGTTTGTGGACGGCACGCGATCCGCGCAGGCGCGGGCGATGGTGACGATCCCCACCCTGGGCTGGGTCGCCAAAGTCGGGCCGAACCGGGAGATGATCCCCTCGTTCTCCGTCGCCAAGTACGGGCCGCAGGCCAAAAGCGATCCGGGCCACGCCGACGCGGGGAACGGCGTCCGGCCGGGCGGCAAGGCCGAGGTCACCGGCAACGACCCGAATGACGCTCACCTGCCGTCCACGCCCGCGTTCCAGCAGGCGTGGGTGCGGCACCTGGTCGCCCGCTGGGGCACGGCGGCGCACGGCGGCGTCCGCTACTACCTGATGGACAACGAGCCGAGCCTCTGGCATTCCACGCACCGCGACGTCCACCCGCAGGGCCAGACGATGGACGAGGAGCTGCGGGACGTGGTGGACTACGGCGGCGCGGTCAAGGCCGTTGACCCTACCGCGCTGGTCGCCGCCCCAGAAGAGTGGGGCTGGCCCGGCTTCTTCTACAGCGGGGCCGACCAGGCGTACCGCGGTTCGCACGACTACCAAGGTGCGCCGGACAAAGCCGCGCACGGCGGCATGGACTTCATCCCCTGGCTGCTGGATTCGCTCCGCAGGCATGACCAGCAGACTGGGAAGCGCCTGCTGGACGTCTGCACTGTCCACATCTACCCCCAGGGCGGCGACAGCGGCGACGACGTTTCGCCCAGAATCCAGGCCGTGCGGAACCGCTCCACCCGCGCCCTCTGGGACCCGGCCTACAAAGATGAAAGCTGGATCAACGACACGATCATGCTGATCCCGCGCCTCAAGACCTGGGTGAACACCTACTATCCCGGCACGAAGACCGGCATCACGGAGTATAATTGGGGGGCGGAGAAGAGCATCAGCGGCGCGACGGCGCAGGCGGACATCTTCGGCATCTTCGGGCGCGAGGACCTGTACCTCGCCACTCGCTGGACCACGCCGGACAGCAGCACGCCGACGTTCAAAGCGATGCAGATGTACCGCAACTACGACGGCAAAGACTCGGGCTTCGGCGACATTAGCGTTGCCGACGCCGCGCCCGACCCCGACCATCTTTCTTCGTTCGCCGCCGTGCGCCGCGCTGACGGAGCGATGACGGTCATGGTCATTGCCAAAGACGCGGGCGGAGGCGGCCCGGTGACGGTCGCGCTCTCCCATTTCCGGGCGGCCCCCGCAGCCCAGGTCTGGCAGCTCACGGCGTCGAACGCGCTGACGCGCCTGCCGAACGTGGCCGTCGGCACGCGGGGCATCCACACGACTGTGCCGGCCCAGAGCATTACCCTGTTCGTCGTGCCCGCCGCTCCGTAGGACATTAGATTCCCTCTAGCCCCCAATAATGGGGGAACCGGACTGAGGACCCGACTCAGAACAGGCAGAGGCGCTCTGCTCCTGTTCTTAATTTTATCATGTTCCCCCATTATTGGGGGCTAGGGGGAATCTGACTAAGGAAATCTGAACGGCACTCTTAGAAACCTTTTTACACAGTTTCTAAGACCTTCTACGCCGGGAGGTCGGCTTTCAAATCCAGGTATGCCAGCTCCTGCGGCGTCAGGGTCATCGCAACGGCGGCGGTGTTGACGTCGAACTGGTGACGGGTCAGGCTGGACACCAAGGGAAACAAATTCATCGGCTGGCTGAACATGAACGCGAGGGCGATTTGAGCAACGCTGACGCTTCTGACGTCTGCGAGTTCTCGCGCCCGGTCCAGACGCTCGAAGTTTGTTTCGCCGCAGTAGCATTTGATGCAGATTTGGGCAAAGTAATTGTCGGCGGCAAACGACTGGAGATTGTCCCGGTGGTAGGTGTCGGAAAAGAAGCCGCCGGCCATGCTGGACCAGGGCATGACGGCAATCCCAGACTCGGCGTAATAGTCCCGCGCGGCCTGAAACAAAGGCCCACTGATGGACAGGCAGCCGTCCCAGGGCGCGACATACATCTCGGCCAGGCTGTAATTCGGGCTGGTGACGGCAAATGGGGTCAGGCCATGCTGGGCGGCGTAGTCGTTCGCTTCTTTGATGCGCCCATGCCGCCAGTTGGAGCCGCCGAACGCCCCGATCCGGCCTGCCTTTTGGTGGGCGTTTAACGCTTCCACAATCGGCCCGATGGGGACCGACGGGTCATCGCGGTGCAGGACGTATAAATCGAAGTAATCCGATTTTTGGCGCTTTAGAGACTCGGTCAAATCGGCTTCAATGTCTTCCGGCGTCACCCGGTTCCGGCCGCCGTAAGGATGTGCGCCTTTGGCGAGGATGACAATTTGGTCACGGACGCCGCGCTCCCGCACCCAGTTTCCCAGCGTTGTTTCGTTGCCTTCGCCGTAGACGTGGGCAGTATCAAACGTGTTGATGCCGTACTCCATCGCCGTATCCAGCAGGCCAAACGCCTGCTCCGGCTTGCTGGCATCAAAGACCGTGTTGGCCGTGCCTTGAACGAGACGCGAGACCGGCTTTTCGACGCCGGGAATGTTGCCGTAGCGCATGACTTTTCTCCTAATAACTTCGAGGCTGATACCGGTTTGAGGCTGATATCGGAAGGACGAACACAAGGTTCGCCTCTACGAGCGGCTGGTTTGTAGAGGCGAACCTTGTGTTCGCCTGTCTGTCT
>JAABUX010007896.1_pt1 | contig 12369 bp, 13 predicted proteins | sample 5561851 | NCBI WGS metagenome assembly JAABUX01 (sample SAMN10711883, study PRJNA513361) | rock metagenome | isolation source: Antarctica rocks | place: Antarctica: Victoria Land, Richard Nunatak red sandstone | collected 2016-01-03 | reverse complement strand
CAGCCGCCTGGAATCGCTGTTGGCTTCGCACCCCCTCCGCCCCCGGCCGTCAGTAAAGCAGAATGAGGAGCGGAATGAGGGGATGCTTGAGGTGCGGCTCACGAAGTCGCTCTATCGCTACCAGGCCGCGGTGCGAACCCACCTTTCGGTTGCGACCTACAGCGCCACAGCTGAGCAGATGGTGACGGGCATCGTCCTCGGCGCTGCCGAAACCATGAGCGACCCGGCCGACCTCATCAATCGGGCGGTCGAGGCCTTGGAGGCGGCCGCCACCGACCTGCCTGCGTTCAGCGCCCTAGACCGGCTGGTGGGCCGGCTCCGCGCTAAAGTCCACGAGCGTCTCTACGGCCGCGTTGCGGCGCGCCTTATGTCGGAGAATGCTGCAGTGCTGGATGGTCTGCTCGCCAAACTCCCTGACGGCGTCACGACCGGCTTCAACCGTCTGAAACAAGCGCCCGGACCCGCAACGCCCAAGACGATTATGCTCTGGACCGATCGCCTCGGGTGGATGGACGGGCTGATCGATCCCGATCCGCTCCTGGAGGGCATCGCGCATACCAAGCTGCGCCAATTCGCCGCCGAGGCCGCGGCGCTCGACGTGGGCGACATTCTCGACATCACCCAACCTGGCAGGCGGCACACCCTGCTGCTCGCCTTGCTGCGCCAGGCCCGGATGCGCTGCCGTGACGAACTGATCGAGATGCTGCTGCGCCGCGTCCGGCGCACCCAGGCGGCCGCCAAGGAGCAGCTCAACAACTTGCACGAACAACACCGGGCCATCGAGGAGAACCTGATCGGCATCTTCGCCGAGGTGCTCCAGGCCGAGCAGTCGCAGAACAGCGACGCCGATTTCGGTCGGCAAGCCAGAAAGCTCCTGGCCAAGCAAGGCGGCGCCGAGACCCTGGGAGAACAGTGCGAAACCGTCTCTGCCTGGCATCGCGGCAACGATCTGCCGCTGCTGTGGCCAATCCACGCCAAGCACCGCGTCCTGCTGTTCCGGCTCGTCGACCTCATGGACATCCAGTCCGCAACCCAGGACCGTAACCTGTTGAACGCGCTCGCCGTCGTGAGCACAATGCGCCACGCGCGCCGGGACGAAGTGGACGGCATCGACCTCGGCTTCGCATCCCTCCGCTGGCGGGCGTTCGTCGCCAAGCGACGGTCCGCAACGGGCATGCTGGACCGGCGGGCGCTGGAAGTGTGCGTGTTCGTTCACTTGGCCGACGCGCTGGAGACCGGCGACCTGTTCGTCGTCGGAGCCGAGACCGTCGCCGACTACCGCGCCCAGCTCCTGCCTTGGGCCGAGTGCGAAGCCCGGCTGCCCGCCTATTGCGCCGCCCTCGGCATCCCCGAGCGGGGCGAGGACTTTGCTGCCGCGCTGAAAGCCGAACTGACGACGCTCGCCGCCGATGTTGATGCTGGGTTCCCGGCCAACACCGAATTCAGCGTCGATGCCGACGGGACGCCGCACCTGAAGCAGATGGCGACGACGGAGCAGCCTGCCGGACTGGCTGAGTTCGAGGCTGAAATCCGCGCCCGCATGACCGAGCGTCACCTGCTCGACATCCTCAAGCGCGCCGACCACTGGTCCGGCTACACTCGCCACTTCGGTCCTCCGTCCGGCTCTGACCCCAAGCTTGCCGAACCCGTCCAACGATACCTGTTCACCGTGTTCGGCTACGGCTGCAATCTCGGGCCGGGTCAGACCGCCCGCCACGCCCCGGAGGTCGCGTCGGCTCAGGCGCTGCGGCGGACCAACGCCCAACACATCACCGCCGGCAAGCTGGAAGCAGGGATGGTCGACGTTATCGACCAGTATGCTCGCTTCGCTCTGCCCCGACACTGGGGCAGCGGCCGGGCGGCAATCGCCGACGGCACCCATGTCAAGCTGCGCGAGAACAACCTGCTCGGCGCCCGGCACATCCGCTACGGCGGCTATGGCGGGATCGCCTACCACTACATCGCGCTGTTCACCAGCTTCATTCCGTGCGGTGTCTGGGAGGTCGTCCACATCCTGGACGGGCTGCTGAAGAACCGCTCCACCATCCAGCCCGACACGCTGCACGCGGACACGCAGGGGGCAAAGCGAGCCGGTTTTCGGCCTGTGCAGGCTCATGGGCATCAAGCTGATGCCGCGCATGCGCGGCCTGGGCGACGTCACCTTCTATCGTCCGGCCAAGGGAGTTCGTTACGAGCATATCGACGCGCTGTTCACCGGCGACCTCGACTGGGACCTGATCGCCACGCACACGCGGGATGTGATCCAAGTCGTGCTCTCCATCCAGGCGGGGCGGGTCATGCCGTCGATGCTGTTGCGCAAGCTTGGCACATACAACCGCCGCAGCCTGCTCTACCGCGCCTTCCGTGAACTTGGTCGTGTTGAGCGCACCCTGTTCTTGCTGCGCTTCTTCTCCAGCATCGAGGTGCGCCGGGTCATCCGCGCCGAGACCACCAAGATCGAGGCCTACAATGACTTCCTGGATTGGGTGTCGTTCGGCGGGCCAGTGATCAAGAGCGGCGATCCTCTCGAGCAGGAGAAGCAGCTCAAATATGCCAGCCTGGTCGCCAACACGATCATGCTGTCCAACGTCGCCGACTTGAGCCAGGTGTTGTCCGACATGGCCAGGAACGGCCATCCGGTCACGCCAGAGCTGGTCGCCTCAACCAGCCCCTACACCCGCGGGCACATCCTGCGCTTCGGACAGTACGCGCTCGACATGGTCGATCTGCCAGACCCGCTCGATCCACAGCCGCTCCCCTTCGAGCGGACCCTGTGACTACTTTTTACACGTATCCCGAACCTACCCCGACATGGCACGACACGCCCATGGCTGATCCAGCTGTTGGCCAGACGCGCGAAAAAGGTCGCCGCAGTCGCCTTGGCGAACAAGACCGCCCGAATGGTTTGGGCATTGATGGCGAGCGGCGAGCGCTACCGGGATCCGACAGTCGCTGTTGGGTAGGGATAGCCACCGCACACGGGGTCAGGCGCGGCAAAGAGCAGCGCTGACGATGTTGGGAAGGGCGGACGGGAGTTGATGCACAAAGCCGGTTGAAACCGCCGGATCGGGAAAACCCACTTTGGCCGGTGCACTTCGAGTGCGTGCTTTTGGTCGGGACCCGGTTCGCGCGGAAGGCATCATGGCCAGCGGCACATGTGAAGCCGCGTTAAAGGCCGAACACATGGCCGCACCGACCAGCAGACTGCAGCAGCTTCAAAAAGTCCTTGCCAACGGGGAGCCGTCCACACACGGCCAGTCTGACCACGCTTGGGCGTAGTGTCGTGGGAAGCGGACATTCGGCGTGGCGTGAAATTCAAGAATTGTGCGCCACGGCTTGGTCATAGATTATAGGGGGTCAAACCATTAGATTTGGAGAAATGGGTATGCACAAGGGTTCCTGCGCGTGCGGCGCTATCACGTTTGACGTGGAGGGCGAGCTACCTGGGCCCGACGCTTGCCACTGTAGTACATGCCGAAAACACTCCGGGCACTATTTCGCGTCGACAGATGTCCCTAGGTTGGCAGTGACCATTCGTGGGGAGGAAAACGTTACTTGGTTTTCGTCCTCAGACAAGGCACGCCGGGGCTTCTGCGCAATTTGCGGTTCGTCGCTGTTTTGGGACCCTCTATTCCGGGAATGGATCGGCATTGCCATGGGTGCATTCGACGCGCCAACAGAAACCCACCTCGCGGTGCACATTTTCATCGCCGAGAAGGGAGATTACTACGAAATTTCGGACGGAGTGGATCAGTTCGAGCAGATACCACACGCTCCACAATAGGGCGCCGCGGAATTTCGGAGGTTATCTGACAAATCCTCGAAGCAATCATCTTTCAAAAGTTAAGAATTTCGTAAGCGAGCGGTATCAGCACCTTGACGAGTTCGACCGTCGTCAGTCGTAAAGGTCGTTCCGGCTTCTTTTCTAAAGAATATATTGCTAAAGCCCGGCTACGAAGGCATCGAGAGCGTCGGGTGACACGATCCGATGCACTGTCCGTACGCTCTCCATTGTGGAAACGAGGTGCCGTAATCTAGGCATTGGGTTTCCTGATTACGCATCTTGCTCAGCCGAATCTGCTGTGATCGAATCGGCGTAAGCGATGGATTGAAAGCGGGGGTTTCGGCAATGGCTCGCAACGCGGTGCAGTTCCAGAAAGGCCTCAGTGAGCTGGATTTCGACAGACTTTATGGGACCGAAGCACAGTGTCGAGCGGTCGTCGTAGCATCCAGATGGCCAGAGGGATTTAAATGCCCGGAGTGCAGCGGGAAGAAACATAGCCTGGTGACGACCCGCGACCTCTTTCAATGCTGCGCCTGCCGATTGCAGACGTCGCCGATCGCCGGGACCATCTTCGCATCGACCAAGTTGCCGCTGCGCACCTGGTTCCGCGCCCTCTATCATATGACGCAGAGCAAGCAGGGCATCTCCAGCATCGAACTCGGCCGCCGCCTCGGCGTCACCCAGACCACGGCGTGGAAGCTCAAGCACAAGCTGGCGCAGGTCATGCTCGAACGGGATGCGGCCAAGCAACTGACTGGTCGCGTCGAGATCGACGATGCGTATGTCGGCGGTGAACGCAGCGGCGGCAAACGCGGACGCGGTGCGGAGGGCAAAACCCCGTTCGTCGCGGCGGTCGAGACCACAGCTCACGGCAAGCCAGTTCGCCTCAAGCTCCGGCGTGTGACGAGTTTCTGCACCCACTCCATTGCCGCCTTTGCCAAAACCAGCCTCGCACCTGACTGTTGGGTGGTCAGCGATGGCCTGCGCTGCTTCAGTGGCGTCACCGAGGCAGGATGTTCGCATCAGGTCATCGTCACAGGAAGCGGACCCCTTGCGGCGCGTACGCCTGCATTCAAGTGGGTCAACACAGCTCTTGGCAACATCAAGGCGTCGATCACCGGTACCTATCGCGCTATCAGTAGCAAGCACGTGCCGCGTTACCTCGCCGAATTCGAGTATCGCTTCAACCGAAGATACGATCTCGCTGCCATGATCCCCCGCCTCACATGGGCAGGGGTGCGGACGCAACCGATGCCATACCACCTGCTCAAATTGGCGGAGGTTCATGCGTAATCGGGAATCGGTTTGCTCAAGACAACCTCGGCTTGCTTCATCTTCGTATGCATGACGATCGCTCCTAATTTTATGTAGATGATAGCGAACTTGTCTTTCCGTCCGGCCGACTGCTTGTGATATCTCCTTGATGCTCTTGTCTTTTGCCATTTGGTCACAAATGTCGTCGCGAATTGGGGATACCCGTCCGATATTCCGTTGAATCGGACGGTCGTAGTAGCAATCGGACCGTACGTAGACCCCATACGCGATGCGCTGCACGAGATCGTGCCGTTGTAAGCGGTTCAAATGGCCGGTCGCAATTGATGATGATCGTTCGATATGTCGAGCGACATCGGCCACTTTGCGCGGCTCCGTGAGATACTCCAGCAGCTGGTCGCGGATCAACCGAAGTGGTTCGTCCGGAACCGTCCCGCCTGGTGATGCACGAAGGTAGCGGCCCTGAGCGATCCGAGTGACCAAGCGTTCCCGTCGCAGGTCGTTGACGATCTCGCGGGCTGTCCAGTGCGCAATTCCCAGCTGTGACGCGAGCTGGGCCGGCGTGTGCTCCTGTTCAAGAAGGGTGAGCACGGCCTGCCGCCATTGCGTCCGGACTGCTGACCGGCTGTTCGGGGATAGGCTTGGCTTTGTCATGCGATTGCCTCCATCATCATGGCGGTGGGTTTGCATGGACGCTACTCGGCGTCGGTGCGCCCAAGACCGTGGAGACCGATCAGGATGCGGCTGATGACGAACGATGGAAAAGGGTCGCGGTCGATGAAGCCGATCGGGATCGTGCTGCTTGCTGCCAGCGCGCTATTGTTCCTGACCGGCTCGGGCCTGCTCACCCGCGTAGGGGCTATGGGTTACGCTCATGTAGGTATCGTGGGTGCGGCGGTGGCTGTCGCGGTGGTGCTGCTCTTCCTCAACTGGAACCGCCACTGATCCCGGACTGCCAATCCAGGAGTTCAACGACCGCCGCGTGAGGGGGTTGGCGAGATGCACGGCTTCGAGGCGTTCCAGACATTCCGCCCGTTCGGGATCGATGGCGGCTGTTCCATCGATCCAGCGCATGACGGTGGTCCGGTGTTCGCCACTGCGCCGAGCCAACTCACGAACCGACCAGCCGAGGGTGACCAGAATGGTGGCCAGACGTCGCGGTGACATTAGCCGCATGTGACCATTTTGGTCACACCCGGCATTCGTGTGACCATTTTGGTCACAAACGAGCCGCTCTTTCGAGAGTGTCGCCGAACTCGTTGTATCGTTGACCGAGGGGTCAGTAAAGATCATCCACGGAGTTTCGGGAAGATCGGTGCAACCGCCGCGTCAATACGCCGGATTATCCGGTTGCACCGAAGAAAAGTCTACTGCTCCCTGAAGCGGGGGGAGTAGGCGGACTGATGAGACTGCGACGCCGGATGCGACGATCTTCTGAGGATCCGGTTCGCGAGCCGTCCGTCGATGCCGATATGCTCGAAGCGTTCCGACTGTTCAAGGCTGGGATACAAGGTCGCAAGGGTGAGACGGCGGTGGCCGACTTGCTTGCGGCGAATGGGCTGGAAGCCCTGCACGACATTATCCTGCCGGATGACGCCGGCCTGACCCAGATCGACCACCTGGTGCGTGCTCCGGATGGGTTGATCGTGCTGGAGACCAAGAACCTTGCGGGAGTGATCGAGGGCGATCCGTGGGAGCCGCAATGGTGGCAGCTGCTACGGGATGGACTGGTGCGGGTGCCGTTCCAGAACCCTCTGCGGCAAAACTACCGGCATCGGCAGGCGGTGTGTCGCCTGATCGAACAGGCTGGAGTGACGGTGCCGATACGCAGCTACGTTGTGTCCGTAGGAACCGCCAGGTTCTTGCCGGAGCTGGAGCCGGTGGTGATCGGACTGGCCCGGCTGACGCAAGTATGCTCGGAGGCGAGCGAGACGGCCGCTGTCGATCCGAGGCTGCTATCCGAGGCCTGGTGTCTGGTGGAGCGGACAGCGATTGCGCATGAATGCCGGCGCGAAGAGCACAGGCTTTCCCTTGATGTCCGCGGGTCCTGAGCGACGATCCCCGAGCCTGGGGGTCTAGCATTGGGGGTTGAAGCGGTCTCGGGGTTGGGTCAGGTCCGGAGGCATGATCGGCGGCGGGACTGGGTTGCGTGCGGTGCGGGCTGAAGGCCTGCGCTGCACGCGACCCAGTTCTGCCACTGAGCCGGTCGTGCCGGAGCCGCGTGTGAGCACGCGGCGTTCTCGCGCAGCGAGGACGGACTTGAGGCAGCCCCGAGACCGCGGACACTGTCGCTGCTGCCGTTCCCGTGACGATCCGAGACGCTGGTGGAACCGTGTAGGGTAGCAAGCGGGACCGCCGAAGCGATCCCGCCTTGGTGGGTGATTAGAAGCCGAGGGCTTCGGCCTGTGCGGTTGCGGCTCTGTTGCTGACGGAAGCGCCGCCATCGGTGGGGCTGGTGTATGGCTTCCACTCGCTGCCGATGATGTGGGCGTAGGCGGAGATGGCGCCTTCGGCGGCGGCGAGGGTTGCATAGGCTTTGAGGCTGAGGGTTGCGGCAAACTCGCGGGCGCGTTGGGCACGATTGGCGAGGCCATCCACGCCCATGCGATCTTCTTCGCGGTGTTCGTTGAACTGGCTGTTCAGGTCGCGGGCCTGCTGGCGCTTGGTCTCGTAGAAGCTGGCCGAACCAAAGGCGGACCCGACGTAAGCGCCGGCGATACGCTGAAGGTGCATCTCCAGGGCTTTGTTGTTCGGCTGGCCGTCGAAGCCTTCGGACACAAGGGCGGGTTCAAGGGTCTTGGCCATAGCGGCGAAGGACGCCTCCACGCTGTCGCGGATCTCGGCATAGTCCACGTCTTCCAGACCGAACCCGGTGGTGATCATGGCGACCTGTTCGGCCGTGGGGCAGAGGGCGCGGGCCGTCTCGAAGGTGATGATGGGGCGGGCATCGGCGGCGCGCTGGAACCGCTGCGCACGAGCGGGAGTAGCGGCGGGCGTGTTGGTCTTGCCGGGACGGGCGGTCTTGCGGGCTTGTGCTGCGGTGAGAGCGGCGGCAACGTTGGTGACAGCGTCGGACATGAGATAGATCCTCTGTTCTGCGTTAGCCCCGTTTCGGTGTATCAGCACCGGGCGGGGCGTCTCGCGGTCTTCATTGACCGCAACTAGATATTAGCAAAATCCGCGCGATAGACAAGCATAAAGCGCGAGATAATCAGGAAATAATTGGAATAATACTTAGCGGATATTAAGGGTGTTGCTTGCATCCTGGTTGAATACAAAACGGTTTTTCTTGTTCGTCCTGCCTGGGGTCTGCGCACGGCTGTTCAACGTTCTGTAACGGCGATCATTTTCAGCAGACGATCGACGCCCGCCAATGCGGCACGGTAGCGGTCCTGGGGACGTGAGGCGGTCTTGTTGGCTGTGAGAATGTTGAAGGCGAAGCTACGTAGGCGGGCGAACACGCGGGGATTGTTTCGGATGCGCGAGCGGTCTTCGCCGAAGGTGACGTCGCGGCTGTAATGGGAGGTATTCTCAATGCGCCAATGTCCGCGGATGGCCTCTGCGGCTCGCTCGGCGGAGAGTGCGGTATTGGCGGCGTAGAATGCGGTCTCGCAGGAGCGGTTGAGCAGACCGGTGGCGATATTGCGGGTGTAGACCTCACGCTGGACGCAGATGATGGCGGCGACATGATCCTGCCAACCGGTGTTGGCCAGCCAGCCGGCTGGACTGAAGACGCTAACGGTGCGGCGCTCGTCGCGATTGCGACCCTTGTCGCGGCTGCTGACCGAGCCGGTCGGCGCCTCGGTGGCGGTGATGGCCACGCCGTGCTGGAGCAAGGTGGGCTGATTGTCCTTGATTTGGACGATCAGCCCGATATTGGCCTCGACCGCGACGGCGAAGTGTTTTTTTGACAGTGCAGCGCATCGAGCGTGACGATGGTGGACGGCGCCACGCCGAGTTCGGTGAGCAATGTCTGTGCCGCCGGGATTTCGTTGGACTTCTCGGCGATATCGACATGGGCGAGCACGAGTGCTGTGTCGATGGCGAATGCGCTCAACACTTGGGCTGCGGCGCGATCGTTGAATTTGTCGAAGCTGCCACGCAGTGTCTTGCCGTCAATTGCGATGCTGCTCTGCCCGGGCGTGGCGCGTTCGGCATGGAGGATGGCGGCGTGGCGGCGGAATGCTGCTTCCACGCCCTGCGGATCGAGGCCCTTGATGATGTAGCGGATCGCAGTGTGCGCGGGTGCGCGCCGCCATTTCAGGCCGAAGGCTGCGTTCAGCTGGTGGCGATGCACGTCTATGAAGGTGACGATGCCACGATATGAGTTGCAGCCGGTGACGATGGCGAGGATTGCGAACAGAAGGACGTGTGGCAGGGCGTAGAGCTTGCCTTCGGCGCGACGTGGATCGGGAACCTCCGTCAACACGTCCAGCAACGGGGAAAACGCGGCCACGGCAACCTCCGATTCGGTTGCCTTGCCAAGAGTCAGAAATTGTTCGTCTCGGGAGTCCCCAAACAACGCGATCGATTACTTTGCTCTGCGCCTGTTGCAAAACGGACTCTATAGCGGCGGCACGAGAGCGTTGAACAGCCCTGGGGGTCTGCGGGGGCGGCGAGCGCCCCGCGTTGCCTGTGACGAGTGCAAGGGGATGGCGTTTTTCTTGTCCCGTCCTGCGTATGCCTGGACGTGGGGGAGTGGGCTGGGTCCAATGCATCGTAGCGGAACCGGGTTGCGGCGAATGCGGGCCGTTTGGGGCCTGCAGTCGACGCGACCTGGTTGTGCTTGACGATGCGTTGGATGCGGCCCGCTCTCCCGCGTCATGCTGGTCGCATGACGGCGAGGCCATTCCCTGGAACGTGCCCTCCCCCGTGGTCTCACGCTCTTGCGTGAGGCCACGGGGGAGGGTCGAGCCGGCAACATCCGGACTAGCCATCCCGAACCTGCTATGGGGTTGACGGGACGCGGGTGAGCCTAAGCCGGCAACGGGCGAGACCGCGTTTGCGGGCTCGACTGAGCTTGAGGCGCGTGCGTCTCTAGATGTTTAGTCCCGGCATTTGATGGGTAGGATCGAGCGTGAAGCGATCCGGTTCTTTTGTCCATGCTTTGCAGATGGTTTCGTAGGGTGTGAGGCCTTTGAGGGTCTTCAGGCGCCTCCCAAAGTTGTATGCGCTGACGAAGTTATCGAGGTGGGCGCGGAGCTCATCATGGTTGCTGTAGTGGAAGCGCTTGACGGTCGCGTCCTTGATGGTGCGGTTCATGCGTTCGACCTGCCCGTTGGTCCACGGGTGGCGTGGTTTGGTCAATCGATGATCGATGTGGTTCTGCGCGCAGGCGAGTTCGAAACCATGCGCCCAGAGTGGCTCGTTATTGTCGAGTGCGATCCGGATATCGGCGGCGGCCGAGCTGATGTTCCCAGGCGTGGTAAAGTGCGTGCCGTTGTCGGTGAGCACGGTGTGGATCTTGTAGGGCACGGCCTTGATCAGGTTACGCAGGAAGTCACCGGCGACGCGCCTGGTGGCCTTTTCGTGCAGTTCAGTGAAGGCAAATTTCGTGGTCCTGTCGATGGCGACGAAGAGGTAGAGCTTGCCCTGCTCGGTGCGGACCTCGGCAATATCGATGTGGAAGTAGCCGAGCGGATAGGCCTTGAATTTCTTCTTGTCGGGCTTGTCGCCGGTGACGTCGGGCAAGCGAGAGATGCCGTGGCGCTGGAGACAGCGATGCAGCGACGAGCGTGTCAGATGCGGCAGAGTAGCCTGAAGGGCATACAAGCAGTCGTCGAGCGGCAGCAGCGTATGGCGACGAAAGGCCACGATGATGGCTTCGTCCTCGATCGAAAGCACGGTGGACTTCGCGTCTTTCGGGCCGGTCGGCAGGTCGCTAACCGAGCTGCGCTTCTTCCATTTCGCGACCGTCTTCTGGTTGATCCCGTAGCGCGTGGCGAGGGCTCTCAGGCTCGCTTGACTATGCTGTATCGCTCGACGGACTGCCTCTGTCGTCGTGGCGCAGCCATGCAGAACCTGGCCCATAGTGCTTCCTTCCATTCTGAGGAAAATAATGCGCCATCAAAGCCTGGGATCAAACATCTAGAGCGGGATGAGATTAGGTTTGTCCATATCCTGAGTTCTTGAAGTAGTTGGCGCATTCGTCGGGCGAGTAAGAGCCACGGATCTCGCCAATGGTGTTGTGGACGGCTTCCTGGGTGCGGGCAGCGTTTTTGCGAAGCAGATGCTTCAGCTTAGCAAAGACCTGCTCGATTGGGTTCAGGTCGGGGGAATATTTGGGTAGCAGGAACAGCTTGGCTCCTGCATTGCGGAGAGCCTGGCGAATTGCCGGGCCCTTGTGGCTGCCGAGATTGTCCATGATGACCAAGTCTCCGGAGCACAGCGTAGGCACGAGGACTTTCTCCACATAAATTCTGAAGCTTTGGCCGTTGATGGGACTATCCAGCAACCAAGGCGCCTCGATCCGGTCGCAGCGGAGTGCGGCGATGAACGTCATTGTGTTCCAGTGGCCATACGGCACTTTGCCTGGCAGTCTGTCACCGCGCTGCGCCCAGCCGCGCAGGGGTGCCATGTTGGTCTTGGTCCAAGTTTCATCGATGAAGACGAGCCGCGTCAGATCAATTCGCTTCTGGTAGCTGCGCCATTGCACTCGTCGGCGTGCGATGTCGGGACGGTCCTGCTCGCTGGCCAGAACGCTTTTTTTTATAGCTGAGCTTCTCGTCGTGGACGAACTCCCACACCGAGCGGTAATCGACCTTGAGGCCGCGGTTGGAAGCCAGCTCAGCCACCAATCCACGAAGCGTGAAGTCGGCTACCCGGCAGCGCTCAATCAGCCAGTCACGGTGTGCGCCCGAGATCGCACGTGGCTTATGGCCACCCATCTGACCAGGCTCTACGCTGCCAGTCTGCCGAAACCGTTTCACCCAGCCAACCGCCGTGCTGACCGCCACACCAAAACGCAAGGCTGCCTGATTGCGTGACAAACCGTCGCACTCTACTGACGCCACCACCCGTTCACGCAAATCACTCGAATACGGTCCTGCCATCGATGCTGGCCTCCGCCCAGCCAGCATCTTGAATCACGACTCCATCCCCTCGGGAATCCCGATTCGGCATAAAGGTTCTGTTGCAAATTTTCGGAGTGTTTGAGTACAAACAGGAACTCTGTGTTTCCTACCCTGCGAGGGAGTAGAACTGCTGTGCTGGACGCAGTCTTCCTGTCGAGCGCAACTGGCCCTTGCGGATCATGTGCATGATCTCGATGCCGGTGATGGTGATCGCCGCCGACCAGAAGTTCTTGAGGCCGA
>JAABUX010007894.1_pt1 | contig 12370 bp, 14 predicted proteins | sample 5561851 | NCBI WGS metagenome assembly JAABUX01 (sample SAMN10711883, study PRJNA513361) | rock metagenome | isolation source: Antarctica rocks | place: Antarctica: Victoria Land, Richard Nunatak red sandstone | collected 2016-01-03 | reverse complement strand
CGGGCGGGCCGGCCATCAGTGTGGCGGCGCCGGTTGTCGTGACGGTGCTGGTGTTGCAGGCAACTGCACGGCTTGTCCGATCGGGAGAGCGCCGGATCTGCCCCGCCGGAACCGGCTGTCGAGCCGGTCCGCGAGGTCGTGCAGCAAGTGGCGTTGTGGGTGGTAGGGGCCGCCAACACAGCCCGGCGATGGACTCGGCGACCGGTTAGGCCTCGGCCAGCCCGGCCGCAGCCGACGTCCCCAGCCCACCGCCACCGCCACGGTTGCCGTCGCGGTGCCTCGTGATGCCAGCCGTCGGCGAGCAGTAGGGGTGATCTGGGCTGAGGTCAGCCCGGCTCCGCTGGGGTGCACGCCACACCTCCGGCATCGTCTACAGCGACCCGCGCAGCCGGTCCGCGCACTTGGTGCTCGTCCAGCAGTCCGCCCGGCCCGTACAGGAGACACCGCCCAAACCCACTGATGGCGCACCGGGACGGCAGTGCCATCGGCGTTGTTCGTGGCGACGCGCCGACCGGGCCGACAGGCGATCTGACTCGACGGCTGTGCGAGCCGCCGTTACTCAAGGCCGAGCGCGTTCCGTAGCCGCCAGCCCCAGCCCGGGGTGCTCAACCCACCTGACGTCGTCGCGCGGACCTGGTAGGTGCTGGTGTCGCTGAACGAGTCGCCGACGACCACGGTCACCAGCCCGCAGGCTGTGCCGGCGCTGACCGGGGGGTGCGGGCAGCGCACCCGAGCGGTCGCTCGGATCTGGGCGCCGCCGAGCACGAGTGCCGCTGGTGGGTCCTGGACCTGCACGGTCGTCCGCGGACCCCACGTGGGTGCTGATCGAGGCGACCGGCAGCCCAGCGGGCAGGACCGGTACGCGAACGACCTGCGTCTCGGCCTGGCCTAGCACGGCCTGCACCAGGAGCAGCGCCCGCGGATAAATTGCCATTATGTCATAGTTTGCACGATAAGCCATACTTGCGGCTAGTTCCCCCCGATTAGAGCCGCGCCTGCCGGGCTGGCCGCCCTGGCCGGCGCTGTGGTCTTCGTTCCGCGCCACCAGCACCCGCACCAAGACCGGGCTTGACCTGTTCGGGGTGGCCCTGGTGACCGTTGCGGCCGTGCTGGTGATCTACCCGCTGGTGCAAGGCCGGGAGCTGGGCTGGCCCTGGTGGTGCTTCGCGATGATCGCCGGCGGTCTGCTCGTGTTCGGCGCGTTCATCGGCTACGAACGGGCCACTGGTCGGGCACCGGTCATCGAGGCGAGCCTGCTGTCCAACCGGACGTTCAGCGCCGGACTGGCCGTTGCACTGGTCTTCTTCGCCGCGGTGGGCGGATTCTTGTTCGCGTTCGGCCTCTACGTCCAGCTCGGCCTGCGGTTCACCCCGTTGCACGCCGGGCTGACCGCGCTACCGCTATCGGTGGGCATCCTGCTCGCGGCCACCGCCTCGCGCTGGCTCACCCCGCGGCTGGGTCGCCAGCTGCTGCACGGCGGCCTGCTGATCGTCACCCTTTGGGCTGGTGGCCTTGGCCGCGACCACGGCGCACTTCAGGTTGTCGATGACGACCTGGGACGTGACGCCGGCCGCGCTGATCACCGGGCTGGGCATGGGCCTGGTCTTCGGGCCGCTGTTCGGAGTGATCCTGGGCGCGGTAGGTGACAGCGAAGTGGGCTCCGCGTCGGGCACCCTGTCGGCCGTCCAGCAACTCGGCGGCGCCCTCGGCGTCGCCGGGATCACCACGCTGTACTTCGCGCTAGCCGGCCACACCCATGACACCACCGCGGCTACGACCACCGCCCTGGCCGCCGCCGGCGCAACCATCATCGCCTTTGGGCTCGTGTTCCTGCTCCCGAAACAGACCCGATCCAACCGATAACTGCCTCACCGGGCCGCAGCGATCTTGTGCCGCAAGTCCATCGGCTACCGGTACCGGCTTGGCGGCGTGAGACGCCCCGACGAGGGATCGCGTGAGGTTATGCAGTAGTCGCGGCCGGCGGGGTCGCGCAGAGTGATCCACCAGCTGGTGCGTCGCACGAATGTCGCGCCGAGCGCCTCGTGGCGTGCTGTCTCGGCGGAGACGTCTTCGCAAGCCATATCGAGATGTGCGCGCACTGCCCCGACGTCGCCGACTCGCTGCAGAAGCAGCCCGATAGGCATGTCGGCCGGGCGGACCAGATAGTCGAACTCCGGCAGAGCGCCGTGCCGGCGAGACCAGCCGGTCATCGCCGCCCAGAAGCGTGCTTCACGCTCAAAATCGTTGGCTGGGATATCGATACACACCTGATCGACCAGGCTTTGCCGCCCTCGCGACCAGGCCACAGGCTGTGGTCGCGAGGGCGGCTCGGCGCGATGGGGCACGAGGCAGAACGGCATCCCGCCCGGCGACGTAAGACCCACAAACGTGCCGTGGTCACGGATGATGTCGGCGTTGAGCGAGAGGGCGTGCCTGGCGGTCTCGCTCGGGTTCGGCACGTGAAGATCGAAATGGACACCGGGTGTGTCCGACTCGGTCACCTGAACCCGGAGGAAGGCGTCGCCGTAGGGTGGTAGCAAGGTGGCGAACTGCCGATTGGCGCCACGGCGGGACGACAGCTTCGTGCCCGTTACCTCGAGCCAGAAAGCGTCGACGTCCGCACCGCGCGGTGTGTCGAGGAAGGCAGTAACCCACTGGACCGTCACCGCTGGATTGTTCCCCAATGAAAGACGCGTAGCGGAGCGTAGGTGATTCGGGACGCACTGCGCTGCCGGCTCGGCGCGTCGTTCGCCGCGATTCGCAGGGGGATCGGCTACCGCACCTTCGCGACGAACCGACGGTAGTGCGGGTCGAAGCCTTCGGGGTCCGCAGCGAGGACATCCGCCGGCGTCCACCAGCGTGCCTCGGTGAACTCGGCCCGGTCGATCGTCAGCGCCATGTCCCGCTCTCCGATGAGAACGAACCAGAGGCTGACGTCGAGGTGGCCGCGGTCCGCGCCGGTGGTTCTGGTGACCGTGATGAACGATGGTCGAGAGGGAACCTCGACGAACACCGGCTCGATAGCCAGCTCCTCGCGTGCCTCGCGGCGTGCTGTCTCGGCAGGGTGCTCGCCGGGTTCCGCGTGTCCGCCCGCTGGGAGCCACAGGCCCGCGTTGATGTGGTCCACCAGGAGGCTGCTGCCATCGGCTGGGTCGAGGATCGCCACGTACGACACCAGGTGCCGGTTGGGGGTCGCTGGCTTAACGCGCCGGAATATGTCGTCAGTCGCCTCTAGCCATCGCAGGGTGTCGCCCCGGTGCTCAGCCTCCATCGCGTCGCCGGGCTTGATGGCGCGGACCAGACCGTGCACAACCTCGGTGGCGGCAAGCATGGATCGACCTTCTCAGGCCGCCCCGGGCGCCTGCTCTTCAGGATGCCCCCGATCGCCGTCTTGATAGACGATCGGTCAGCGGGACTGCTGATGTAACGCAATGCGATACGCTCTGACGGTGAGCGGCGAGGTGTGGTGGCCGGCCGCGCAGGCCGAGCACATTCGGGCGCGCCGCGAGCGTTATCCGGGTGCGGCCGCGATCGAACCGAGGTGGACGTTGGAGGCGGCCGCAGACCCTCATCGAATCGTGCGCGATCCGGACCCGGTCAGTCGGGCCGGCGCGGTGCGGATCATCGGGTTCTCGACCAGCGCCGGCTTCGTGCTCACGGTGATCGTCGACCCAGCCGATGGGGCCGGGATCACCGCCTGGAAGACCAGCGGAGCCGATCTCCGCGCCTACGAAGGAGATAGAAGTGAGCGATGACAAGCAGGCGCAGTCGCGGCGGGAGGCGATCCTCGCCGAGTACGCCGAGGAGGAAGCCGAGGCCGCCGAGATCGAAGTCGCCGAGAAAGCCGCAGCACTGGACGTGCCGCTGAACTTGCGGATCACCAAGGGCTTGGACGCGCAGCTGCGACAACGCGCCGCTGCCGAGCAGATCCCCACATCTGCGCTGGTGCGCAGACTGCTTACCGGTGCAGTGCAGGTAGGTACGTCGCCGGTGTTGACGGTAGAGCAGGTCGAAGCCATCGCGCGCCGCATCGTCACCGAACCTGTCGTCTCAGGGTCCTGATCAGGTCGCGCAACGGGCGGGACGCAGCGCGCCTGTAGCGGGGCCGAGCGCCCGTGAGGGATCGTTGACCGGCGACCGGCGACCGATCGCTGACAGGCGCCGGTAGACTACTCGGATGGCGCGTTTAGGGACACAATCGAGCCATGATTGCGCGCCTGAATGCACGTTGCTTCCTCGGTCTGGTCGGGGGTGTCTGACGCCGTGGCGGACCTCAGCGATCTGGCCGCGGCCGAACGCCGCGACCTGGCCGACTACCTCGAGACCCTCACCGAGGAGCAGTGGGAGCAGCCGTCGCTGTGTCCCGGATGGACGGTGCGCGACGTCGTAGGACACCTGCCCAGTTACGACGAACTCGGCTGGCCTGCGGTGCTGGCGCTGTTCGCCCGATCGGGGTTCTCGCTGGCCCGCTGCAACCAGCTCGGCGTCGAGCACAGCCGCCGGCTGAGCACCGAACAACTGGTGGCGAGGCTGCGCACCCATGCAGTCCCCCGTGGCATTACTGCGATGTTCGGCAGCGCCATCGCGCTCACCGACGGAATGGTCCATCACCAGGACGTCCGTCGGGCACTGGGCCAGCCACGGACGGTGCCCGAGGGGCGACTGGTCGCGGCGCTGAAGTTCCTGCCGCGCGCGCGGGCACTGCCGGCCCCGGCGAACATCCGCAACCTCCGGCTGGTCGCGACCGACGTCGACTGGAGCCATGGAACCGGCCCTGAGGTGAACGGCCCCGGGGAGGCACTCCTGGTCGCTCTCGCGGGGCGACGGCAGGGACTGGCGGACCTCAGCGGCCCCGGCCTTGCCACACTGGCAGAGCGGGTGGCCGGGGCCGGCCGCGGCGGGCAGCAATAGGAACGCAGCGATAGCCGAACGTCAGCCGGGGACGGGCGGGCCGCGATGACCGGTGTCCAAACGAGGTGTGGTCACCGCCGTCCCGCAGAGCGAACCACCACCGGCACGGGTCTACCGCCTGCGAGCCTCTGACCAGTAGCGTTGCACATACCCCGCCCGGAGCCATTCTCGATGAAGGTACCTCAACTGGCACACTCCTCGGGTGGTGGATCAACTGAGGGTCGTCTACGCCCGATGCGGCAGCGAACCGGCAGATCTCGTGGCCCAGCGCGCGGCGCTGACCGCGGCGGGGTCGGGGCAGATCGGATCTATACCGACGTGGGGCTGAGCGGTGCGAACCCGGCCTCGACCTGGTCTGGGGCAGGCGATGGCGTGCCGGGCCGGTGACACGTTGGTGGTGATCAGCCTGGACCGGCTCGCCCGTTCGGTTCCTAAGGTCGGAAGAATGGCCGAGGCGCGCACGTGGTCGAGCTGGTCGAGGCAGGCGAGCACAGCGGCGCAGAGATCGCCGACCTGCTCGCGGTGAGCCGTCCGACGATCTACCGGGCGGTCAAACGAGCGGCCAGAACCAAGCTCGCCGAGCAGCGACAAACTTGATGGGACCGTCGACCTCACGGGCGGGCTCCGAGGACTCTGAACCTCTCAAGCTGCTGTTTCGAAGTCCGGCCGGCTCTGCCCGTTCCGGCATCCACATGCGGTGGTTCGCTGCCGGCGGCCTTCATACGCTGCATGGGCTTGGCGGCCGTGTTCTGGAGCAATTGAAGCGGGTCAGGCGCCGAGCCATGGTCTTGACGAAGGCGCTGCCTCCCTCCACCTCGGCTACCCAGTCAAAGAAGTCAGCCTCGACCACCCCTGCGATCTGGGCCTGGGTGAACATGCCGCCCTCCAGCACTGTGAGGGCGGGGATAGACGGGTCGGCTGGGTCAATACCCACCACGGCGTGAGCGATGATCTCGGCCGCATTGACAAGCAGGGTGTGTTCGACGAAGAGTTCATCCTCGTCAGCGAAGGCCGTGCCTAGCGCTGTGGTGAGCAGTTTGGCCCACAGCTCACGCTTCAACTGCACCGTCGGCTGAGTGCGGTGCCTGGCGTATAAGGCGAACAGCTCCGCCCGATCCAGCAGGTGGGCCGGGCTGCCGGCCCCGAGGCGGCGGACGATCTCACGCGGGCTCGGGCTCAGCTGGCTGGTGGTGGCGAGCACCCCTTCCAGCCACAGGCACATCCCTGGCACGTCTGGCGAGCTGCGGTCGATCTTCCAAGTGGTGACCAGCCGAAGCGTGTCGCCATCAAGGTGATATAGCTCCCACTCGGCGCCATCCGTGAGGACCCCTACGTAACGCTGGCCGGTGCTTTGGGTGCGATCGCGCACGTACCCAGCCAACTGCTGGATGGCATCCTCACGAACGTGGCCGGCTCGCAGGTCACGTTTCACCTCGAAGACCGTCTGGCCCAGCTCAACGTCGATGCGACGGCGCTGCCCAGCTGGCGACTCCAACACGGTGTCCCTTAGGTCGCCCTCGGTCAGTTCTAGCGGTGCAGCCGTCAGTAGCAGATGGAGATCAGCCTGAACGTTGGCTTCAGTGCGCGCTGGACGACGATCTGCCATACGGCGGAGCACCTCTTCTAGGTCAACCTGAGCATGGGACATGGCCCGATGCTAGGTGCAAACCCGAACAAGGCCGAAGACCATGGCACCCGCGGGATTGACCGCCGACATTGGCTGCGCATTCGCTCCTGACATGCCTCCACCCGGAACGGGCTGTCCTCCGTGAGCCACTGGGGTCGCTTACGCACCGAGCCGTCAGACCGCCGAGCTACACAGCGCATAGAGCATCCCGCGAGGCGGTGTGAGCGAGACGATCACCCCTCGCCGGCAGAGAGGACGACGGAGAATGGCTAGCATCGGAAGGCGCGCGGACGGTCAGTGGTGCGCGCGGTATCGTGACTCGGCCGGCAAGGAACACGCCCGCCACTTCGGCCGTAAGATCGACGCTCAGCATTGGCTCGACTCGGTTACCACCGCCGTCCAGACCGGCGCGTACGTCGATCCCAAGGCTGGCCGGCTCACGGTGGGCGAGTGGGCGCCCGCGTGGCTTGCCGCGCAGGCGCAGCTTAAGCCGACGACGCGGTCCCGGTACCAAGGCATCCTCAAACACTCACGTCCTGCCACGGTGGGGAGGGATGCGCCTGGCCGACGTGTCGCACGCTCAGGTCCAGGGTTGGGTTGCCCAACTTGGGCACGGCGGACTCGCGCCCGCGAGCGTTCGCAAGACGTTCCGAGTCCTTTCCCTTGTGTTCGCGCTGGCGGCCAAGGACGCCCGACTCGCACGCAACCCGTGCACCGGAGTCAAGCTGCCGCGGCCGGCGCCGGCAAGCCGTCGCTACCTGACGCACGCCCAGGTTGCGCAGCTCGCGGAGGCCACGAGTGAACGGGAGCTTGGCACGCGGGCCCCCAAAGTCGAGCGCCACGCCGCCAAGTCGTACCGGCTAGTCGTGCTTGTCCTTGCCTACTGCGGGCTGCGCTGGGGTGAGCTCGCCGCGCTTAGGGTCTCCTCGCTCGATCTTTTGCGCCGTCGCATCCAAATTGCGGAGTCCGTCGTCGAGGTGGACGGGGTGTTGACCTGGGGCGCTCCTAAAGCACATGAACGGCGATCGGTGCCCGTCCCCGCGTTCCTGGCCGACGAGCTCGCCGCCCACGTCGCCGGCCGGGCCCGCGACGAGCTGGTGTTCACCGGCGTGCGCGGCGGTGGGGTGCTCCGCAACCGGGTGTTCCGCCACGCCGCGTTCGACCGCGCGGCCACCGCAACCGGGCTCACCGGGCTGGCCCGCACGCCTTGCGGCACACCGCGGCGAGCCTCGCGGTGAGCTCCGGAGCAAACGTCAAGGCCGTGCAGAGGATGCTCGGGCACGCCTCGGCGGCGATGACGCTGGATACCTATGCCGACCTATTTGAGGACGATTTGGACACTGTCGGCGACCGGTTGGACGCCGCCGCGCGGGAGGCTCGAGGACTTCCTGCGGACTTTTTGCGGACTAACGCCCAGTTGATCAAGACGTCAAGATCATCCGATGTGGCAGTAACCTAATGAACACAGGCGTTTCCGCTTTGTGCCCCCGGCAGGATTCGAACCTGCGCCACCGCCTCCGGAGGGCGGTGCTCTATCCCCTGAGCTACGGGGGCCGGGGAACTCAAGGTTAGCAGTCCAGGTCTAGCCTTCGCTGCCGTGCGCACCCCGTTCCGTGTCCTGGTGGTCGACGACGACGAGGTGATCCGGCGGCTGATCGCGCTGAACCTGGAGTTGGAAGGCTATGAGGTCCACACCGCGGCTGACGGCGCCGAGGCCCTCGAAGTCGCCCGCGCCGTACGACCGCAGGTGATGACACTGGACGTGATGATGCCCAGGATGGACGGCCTCACCGCGGCAGCTGCCTTGCGTGCGGATCCGCTCACCGCGGGTATCAAGGTCTGCATCGTTTCCGCGCGGGCTCAGGAGGCCGACCGGCAACGGGCGCAGAGCGCACCCGGCGTGGACGCCTATGTCGCGAAGCCGTTCGACCCTGAAGATCTGCTTGCCGTGGTGCGGGGCCTTGTCGCGTGAGAGTTGAGCAAACTTCACCCATCTCGCACGGGCGTAGGCACCCGCGGCTAGATTGCCGATATGGCCCGCACGTGCGACGTCGGTCGAGTGACGCTCGTGTGGGGAGTGTGCCTTGCACTCGCGGCGTGTTCATCCGGTCCGCTGCCGGTGGCCGGACCGGCGACAAACCCGAACGGTTTGGTCGCGCCGCCCGCGCAGCCACCAGCTCAACTCAGCGGCCTGGTGCAACTAAAGAAGGCGCTGGCCGGGGTGGCGAGCTGCCAGGACGTGGGCGGCCAACGCAGCGAATGCGCGCTCCTCACCTCCAGCGACCACCCGTTCCAACTGGTGACCTTTGCCGATGAGATCACCAAGCAGACCTACCTCGCGAATGTGCACGCCACCGACGTGCAGGCTCGCAGTCGGGGCCTGGTGCCAGATGGCGCGCTGGTCGGCGGAGATTGGGCCGCGGTCGCCAAGGTGACCAACCCGGGTCTGCTGCCCACGTTGCACAAATACCTCGGTGGTCAGAGCTTCACCTGATACAAGGCGACCTCTTACCGGGCGCCTACTACCCTTGCCGCCATGACGCCCGCGGATCTGGCTGCCGCCGTTATCTCGGCGGCACGTGCGGCCGCGGCTGCAGGTGAGCTTCGGTTGGCGCCGGATCAGGTACTCGCCCACAGCAAGGTGGAGCGACCACGGCAGGCCGGGCACGGTGACTACGCCAGCTCCCTGGCCCTTCAGTTGGCCAAGGCTGTCGGCCGGCCACCACGCGAGGTCGCCGAGGTGTTGGCCGGGCGCCTGCGCGAGGTTCCCGGCATCGCGAAGGTCGAGGTGGCCGGACCGGGGTTTTTGAACCTCACTGTTGGCGCTGCCGCCCTAGGCCAGATCGCGCAGGATGTGGTGGCCACGGGGGAGTCCTACGGCAACAATCAGATGCTCCACGGCGAGCGCATCAACCTGGAATTTGTCAGCGCCAACCCCACCGGCCCCATCCACATCGGCGCCGTCCGGTGGGCAGCGGTTGGTGACGCACTCGGGCGAATCCTGACCGCGAGCGGCGCACAGGTGGCCCGCGAGTACTACTTCAACGACCATGGAGCGCAGGTCGAGCGCTTTGCCCGGTCGTTGCTTGCAGCCGCCCGCGGCGAGCCAACACCGGAGGACGGATATGGGGGCACCTACATCGCCGAACTCGCCGAGCAGGTCGAGCTCGCCGCCCCCGGCGCCGCGCAGCTTCCCGACGACCAGGCGGAAGAGGTATTCCGGCATGACGGGGTCAACTTGATGTTCGCCGAGATCAAGACGTCCCTCCGTGAGTTCGGCGTCGATTTTGATGTGTTTTTTCACGAGGACGAGTTGCACCGCTCGGGACGGGTCGATCAGGCCATCGCGCGACTGCGAGTCGTGGGCCACGTCTATGACCTGGATGGTGCTATCTGGCTGCGTACCACTGACTTTGGGGACGACAAGGATCGAGTTCTTGTGCGTTCAAACGGCGAACCAGCTTACTTCTCCGGTGATGTCGCCTACTACTTGGACAAACGGGAGCGGGGCTTCGACCGGGTCGTGATCATGCTCGGTGCTGACCACTCGGGTTACGTCGGCCGGATGCGCTCCATGGTGAAATGTTTCGGGGAGAACCCGGATGAACACCTCGAACTACTCATCGGTCAGATGGTCAACTTGTTGCGCGACGGGCACCCGGTTCGGCTCTCGAAACGCGCCGGCAACGTCGTCAACCTCGGAGACCTTGTGGACGCGGTGGGGGTTGACGCGGCCCGATACTCGCTGGCTCGCGCCTCCAGCGATTCACAGATCGACCTCGACCTGAACCTGCTGGCCAGAAAGGCCAGCGACAACCCCGTCTTCTACGTGCAATATGCCGCCACCCGGTCGGCCTCAATCCTGCGCAACGCCGAGGAGATGGGGTTGCGGCCGCCGGCGGCGCAGGAGGTGGACGTTTCAGCGCTTACCGACCCTCGCGAGCAGGACCTGTTGCTGGCCCTCGGTGAGTTCCCCCGCGTCGTCGCGAGCGCCGCCGAGTTGCGCGAGCCGCACCGGATCGCCTACTACTTGGAGGAACAGGTCGCTAAGGCAGCGCAGCGCTTCTGGGATGACTGCCCAGTCCTCCCGCGTGGCGACGAGCCGGTCACGGACCTCACGTACGCCCGACTGCTCCTGTGGCAGGCAGCCCGGACCGTGCTGGCCAACGGGCTGCGGTTGCTCGGCGTCCGCGCCCCGGAGCGGATGTGACGACCCTGGATCCCGCGGTGTGGCCGGTTTCCGCCCGAGTGGACGAAAACGGGGTCTTGAGCGTCGGTGGCATCCGGATGACCGACTTTGCCGCCGAATACGGGACTCCGGCCTACGTGCTGTGCGAGAGCGACTTCCGTGAGCGCTCCCGGGCGTGGCGAGACGCCTTCCGCGGGGGCGAGGTCTATTACGCCGGCAAGGCGTTCCTGTGCCAAAAAATTGCCCGTTGGGTGGCCGAGGAGGGGTTAGGGCTTGACGTGTGCACCGGCGGAGAACTTGCCGCAGCGCAGTCCGCAGGCTTCCCCCCAGAGCGAATGCTGTTTCACGGCAACAACAAAAGCGTTCGGGAACTCGAACGCGCCTGTCAGGCGCGGGTGGGCCGGATCGTGGTCGACAGCATCGAAGAGATCGACCGGCTCGCCATCTTGGGGGCATCGACGAAGGTCTATCTACGCGTGACACCCGGCGTGGAGGCGCACACCCACGAGTACGTCGCTACCGGCCAAGAGGACCAGAAATTCGGCTTCTCCCTCGCCTCGGGCGCCGCCGCCGACGCGGTGCGCCGCATCCTGAAGACGCCTACGCTCCAACTTAGCGGGCTGCACGCACACATTGGCTCGCAGATCTTTGACACAGCCGGATTCGGCTTGGCGGCACATCGGATGGTCGGGCTGCTGGCGGCGATACGTGACGAGCACGGACTGGAGTTACCCGAATTAGACCTTGGTGGGGGCCTCGGCATCGCCTACACCTCAGCGGATGCGCCACTTCCGGTCGACGAAGTCGCCGACCGGTTGCGCGCCCTGGTCGCCAAGGAGTGCGCGGCGGTGGGGATCGCCGTTCCGCGCCTCGCCGTGGAACCGGGACGGGCGATTGCCGGCCCCGGCACCGTCACCCTCTATGAGGTGGGCACCGTCAAGGAACTCCCTGGCCTGCGCACCTACGTGTCGGTCGACGGCGGGATGAGCGACAACATCCGGACCGCGCTCTACGGCGCGCACTACACCGCTGCCCTCGTCTCGCGCACCTCGCAGGCCGCCCTGCGTCCGGTAACGATCACCGGAAAGCACTGCGAGAGCGGAGATATCGTGGTGCACGATGTTGCTCTGCCCGCCGATTTGCGCCCCGGCGACCTACTGGCAGTCCCGGCCAGCGGCGCCTACCACCGCAGCATGGCGAGCAACTACAACCACGTTCCCCGCCCCCCGGTGATCTCCGTGCGGGACGGGGTCGCGAGGGTGCTGGTCCGCCGGGAAACCGAGGACGACCTGCTCGCCCTGGACCAGGCATGACCCGCCCGGTCGGGGTGGCATTGCTTGGGTGCGGCGTCGTGGGCAGCGAGGTCGTCCGCCTGCTGAGTGCGAATGCGGCGGACCTCAACGCCCGAGTTGGCGCCCCGTTGCAGCTTCGGGGGATCGCGGTGCGGCGCCCGGAACGTGCGCGCGACCTGCCGGTGGACCCCGCGCTGTTCACCAAGGATGCGGCCGCCCTCGTGACCCGTTCGGATGTGGACGTGGTCATCGAGGTCGTGGGTGGTGTCGAACCCACCCGCGGCTGGCTACTCGCCGCGCTGGACGCGGGGAAAAGCGTGGTGACCGCGAACAAGGCACTGCTCGCCGAGG
>JAABUX010007893.1_pt1 | contig 12370 bp, 9 predicted proteins | sample 5561851 | NCBI WGS metagenome assembly JAABUX01 (sample SAMN10711883, study PRJNA513361) | rock metagenome | isolation source: Antarctica rocks | place: Antarctica: Victoria Land, Richard Nunatak red sandstone | collected 2016-01-03 | reverse complement strand
ATCCGAGGAACGCAGTCCGGCGGCGAGCGACTGCTGTTCCTTTTCGGACAGGTCTCGGACAAAAATGCGTGGTCTCATGGGGGTGAGTATACCACATCCCGGATCACCTCTCTTGAGAATGCACTAGTTCGTTCAATACCTGAAACGCCATACCTTCCTCTTCGCGTAACAGTCCAAGCAGAAGGTGTTCAGTTCCTATATAGTTGTGGTTGAAGCGTGTCGCCTCTTCGTCGGCAAAGACAAAGGCACGTTGTGCCTGTTCTGTAAATTTGTTAGAAAACTTCGCTACCTGCTCCAATATTAAAGGACTCTCCCGTTGCTCACTGCTCTGCTCGCTCATGATAGTAATGCTCCTTTCTTGTAACATGTAAATAATTTACGATTTACATATTACGAGAATACCTGCTAGAAGTTGGATTGTCAAGGGCAATTTTTCTTAGCTTGAGGCACCGGAATACTTTCTCAGTCCTATTTGAAACAATAGAGAAGAGGCTATAAGAAGGACTAGAGATGCAATGATACTTCCAATAAGAAGCGGTGTTGAGAGGTGGCCGCTTATAGCTTGTGCTGGCACCGTCGTCATAATGCCGATGGGTATAAGCCATGTAAGGATGAATTGCAGCCAATTGGGGTAGAGTCCAATGGGATAGCGAGCGATCTGGAAAAGAGCGTCGAAGACCCAGGTGAACAGGAAACCAGGACTCCAGAAGATTAAGGCCGCAAAGGTGATAAGAATTGCATACAGGATAATTACACTGGTACATAACGTTATGAGAAACGAGGTGACGTGAAACAATGTGAGCGTGTGTGATATAGGGAAAATAGCAAAGATAAGGACGTTAACACAATATTGCGAAGTATTCCAGGCAGAAGTACAACGGGGCTACCTGTCCTGCGAGCAAGAAAATCAGGGTGTCTTGTATAGATAGCAGCGCATCACTACGTGTCATCCAGAACGCAGATAGGGCAAGCCAGTAGCCCCACAGAAAGCGTAGCAACCATGCTAGCATCAAGGTTATGAGAAACAGTAGCACATTAGCTGGTGTTGTGTGCAACGATGGATGCAGAAGTATGGCTAGAACTACGGCTATAGGAATGACAAAAATCATGCAAACGACCTTGCTCGCTATCTCCGTCGCTAGTGTAGCGAAATGGGGCGAGAGCGGACGTAGTAACGTCAAGTTCATGCCGCCGCTATGTATCACATCTCCCACAGTCCAGTGCGTTTGCGAATAGGTGAGTTGATTGACGAGAATGAGCAACAGATAATAGGTCACGAACTCGCCTTGCGTTAACCCTCCTAACGTTTTTCCGCTCGCGGCGGTGTACCAGACGAAGAGTGAGATGAGCGGCGGAATCATCCAACCGAAGGCGAGCAGGAAAAAGAAGGTGCGTTGTTGCAACCAGGATAACCATGTTCCTTGTATCAAGGCCCAGCCACCACGCAAGTTCATACCCCACCTCCTTGATAGATCGTATCTATCACCGTTTCGATGGGCGAGTCCTCAATCGAAAGGTCCGTTATAGGGAGCGTATTAAGCAAATTTGATGCAACTTGTGGTACTTCGGCTTGCATAAAGAGAGCAAATATCGTCTCTATGACGATGATCAGGTACGTAAGTTGCAAATCGTCGTCCTTCTGCGTAAATCCGGTTACGATTTCGCGGCAATACGCACAGTGTTGAAACAACTCACAATGGGAACGCCGGAACAAGTACTAGCAGTAGCGCAACATCGACTAGAGGAGTTGGCGGAGGGAAGTCGCCGCGCAGTTGAAGCAACGGCGACTTTGTGGCAGTATGCAAACGAGTGTAGTTTGCTATGCAGTCAATAATAGATGTACTATATCTCTGCTCCTTGACTGTAGAATTGTACGTCCTCGCGAAATCCGCCCTGGCCTTCCCAGATGTCACTATAGCTTGAAACAAGTTCGATGGAGCGGAGGTACTTCACCATCTTAAAGCCTAATTGTGTTTCGCAACGCAGACGCAAAGGTGCGCCGTGCTCAAGAGGGAGGGGTTCGCCGTTAAACTCATAGGCTACGATAGTCTCTATTTGCTCAGCCATCCTGATGTCAAGGACCTCGTAGTAGGGACGACGTTTCGCATCCTCTGGTGCCTGTGCATAGGACTGTGCGCCTTCTTGATAGGAAGTGAAGACGATGTACTTCGCCTCCGGTAAAGCTCCACAGAACTTGAGTATCTCGCTAAGCGACACACCCGTCCACTCTCCGATACCTGTCCAGCCTTGAATACAGTTATGCATGGTAATTTGCGATTGCCTGGGAAGTTTACGCAAGTCATCGAGAGAGAGATGCAGTGGGCTGACAACTAGCCCAAACACATCAAGTCGCCAATCAGCAAAATTATTCTGAGCAAGCTGTTTGAATGTCTCGCCTTCAGGTGGTCGCCCATTGACCCAAAAATAGGGCGTAATGTCTTTTTTCTCGTAGTGTTGTGTCGATTTCAGCCTTTGGAGCAATACCTTCCGCGTTGGATCAACAACGGCTCCGAGTGCATGTTGCATCAGTCGCTTGTGGCGTAGCGTGTACCACGATGCCCATACATAGATAGCAAAAACAAGAACAACAGCAATAATAGCAATTGTTACAGCAAGCGTGAAGCTACTTTGTTCGCTGCCTAGCACGATATCACGGATGTTGCTCTGAAAGTGAACGATGAGAACAAGAGCTGTGTGTAAGATAGTAAAGGCGATGAAAGCTAGCAGACCAAGAAAATGCAAGCTTCGTGCTGTTTGGCGATTCCTGAAAATCTTGGGGTACCACGGAAATTGGCCTTCAATCGCTGGCGACATGGCGGCACCAGTTGCAAGCAAAAATGGCCCTAGCAGAAAAATGACTGCTGCATAGGTGAGTTGCTGTAAGGGATCATATGGGCGGAAGTCGCTCGCAGGTGGAATATGAAACGTGATATAGGTGAGAAATGTGTCCCAGGCACGCGGAACAATTGACCATGAAGTAGGAATCAAACGTGTCCACTCCCCCGTCGTGAAGAGCAAGACGACGTAGATTATACCATTGAGAACCCAGAAAATAATTGAGAAGAAGTGCCAGTGTCTTCCTAAACCGAGGTTGTCTTCTCCCGGCAAGGCTAGCAATGGTGTCACAGGTACCTCTTCATCCATTGATGTCCATAATTTGTCTTGCGGAACCTTTCGTTTGCTCAATTTGAGCCAGCTCTTACCCGGCTGACTGCTGTTGTTCCAATAAAAACGAGGATGTGCGCCGATGATTTGAATACCACTTCGCATGAGCAGCCCGATAAACAGAATATTTATATAGTGGCTCGCACGTAGCCAGAGAGGAAAGCCAAGAGAGGCAAGGACGAGATGCATAACGATTCCTTCTCTTTCTCAACAATAACGACATCATTTTTACTTGTCAATAAAAATGTCGTTTAACGATATGTCTAGTAGTACCACGTTGTAGTAAAAATTAATGTTACATCTCAAGGATGCCAGAAACTTGACTACTTATACCATAAAGAACAAAACGAGCAATCAAGGTTTTGCTTTGCATCCCTGCTTTTCATCATTCTTTCGTAGGCGAGACAAATCGTGTCGCACTTCGCGGATCAAGCCGATCTCGTATCGCATCTCCAAAGAGATTCAAACTGAGTACGACGATGATAATAGCAAGGGCAGGGCCAAGCATCATCCATGGGTCGGTGTTCAGATAGCCTTGTGCATCGCTAATCATCGATCCCCATTCCGGTGTGGGAGGCTGTGCGCCTAAACCTAAGAAACTGAGTACCGATTCATCAAGAATGGCGAACGAGATGGAGATTGTTGCCTGCACAAGTAACGGGCTAAAAATGTTGGGCAAAATATGACGAAGCAGGATTTTCCATGTGCGTGTTCCGCTCACCCGTGCGGCTTCCAGATACTGCTGTGTTGACTCTTGCAGTGTTTGGCCCCGTGCAATGCGAGCGTAGATAGGGATACGTACAATGGCTAGAGCAAGCGCTACATTGATGATATTTGGGCCTAAAGCGGCGGCAATAGCTAATGCTAGAATAAGTGAAGGGAAGGACAGAAGTGCGTCCACAATCATTGTTATAATCTGGTCAATCCATCCTCTGGTATAGGCAGCGATAATGCCCATAAACGTGCCCACGATACCACCTAAAAGTATACTCGCGATACCTACCGAAAGCGAGATACGAGTACCAAAGATGATACGACTCAATTGATCTCTTCCAAGCACATCCGTTCCCAGAGGATGTGCAAGACTAGGGCCTTGCGTAGCAATAGATGGATGATAGAGCAGTGGGGAATAAGGACTGATGACGGGCGCAAAGAGTGCAGCCAGAATAATTAAAAGCAACACAACTCCGAACCACAAGCGAGCGTCTTGTCGAAAGGCGTTCACGATTCGCGTAAAGCCTGTTGTTGCTCGCTTAGATTGTTGAGCCTCTATCATTTGTGGTTCTTCACGAATATCCGCTGGCATTGCCATACTCTTCTCCTAACACGAGTCTTATGCAAACGGCACGGTCTATGTGGGTACACATGAATTACTTTGTATCGAAACGTATACGCGGATCAAGAATGGCATAGCAAATGTCAACCAGCAAATTGGTAGCCATATAGGAAAGTGCTGACAGCAGTACAACGCCTTCGACGAGAGGATAATCTTTCGCCTGGATACTTATTACAGCTAGCTGACCTACACCAGGCCAGAGGAAGATCGACTCGACAACAAAGGCACCCCCAAGTATCGCTCCTACCTGTAAGCCAACAATTGTGAGAACTGGAATAATGGCATTTCGCAAGGCATGAGTATAATTGACGCGCCTTTCGACTACTCCTTTGGCTCGTGCGGTGCGTATATAGTCTTGACTCAGCACCTCGCTCATACTGGCGCGAATCTGACGCAAGTTTACTGCAACCGATCCTGTTCCAAGCGCAATGACAGGCAGAACGAGGTCGCGCAGATTGCCAGCAGGATCATCGGTAAACGGTACATAGCCGCCAGGGGGAAATATGCGGAGACTCACGGCAAAAAAGAGAATCAGGAGTAGTGCCAACACAAAGCTTGGAATGGCTGTGCCGATGAGACTTACCACATTCACTACACCGTTTATCCACGCACCACGATGCGCCGCCGCGTAGATGCCGAAGGGAACAGCAATTATTAGCGAGTAAAGTAACGCAGCTACACCTAGCTCTATGGTCACTGGAAGTCTTTGTATTATAGCTTCCAGGACTGGCTGCTGAAGTTGAATTGATTGCCCCAGATTTCCATGCAAGGCTTGCCAAAGCCAGAGCGCGAACTGTGTGGGAAGAGGTTGATCCAATCCCAGTTGCTGGCGTAGTGCCGCAACTGTCTGCGGGGTCGCACTTTCGCCAAGGAAAAGACGCGCGGGGTCGCCAGGAATAAGATGAATAATCATGAATGTCATGAAGCTGACGATGAGCGCAACTGGTAAAATGAAGAGAATACGTTGTGCGATATAACGAGCCACCGTTGTTCTCCTTTTTTGGGCGGTGGGACAGAGAGGCTCTTGCAGTCTCCCTGCCCCGTACTAGATTATTTCGTTAATGTTCATCATCTCTCCGCGAACATGCCACCCTGTTATGAACCGAGCGAGACGTTTGAGAAGTCCATGAGTCCCGTCGGGAGCAACGTGTAGTTTTTTACTTTGCTGGTCGTTGCTTGAATATTCACGCCGTGATTGATAAACACGTATGAAGCATCTTGCAAAATCAACTGCTCCGCTTGCTGATAATCCGAGGTACGCTGTGTCTGATCGCTAGAAGTTCGCGCTGCTTCGAGTAGAGAGTCAACCTGGGGATTCGAGTATTGCATCGAATTATTGCCGCCGCCCGTATGAAACCACGAGTACATATTGCCGTCTGGGTCAGTGCGTCCGCTCCATCCAAGCAGGGCGGCCTGGAAGTTATGGGAGTCGGTATCACTGAGCAAGGTGGCAAATGTTTCTTGCTTGATGTTGACTGTGATTCCCGCTGGCTGTAACTCTGATTGAATGAATTGCGCTTCCTGAACATTTAGTGGAGAGCCGCTGGCAACCAGCAATGTAAAGGAGATATTACCTCCACCTTGAGACAGTTCGGATTTCGCATTGTTCACATTGTAAGTGTAGGGGGTAAAACTACTATTGTATGCCCAGCTACTCGGTGAGATTGGTCCTTGTGCCACGACGCCGATACCCTTCAAAACATTGGTGAGTAGCTCCTGACGGTTGACGCCCCACTCCACTGCTCTACGTACATGAACGTTCTGAAATGGTGCAGCTTTTGTATTGAGCATAACACCAAAGAAACTAAGCCCGGCGGCTTGCTTATACGTCAAGCTGGCGTTCGATTTCACAGATGCAACATCGTTTGGGGCTAAGGAATCAGCGGCGTTTATAGTTCCTGTTTCCAGGTTTGAGAACATTACGCTCTCGTTGGTAATTGGACGGTAACGAATCGACTGCAAGTACGGTAAAGCGGTGCCCTGTGCGTCTTTCAACCAATAGTGAGGATTGCGATTAATGACGAGATGATCGCCTTTCGCCCATTCACCAAACATGAATGGTCCGCTACCTGCACTGATTGGTGCATTCCCCAGATTTGTACCAGCTTTTTGCACTGCAGCAGGTGAGAGCATCATACCTGCACGGTCAGTCAATGCAGCTAAAAGTGGTGAAAAGGCTTTTTTGAGGTTGAATTGTACGTGGGAGGAATCGACTGATTGAACAGATTGGACACTTGAAATTTCACTATGTCGAGGCGACGACGGAGTAGAGAGTATCCTGTTTATGTTGAAGACCACAGCGTCAGCATTAAAAGGTGTACCATCCTGGAACATCACGCCGCTACGCAATGTAAATACGAGCTTTGTCTGCGTCGTATACGACCATGAAGTTGCGAGGTCCGGCACAATAACATTTTGCGCGTTGACCTTGACCAGTGTGTCGTAGATATTCAACATTACCTGACGATCAACAAGGGCACTTGACTTCAATGGGTCCAGCGTTACAGCATCTGACATCAGTCCTACACTCATGTTTCCGCCAGTTTTCGATTGCGTAGTTGGTGTCGAGGAGCCTCCTCCACAGGCAGCTAGGATAGTGGCAAGTGTAAGAAGAATAAGTGCTAGTGGGGCGAAAGCCTTCTTCGTATGAAGGTTTCTCAACATATCATGCAATATCTCATATAACATCATCAGTTTCTCCATGAACTAGTGCATTGCTACGCATGACAGTTACGATGTTTCACGAGGAATAATTGATATACGATAAATCTTGTGTACATCTCACCAACCAGCCGCAATACCTTCCGCTCTTGGGTCGGACCCTCCCTGCATGACTCCTGTAGAAATGTCGAAGATAATGCCATTAGCATGCCCCATCGCGCTCGACCACGCCTCATCCTCTTGCACACGATGGCCTATCTGACGAAGGGCATTAAGCGTCATGGCAGGGAAACGCCTCTCTACAAGCAGAGTTTCGCCCTCAGTTGTAGCACCATGAACCCAGCGCGGCATCTCGATAGCTTGCTGAATATTTAACCCGAAGCGTGCTACTGCGGTATAGACTTGTAAATGCGTCTGCGGTTGCCCGTCGCCTCCCATCGCACCAAAGACCATCGCAGGTCGTCCATTACGTAGTGCCATAGAAGGGATCAGCGTATGGAGTGTACGTTTCGCTGGAGCTAGCGCATTGGCGGCGGTTGGATTCAACGAGAAATAGGCACCTCGATTTTGAAGAACAATCCCCGTGTCATCCACTACTACACCACTTCCAAAGCCCATATAGTTGCTCTGAATGAGCGAAACGACGTTACCATCGCGATCTGCCGCGCAGAGATACACGGTATCACCCGTGAAATGCCCTGGTGCGAATGAAGATTGTGCATGTGTAGGGTCGATAAGCCCGCGCCGACGAACAAGGTAGTCTGGGTCGATGAGAGTATCTGGCTGAACGCGCATATATGCTGCATCGGTAAGGTAAGCCGCACGGTCAGCAAAAGCCAGCTTCTTTGCCTCTACCGAGAGATGAACCGTTTCTGATGCGAGTGGGTCTTGCCCCAGGTGCAGTGAATCCACGATGCCGAGCATCTGAAGTGCTGTAACGCCCTGCGTGTTGGGCGGCAATTCGTATACTCTCATATCTGCGAAAGGAACGCTAAGTGGCGTTACCCAGTCACTTTGATGGTTCGCCAGGTCTTCACGCGCGATCAGTCCGCCCTCGCGTGCGAAAAATGCGGCGATCTGCTCCGCAATCTCTCCATGATAAAACGTCTCGGAGCCAGTCTTTGCGAGAGTACGTAAGGTTCGTGCCAGCGTGGGAAAGCGAACAATTGCCCCAACGGGTGGAACAGTAACGTTGGGAAGGAAATGTGCATGCCATGAGCGATGAATTTCTGCCCTCGTACTCATATTTGTTAGTGCCGCATGCAAACCAGGTCCAACTGCGAAACCCTCTTCGGCGTAAGAGATAGCAGGAGCAAGAGCAGACGCTAAACCGAGGCGACCAAAGCGCTCCATTGCTGCATCCCATCCACTGGCACAACCAGGAACGGTTACAGTGTGGATGCCAAGAGTTGGCATCTTTGTATAGCCAAGTTCATGATAGCGTTCGATAGTTGCCGCCTGCGCCGAGCGTCCACTTCCATTGAGACCGTGTAGTTCTCCACTTTTGGCATCATAGATCAACATGAAGACATCGCCACCCAGACCACATACAAAGGGATAGACGACCTGAAGTGCTGCACTGGCGGCGATGGCAGCGTCGATAGCATTGCCGCCCATTTTCAGTATATCCAGCCCTGCTTCCGCAGCTAGATAGTGAGGGGCAGCTACTATTCCCCGACGAGCCTGTGTCACGGGGCGATGTTGAGGAAATGTAGTCATATATACCTTTCCCTTAGGTTTGAGTTCAACCGAACTACTAGCTTCTAAAGTGTTGCATTAACTAAACAATATAATAAGGGTGGTAAATAATTGTACGATTATCCATATAGAATACCACCCAACTGTTATCTATGGCAAGAGATTGAAGGAAATCTCTTAAAATGTTTTGAATGCGTGTATGGAGACAAGGGCACCCACAAGAGGCAATACTGTTCAAATAAAGAGAATTTGCTGAAGAACTGACGGAAGCCCACAAGGGGCTTCCCTACTATACACGGGATGCACGACACACAACATGGATATAGTAGGGAAGCCCCTTGTGGGCTTCTGTTGTGAGTAAATGTATACTCCTCTTGTTATTTGACCAATATTGTCCGCAAGAGGATGCCCTAGTTTATTTGAAAATGACGCTCTGCACTTGCACGACTGATGCGTTTATGTTCCTCTGACGCAGGTTCATAACTTGACCAGTCTACAGTAAGACCACGTTCTGTGAGTATCTCGGCTGCGAGATCAGGTGGAAAGCCTTTTTCCGCATGCAAGTCGAAGAGAGCAGACCCTTGAATATGTCCCTGTTCATCGGGTTCGAGTTGCGAAAGGTATTTCAAGCCGATGGTTAAGACGCGCTCGAATCGTGTCTCTTCATCGGCAATACTACGCACAATGGTCGGGATGCGCGTATGTTCCTCGGCTGTGAGCAATGTTCCATGCCCTCTGGCTAACGGCACGACTAGTTCGCACAGAAATGGTTGGTCAATACCCAGCACACGCCCCTGTCGCGCCGCACGACGAATCAGGCGACGCACAACAGAACCGCGTCCATCACGTCCCGGCTCGACACCCGCTAAACCAGCAAGGAGAGACGCACGTATATGATCTACAATTCTTCTTCGCGCATGGCGTTCTATCGTCTTATCACCACCACTTCCCTGCGGAGCGAAGTCCTGTAGGCGCAAGTTCGCAGGTTGGAACAGGTCAATCGTGAAAACTGATTCAGTATCTTGTAATACCGACATGGTACGCTCAAGACCCATGCCCGTGTCGATGTTGCGCTGCGGCAAGCGTTCAATATGTCCATCCTGGAAACGCTCGTATTCCATGAAGACGAGATTCCATATTTCCAGGAAACGATCACAGGAGCAGCCAGGCTGACAGGTTGTCTCGCCGCAGCCAAACGCGATGCCACGATCAACAAAAATCTCTGAGTTTGGTCCGCAGGGACCTGCACCGCCCATTGTCCAAAAGTTGTCATCGACCCCCAATGGCACTATACGCTCACGCGAGATACCTACACGCAGCCAACCCTCTATCGCATCTTCGTCCAGAGGCAGGTGTAGTTGCTCATCGCCCGCAAACACTGTAACCCAGAGCTTTTTCTGGCTCAGCTCAAAGTCATTGAGAAGCAAGTCAAGGGCCATATCAATTGCTTCATGCTTGCCGTAATCGCCTATCGACCAATTGCCCAGCATAAAAAAACTCGTATTCTTTCGCGCGTTTGTGCCCACTGCGTCGGCATCGTCGCTTCGCAGACAGCGTTGCAGCGAAGTCAGACGCGGTGACAGTGGTGTCTGCTGTCCACGTAGATAGGGCAGCAGAGGTTGCATGCCAGCAATAATAAAAGACGTGCTATTTCCTGGTACGACAAGTGGACTTCCGGCTAGTTCGACATGATGACGTGTACTAAAGAACGCGAGATAGCGTTCGACGATTTCCTGTGATGATGGATGACTAGTCATATTATTCTCCTTTTGAATGTTGTAAATTGGACATCTACAAGTCGTCGCATGTTGGTCGTGATAAATCAGGCCCGTACAGACCAAACAAGCTCAATAAGCAAACAAAAGCCCGTCCTGTCACTTTCTGTTGAGTCCAAATATATTGGAATTCAACAGAGGACAGGACGGGCTGAAAATGCTTGTTTGTTACAGCTCGTGGTACCACCTGGTTTGGAAATATAGTAGGTCTCTTTTGAGACTTGCATATTTCCCACTTATCGGGCACAGAACAGTGCGATGCATATGTTCGATGCCTTGCCTCATGGTAACGGAAGGCTTCCGGCCAGGATTAGTAGCTCCTTCTAGTGAAGAGGCGTTCGTCCCGCATCGCGGTCCATTTGCTATCTTTCGTATACGGACCAGAGGGGGGCATTCCACACTATACAAGATGTCGGACTCTCACCATCTCCGACTCGCTGCTTGCTTGTAGCAACGTGAATTAGTCCCTCGCAACGATTTCTGTTATGCAATAGTGTAAGTATAATCTGTTATTATGGAGGAGTCAAGCGCGTAGTATCCTTATCTGCTACGACTTGAGCGATCCTAGAAAATCCAGCACGATCTGGTTGAACTCGGCTGGCTTCTCCATAAAAGGATGATGCGCTGTCTCGGCCATGACCACCTTTTTTGCTCCTGGGATATCTGCTACCATGAAGTCTAGCGGGTTTGGCCCATCCCACTCTCCAAGAATGACGAGCGTGGGTACACCAATCTTCGACAGGCGTTCAATGGCAGGCGGCTCTAATGGCACTGGCGGCGTCTCAGCCTGCGCCTCATCGTCTGGACGCTCCCAGTTACGCGTTGTCATCTCGCGCACCCGTTCGCGCACGTCGGGAGCCGCCTGCCTTGGAAGGCGACCCGGCCCATCCGTCCACAATTCTAGCGATACCTCCACCGCTCGCGCAGTGTCGTGCTTCTCAAATGCTTCCTCTAAGCTCGTATACATACGTACTACATCTGGATGCTCTTTCATCACCTCTTCTGAGGGATGGTATCCGTTGACGCCTGCAGTGACCGGAATCAGCGCATCTACCATCATAGGATGCTCAAGCGTAAAATCAATAGCTAGCGCACCTCCTCCAGAGACTCCCATAAGGTTGGCACTCTCAATGCCCAGGAATTTCATCAATTCGTAGAGGTCCTGACGGTCAGAATATGACTCTCCTTTCGTAATCAATCCTGAATCGCCAAAGCCGCGCTGATCGTAGCGGATGACCCGATAGTGTTGGGCGAAGACGGAGAATTGGTCATCCCACGATCTCCTATCCAGAAGGTGTCCGTGGACGAGAACGAATGGATGCCCTGCACCTGCAACCTCGTAATACAGTTTTGTGCCGTTTACCTCTGCAAAACCAGTCTGTACAGGTTGTATGTTTGCCATAATGCTGCTCCTCTCGTTTAATCAGTGTTTTCCTCTTGCTATGATAGCACTGAAAGCGGTCAGGAACGACCCTGTATTTGGTAATTTTCTGGTATTTTTTGATGAATATTTAACTTCTACTGCAAGGTAAATCGCTTTTAAGTGTGAAACGAAAGAGGAAAGAGCTTACATAACTGTTATGTAACGTGAGTTCTGTTTAAGTCAAACCGATCAAGCAGCCAGGAGCGCGTGTTGATCGAGATGTAGGCCCGGTTTTTTGTCTTGATGGCTGTAGGCAATGAGCCCAGCAATCAAATGAACGACAAAATTGGCGGGACTGCGATGGCGCGAATG
>JAABUX010007892.1_pt1 | contig 12371 bp, 13 predicted proteins | sample 5561851 | NCBI WGS metagenome assembly JAABUX01 (sample SAMN10711883, study PRJNA513361) | rock metagenome | isolation source: Antarctica rocks | place: Antarctica: Victoria Land, Richard Nunatak red sandstone | collected 2016-01-03 | reverse complement strand
AAGCGCGATCGACGCGAACGGCCCGATCAGCCCCGTCGCGCGCACCCAGCCCGAGTGCGCCGGATCGGGCGCGGTGCTCCATTTGCCGACCACGATCAGCGTCGGCCGATCATCGCGCTTGCGAATCATCTCCTGCAGGTTGCCGCCGAACACCGGCGGCGTCACCACCAGCAACGGCGCGGCGGCGACCGCGAACGGATCGCGCGCGATGCGGTGCGGTCCCGGACGCGCCGCGCCCAACAATTCGACGATGCCGCTGAACCCCGTGCCCGCGACCGAGAGCGCGTGCGCGCCGCCGTCGCGCCCCGAGCGCCACTCGTCCGCGAACGCTCCCAGCGCGAGGAACGCCGCGAACGCGATCGCCGCGGCGACCGCGACCGCGATGCCCGCGCGAGCGATCAGCGGGCGTTCAGCTTCGGCCACGGCCTCGCTCATGCCCAGGCTCTCGGCATCGCCACGGCGGCATAGGCATCCCGCGCGCGCGCCCACGCCTCGCGCGCCACCGCCGCGCCGCCGAACAGACTTGTCTCGACCACTCCCGCGATCAGCCCGAATGCTTGGCGGACATCGCCCGGCAGCGCGGGCAACCGTGCGATGTCGCGCGCGGTCAGCGACGGCCGCAACTCGCCCGGCCGCCGCTCGTCGATGTCGTCGACGCTCTTCAAGAGCAGCAGATGCGCCGCCTCCTCGAACCGCCCCGCTCCGGCGAGCGCGTCGGCTTGCGCCAGCAGCACCTTGGCGCGAGCCGCGTCGGGCCGCCACCAGCCCTCGCCCGGAACCGCGCCGCGTTTGGCGCGAAAATCGAGAGCGCGCCTCGATAGCGCATCATAAAGCAGCTTGCCCACCAGGAATACGAGCGCCGCCACCCCGACCCAGAATAGGATGCGCAGTTCGATCGGCCGATGCTTCAGCCAATCGCCGAAATGCGCGAGCCACGCCGGGATCGCGGGCGGCTTGTCGCTCGTGCCCGGCAGGCCGAGCTGCACCACGCCCGCCTCGACCATCCTGGCGTGCGCGACCGCGAGCGCGGAGTCCTGACCGGCGACGTCAGTGGGCATGGGCAGCGACGCGGGCATCGATCGAGGGTTTAGGCAGCCTGGGCGCATCGCGCCAGCAGCGATGAACGAAGCAAATCCTCGCGTGACCGGGTGCGTGTAACCTTGCGCTTACGTACGACGGACTGGGGACGTGCCCGCCCAGTGGCATCGCCCAACCCCGGAGACTTCGTCGGATGCCCCACACCCCGATCTTCCTGCGCATCGGCGGAGCGATCGCCACCGCGGCCGCCACGCTCGCGGGTATCGCCACCGTCACGGTGCCCGGCGCAGCGATGGCGGCCGATGCCGCGCATCCCGTGGTCGTCGAACTCTACCAGTCGCAGGGCTGCTCGTCCTGCCCGCCGGCTAACGCCAATGTGCTGGCGCTCGCGGACCGGCCCGACGTTCTCGCGCTCAGTTTCCAGGTCACTTACTGGGACAGCCTGGGCTGGAAGGACACGTTCGCCGCGCCGCAGAACACCGCGCGCCAGTGGGACTATGCGCACGCCTTCCACCACGATCAGGTCTGGACGCCGCAGGTCATCGTCAACGGCCGAGCCGATGTCGTCGGCGCGCGGCGTGGCGAGATCGAGCGCGCGATCGCCTTCGCCGATCGCGGCGACAACGGACCAGTGGTGGACATCGCGCGCGACCATGTGACGATCAGCGGGCATGGTCTCCGCCGAGCGGACGTATGGCTGGTGCGCTATGATCCCAACGTCGTCCAGGTCGCGATCCGGGCGGGCGAGAATGGCGGGCGCACGCTGCCGCACAGAAATGTCGTACGTCAGATGGTGCGGCTGGGCACGTGGGATGGGTCAACACGTAGCTACGCGTTGCCGCCCGTGCCCGAAGGTCTGAGGACGGCCGTGCTCGTCCAGCAGGGGATTGGCGGTCCGATCGTCGCTGCGGGACGGGCCTGACGCTTTGCCCGGCGTCGCTCGGCCGCTAGGCATACGCACCCATCACGGGAGCGGTAGGCTTGGGATCGAGTGACGCCGAACTGAAGGCGCTGATGCTGGCCGCGCTGGGCGGCGACGCCAGGGCCTACCGCGCGCTGCTGGGCGATCTTCGCCTGCGGCTGGGCGGCTTCTTCACCCGGCGGCTCTCGCGCACCGCCGCCGATAGCGAGGATCTCGTGCAGGAAACGCTGATCGCCGTCCACACCCGTAGGGCCACCTACGATCAGGAACAGGCGTTCCTGCCGTGGGCCTACGGCGTCGCGCGCTATAAGCTGATCGATCACTACCGTCGCCACGGACGACGCGTGCATGTGCCCGTGGAGGATCACGCGGGCGAGCTTGCGGTGCCCGACGACAGCGCGGCGGTCCACGCGCGCGCCGACGTCGAACGCGCGCTCGCGCTCTTGCCCGACAAGGTGCGCGCGGTTTTCGAGGACCACAAGCTCAAGGAACTCTCGGTCGCCGAGACCGCCGCACGCGCGGGCATGACCGAAACGGCGGTCAAGGTCGCGGTGCATCGCGGGATCAACCTGATGGGATCGAAGCTGCGCGGAGACGACAAATGACGGACGACATGCTCGATCGGCTCGCAGCCGATCTCGCTCCCGTGCGCCGCGACGCGGTCGAGCGGCGGCTGGCGGTGGCGCTGTTTGTCGGCGGCCTGATCGCACTCGCGGGCGTGGCGATCGGTTTGGGGCTTCGGCGAGATATGGCGCAGGCGAGCGTCACGCCGATGTTCTGGCTCAAGCTCGGCTACACGCTGACGCTGGCGATGGTCGGTGCGTGGGCGACCGACCGTCTGTCGCGACCGGTGGGCGATGCGCGCAAGCGGATCGCGTGGGGACTGCTGCCGATCGCGTTGATCGGGGCTGTCGCGGTCTGGCAACTGATGGCCGCCCCATCCGCGATGCGTCATGGGCTGATGATGGGCACCTCGGCGCGGTTTTGCCCGTGGCTGATCCTGTTGACCGCCGCGCCCCTTTTCCTAGCACTGGTTTGGGCGTTACGCGGCCTCGCGCCCGTGCGACTGAGGGCGGCGGGCGCGGTCGCGGGCCTCACCGCCGGAGCGACGGGCGCGAGCTTGTACGCGCTCCACTGTCCCGAAGCGGCCGCGCCGTTCATCGCGATCTGGTACACGCTCGGCATCGCCGCCGCCGCGATCGTGGGCGGCGTGACCGGCCCCCAGCTGCTGCGCTGGTGATCATCGTTCGCCCGCGCTGCCGAAATATGTTATAAACCGACAAACAGGAGAAAAGCCGATGGCCACGCTCGCCGAACCGCTTCCCGCCGACATCGCCGTTAGTACCGCGCCCGACGCGTCGCCCCGCCGCCTCGCCTATCGCCATCCGCTGTCGCGGCGGATCAATCATTGGATCAACGTCGTCACCGTGATCCTGCTGCTGATGAGCGGCCTCAACATCCTCGAGGCGCACCCAGCGCTTTACTGGGGCAAGTACGGTGCGGACGCCGACCATCCGGCGCTCGCCGTCATGGGCGCCAACGACAAGGGCACGCTGACGGTCGGCCATCACAAGTTCGATACGACCGGCCTGCTCGGCTGGTCGGGCGGGGAGGAGCGCGTTTTTCCCGATTTGTGGACGCTCCCGCACCAGCGCGATCTCGCCGCCGCGCGCAACTGGCACTTATTTCTCGGTTGGGTGCTGATCCTGAACGGGCTCGCTTACTTCGGTTTCAGCTTGTTCAATCGCCATCTTCAGCGCGACATCCTGCCCAACGCGCGCGATCTCGCTCCCGCCAACATCGCGCACGATATCAGAGATCACGTGCGGTTCAAGTTTCCCAAAGGGCGCGACAGCAATCGCTATCATGTGTTGCAAAAGCTTGCATACGCCTCACTGGCGCTGGTTTTCCTGCCCGGCATGGTCATAACCGGCCTCAGTCTGTCGCCCGGCGCGGACGCGGTGTTGCCCGGCATCGTCGATCTGCTCGGCGGGCGGCAGTCGGCGCGCACGCTGCACTTCATCTTCATGGGCCTGACGGTCGGCTTCATCGTCGTCCACGTCGCGCTCGTGTTGCTCGCGGGCTTTTTCAAGCAGATACGCGCGATGATCACGGGGTGGTGGGTGTTCGACGACGACGGTGTCGATCCCGGCCAGCCCACCACACTCGCCGGGAGGATCGAGCGATGAGCGCGATCAAGCTTACGCGGCGTGGGCTGGTGCTGGGCGGCGGCGGTCTTTTGCTCGCCTCATGCGACCGGATCACCACTGCGCCCTCGACGCTCGATTTCCTCAGGCGCAACGGCGACGCCGCGACGTATGGCTGGCAGCGGCTTATCCAGGGCGATCACGCGCTCGCCCGCGAATATACGCTCGCCGATCTGTCGCCGACCTTCAAGGCGAATGGCTCGACCGATCCCGACGACGATGATTACACCGCGCTGGCCGAGAACGGCTTTGCCGAATGGAAGCTGCGAATCGATGGCCTTGTCCCGCGCCCGCTCGCGCTCGACCTCGCGTGGCTGCGCGCGCTCCCCGCGCGCACGCAGATCACGCGGCACGATTGCGTCGAAGGCTGGAGCGCGATTGGCCAGTGGACCGGCCCGCAACTCGGCGCGCTGCTCAAGCGCACGGGCCTTGCCCCGAACGCACGCTATGTCGTGTTCCACTGCTTCGATACTTTAGACGGCGAGCCCGCCAAGGGCGGCGACCAGACCGCGGGACGCTATTACGAGAGCCTCGATCTCGCCGACGCGTTCCACCCGCAGACGATCCTTGCGCATTCGATGAACGGCAAGCCGTTGACCGTGGCGCACGGCGCGCCGCTCCGACTGCGAGTCGAACGCCAGCTTGGCTATAAGCACGCCAAATATCTGAGCCGCATCGAGGTGGTGAACCGCCTCGACCACCTAGGCATGGGCAAGGGCGGTTATTGGGAAGACCGGGGGTATGAATGGTACGCGGGGATATGATCATTGCCGCCGCCGCGTTGCTGGCCATCCCCGCCGCAACCCATGCCGTACCGCTCGAAACGCAGACCGAAGCTGTCGCCGTAGCCGCCGATCAGGCCACCGCTAAGCATCCGCGACCCAAGCCCAAGCGCGCGAGCTCGGCGCGGTCGAAGGTGATGCCGCATATGACGACGTATGACATTATGATGCCGCAGCCGGCCGCGCCCCCTACGGCTCCACCCGCACCCGCGCCGCCTACTTCTTGAGGCTCAGACCGCCAAAGCGCTTGTTGAACTTGGCGACCTGTCCGCCCTGATCGAGCATCCGGCCAGACTGGCCGGTCCACGCCGGGTGCACCTTGGGATCGACGTCGAGCGACATGTTCTCGCCTTCCTTGCCCCAGGTCGAGCGCGTCTCGAAGACGCTGCCGTCGGTCATGGTGACTTTGATCATGTGATAATCGGGGTGGATGCCGGGCTTCATGTGAACTCGTCCTCGCGCGCGCCGCCGGTTACCGACCGGCCGCGATCAAGCGGCGGCCGATAGCCGCGATGCGCGCCAAACGCAACCGCGTGTGCTACACAGTGCACATGCGACGCGCCCTGTCAGTGTTGCTCCTCTTGGCCGCCCTGCCCGCGCGCGCGCAGACGTACAGCATTCCGCTCGCCGCGATCGACAACGGCCTCGACGTCAAAGGCACCAGCATTCGCGCCCGCGTCGTCGAGACACGCCTCTCGGTGCCTGTCACCATCGATGGCCAGGGGCCGTTCCGCTTCATCGTCGACAGCGGCGCGGATCGGTCGGTCGTCGGCGCGGCGCTCGCGCAGCGGCTCGGCCTGCCCGCGCTCGGCTCGGCGCTGCTGCAAGGCATGGCTGGCGCGAGAACAGTCCAGACCGTGCGCGTCGCCAATCTCAAGCTCGGTGCGAGTGTGATCCCGTCGATCGCCGCACCGGCGCTCGCCGAGGGTAATCTGGGCGCCGACGGGCTGATCGGCATCGACGCACTGGCCGAGCAGCGCATCGCACTCGATTTCGATCGCAAGACGATCACGGTCGAGGACGCGCGCCGCCCCGCCGCCACCATCTCGGGCAACGACGAAATCGTCGTCACCGCGCGTCGCCGCAAAGGCCAGTTGATCCTGACCCAGCTCGGCACCGGCATCGGTCGCGTGCTCGCGGTGATCGACACGGGTTCGGAAGTCACCACCGGCAATTCAGCGTTGCGCGCGCGCGTCTTCGCCGGCCGGCGGTCGCCGACGGTCACCCCGATCACAATGGTGAGCGTCACGGGCCAGACCTTCACCGCCGATCTGATCATCATGCCCGAATTGCGCCTCGGAGGCCTCACACTCCACAATGTTCCGGTCGCCTTCGCCGACGTGCCGCCGTTCCGCCTGTTCGGACTGAGCGACGATCCCGCGATGCTGCTCGGCACCGACGTGCTAAGCGCCTTCCGCCGCGTCAGCCTGGACTTTCGCCACAGGAAGGTGCGCTTCGTCCGCCACAACGCTGGGACGTAAGCGGTCACCTCTACGCCGTCCTCGCGTGCGCGCGCCCGAGCAGGCGCGCACACCGGGACGGATCGACTAGCGACTGGCCTTGTACAGCTTGCTAGCGATGTCGAAGATCTCCTGCGGCGCGTAGTCGGGCGCGAACGCCCCATAGTTGCCGAGCAGTTCCGCCATCTGGCCACCATTGGGCGGACCATCGACGACTTCGAGATGGCCCGGAGGATCGCCCGGCAACGCCACTTCATCATGCGACCATACACCCGCCACTTCGGCATAATCGGGCGAGCCGAAGCGGTACAGACGGCGGTGACTGCCCTCGTCCAGATACTTCTGGCACTCGGGGATGCGCGACAGGTTGATGTTGGGCGTTGGCAGCATCTTCTCGATCGCCACGCCGGTCAGCTTCTTCAGCGCCAGCGCATAAGCATGGGCGTGGACCGACCCGCGCACGAGCAAGTAACCGCAGACCTCGCGCCCGGTCGGCTCGATCATCGTCTCGTAGACGCGCAGCTTATGGATGCGCGCGCCGCATTCGAGATGGAAGTTATGCAGCAGGTCGATAATGAGGTTACCGGTCGTGGTGACCATGTCGTTGTTCCACGACTGGAAATTGCTGTTGACCGGCTGCGCGCCGCCGCCTGTCTGCAAGAAGCCGCCGGTGTTGCGGACATCCTGCATGTTATGGAACGGCGCGACCGAGATGTCGACGTTCTCGGTCGCATCGCCCGGACCGTTGTTGAGCATCGCGACCCCGGTCGAGACCAGCTCGACATGACCGAGTTCTTCCTGGAAGATGGTGTTGACCAGGCCGTAGAACGGCTTCAATTTGGTCTTGTTGCGGAAGTTGAAGCTCTGGAACATATAGTTGCCGAGCGTCGACATCTCGCCATATTTACCGCCGAGTAGTTCCTGCAGCGCGGCGGCGGCGTTGGGCTCGGGCTTCTTCGGCTCGGGCAGTGCCGCTTGCAAGCGGTCGATTCGCATGAACATCGTGTCGATCTCCGTGGCGGGACACCACGCACAGCCGACGCGCGCCAATGCCGGGTGTTCCGCGCGCCGCCGCTTCGTTTCACATGCAAACACAATGCGCGGCTATGCGCGGCGTGACCAGCACCCACCGGCCGACCTGCCGCCCCGCTACCTCCCGATCGACAACGACAAATCGTTGCCCACCATTCCCCATTCACCCCCCGATCGCTAGCGCTTGGCGGTGCGCTCGCCCGTCCTCCGCCGCGTCGGTTTTGGCCTCGCGCTGCTCGGCCTCGTCGGCGCGGTCACGCTCCTCTGGGCGACACGCGGGCGCCTCGCGCACCGCTTCGTCATCGACGCGCTGCGCGCGCGCGGCGTTCCGGCCAACGCCACGATCGAGGCGATCGGCCCTGAAGGCCTTGCCACGCGCAATCTCGTACTGGGTGATCCTTCGCACCCCGATCTCACCGCCGCCCGTGCCGATATCGCGCTCGGCTGGACCGGCCTCGTCCCGCACCTAGCCGCGGTTCGCTTGCTGCACCCCGTCCTTCACGCGCGCATCGACGCACGAGGCCGGATCACGCTCGGCACGCTCGATCACCTGCGCGCGCCGCCCGACGGCACGCCCAATCGCCTTCCCGATCTGGGCCTCGCGATCGATGAGGGCCGCCTCGTCCTCGCTACGCCCTACGGCCCACTCACCGGCAGCCTATCGGGCGACGGCAACCCGGCACGCCGCTTCACCGGCCGCCTGCGGCTCGCCCCCGCGACACTGACCATCGCGGGCTGCCGCGTCCCGCTCGTCTCGGGCGATCTCGCGCTCGGCGCCCGCGCGCGCGCGGGCACCGTCGTGGGCACGCTCGATCTGAGCGCGTTCGACTGCCACGGGATGACCGCCGGCAGCGCGCGCACCGCGCTCGCGCTCGCGCTTCCCGATCCGCTCACGCGCGCGGACGGTCGGGTCACGGTCGCGCTCGCAGTCCCGGCGATAGCCGGGGGCAATGCGGACCGCATGACGGCGACGTTCGACGGCTCGGTGGGAGCGACCCGCATCTACGGTGACGTGCGTGCGAACGCGCGGCGCTTCGCTTACCAGGAGTGGACGGCTGCGGCGGCCGCCCTCGCGGGCCACCTCGACTTCAACCCCTCGCGGGAGCCGCCCGTCGGGTCGGGCCGCGCGACGGTCGAGCACGCCGCGCTCGCGGGGCCATCGCGCGCTCGGCTGGCGCAGCCAACGCCGGGTCTCGCCGCCACGCCGCTCGGACCGCTCGAAGCGGCGACCCGCGCCGCGCTCGCCCGCGCGGCAAGCGATTTCGACGCCTCCGCCGATGTGTCGCTCAATCGCCAACCCAGCCGCTCTTACAACAACGTCGAGGTTCACGCGGCGAGCGGGGCGCGAGCGACTTACCGGCGAGGGATCGACGATATGTTGATCGCGGTCGCGGGCGGAGGCTTGCCCACCGCAAGCATCGCGCTGTCCGCCGCGCCAACCCTCCTCGGCCGCGCCAACCTGGCCGCATTCGATGCGCGGTCGGCCCACTTGGCCGCGACGACGATCGCGTTCGCGCGCATGGGGGAGCAGATTACCATAGCCGGACCCCTCCTCCTTGATGGCCCGCTCGGCCCCGGCCGCGTCGAGGGTCTCGCTATCCGCGCCGCCGATGTGGCGATCACGCTCGCGCCCGCCGTCACGCTCACCGCCGCGCGGTGCCTCGCGGTCACGGCGCGCCGCCTGATCGAACCGCGCTATACGCTGACCAACGCCATCAACACCCTCTGCCCTGCGGCCGGACCCACGCTCGCCATCGCCGCCAATGGCGCACTCTCGGGCCGCTTCACCGCCCCAGCCCTCAGCGCCCACGGCATCTTCGGCACTACCCCGTTCGCACTCGCCACCGGTCCTGTCGCCGTCGCGCTCTCGGGCACCGACACCGCCGCCATCGTCACCACGTCCGCCGCACCCGTTCACGTCACGGGCAATCTCCAGTCCGGCCCCCGCCCGTTCGACATCGCGCGCCTGACCGCCACCGCGCGCCAAACCGCCGCCGGATGGTCCTTCGCCGGCCACATCGAGGACGGCGCGCTTCCCGGCCTGCCCGTCGCGGTCGCCGCGCTCGCGGGCGACTGGGCTTTGACCCCCGCCGATACGCTCACGCTCACCCACGGCACGGGCCGCATCGTCGATCCCCTGCCCCGCCCCCGTATCGCGCCGTTGGCGCTAAGCGATCTCACGCTCGCCTACGCGAATGATGTCACGATCGGCCACGTCACGCTCGCCTTGGCCGCCACCAACGCGACGCTCGCCACGCTGAGCGGCCGCTACCGCCTCGCCGACTCGACCGGCAGGCTCGACACGACCAGCGCGCTCAGCTTCAGGCCGGACCTCCAGCCCTACCAGATCAGCGAGCGAGCGCGCGGCGTCATCGAGAATGTCGCGGGCCGCGCCACCGCCACCGCGCACCTCGCCTACACCGACGGCCGGATCACCGGCGACGCCACCCTCGCGCTCGACCATCTTTCCTTCGCGACCGCCGCGCTCGGCCCGGTCACCGCCGTCACCGGCACGATCCGCCTGCCGCATTTGCCCACGGTCGCTTCCAACCCCGCCGAGTTCACCATCGGCGCGATCAACCCGGGCATCCTCGTCGAACATGGCGCCGCGCGGATCCAGCTTCTTTCTCCCACACAAATCCGTATCGATCGTCTCGCCTTCCCCTTCGCGGGCGGCACGCTTGCGCTGGCCCCGCTCACGCTCGACACGACGCTTCCCGAGCGCCGCTTCACGCTCGCCGCGCAGCATCTCGATCTTGCCCGGTTTCTGCAACGCCTCGACCTCAAGAACCTCGACGCCACCGGCACGTTCGATGGCACCCTCCCGCTGGTCCTTACCGACAAGGGCGGCCGTATCGCGCACGGGCACCTCGAAGCGCGTGCGCCCGGCGGCCGCATCCGCTACGTCGGCGCGCTCGGCCCCAACCTTCCCGCCGCCGCGAAGCTCGCCTTCGACGCCTTGAAATCGATGCGCTACCGCAGGCTCGCCATCGGCGTCGACGGCGATCTCGACGGCGAACTCGTCACCGACATCCGTTTCAGCGGCGAGAACGAGGCGGCCATCGCCACCGGCAAGCGCCTGCCCAAGCTCGGCCCCGGTGTCCCGTTCCGCTTCGGGATCACCGTACGCGCGCCCTTCCGCCGCCTGCTCGGCACCGCGTCGAGCCTTGAGGACGTGACCCCGCTGATCGATCGGGCGCGGCTGGAGCCATTAACCCCGCCGTCACCCGCCAAGTCGCATTGACGACTCGATGGGGCAACCGCACTCTCTCGCCCGAACGATGGAGACGAGGCTTACGTGCGTCGCGTGACCCCCACCCTGCCGCTGATCGCGCTCGCCGCGTGCGTGCAGTTGCGCGCGCCCGACAAGCCGATCGAGATCAACCTGAACGTCAACATCAAGCAGGAAGTCGTCGTGAAACTGGAGCGCGACGTGAAGGATTTGATCACGTCCAACCCCGACCTGTTCCCGACGAAGAAGGCTCCAACACCATGAAGCGTTTCCTCGCCCTCACTGTCACCCTCGCGTTAGCCGCCTCCACCGTTCGCGCGCAGGACAGCGTGATCCAGGCCGCGCAAGCGGCAGGTACCGTCGGCGAAGGCGCGGACGGCTATCTTGGCGTCCACGGCCCGGCACCGGCGGATGTTCGCGCGCGCGTCGATCAGGTCAACATCAAGCGTCGCGCGGTGTATACCGATCTCGCGGCCAAGCGCGGCGTCACCATCACCGAGGTCGCGGGTGCCGCCGCGTGCCAGATCCTCGACACCGTCGGCACGGGCCGTTGGTACCGCGACGCGGGCGGCGCATGGCGTCAGCACACTGCGGGCGCACCGGTAACGAAGCCGGGCTACTGCGGCTGACGCGGACGAACGGTCGGTTTCGCGGTCGTACGAGCGTACCCAACGTGGGGCTACCGGTTCGCGGTCGTCGGCGGTAACCAGCCTCCCGAGAAGTCGGCTCGACCGAGACCGCGTCGGATCGCCGGGTTCGCGCGCATCGTTCCCCACACCAGGTCATCGCGCGCATTGGCGATCATCGCCAGGATCGGCCCTTGATCGACGCCGAGCATGTCGCTCGCCGTCCAGCCATCGACCGGATCGACCGATCCGCTCCGCGATTTCGTGGTGGCGGCGCGGAAGCTCGGGTTGAACGAGTCGATAAAGCCGTAACGGCCATAGACACGCGTTCCATGCACCCGGTGAATCGCCTGCGCCGCCGGGACGACAAGCTCGGGCGCGAACGGCAGCGAGGCGATCGCGGCGGTGGGCGCGAGGGTGCCGTCGTCGAAGCCATCGGGGAAACCGACCGGACCGCGCGCCGAATAGCCTCTGACCGGCCATTCGACTCCGCGAACGGTGAGACGCCCAATGCCCGGCCCGTCGCAGGCGGTCAGACCCCAGATGTCGGCCGAATAGCCGTCCCATCCCATCGGGTTCGCGGTCGCGTAGGCGCGCTGGGCGTAGGTGGCCCGCCTGCTGTTTTCGAAATAGTCGATCCCCGCCCCGCGCATCGCGGCATCCTGGATGCCCCGGAAATCGACCCAGACATGGCTGTATTGGTGTCCGAAGTGTGGAGCGAACGCGAGGTGGCGCGCGGTGCCCTCGCCGCGCCAGTTCGCGCCGTAAGTCGCGCACCACGCGGTCCAGGCCTCGGGCCCGACCGCGTGTTCGGGCGCGGCGAGTGCGAGGATGTAGAGGAGCATCGCCTCGTTGTACCCGCTCCAGTCGCGCGCGATGAAGCCGCTCTCGGGATGCCAGCCCATCGCGATGCGCGGCGGGCGGACCTGCATCCAGCGCCAGTCGACGCGGGCGTAGATGTTGGCGACGAGCTCGCGGATCTCGCGCTCGTCGGGATGGTCCGCCTCGAACCACTCGCCCGCGAACAGGATGCCGCCGAGCAGCAGCGCGGTATCGATCGAGGACAACTCGC
>JAABUX010007890.1_pt1 | contig 12373 bp, 7 predicted proteins | sample 5561851 | NCBI WGS metagenome assembly JAABUX01 (sample SAMN10711883, study PRJNA513361) | rock metagenome | isolation source: Antarctica rocks | place: Antarctica: Victoria Land, Richard Nunatak red sandstone | collected 2016-01-03 | reverse complement strand
CTCCAGTTATTCACTGTTTCCACAGGCGCGACGGCGACGAAGAAGAATAAACAACGGAATCCAAAACACGCCGCAAGGATCCACTTAAGAACCCGAACTTCTCGTCCAGCAAAACGGGGCCACCTCAGTGGGTCTTACAAAGAGATGCTTATGGATCGACCGTGCCGATGAGTCCGAAGTTGCCGTTTTGATCGGAATCAACCAGAAATTCCGATAGATGGGTGCCGGGTCCGACCGTTTCCGTGCTGTCAGCAGTTATTGAATTTTGGCCGGCGTAAGGCGAGTTTTCGTTCGCGGTCTCGGAGAGCGCGGCATTCGCGATGACGCTCGTAAGCGGCACGTTCGGGGCCGCGCTTGCGCTCGGCAGGCCAAGAGCAAATCCGACGGTGGAAGACAGCGGCGCAACCGGGAAAGGCGCGACGAAGATGAAGCCGCCGCCTGCGGTATTTGGCGTTTGCGGCGTAGCAATCGAGCTTCCGGTCCCCAGAGAAAAGCTGAAGAGTTGTTGTGTTGCGCTGGCCGGAATGGCGGCCGGAAGAGTGCCCGGCGGATACTGGGCAGCGGAATATGTGGCGACGCCAATCGGGTTGCCGCCGGTCGCTAGGTTCGCGGCGGGCGAGGCGTGGTGCAGGACGAGGGCGCTCTGGCCCGGCTGTTCGATCGGCTCGAGAAAATCGTCGATCCCCGTCGAACCATTCAGAGCCACGCCTTCAAGGACGACAGAATTGTTTCCACTACTAACATTCGGTGGGAACGACTGCTGGGTTACGTTCGTCGCGCTCTTAATGGCCGCAGACGTTTGCACGGCTCCCGCTCGAAGAACGTCCATCGTGATGGACACGGCCATCTCCGTGACGTATGGTGTTATGCCGCCGACAGGAACGTTACTAAAGGTCGGATTCAGTGGACGCAGGTTTCCTTGCACATAGAGATAGATGTCGACGTTGCCCGTTCCAGGTGAGCCGTTGACGACCCGAATCCGAATGTCGGTAGGCGACGGGGCACTCGGCGTCGTCGCAGTAGGCGTCGGCTGCGGTGACACGGGGCCCGTGCTATTCGATCCACACGCGTTAAGCGCGAGCGCCAGCGTGATGAAATATATCGGTCGAACGGTTACGAACACTCGGGTTATTTCCGCCTTGGCGTCAGCCTGCGGTGCGACGTTCGCAGCGATTGCAGCAATTTTTGAAAACGAGCCGCATCAAATTGACGGGCGACGGCCGCGAACGTCGCGTGTGTGACTTGCAATCGCACGAGGCCGCCGAAGTTGCCGGACGCAATATTAGGGGAACCGAAAGCTGTGAAAGGTAGCGCCGGATTTGCGAATTGCGCACTACCGATCCACAAATTTCCGTCGGAAGCGAAGAACGGACGGTAAACGTATGGGTTATTAAAAGCATTGTTGTTCGGGTCGAGGACGGCAGGTAACGGTACCGACGGCAACGGGTTTGCCGACGGCGTTGCGGCACTCACCTTATCGAGAGTTCCAAGCCCGGCACTGAAATCTAGCAGATAGAGAGTGCTGCCGGAGGGATCGACAGCAAAATTTAAAAAAGTTTGCGTGGGGTTGGTGCCGGTATCGACTAACTTCGTTATAACTCCCGCGGGACTGATTTTCGCGACGGATGTGATCTGGAGCACGTAAGCATTTCCGGCTGCGTCGAGCTGGATCGATGATACCGGGACAGACCCAATAAGACCGGTAACATTAAACTGCGTTGAAGGCGTCTCCAGCTTTGTGAGATCACAACCCGCAGCCGGTACTTGCGCCGGTACTTTGAAAACATAGACGTTTTGGTCAACCGCTCCGGCAACGCCGACCCACACGTTTTGGCCCGACACCGCAAACGCATCGAAGGAGGCCGCGCCAAAGTTTGCGTCGCCAGGCTCGAAGCTGCACGTCGTTACAACGCCAGTCGCCGGGTTGAGCACGGACAGCCCGAAGTCAGCCGACCAGAGCTGACCGTAAGCATCGAGTGACGAAGCAACGGCCTCCGGACTGGATTGAGCGAAGCCAGTAGCGAATGGCGGATATGACTGAAGAATCGCTCCCGTCGTCGCGAAATTTATCACGGTAGTCACCGCCGAAAACGCATCGGTCGATTGCCCCCAAAAGCTGCCGGCAATGTCGCTGCTGATCGAGTTAAAGTCCACTGGTGGCGGGGCGACCGACACGTTGGCGAAGGTATCTGTGCCAAGGTCGAAGCGATTTATCGCAAACGAGGTGACATTCCAAATAGCGTTGCCGCCGCCGGCGTCTTGTGGTGTGCCGGGAATACCATTCTGATCCCAGTTATCGATCGCACTTGCCAGCACGGCCGGATTAATTGTTGGATCATTACTACGTTGCTGCGTGGCTGCGAGCTCATAGCCAGTCGGATAGAAAACGCAGAACGGGCTTGCAGGCGGACACTGCGTCGTTATCTCGCCGAGGATGGACGTCGCCGGAATTGCGGACGTTCCCGGCACGAATGGTGCGTTGGGAAGCGTCGCGATGATCGTCACGTCGTCGGGCGTTGAAACGTCAGCTTTCGCCCGCAAGTAAACCGTCGCCGGGACCGTGCTGCTGGTAAGAGTAGCAGTTGCCGTGATCGTGCCGCCGCCAGCGAAGCTGAAGAGCCCTTCGCCATCATTCTCATACAGTTGCAGCGTCACCGGCGGTTGGCCCGGCGTCGATGGAAGATATTGACCGGCTATGACGTTGCCGTCGGCATCCGCCGCCGATACCAGCACGGTCGATGTCGCGCTGGTTCCCGTCAACGGAGTGGCGTTCGCAACGTTCACGGCTAGAATGGAAGCGACGATACCTTGCAGCACGATCGGAACCTGCAAATTCTGGCCGGCAGACACGGGGTAAACGGTCGAACCCTGCGAGAGCACGTTGCCCGCTCCGTTGGGACGGTCGTAAGCGACGACGGTAAACGTATCGTAGTTTTGAACCGGCGCGAGGATCGTAGCCGTCACCGTGCACGAGGGAGGGGTCGCCGTCGAACATACGACGTTGCTCGTTGCCTTCGCGGTCGGTGAGCCCGTCGCCGATACGGTCACCGTCGCCGACGCGATCGATGGTGAAACGAAGAGCGGCCGGCGTCGGAGCGCGGTGTTCGCCACAGCCTTACGCGGCAACTTGATGATCACCGTCACTCGAGCGAACGCCGCATTCGCATTCGAACCGCCGCTCTTCGGCGGCGCAGCAGACGGCAGCAGCGATTGTTGCGAGCCACCGCATGCGGTCAGGACGAGCGCCACGAGGCCTACCGCGCAACGAGATAATACGCTGCGATTCCGGCGTAACACTAAGGCTGCCTCCTATGACCCGAAATAATGACGCTGCTCTGGTTGACGTAGGCGTACACCGTCCCGGTTCGGCCCGCACCATCCGTCACGGTGATCGCCGCTAATCCAACACCGACCGGACTCACCGAGAAGGTGTTTCGGGTTCCGCTTACCGTCGCGACAGCCGGGTTGGACGAGACGGCGGAGAATGTCGTAGAGCCCGCCTCACTCGCCACGAACGTTTGCGCCGGTTGATTCGGCGCCTCGAAGAATAGCACGTTAGGCGCCACGGCAACGGGCCCCGGAGATGGAGTCGCAAGCGGCACGAGCGTCGGGACCGGCGTGGGCGTTGCGGTCGGCGTTGGCGTCGGCACCGGAGTTGGCGTCGCGAACGTTAACTGCGCAGATGCGGTCGGGACGCTCAAAGCGAAAGCGGAGAACGTGAAGCCCGCAGGCAGATTGACGAAACTGCCGCTATAGCCGAATTGGAAGAGCTGATTGGGACCCGTTACCGTGATGTGGACGAGCCCGTCGGTTCCCAGTACGACGCTGGAGCTATACGGCGGCGGATTGATAATCGGCGGCTGTCCAGGCGACGGCGGCGGCGGCGGTACAAGCGCGACGGGAATATTATAGGGACTCGTGATGAGCTTGCCCGATCCGTCGTAAGCATTGACCAAAACGGTAAACGGAGCGGCCGTTCCCGCAAGGAGCTCCGGCGGGTTTACAACGACCTGCAACGTAGCGACAACTTGAATGGAGCCATTCGCATTCGATATATCGATCGTCTGACCGTTGGTGGTAATTGTGGCGGTGAAGGCTCGTACGCTCAGCTGCGCTCCGCTACCGTTAATCCCGGAGAACGACGCAATGGTAAAATTTTGCTGTCCGGGCGGGACACTCAGGTTGCCGCTACACGACGTCTGAGCGCCGGCTGCAACACAATCGCTCGAACCGCCGGCGACGTTGATCGTGAGCGGCGGCACTGGCGGTGGCACGACTTCTCCAACCGGGATGAACGTGACGACGACGGACGCGACACCTTTCGATGCGACCGCGGAGGGCACGCCGACCATAATCTTGACGTTTAACCGTGGCTGAGGCGTCGGCGCCTGAACGGGCGATGAGGACCCGCCACCGCAGCCAATCGACACAGCTATCAAGGCCAACGCAAGGAGCCAAAATCTCATGGCGCCGTTCCAGTTGTCGTCGGTGAAACCGTTACGTCGCTCTGCTGGTTTGGCTTACCGTCCGGATCGACGTTACCGGCGATTTGCGGTAATTGCGTTTGGCTCTGCGGGTACGACATCTCGTACAAGGGATAATCCACGCCAATAATCTGAACGACCGCCGTCGTCGCCGGTGTTTGGGTAGGTACAGCAAGACTGTTTTGTGCGAAACTGCAGAAGGTCGACGCGTTTCCGTTTGCGGTTGGAGGCCCCAGGTTGTCGGGCACCGCGATCGTAAGGGGACCTGGTTTAGGCGACTTAATGAAGAACGAGAACTCGCCACTCGCCGAAAGGACGGCCGTATTGCCTGTGTTACCTACATTGCTCGACGTGTTGGTAGCGAATGGCCAACAAACTTCACTACCAACACCAATACCGACGAATAGCTCCGTAAGCTTCGCGGGTACGATCAACGTAACGGCACCGCCGCCCTTGCCGTCGAACGAAACTTGCGGAGCGGTTATCGGCGGAAGCGTCGTCATCGTCGATAACTTCGCAGCCGCAGTCCAGGTATGAGACTCGCCGGAGCCTGGCGGAGTGGTGACCTGCAATGTGTACGTCCCGAGCGGGAAACCATTCGGAAAATTTTGAAGGCTGCCACCGATCGTAGAAACACCGACGGTATAGCTGAAGCCAAGGGGGTAGTTACCGTCAGTCGTTCTAGGAAACGCCGGGGGACCGCCAACGTTAAAAGCGTTGCCAAATAGCGACGTTGCCGGCTGAGCTATAGGGGACGTGGTCGTGCTGCCGAGCCCTTCGCCAAAAGCAGAAGTGCCGCTTAGCGAATTAACGATCTGGTTCTGTGCACCACCATCGTTGGAACCGTTTTGGCCCGTGACTGAAAAACTTGCCGGCCCCGTGATCATAATGGTATCGCTCAACAGGGCGCTCGCACCACTAGGTTGGCGAAACGTTTCCACCACATTTAAGATTGGACCAGAAATGGGCTGTTGATCGCTTATTGCCGTAAAAGTCGCGGTACCGACCGAAAACTGCAGTCGCGATGCGGAGAGGTCGGCCGTTTGGACGACTTGCGGAGCGCCGCCGGCACCGCCGCCACCACAACTCGACAACATAACCACACCCAGCACGGCTAGGGACAAGGAGCCTCTCGACATCAAATAGGTACCTGAACGTAGACTCGCCCGGCAAGGGGCGGTCGATTCGGTAACACGAGATAAGCTGCTTTGCCGCCGTAAGGATCATCGTAATAATTAAGAGGCGAACCAGCTTTTAGGGCCGCTATGCCGGTGAACGCGGGGCAGTTCGCGTTTTGGCTCGGGGTCGTCCCGACGCCCGGCCCCGGAATGCCGGTAGCAATGATTCCATAATTACACGCCCGATTGAAGCGTGGGTTCGGAACCGGCACGGAGTATAGCTGATCCAGTAGGTTGGTAAACGATGCCCCGTACGTCAAGCGCTTTCGCGTTGTAAACTCAATCGTGAGATCTACATTGAGCGACGGCTTCGACAACAGGCCGCCGGCGGCGCTTCGCTCCTTGAATCCGTTTGTCGCCGCAATAACCGGAAATTGGAAGCTACCCGGATTTTGTGGATCGACATAAAGCGCCGGCGTGCCGCCGACACCCGTCGTGTAGGGGGGCTGGGCTTGCGCGATAATGTCCGTATAAGGGACAGTATAAAGCTTCCCATTGATCAGCACCTGCGTCAGCGTACCGACTCCATACGGGTAACCGATGTTGTAAGAGAAGATCGGATTAATCCGAAGTCCCGAGCGCGACCGGTATTGCAACGCGACGGTGCTTTCGAATGGCGAAAAATACGGCGACCTGTAAAGATTGCCCGAGATAAGCGAATTGTTCGTTAAGTATGTTCCCGGTGGATCGTTACCGAATTGATTGAGATACGTGGCCGTCAGTTGTCCGGAGAGCCCGAACTCGGAAGCGCGACTTAAAAGCAACTCGACTCCAGTCGACTTCTGAACGCCGAGGTTGGATTCGAGTAACGGCCCCAAAACTTGCAAGCCCGTTTCGTAGTCCTGGCTTACAAGACTGGTCGACCGTTCGACAACGTCGTAGCCTCGGCGGTAAAACGGAGTCAAGCTTAATGCAACACCCTTCGGAAATTGATGCTGATAGGTGAAATCGTAGTTGGTGTACGTCGCTCCGCGAACGGCCGAGCCTAGCTGCGCCGTCCCATACTTGCCGTCACGAGTGAGCCAGTAGAGCTGGTCGGCATAATCCTTGCAAGCTACGTTTGCACTGACTCCGCAATAGGTCGCAGCCGTAGCCTTCGGATTTGCAGCGTTAAAGACGCCTTTACTGTTATCGTAAGACGGTATGCCAACGAACGGAGCGTACGGCGCCCGGTTGATGTAGTTCCCCGCCAGCCCCGGCAACGGCACCGATAGCGTACGGCCGAATGTCGCCCGCACTTGATCGTTTTGCCCAAGTTGTTGCGTGATGCCTAAATGCGGTTCGTACAGTCGTTGGTGGCGGACCGTCGCGATCGTCGGTGGATTCTGTGGGTCGTCAGGGAATAAAAAATTATAGCCGTCCAGCCGGAGCCCGGATTGGACGCGTAGTCGACTACCGACCGAGAACGTATCCTGAGCAAAGATCCCGTAGACCTGTTGATCGGTGAGCGGGTTATCTTCTTCGTAAGGAAGGCGTGCGCCGGCAAAGCTAGGCCGGTTCGCAATATAGCCGCACGGCAGACTTTCGGGAATGCCCGGTAGCCCGAAATTCGGATTCACAATTGACCCGGGTGGAATCCCCGGCGATCCATTTGCGGCCGCTCTTCCCGGACACGACGCAGAAGGCTGGAAGTCGACGAACGGTACCAGGGTCTCGGCTGCTCCAGCCGCAGGTAACGGCAATCCCGAACCCAAGCCGAAAAAGTTGCCGACCGTGGTCGAGCTCGGAAGGTCTGCGAATTGTTCGAGCGTGCCGAACGGCCGCACATATTCGAACTTTCCGCCGATCTGCACGAAGTGACGCGTCCCGATCTGGCTGTTCAACTCCGCCGCGACCCCGGTGCGCTTACCACCACTTTGGGTCGCATACGTACCGATGCCTGGTTGCTGCAATTCTTGGTCATTGATTGTTTGATAGAAGCGCAGCGTTGCATACGAATTCTTAAAGTTATCCGAATATTCGACCTTGTACGCCGTGAACGCATTGTAAATCGCGTCTTCAGCGCTAAGCTTTTGAACAGGAAGGACTTGCCCCGGAAAGAGCGGCACGAGCTGATTCGGGTATCCCAGCACCGATGGAATTCCGTTGCTGCCTTGGTAATATGCGTCGTACAGAGCGGTATTTGGGTCGGTCCCGCTCAAATAGGAAGACGATGAATAGCCGTTATAGCCCTGACCCTGCCGGACAGCTTGGCTTTGAACGAACACCTGCAATTGTTGCGCCTGGTTCTTCCCGAATTTGAGAAATAGATTGTCGATGAAATCGTTCGACTGCTGATCGAATGCCGTGTTGTAAACATTGACGCCGGTGCCTGGATAATTTGCACCGGGATAAAAGATGCCAATACCGGGACCGTACGAACCGACGTTACCGTATTGGAAGTATTGCCGATTATTCTGAACGGAAAGATAATTCGAGAGCGAATTGTTACGAGTCGCGATTCCATACTCGAAAGCGTACTGATGGTTGCGCACCGGATTTGTCTGCGTCTCATAATCGACGGTGCCGAACGGAGGGTTGGTCCCCCGCTTCGCCGTGATCGACACGAGGCCGGTACCGGTGTTCCCATGGCTCGCATCGCCGCCACCCGGAATCACCTGCACCTGCCCGAAGCCGGTAAGAAGATTGAAGTTTCCGACGTTCTGGTACGGATTTTCGAGATTTGCGTTCGGCGAGGTGTAATCGATGCCTTCGAATTGGTAGCCGGTCTGAAAGTTGTTACCGCCGCGAATCGAGATGGTCCCCGTCCGGTCGAGCGTAACGCTCGGTATGCGCGAGAGCAGCGTCTTTTGATCGTTATTGAATTCTTTGCCTTGCAGCGTCTTGAGGGCCGTTCCGCTTACCGTATAACTGTCTTCGGTCTGCCCGCGCTGGAAAGCGCCCGACGGATTACGGACGCTCACCGAAGCGATCGTCCGCAACTGTTTTTGCGACGATACGACGAGCGTTAAGTTCTGCGTGTTGTCCGGCAGCACCGTCACGCCCGCAAGGGAAAAGGCCTGATACCCCGGCCGCTCGACGCTTACCGTATACGTATCCGGAACGACCCCAAGCAGCGCGAAAGCGCCCTTGGCATCCGTAACGGCCTGGACGGTGGAACTTCCGCTTACCGCGGTCACCGTCGCGCCCGAGATCGGCTGATGCGTGCTCTGATCCGTTACCGTACCGGTGATTTGACCCGTGATCGCTGCTCCGCTCACGCCGCCTAAGCTCGCAAACAGTAGCGTGAAAAACGCAAGCAAAAGTCCGGTGAAACGATAATTCATATCACGCATCCGCAAAGCTTCTAAATTATATGCGACCACCGCCAACGTCTCGTAGACGAACGTCCCTGCGAGTATACGCACGCGTGTCTTTAAAAACCTTAAGGAAATATTATGGCTTGCGTAACGTTCGCTTATGCCTTGGCTAGTTCCAGCTATGCGGGCGCATCGTATACGACAAATACGTTGACGCCGGAGCGTCAGATGTTACGCTTGAGATGCGGTGCCGCGTGCCTCATAACGTGCGGCGCAAATCTTTGCGTGGCGTTAGTGCCGCGCCGCCTTTTGCACATCAACCGGGAGGAACCCATGGCTTCGAGTTTCCCAGTCAAATTTGGTTCTGCGATCGCTTCATGCGCATTCGCGGCCAGCGTCTCGACGGCGGCGGGCGCGGCCACCCAGCCGGTCTCCGCTCAAGCGGCTGCATTGCCCGTGCGTGGAACGATCGCGGCGCCGCGCAAAATGATGAAGGCCGCGGCAGTAAGCGCGTTCACGACGTTATACTCGTTCGACGGCGGACTCGACGGCGCGTCGCCCTCGGGCGAACTGTTAGAGGATCTGCGTGGCAACATCTATGGAGCGACGCAGAGCGGCGGCGCGAGCGGAGTCGGCGTCGTCTACAAGTATCATAATGGTGTACTCACGAAGCTGCATTCGTTCAGCGGGGCCGATGGATCGTCGCCTGCCGGCGGCCTTCTAAATTCGATCGGCAATCTCGACCTCGGTGGCAATATCTACGGCGTGACGTCCGGCGGCGGCGCAAAGAACTACGGCGTCGTCTATGCCGTAAACGGCTCGACGGGTGCGTTCAAGTTGTTGCACACTTTCTCGGGCGGACTGGGCGGCGGCACTCCGTACGGACGCCTCATGCTTTTCAAAGACGGAAACCTGTATGGTACGACGTCGGTTGGCGGCGGGTATAACGTGGGTGCAATTTTTCGTCTCACACCGAGCGGCGTGTACAACATCGTCGCCTGCTTCAACGGGAGGACCGGATCGACCCCGATTGGCGGCCTATCGGCCAGTCTCAACGGGTTCAACGTTAATGGCGCGCTCTTTGGGGTCACATCGACGGGCGGAGCGTATGGCGGCGGCACCGTGTTCGCAGTCACGCCGCAGGGTCAGCTCACCAACATTCACTCTTTCAACCCGGCGACTGAGGGCTCGGCACCAAGCGCCGCACTGATCCCAGACGACAAGGGCAACCTTTACGGCACAACAACCTCCGGCGGTTCAGGCTCTGCCGGAACGATCTTTGAAATATCTACGGCCGGCAAATTCGCAACGCTGTACTCGTTCCCGACGGATCCAGTCACGATGCTCAACCCGAACGGATCGTTTCCGCTCGCGCGCTTAGCATCGTTTTTAAACGGTAAGCTTTATGGCTCGACCGCCTTTGGTGGATCGACGGCAACAAGCGGCGGCACGATCTTCGAGTTCGCGAACGGCACCTTCACGTTGTTGCACACGTTCAGCGGCGGAGCCGACGGCTCGACGCCGACCGGACAGGTGCTCCTTTCTCCCGACGGCAACATCTACGGAACCGCGTCAACCGGCGGCGTGTACTCATACGGCACGCTGTTCGCGCTACCGTTCACGCGATAATCGCGAACATCGCGATTCGCAATTAAGGGTGCGTGCCGCGTACGCGCACGCACTTTTATTGCAGCTTCGCTCGCATATCGGCTAACCCGATGCGCAAGGGATTTATCCCTAGGTTCGGACGAGCAGTACTGCTATCTTTTCCGGGGGTCTAGCGATCCCGCTCGGTGCGAAGAATCAATGCTCTACGCGCCGCTCACATGAGTCTTACATTTCTAAGGAGCAGACGACACTATGGTCATTCGAACCGCTCTTACCGCGGCTGCAATTGTCGGCGTAACCGCCGCGGCCGGCGCCACAACGGTGGGTCCGCACGTCTTTGCAAATTCGCGCGCCCTACCGGCGTTCGGTGCACGTCCATTTGGTGCTAGCCCATTCAACGCTCGCCCCTTTGCGAGCTCCAACACGCTGTACGTCTTCGGCGGAACGCTCGCTGCGACGCAGTGGCGCACGTGGCTAAAGGTTCCACCGGTTGGCTGCTATGCAGCTTCAGGTACGGGCGAAGCACAAAGCGCTTTCTTGGGCGGCGGACTCGGCCCGACCACCGAAACCGTTACGCCACCGCAGACAGCTGATTGCCCTGCAGGACGATCGGGTTCGATCACCTATCCGGAGGTCGATTTTTCAGCCGGTGATGCCCCGCTGAGTATCGCGCAGAATAATACGTATCATAGCAGTTCCGTTTACGCAAAACGCGGCTTTGCACGCGTCGCCCCAGTGGCCGGTGCGTCGCTCTCGGAAGCGTACCACACGTCCGGTCTGCCGGCCGCACTCGCGATTTCGAACACCCAACTCTGCGGCATCTGGAAGGGCACAATTACAAACTGGGACGCGGTTACGAATCAAGCAACGGGTAAACCCGCTTCGGCAGGATCACTTCCGATTACGCTCGTCTATCGTTCGGACGGCAGCGGCTCCACCTTCATCCATACAGCACACCTTAATACAATTTGCGCCGGTGGGTACGGTCCGGTCGGAACCACGTTTCCAGTCGCAGATACCGGCGCGGCGAAGAAGATTGGTGAAGTTGGCAGCGGCGGCGTTGCGAATGAAGTAGCTGCCCTCAGTGGGGCGATCGGCTACGTCGCGCCGAACAGCCTTGTCTCCGGAGAAACCAGCGCCGAGATCGAGAACAAGAGCGGCCAGTACTTCTCGCCGACCGCCTCACCTGGTTCCATCGCGACGGCCTTCACCTCGCCGACCGACTCAACGCCTCCGTCGGGCTACCCACATCCGATTTTTGGTCAGCAGGTCGACCTTTACCTTACAAACCCATCCGTTAGCGGCTCGTACGCCGAAGTGGGTTTCACCTATGCGTTCATCTACACGTGCTATCCGACCACGTTCGGCGCGCCCGCCGCAAACGTGAGAGCGAAGTTCGACAATACCGTTTACGCGGCCAATAGCGTCACGCAGAAGGGACTCGTGAACCTCGGCAGCACCATCAAGACCGACGCCCTTAACGTCATCAAGGGTATTCAATCCGGCAGCACCTTCAACCCCACGACCGGGAAGTGCTCGTAGTATCCTAACTACCAACCTTCGCAGAAAGGCTCGGCGGTAAGCCGGGCCTTTCCCTATCCCGGTCGGTAACGTTCTCGAATGCAGCGGTCGCAAGTGTGAGATTCTTGACTCGTACCGCGAAGGCACGTGCATCATTGCTTAATTGGATGTCCAGTAGTCTAGCAGGCCTGTGAAAAAGCGCGAGTTGACGGCGCACCCCGACGTTTCTGGGAGCCGCGGGCCGTGCAATTCGACCAATTGCGGCTCTTTTTGAGCGATTCTGACGCGTTTGGGCGCACGGATCCCGTCGTCATCCTGCTACGAGGTTGCGTATGCGCACAAG
>JAABUX010007889.1_pt1 | contig 12377 bp, 17 predicted proteins | sample 5561851 | NCBI WGS metagenome assembly JAABUX01 (sample SAMN10711883, study PRJNA513361) | rock metagenome | isolation source: Antarctica rocks | place: Antarctica: Victoria Land, Richard Nunatak red sandstone | collected 2016-01-03 | reverse complement strand
CCCGGTGGCCATTCCGGGAATTACCGCCATCACGGCCCGCCGGGTCATGCCGGGAATAGCCGAGGTGATCATCCAGCTCGCCCTCCAGCGCGCCCTCAATCACCATCTTGGTCAGCTTCCCCAGCAGGCCCCCCTCGCCAGTCAGCTGCAGCCCGCCCGAACGAGCCCGCTCGGTCAGCTCCCGCAGCACCTGCTCATCAGCCGCCGACAGCCTTGCCGGCCGCTGGTCCTCAGCGCTTACCACGTCAATCACTGGCGTCTCCTCCGCATCCGGGGGTTACACCGTTAAATTTACAGTCCCGGTGGGCGTGGTGGAGCAGCCGGTCGACGGTTGCGGTGGCGAGGGTTTTCGGCATGATCGTGTCGAATCCTGACGGGTGGATGTTGCTGGTCACGGCAACGGAGCGGCGCTCGTAGGCGGCGTCGGTGATGCGGTAGAACGCCTCGGCGGCGTCCTGCCCGGCGGGCAGCATGCCGATGTCGTCGATGACGATGAGGTCGCACCGGCAGATCCTCGTGACAGTGCGGGCGACAGACCCGTCGGCCTTGGCCTTCCCGATCGCGGCGGTGAGGGTCTCGAGGGTGAACCAGGCGACGCGCATGTCTTTCTCGATCGCGGAATGGGCGAGGGCCTCGGCGAAGTGGCTCTTGCCGGTTCCGGATGGCCCGGCTATCACGAGGTTCTCGGCGCGGCTGATCCATTCGAGGGTGGTCAGCGCGTTCTGGGCCGGCTCGGGGATGGATGATTCCTCCGGGCGCCAGGAGGAGAAGGTCTTCCCGGCGGGGAACCCGGCGGTCTTGCGGCGCATGCGGCGGGTGGCGGCGTCGCGGCCGGTGACTTCCTCGGCGAGCAGGACGCGGAGCACCTCGGCGGGCTCCCATCTTTGGGCGCGGGCGGTTGCGAGCACGTCGGGTGCGGCCTTGCGCAGGTAGGGCAGCCGCATCCGGCGGGCGAGGGCGTCGAGGTCGGGCGGGAGCGGCGGGGCCGCGGGGCCGGTCACCGGTTCCTCCAGGCAGCAGGCGCGAAGTCGAGGTAGTCGATCGACAGGCTGACGTCGTAGGCGAGGCCTGACGGGCTGCGGCTGGTCCCGGCGGCCTCCGATGCGCGGGCCACTGCCTCCCGGAACTGCGGGCCGCCGTTCTCCTCCGCCCAGGCAAGCAGCTTCGAGCAGGCTGCCAGCGCCTGGCGGATCACCGGGAGCTCCTCGCTGAGCAGGATCGCGTCCTCGTGGTCGCGGCGCGCCGTCATCGTCCGGCCTCCCTCGCGCCGAGCCGGGCCCAGCCGGCGGTGCCGGGCTGGGCGGAGTGCCTCTCGCTGGCGATCACGACCTCGCCGGGGGCGCGCTCGGCGGCCAGGTGGTCAATGATCGAGGCCAGGTCGCCGTCGGCGAACCGGCCGGCGATCGCCGCCAGCCCGAGCGCGTCGTCGACCCGGTCCGGGCCGACGACGGCGGCCAGCTCGACGGCGCGGGCCATCTTGGACCGGATCCGGGCCGTGCCGGAAGCGGCGGCCTCGGCGAGCCAGCGGCGGCCGCCGTCCCCGATCGCCAGGAACGCGGCCTCGGCCTCCGTCCGCGGCCTCGGCCTGGGCTGGCGCGGCCCGTTCCCGCCCGGGTGATCCGGGTAATGCTCGTCCAGGATCCGCGGGCTGCCCGGTGTCGACAGGCGGTGCCGGGCGATCTCGGCCGCGCCGCGCCCGGTGCGGGCAGTGATGATCAGCTCCTCCCCGGCGACCCGGCACCACGCCCTGGTCCCGGCATGGCCGGGCGGGGTGGAGTAGCGCACCGACCCGAACCGGACCGTCTGGTCGTCGCCGACCAGCCGCTCCTCGCCGAGCGCCAGAGCATACGGCTCGGCGGCCAGCGGGTGCAGCCGCTCCCGCTCGGCGGCCAGCCGGGCCGCCGGGACGGCCGCGGTCTCCCGGTGCACCCTGCCGTTGACCCGGTCGCAGAACTCACCGCAGGCCTCCTCCAGCTCTGCGAAGCTGCCGTAGTCCGGCAGCAGGTTCGCGCCCGACGGCACGAGGTCGGCCTTGGCGATCTTCACCGTGGCCTCGACCCCGCCCTTGGACTCCGGGTCGAACGGGACGCAGGTCTCGACCTTGCAGCCGTAATGCCGGCCCAGCGCGACCATCTCCGGGTGCCGCACCGGGATCCCCGCGACATGGTCCACCGTCACCGTCCGCGCGTTGTCGGTCAGCAGGTACGTCGGCGCGCCGCCGGCCGCGCGCAGCGCCTGATCCAGGCACCACGTCAGCGTCCCCGTCTGCTGGTCCCAGACCGGGATCACCACCCGGAACCGCGACCACGCCAGCCAGGAGCAGAACAGCTGCGTCCGCCGCCCGCCGACCCGCGGCCCCTCGCCCCAGTCCCACTGCAGCCACATCCCCGGCTCCGGCACCCATGGCCGGTAACGCCGGCGGCGGCCCGCCTGCCAGGCCTCCTTCACCTCCGCGACCGCCCGCCGGGTCGACCGCTCCGACCCCCGGTAGCCCATCGCGGTGATCTTCCGGTGCGCGATGTCCGCCCGGATCTTTCCCTTGCTCCGGTCGACGAGCTCCTCGATCTTCGGCATGAACCCGTCGATCATCCTCGGCCGCGCCGCCTTCGCCAGCGGGTCTCCGCCAGCCTCCCGCATGGCCACGTAACGGGCGACCGTCTTCGCGTCGCACCCGGCCAGATCCGCCGCCGACCACGCCGTCCCCGTAAGGTCAAACGCCTCGAAAATCTCCATGATCTCCCTGCCAGACTTAGTCACAGGTCCCTCCGGACTCAGATGGGTAAGGCGAACCACCTCAAACCCATCCACGCCGGAGGGACCGCCAGCATCACGACACGCCGTAAGCCGGCAAGAGAACAGGCCACGCACCCGGACCACCAATGGCCACAGGACTGGAGAAACGATGGCCGCGAACCTGGAGCTAACTGACCGCACACCCGTATTTTTTCGTGGCCGCTAGCAACTTGGCAGGTCGACAGCGGATATTGGTGTACTTGAGTAGCGACATATACGACATTTGAAACACAGTCGAGGTGATCGGTTCCAGTCAGACGCCTTGGCGGCGAGCAGCGCGCCCCCGTCCGGGCGGTAGTGATTGGGTGGCAGCCAGAGGAAGATGGCGCAGGGGGCCGCCCGTGCTTGCTGCCGCGGAGGATGTCTCCACTTGACGGATGCCGGTACCAGTGCCCGGCGGCTGCCTACCAGGATCGGACACGTCAAGACTCGTCCGGATGGACGAGTAACCGTGGATGAATCCAGCGTCACGCAGCCCGGCGAGCGTCAGGGCCCGCTGGGTGGGGGCAGGGTCCGGCGGCGGGCGGCTCTGCGACGGATTTCCCGCGGCATGAACGTCGACATCTCCTTGAGGTAGGCCGTCGGCAAGCCTGCGCTGTTAGCCGAGCTTGATCGGTGAGATCGACAGAGCCGGGGCTGCCTCGTCGCCAAACCAGACGAGCAGCTCACGTCCCGCGGTACGGCAGTTTGGTTGCGGAACATCCGCGCCGTGACCCGACTGCCCAGGCCATAAATCACCTTGACTCTCAATAACCACATCCTGTATGCCCGACAATGCCGAGCGCACAGCAATCTCGATTTTCTCTCGCAAGCTTCGGCCATCGTTGTCGTCAATTATCTCCAGAGCAGGCGAGCAGCCGAGAACTTGGTCGCTCGAAAGCAGCAGTATGTTACTACCCGCGGAACGCAGAGACAGGCCAGTCGGCAGGGCTTCGCCGATTAACTCAGCGATGTCAGCGGCTATTTTATCGGACAATGCATCCATTCGGCATCCTATGGTAATTAGCGTGACAGCATCGGTGTGGTGAGTCACTGCTTGGGATAGCTCAACAGCGCAGAGCTGAACTGGCGGCCACGACGGCCGACATCGGGGATCTGCCTTCAGCTTGTTGTTACCGGTTGGCGAAGGATCGTGCGGAGCTTGGCTGGCTCGACCTTGCGCGAGTCGCTGAGGTAGATTTCGTGGTGCCGACCGACCATCGTGAGGCCATGGCTGGGGATGAACTCATGATGCATCTGTTTGAGTAGGTCGCCTTCGTCGTCGTAGGAGCCGACGTGAAGGGCTTGAACGCAAGTGCCCTCGGAAAGGGTTTCTAGGCGAAGGTCATCGAGCCGGGCCGGTGCGGCCCCGGCGGCAACCTGCACCAGCGCCGCCGCCAACATGGCGTCGGTGATCCACTTGGGAACCATGATCATCGCAGTCCAGTCCCACTGCGTCTTGTCCTGGGTGCTGGTAAAGCTGTCCATATCGTCGGCCCACCAGAGCCCCTCCAAGGGAGGGATCACGTAATCCCGCCCGAGGGTCTTCTTGCTAGCGAACTTGATCTTGTAGGCAACCGGGTACAGCGCTGATGCAGCTTCGGAAAATGCCGAAGTGTTCGGGTCGCCGTGGCCGTCAAGCATCAGGTACGTGAGGTCAGGCACGTCCACTACCTGAGGTTCATCCCGCTTTGCCCGGTAGCAGTCGAGGTCCTTCTTAAAGTCGATCTTATCAGTCGTCACAAACGTTCCCTAAGGCTAGTCCGAGACGCAATGGTAATGGGCATTAGCATTCTGCAGGGGAGAATCCTTGAACCGTCGTGTTCAGATGCCCTCAAGCCCGCAATTTTACTGCCGTGGCACAGGACGATCCAGCGCAAGCACTGGCCAGGCGAGTAACCGAGATGTTACGCGTCGGCCAGCTCGAGGCGGCGCTTACCGTAAGAGCCGCAGCGAGTCGCTCCAAGTTCGTCTCAGTCGGGTTGGCAGCACCACGTTCGACGCGACTGATGTCGGCCTGCGGTATGCCTGTCAGCCCCGCGAGCTGCTTCTGAGTCATGCCCTGAGCCACACGAGCGTCGTGGAGTTGGAGAGCGAGCGCGAACCCGGCAGCGAAACCCCGGCGCAGCACAGCCTCTTCTGCGGTCTCTGCTGCCTCCTGCGCGGCGGCCCAATAATGGTCGATTCCCATGGCGGCCAGGTGGCGTGGGAGCAGGTCGGCCTGATGAGTGTGGTGACCACGGCGAGCCGGAACCGGCCCGCGAGGCTGCTTACGATCTCCGGTGTTTCCTGGTGGTGGACGACACCGGTGTCCCACTAGCGGATGCAGGAGTGCGCGAGCGCAGTGATCCGGTCGCCGGACGGGCTACGGCGCAGCAGGCGGCTCATCGCGCACCCCCCGGTCGTCTTCCCCGGCCGGGCAGCCATATCCAGTCGTGGCAGATGAGTGCGTGGCGCGTCCGCTGGCCTAGAGAGTTGCCGCGTGCGGCCAGCTAGTCCTGGCGCTGCGGAAACCGTTTGACGGCTCAGCTCAGGTGATCAAGACTGGCGCCATGACCAGCCGCATATCGCATACCTCGCTGGACGCCCGGGACGCCTACGCGCAGTCGGTCTTCTGGTCCCGGGTCCTGGATTTCATGGAAGACCCCGACGACCCGAACAAGCCAGGCCATGAGGAGTGCCTGATTACGTCGCGGGATCGGAGCCAGCTCCTGCTTTTCATTGCCGTCCCCGACGGCAAGACGGTGAAGAACCGGATTCACCTGGACCTGCGGCCAACCGACCGCACCCGCGAGCAAGAAACGCAGCGGGTCCTGGCGCTGGGTGCAGTACAGCTGGCCGACCACCGCCGGCCTGACGGCAGCGGCTGGATCACGCTCGCCGATCCCGAGGGCAACGAGTTCTGCATCCTGTCCAGGCAGCCGGCCGGCTCCGGAGCCACCACCTGATAGCTGCGGACGGTGCTTGCTCACGACCAGATGATTCCGGCCAGACAGGCGATTGCATTTGCACTACCGGCGGCACGAGAGTGCTTCTCGCGATACAACGCGGTCATGCAAATCATGCAGCTTAGCGTCCGGTGCATCCGCTGACGGATCTCTGATGGAACAGCATCGCGATGCCGTGGTGCCCGTGATCCGCTGCCGGCCCCGCCTCATGGTCCCGCCCGCGAGATGGTGGTCTGTCTGACACCGCGGAAAGGGTCAGCGCTCGATCAGCTCCGCCGCGCGGATTACTGCCGCGATGGCGTCCGGCTCGCCGGTGCGTGCGAATACTTCCACGGCGGTGTCGGCGAACTTGATGACGTGCTCGTCGCCGTGCTCGACCGCTCGCGCGAAGGTGTCGGCCGCCGCCTGGTCGCGAGATTGCCCGGCCGGAGGCTCAGGCAGGTGTTCGCGCGGCGCGGGCTCGGCTGGGGCGTAGATGGCAGTCAGCGCACTGCTGGCCGTCCAGGCCGCGGCCAGGCTGGGCGCCCACAGCACCGTGTCTAGCGCGGGCAGGGTGCGCAGCACTGCGGTGGGCGCGGTCGCCGAGTGCACGAGCATGACGGCGTTGCCGTGGCCGTAGAACAGGTACCGCAGGGTCGCGGCATCGGCCAGGCCGACCAGCAGTGCCGGGATCTGCTCTGGTTCAGCGGGGACGCTCAAGCCCGCCAGGGCCGGCGGCCAGGCGGCCAGGTCGCCCAGCCTGGCCAGGCGATCGCCGGCGACGCCGGACTGCTCGGCGATTCGGGGAACTGCTGCCAGCGCCTCCAGCGGCGTCGCCGCCCGGGCTTTCCGGGCGGCTGCCGCCAGGGCCGCGCCGGCCGGACCGGCTGGCACCGCCAGCCAGCGGGCTGCCCAGTAGGCAAGCCCTTGGGCGAGTTCGGCGAGGTGACTGTCATCTTCGCCGTCGGCCAGTAGGGCCCGGACGGCATGTCCGACCCGGATTACTCCATGGGTCGCAGCGGCCGCCACGCCCGCCAGCAGCCGGGGCCACCATACGTTAAGGACCTGCCGCCAGGGCTGGTCGCCGATCTGGCGGCTGAACAACGCCGTCCAGTCCGCGACCCTGCGCGGGTCGCCGAGTGCCTCCTGCCAGCCGGCTCCGATCGGGCTTACTCGTCGCGGGAACTCCTCCAGACGGCGCATGTACCGCTCGAGCCAGGGACCCACCACCTCGCCATGGCCGCGGCGGACCATGGCCTCAGCAGCCATCGGGCCATGGTTAGACAGGAAGCCATCGAACTCTGGCCCCGTCACATGCAGTCGCTCGTAGGCCTCATCCAGCGTTCCCGCTGCTGCCGACGTCGTCATTTGTCCTGCCTCGCCCGCGACGACCGGCATCCCAGCCGCTCACCTGAACTTCGGAGCAGGTCTGTCTGCCCGGTCAGCACCAAACCTGCCAGAAAGCCATAGCGCCGTCTACCTCTCGGCCGCCACGCTACTTCTGCGTAGTCGGCCGCGCCCCAGGTCGCCGGCCACGTCAGCGCTCATGGGCTTTCTCTCGGGATAGTGATCTTGGGATCTGTTGTTTCCTGGTCAGAGAGGTCGCCGGACGCGTGCGTGCGCGGCAGGGTGCCAGGCACGGACGTCAGGGAAGGCTTGGGCCGGCCGTGTTCGCTGCGGCAGCAGCAGCTCCGGACTCAGTTGCTGGCCCGCGCACTTGTCATCGCGGCGGCGCGCCACACCCGGATCTGGTCATGATGGGCAGACCACGCCGCCCACGCCAGCCTGGCCATGTCAGTTACGAGGCCGGGCCGGTCATCTTCGGGGGCGTCCGCGAGGTCGCGCATGGTGAGCTGGTAAGCCTCGGGCCTGGGCGCGAGCAGGGGGTACTCGCGGCCGGTCCAGGTACCGATCATGTGCCGCAGCCGTGCGCCGGGGATGCCCTGCTCCAGGGACGCGCACAGGCTCATCAGGTGCACCGCGACGGACTGGCGGTTACGCCGGCCGGCGTTGGCAGCGTGCTGGACCGCATACGAGTCCACCAGGTGCTGAACCAGTGTCGGCGCGTCCTGGCTGACGGCCAGGGATGCCTTCCAGTCTTCGAGCCCGCAATACAGCGCCCAGCATCCGGGGGCTGCATGCATGTAAGCATGGACCGGGCCGGTGGTATCCGGGACCATCGCTCCGCAACCGGAACATCGTACTTCGCGCACGTCCGAATGATAGCGGCCGCCCCTACTTTGCGGGGATCCGAGCATCACGAGCCGGGACGCGACGGCCCGCGATGCTCCAACGACCCGGAGGAAATGGCCCAGTCTCGTTCACGACAATGTCTGGCTTCTCTGCCCCGGCTGCTTCTGCATTCGTGTCATGTGCGGGAACTGCAATCTCAATGGTGTAACTCCCGAGACGGAGGAGACACCAGATGACTGCTGTGACAGGGGATCGACGCCTGGCCGGGGTGGAGCTGTCGGTGGCCGATGAGCAGGTGCTGCGGGAGCTGACCGAGCGGACCCGCGCCAGCGGGCTCGACTGGCGGGCCGGGGAGATCATCACCCACGTCAGCAAAGGCGACCCCGCAACTCCTGGCCCACCGGTCAGCGGCCGGGTGTGTTGACCCGTGACTTCGATCTTCCATTCAGTGGTGTGGCGGGCCTTCTCGCGTCCGGGGAGCCGGGGGCAGGCGATGGTCGCCGAGGGCGAACAGGCCCGCGACTGCGCCCAGCACCAAAGTGACCAGCACGCCATTCGCGGCGATGCGGAGGTACCCGTGCACGGCGGCGTCGACGAAGGGGTAGGGATACCACGCCCAGACTGCCCCGCGTATCAGAGTGTAGGCCAGCCACAGCACCGGGAACAGCAGGGACCGCAGCACCGTCCGGCGTTCGATCCTGGGCCGCGGCCCGAACGCGAGCCAGCCGACGATCATTGAAATCGGCACCAGGTAATGGACGACAAGATTCACCGCGGTCTCGGCCGGCCCGTTGGGCTGGTGGATCGCGGCGAGCACGGTGGAGTAGACGATGCCGGTGACCGTGATGCCGAACAGCGCCGCCAGGCGCAGCGGCCGCCACGCCGGACCGTCCCGGTCGGGCCGAGCCGCCAGCTGCGCGGACACCACGCCGCACAGCAGGTTGCTCTGAATAGTGAAAAAGCTGAAGACCCGGATGATCCGCCCAGCCAGGCTGGCTCCGCGAAGCAGACCGGTGGTCACCTCAGGCGGGGTCCCGCTCACCCGCACGGCAATGAGCACCTGCAGCGCAATGGCACCGAAAACCAGGACGGCAATCGCCGCATGCCAGCCGCGCGTGAGCATTACCGCAGAATACCTAAGCTGCATCCGGCCCGAACCCAGTCCGCGCAACAACCTTTCACGGCAGGCGCTCATTAGCGGCCAGGTCAGGAGCCGGGTGAGGTTAGGGTGAGATCTCCCCGGGTCACCCGGCGGGCTAGGGCCGGGTGAAGCGCCACCGGGTCTGGCTGAACTTCTTGCCCTTGCCGAAACCGAGGACCTTCGCCGGAGCGACGCGGTACACCAAGGCGCTGCCGTCCCGGATGGCGTCCCCGAGGCCGAACCAGGTGCCCTCGGGGGCCGTGAAACGCGGACCATATTTCAACTCGAAGGTGTCCGCGACCCTTGTGAGCTCGGCCTCATCGCTTACTGTCGCGGCGTCGCCCTCCACCACCAGGTCGACGCCCTCGGCGAGATCGTTGCGCCCGGTTGTGAGGATGCAATGCGGGTTCTGATCGAGGTTTTTGGCCTTGCGTTCGCTGGGACCGGTACAGAATAACAACGCGCCGTCCAGCCAGACCCCCACCAGCGGGGTGACGTGCGGGCGTCCATCCGGGCGTACCGTCGAGAGCCAGTACACCTCGGCATCCCGCAGGCCACCGCGCGCCTGCGCCCACTCCGCCGGGACCGCACCGGGACTGCTGAACGCGGACAATTCAGTCACCGGCTCCCGCTCAACCATCATGTCCCTCCCTCATCACTACTTTCCGCGCGGCTGCCGGCGACGGGAATCCGAACCGGACAGATCGTCGTAGCAACCACACTCAGAATCGTCGCTCAAGCTTCACCGCATCTCCGGGCGGGCGGGCTCAGGCTCGTCGGCCGCACGCTGCTGCGGGCTCGTGGGCGCCGACCTTAGCGTAGTGCGCTGAGTGGATTTCAGGAGTGGTGGCGGCCTTTGCATGCTGATTTCCGGTGCGCGGGCAGGCCTGCTGTCCGGATGTCGCGCCGGGTTCACGGGTCATCACCCTCCTGCGGCGGCGCAGTGACCGTCCTGCAGTCGCACCGCGTGTGATCACTGATGCTCGGTGACCAGCGCCTGGCAGGTCAGCAAGATCTGCTCCGGCCAGGGCCCCGCTACCTCACCGTCAAAGCCCGCTACCTGGACTATCATGCGGAGCGGATCATGATCATTGACCCCGGAACTAGGCTGGGTCGAGGCGGAAGACTGCTACTTTGCTGAGTTGTTCCGCGATCCGCTCGTCTGAGTCATCGGCGGCGAACGGAAACTGCTGTGCGGCCCATCCCAGTTTCGTTAGATAGCAGCGCAGTGCGGCGATCGCGGCGGTTGGGTTGGCGGCCGATGCCAAGTAGTGGGTCCGAGAGGACCGCGCGAGCAGATCACACTGACCGATCACGGTCAGGTTCCGTGCCCAAGGCCTGCCGGAATCTGGCGAGATGAGGTACTGGTGCCCGCTGACCAGGGTTACCGCGATGGGGACCTGGATAGGCCGTGCGCTAGTCCGGCCGCGGATCTCGGCGACCCGCAGAACGTAGTCCTCGTCGCGGAATGGCTGGTCCGGCATAGACAGGATCTTGGCCGCCATCTGGGCGTTGCTCACGTGCGCGGCGACGTCGGCCGCCGGGCGTCCGCTGCCCGCTGTTTCCTCGATCATGATCGACCTCCTAATGTAGCTAGGTAATCTAAACAAAAATTAGCTCGATTGTCTAGCTATATTTCGGAAGGGCATCCGCTATGCCACTTGCGCCGCCGGGGATGACCGAGCTGACCTGGGCGATCCGTGAACTGCAAAATGCCAGCCAGGAAGCATCGCGGGCGCTCGCGAGCTCACTAGGTCTGCGCGTTACCGACATCACCGCCCTGCAGCACCTCGCGGTAGCCGACCTGCCCATTGGCCCCGTCCAGCTTGGCCAGCTCCTCGGCATCACCAGCGCCTCCGCAACCGCTCTGGTAGACCGGCTTGAACGAGCAGGCCACCTGCAGCGGGCTCCTCATCCCAGAGATGGCCGCCGCCTTACTCTGATCCTGAGCCCGAACACCGCAGAACAGATCTTCCGGGCCCTCGTCCCGCTGACCAGGGCCATCGACCGCGCAGCGAACCGTCTCAGCCCGATCGAAGCCCGGGCCACCCGCCGCTTTCTCAGTGATACATCCGAGGCGCTTCGCAGCTATGCCAACGCGCAACGGTCCGCGGGTCATGTGGGATCATGAACCGTATGGCAGCAGGGTTCGCGGATCGCTTTGCCGCATCGCGCTCCCGCTGGGGGCCGCTGGTATGGGGCCTGGACCCCAGCGGGGCGATGCTGGAGGCGTGGGGACTGGGCGACTCCGCTGACGGGCTGGACCGATTCGCGGACATCATGCTGGAAGCCGCCGTCGGCACGGTCGGGCTGATCAAGCCTCAGTCGGCATTTTACGAGCGGCATGGCTGGCGCGGGATGCGTACGTTGCAGCGCCTGATGGCCGGAGCGAGAAGCGCCGGGCTGCTGGTGCTGCTGGACGTCAAGCGCGGCGACATGGGTTCTACGAACGACGCGTATGCCGATGCGTTCCTCGGCCCGGGCGCGCCGTTCGAAGCTGACGCGGTGACGGTGAATCCCTACCTGGGGCTGGCTGCCATGGGCGGCTTCGTCTCCCGCGCCGATGAGGCAGATGCCTGTCTCTTGGTCGTGACCAGATCCTCGAACCCGGAAGGCCGGGCTGTGCAAACGGCCCATGACTCCGCCGGCCGCAGCGTCGAGCAAGCGCTGCTGGCCGAAATCGGAGCGCTGAACGCGGCTCTTGCACCTGGCCGAATCGGACCAGTGGGAGCGGTTGTCGGGGCAGCTGAGCTGCAGCCGCCGCTGAACCTGACTGCCGCCGGAGCCCTGTTTCTTGCCCCCGGCGTCGGCGCTCAGGGGGCGACGCCAGCGGACGTTGCGCGGACCTTCGCGGCGTGCCGCGACCGGGTCATGCCAAGCGCGTCCCGGTCGCTGCTGTCAGCCGGCCCGGACGTCCACGCGCTGCGCGACGCCGCGGCAAAGCTGGCATCGCAGCTGCGGGCGGTTCTTGCTGATGCGGGCTGCGAAGAGGCGGCGCGGGGCGGGGCTTAGGGTACATGCAGGGCGCAGGCCCAGGAGTATCTAGCCGAGGGCCTGCGCCGTGATCTGCAGCTAATTACCGCTTGCGGCCGACGGCCAGCATTCCCAGGCCGGCCATCACGCATACAGCGGCGATCATGGCGGCCATCCGGCCCCGCGTTGCTCGTGCTTTCATTTCCGCTTCCCCCGTTTATCTGATGCCGCCTGGCTGTTCCCGGAGGGTTATCAGAAACTCTCCAATGCAGGCTTTCTAAGCTTGCTATCTAATTGTTATTAAGAATACTGAATCCTGGCACGGCGCGCCTGAAGGGCAACGGCTCCCCGCATCGGTAGAAAGGAGGTAC
>JAABUX010007886.1_pt1 | contig 12380 bp, 21 predicted proteins | sample 5561851 | NCBI WGS metagenome assembly JAABUX01 (sample SAMN10711883, study PRJNA513361) | rock metagenome | isolation source: Antarctica rocks | place: Antarctica: Victoria Land, Richard Nunatak red sandstone | collected 2016-01-03 | reverse complement strand
CCAGCTCGCTGGGCTCCTCCTCGATGCCCACCAGCGGCCGGCTCATCACGGCGCCAATCTCGGTCAGCGACATGCCCGCCGCCGCGCACGCCTGCACACGCAGGACAGGGGGATATGAGGAATCTGCTGTAGCAGAAACGCCAGGATACGCACCCTACGCACCCACTCTCGCATGACGACTGTGTGGCGCATGCCGACTGAGAGGCTGTGTGGAGCAGGAAACAGATACCCTGGCTCTGAGGTCATGCGCGGCTTGGACGGTGCATCCAAAAACGGTCTGGCGGCACTCAGTGGGTGATCACGCCAGCAGGACGCAGGTGTGGTGCACACCTGCAGCAGCGTGGTGGAGACCTCCATGGTGCGCAGGCAGGAGTCGCGGAGCGAGGGCAGCTCGCGGCGCAGGAGGTCCGCATCGGCGCGCGCGTCCAGGCGCGCGATGTACTCCAGCTCCTCGTCGTCGAAGGGTATCATTGCCTGCAGCTGAGGGAAATTCAGTCCGGACCCGTGTCGGGGCGAATAGCGATAGGTTGCGGCGACCCACCGTGGCTCACAGCATTCAACACCATCAACCGTCACAGTCAATGTGAACAGGAGGAGGTAAAGAGCCGTGTCCAGTCGCTGTCACAGGGCGGGATCGGCTTTTCATGAAGGCACGCAGCGCCTACAAAGGGAGGCCCACTGCAGCTGATGGTCGGTCATGCATGCAACTCTGTAGTGATCGCTGAGCAATTGATGGGTGTAAGCAGCACACCTGCGGCCAGTGCAGCCACTCGAAATAGGGCGGCTCCAGGCCCTCGGGCAGGCAGAAGCCGTGGTCGATGGGGCACAGCTCCAGGCGCGCCTGGCGGAGGTGAGAGTATAAATTACCCACATGAGTGAGAACACATCTAGACAAGCCTTCGCCACAATTCGTCTTGTGTCATAAAACGTTCTCTCCAAGTCCTGCTATAGGTTCGGATGGTATACATCTTTATTTTCTGTGATCCAGGCGCGCCTCCGCCAGGCGCGCCAGCCCACCGCCGCCGCCGCCGGTGCTGGCGCCGCGCGGCCGCCGCACCAGCATGTTGCCCGCGTGCCTGTCGTGCAGACCAAGGGTGTCAGATCACAGGGCACCCTGCATGCCGAGCCTCCAGCATTGCAGAATGCAAGCTACAGATCTAATCAAGCACCGGTCTTCCGAGGCTCGCCGTCCGTCCATGAGAGGTCACGAACAGGAGAGATCCTTTGCGCATCGCCATTATGCAGATGTTACGGATACTTTGAAATCGGTGTCCAAATCTCGTGGGCTCGCGCACCTGTCCGTGTTGTACAGACGCACGTCCAGGATGCCAATACGGTGGACGTCCGTCGTGGCGAAGCGCGACGGGCCCAGCTCGCTGGTGTCGCACTCGTGGCTCACAAACTCCTGTGACAGCAACCCCTTAAAAGTTTTGAGCACCGAGATGAGGCTGCGGGCAGCCGTCGTGACAGCACAATGGCTCCTGGTCTTAACCATATGGCAACATAAGCATGGCCGTTGGTTGGTTAGCGTGTAACATCCATACGCTCAAATGTACAACAACAGAGCAGATACACTTCAGCTCGGCCCAGCGGCAGTCAGTGGGTGCCCATGCCCTAAGGCAAGTCCTACCTGCAGCGAAGCGTATTTTGCAGGCGGGCCGTCTAGGGCGCTCACGGCCGCGGCCAGCGGCGACGCTCCGAGCGCGGCGGTGCCGGAGGACGCCGTGGAGCCGACGCTGCTGGAGGCCGCGTGATCGTGGCCGCCTGCCCCAGTAACCAGCGGCAGCGGCGACAGCGCCCTGCCGGCGGTCTTGTTGTCGGGCGGCGTGCTGGGCGCCACCGCGGCGACGTGGAAGATGGGGTGCGTCACGATCACCAGCACCGTCGGCGGAACCTGGGCTCGCACGAAGAGGGAATCTTGTGGATTCCAGCCGGTATGCATCGTTGTAGACTGTTGGCATGATGAAGCACTTGTTGAGCCACCCAACGCGGTGCGTGCAGGCACTGCAGGGCGGGTGGTGAAGGAGCCGTGAGGACATCTCGCGGCTACAGATGGGCACGAGGCATCAGCGAGGACGGGCACGGAAGGTGCTGCACCTTTGCGAAGCCGTCGTGGTCCAGCAGAAAGGCGGCGACCTCTCTCAGCGCCGCCTCGCCGACCCGCACGGTGGGCTTAAGGCCAGGGTCGCCCAGCGCTCGCCCGACAAACCCCTGCGCGAGCAGCATAACAATGGTTGTAGGCTGCAGCGTCATCGAGTCGATGGCCCATTCCAAAACGGGCATGCGCCCGCAGAGGACGCGATCCCCAGCAGGATGCAGACGGTTGATGCTGGTGAAAGGTGCTGCCCTCGAAGACGAACGACGTAAGCAGCTCGAACGCAAATGATAAAGCATTCCGCATCGCTGCTGATTTGTGGTGGAGCACAAGACAACTCATGCCACAAGCTCACCTTGGGGTTGTTCGGAGCCAGGGGCTCCTCATCGATGGGCTTCACGATGCCGATCTTGCGGCCGGCTTCATTCTTGAAGAAATATGTGCCGCCGAGGCCCGCCTCCGCGGCCTCCGGCTCCTGGCAGGCGCGCAGGCCCTGCGTGACGGACCGTATGAGGCGCCGAACGCCCGTCCGCGTGTGCACCGTCCCCACAACCTATGCAGCAGCAGCTCGTTTGAGCACACTCACCTGCGGTGATGTCATGCAAACAAGCAGAGCGTGAAGCCGACTGTATGTGGGCTAGGGGCTGCAGATTCTGCCGCTGTCTGTCTGCTGTGCTGTGCGTTGAAAGCATCTCTACTACTGTGGACACCTTACGTACAGAGCAGCATACATATTTAGACCAGGCAGACCGTTGGCCGTTGAGCGACCACCTGCAGCAGCCACGGCGGTGCCATCGAGACACAGTTTTTCTCAAGCAAGCTCCACGAGCATACCTCCACGCGGTGCTGTCTCAAGACGGTCGGCGAGTCCACGGCGGCTATCGAGCGCGCGGCGCTGCACATGGACACGAACCCGCGCACGCCCACGTCGCTGCGCTCGCTGTCCGGCAGCCAGGTCCCGCGGCCGGCCGGCGCGGACGCCGCGGCACCGCTGTTGCTGCTGTCTTTCGGTCTGCTGACGGAGTACCCGTGCGGGCGCCAGTCGTGGAACCCGTCTGGCTCCCGCTCACGGGGGGCTGGGCTGAATGCGGCCTTCGCCGAAAGGGGCGCTGGGAGAAGTCGCGAGGAGTCCTCGCGGGGCCGCGGGGCCGCGGCACTGGGCTGGGCTGTGGCCTCCTGCGACAGGGGCTGCTGCTGCTGAGGCTGTTGTTGCTGCTGTCGCTGCTGCTGCTGCTGCTGCGGGCCGAAGTTGGCGCTGGGTTTGACCTCGAAGCCACGATGGATGCGGTGCCTGACCTCCAACGCCATCGCTGCAGCCACCTGGTGGTCACTACACGGCGTCAGTTGTTGCAGAAGCCGAGCTTTGGCTGGATATAGCCCTGTCAGGAAAGAGGAGGTGTGCATCTTTGCGCGCATGATCTGGAAAGGGAAACCCGGTGATGGGACCGCACATCGTGCTTGCTGCTCATCGCTGGTGGCGGAATAGCGTGCTGCGTCCGGCGAGGCCGCTGCCGACGTCGGCAGCGCCGTTGCCAGGTCGGACGCCGACACAGGCCCGCACCCGGAGGGAGCGAATGGCAGACTCTGCACGGCAGCAAATCGATCAAGCAGCATACAGCCAGCGCTTCCAGCAAGCACCGCAACGTCGTAAGACGTGAGTCAGTCTCGGTGCAAGGACCGGGAAGCGGGGAACTGCATGGTCGATTGGAACTCAGCATTGCGATCACACTTGCAGTGACGACTGGGTCTCTCGCCGGGGCAGGATCGACATACCGAACTGCCATCCAATCAGGGTGCCAGCACCGTCAAGAGCATAGCTCGCACCACTTTGCTCGCCTGCAGAGCTTCCAGCGAGATTTCGAGGGGTGAAGCAAGACCGCGGTGTCGAGCGCATGCCCCGGGGGAGAGGCCACCGTCGACGCTGATCCTCAATGTATATCCGCACTGCGAACTCAAGAACCGACTCTTTCGTGCAAAGCACGGGCGAGCTCGTGTAAAGCAACGGCCTACGAAATCCAAGCAAGCAAAGAGTAACGACGTGTGACGTCGATGCTGCACACCATGCCAAGAGAAAAGCTGACACAGCAGCAGCAACGCGCGAGGGTGCTGCGGGACTCTCATTACGGGGACCACCAATATGCATGCAACGTTCTCAAGAGACCTACCAAGCCAAGATCATGGCGAGACAGGCTGGCCGTCGCCAGTGCCAACCCCTCATCCGCCTCCACAGCAGCAGCGCTGATCATCCCAGCTGAGCGTGTAGCGCTCGCTACATTTGAAGACTGCCTGGCAACAGCTTGAGATCAGGACCACATTGGCACGGTTCCTGCGGCGCTGAACCACTGTCCGCCCCGCATCAGAGCATGCCAAGGCCTGCCGGCGCGCAGCGGGCGGGGTTGCGGCTCGACCTCGAGCAGGGCCCCGCCGCAGGCGACACGCTTGTGACTGCAGCTCTCAAGATTTTGACGCAGCCTTGCAGCGACTTGAAGGCGGCCTGGACGCAGTCTGCTGCGCAGCTGTGGCGCGATGGGCTGCTGCAGCCGCCGCCATTGGACGCGCAAGATGCGCTGAGAATGGCGGTGCTGGACACGCCGGCGCGCGACGCCAAGGTGCTACTGCGTTTTGTGGCTCTCAACGGCCCTCGAAACATCCATCTGTTGCCTCTCCCACCTCAATGGTGCGCTGGCAGAGATGGCGGCGAGCCTGTTGTTCCAAATCACTTATTGCTACGCGTACCAGACACAGCTGTAGTACGTGACCACTTTTATGTCGCGGTTGCCTAATGGCTGAGAAGCTGAGTAACATCCTGGCGCACAGCATATGCCCGCAATGCTTTGACAGGGACACTCGTAAGGCATGGCCTGTACTGTGCGCAGGTCCAGGTCGTGAGCCCCGGCCAGGTCCCAAAGCGCGGCCGCGGCGGCACGCCCGCCTCCCGCCAGCGCATGCTGCACGCCCTGGTGCACACCGAGTCGTGGGCGGTGGATCTGGCCTGGGACGTCATCGCGCGTTTCGGCAACACCGCGCTGCTGCCGCGCGCCTTCTTCGACGACTTCGTGGCGGTGGCGGCCGACGAAGCGCGCCACTACAGCCTGCTGCAGGCGTGCTTTGTACCGATGTCACTGGTTCTGTGCAAGATGCTTGCGCCAACCCTTCCCGTGACAAGCCAATGCGTTTTGAGGAGCAGCGATGTGGAGCTCACACAGCATTGAGATCACTCCCTGAGCTTTGTTGCATGCTGTGGCTGCTGACTGGACAGATGACGCCTAAAGGGGTGAGCCTTGGCTTGTAGCTCCGTGATGCTCTGAACCTGATGAAAAGTGCTTGCCAGCACTCGTTGCTCTCGGACTGACGAACATCCACAAGCATGCCAGGCTCGGCTGGTGGAGCTGGGCAGCTCGTACGGCGCCATGCCGGCGCACGACGGCCTGTGGGAGTCGGCGGCGGCGACGGCGCACAGCCTGCCGGCGCGGCTGGCGGTGGAGGCGTGCGTGCACGAGGCCCGCGGCCTGGACGTGCTGCCGCAGACCATCGCCAGGTGCTTTCATGCGCCTGCAGGCAGCTGGCTTCAGCCTCTGTGGCTGGCTGGTTTGCGAGCATTGGCAGCGGAACCCCGACCCTTACAAACGTCTCCACGGCGACAACCGCCGTTGCAGAGTGTTCCGTTGCAAGACCCTGCCTTGCATCTGCAGGACTCGTACTGCGTCAGTGCATCTGTGAGCGCAAGACACTGGCGGCAAGCATGACACGTGTCGAGCACGATATGATGCAGGCTGTGGGTTTTGGACAATTATCCACTGCTCCAGAAGCACGCCATCGAAAACTCGTTGACAACCTGTGCAGGTTCCGGGCGGGCGGCGACGAGGCGACGGCGGCGCTGCTGGAGGCGACGGTGTATCCGGAGGAGGTCACGCACTGCGCTGCGGGCGTGCGCTGGCTCACGTGGCTGCACCGCCGGGCGCACGCCGCCGATGCTGGGACGCCAGCGGACAGCTCGGAGGCTGCTGCTCCCACAGCAGGCAGCGCCAGTGCAGCTGCACCGGAGTCAGACAGCTCAACAGCCGCAGATCCCTCGGTGGACGATGTTTTGGCCATGGCGGACAAGCTCAATGAGCAGTGCAGCCTCGAGCGTGCTGCGCCACGAGACGTGGCACGGCGCGTGGGCCATAAACCCTTCTGCGCATGTTGCGGGCATGGCGCTCCCGACGCTAATGATGAAGAGGATGAGGGAAGGGCCGCTGCCAGAGCAGAGCAGGCCTGGATCAGCGACGCGCTGCAGTTCGACACGGTGGAGCAGTGGTTCCACGCGCTGGTCAGGAAACATTTCTTCGGCGCTCTGAAGGGGCCGTTCAACGAGGGAGCACGGCATGAGGCTGGCCTACTGCCTGACTGGTACCTGCCCCTTGCTGCGCTTTGATCGCCGGTGTTGCTGGTCATGGCAGTTGATGTCCAAGTCCTGTGTTGCACAACCCATGACCGGTCCTGGGGACCATCTATGCAGTACATGCTGTATACTCACTCGATTCAACCAGCAGAAAGGCAGACATGCCGCGCTGCCGCAAATGGACCGAAGAAAATCTGCGTTTGTAATCCTTGCAATACTTTCAGGCCGCTCATGTGGCCTAATGGATAAGGTGTTCGCCTCCGAAGCGAAAGATTGCAGGTTCGAGTCCTGCCTTGGGCATTTTTGCTGACAGCCGCCGCGATGGTTTAACTCTGCTTCATAATGACCATCCGCGCACTCCCCCCCTCCAGCCCCCCCTCCCCCAATCCCCATGTGACGGCGCAAAGATCTGCATGCTGCGCATCAACGAGCCTACCATTTCGCCATGCAGCGACCCTTCGTGCACACCGACATATCTTTGTTGGATGCTTGGCTGCGTCCACGCCGGCCAACCACAACTGCGGTGGTTGCTGACGCCGCTTTCCAAGGGCGCCGCAACTATGTCACGTGCCTGCAGCAAATGAGCGCCTTGTGCCATATTGAGCGGTGACGTGCACCGTCACATTGACAATGCATTACGAGGAATGCCTCGAGCGTCGCATGTTGCTCACTAATGAGGGTGATCAGCTGGTGTAGCAAGCCGTCAGCGAACGCAACTCAGCAGAGCCTCAGGATTGGTAACACGCTGCGTGGATTGCTATGCGTGTGAAACAACGAAACCTAGCAATTATTCATATTTACATGCATCCCATCATAGTATTTCCCTGGGGCGCGTCCCGGAGCGCACAGACGACCATGGAACCACAGGTACGAGCTCGAGGCAAGCCGCTATCGTTCCAGACCTTTGTGCACGCGTTTGACCTGAGCAGGGGGCTGGCGTTCGCAGATGCCTCATCAGCGCGCTCGAGGATGCCCATCTGGAGCAAGTCTTCCGCGGTGTATGCTTCGTCGACAGGTGCACCATCAGACCCTCCCCCTCTTTCCCCCGCCTGCACGACCGGGTCTTGCCCGGACACTTCATGTGCCTTTCTCCTCTTGCCAGTTTGCAAGGCGCATACGGCGCCCACTACGATGGTCGCTGCCCAAGAGGTGGCACCAGACAACAAGCGTGCTGTTTTGCAGATTTATGATGCTGCCGCTCGTCTGCAAACGGTGGGCACGCATCCTCAAGCGACCGTCTGCAGCGTGGGAGCGCGGCGTTGTCGATCTGCAGCTGATATACGATCGCGGCGGACCCTTCTTTCGTCTGAAAAGTCGGAGAATCTGCGACTGGTTCTGCAGGTAATCACCATTGATTGGCCGGACAACCTGATGCTACCTAGCTGTAGAGCTTCCTGGAAGGCAGCAGATCATGACATGGCGTGCCACTGCAATGCAGGCGTGCCAATTGCATGCGGAAGGTCACAATTTACAGCGATGAGTTCAACGAGTGCGCCTTCAGTGAGGAGGATACCATGGTGCTCGACATTTTACCGCATCTCGTCCACAGCCAGACCAGGAGCCTGGAGGCGCTCAACATTATGGCCGCAGCCGGGGAGTTCGCGTGTGGCTCACCCCTGCACATGCTGACGGCCCTTACGCGCCTGACATCCCTCGAGGTGTGCCCCGAAACCATGGCGGTGGCTCGACCATGCTTTCGAGTGTCATGGCGTTCTCGCGAGCTGTAGCAGGGTCTGCCGTGCTGTCATCCCTTTTTGCCTTCTGCACTTGATGTCCTGTTCCGATGTTGTGGACCACATGAGCGCATGGTGGCGGTGCCTGTTCTGCCTTTCCCTTATCTATCAGTACCTGACACATCTTCAAGCCACACAGACATCTTGACCGATCGCATGGCGCTGACTACGTACTTGTGGACTGCTTGCAGATGGTCGTCAGCAAGGTGCTATTCGACGATTTTGGCATCTCGCTGCTACAAGCCGTCGGGCGACTGCCGGCTTTGACGGACCTCGTCATCGACCATGACGGCGCCGTACAAGAGAAGCGTACCGAAGCCACCCAGGAGGACCCCGATGCCGACCTGTCCAACAACGGCCTGCCACACTGCGATGTGCTCGAAGATCTGCGCAGCGACAGCTTGACGCGGCTCAGCATGGCCATGCTCGGCGGCTGGCCGGAGGGCAACACGCTGCGGCTGGTCGGCCTGCCGGAGCTCCGGGCGTGCCAGCTCTTTTGACGGCCGGACATGCCGATGAATGTCACCATCGATGCCGAGAGCTTCCAAGGCGCCCCGCAGCTGCAGAGCCTGCGCCTGTACTACGATGAGGGATTACAGCTGCAGCCCGGGTGCTTTCAGCATCTGACTGCGCTCACTGCATTGGCGCTCGCGGGTTGCGGACTGCGGAGCGTGCCTGCCGAGGTGGCATTGCTCAGCGCCACGGTCTGTGTGCTGGACCTCAGCTGCAACGATCAGCTGCAAGTCGACGCTGCCGCAGTGGCGACCATCCTCTGCTGTAGCCAGCTCCGGACGCTCGGCTTGTACAAGCCGGACATCAGTGACTGGGAACACGAGCTTCCCGGTGCCTGGCAGCAGATCCAGCAGCACATGCAACATCAGGGCTATGCTCCTGTGCAGCACAGCAAGCAGAGCTTAATGCACCTGCTGCACTTGTCGGATGCTTTCCGCGCGCAGCACGGTCGGGGTCTGAACGTGGCGGTGACAGAGGACCAGTGCGAAAGGTACCTCGCATGGTCTGAATGTGAATCTCGTGACTGAGGACCAGTGCATCGAGTTCTTGACATGACTGTGGAACAGCGTGCTTGTGCTGCGGTATCGCTGCTGCAGCATGGTCGGCCGCTGAAGATCGTTCTCGCTCAGGACGATTGTGACAGGCACTGTGTGTGATTCTGACATGTCACGGCCGTGCTGATGGACGACTTATGCCTGGCTTTACATGCAGATATATGAGACATCTCACTGCAGGATTTATATACCCCGGGACAAATTGACATAATGCCTTGAAGTCTCCGTTGCTTCGCTCAACATCAACTGTCAAGCAGCAACAAATAACTACAACAGACGATGGATTCCAGGTGAGACACAAGGCATACCTTGTCATGCCTCGGCGCTATGCATGCATTCTGTCTTGAAGACGGCTGCCGTATGCAGCTGCCTCATCAACACGCTCGAAGACGGCCTGCTGGAGAAGATATTAAGCAAGACACCTTTCGCACAGAGGTACAGCCCCGGCTCTACACATTCAAACCTTGCCGTAACTGATTTTGCACTCCTCACTAGGACTCCGCTGGACACTCGTGAACTGTCGTGCTCCACCCACGTGCCCGAGCGACAGCGGCATCATGCAGGCTGATGGTGCTGCCGCTTGTCTGCAAGCGCTGGGCGCGCACTCTTCGCCAGCCCTGTGCAGCATGGAAGGAGTGCGCGAGCGTCAGCTTGCGGATGTTGAACTGGTCGCCAGGCCGGCCGCTGATGCTCCTGAATGAAGAGACGGTCATCGCATGGTTTGGCAGGTCAACACATCTTGCCAAGGCTGTGCACACTGCTATTGGCTTTAACACTGCTCCTTATTAGTGCACTTCGCTACATGCCCTGTGTCTAGTTCTGCAGGCGTCCAAACTGCGTAGAGAGACTCGGCATCGCCGCGACACAGAGCATCATCGTCGATGACGACGAAGGCACGCTGGGCATGGTCCAGACCCTGCTCACCGTGATCGGCACCCGGGCCAGCAGCTTACGGTGGCTGTCGATCCACGCTCCGGCGCTTGGACTGGCTGGTCCACAGGTTGCGGCCCTGGAGACGTTCGCGCAACTGACTTACCTGGAGGTGTGCAGCTCATCGTCTTGAGCGATGCTCGGAAGCTATATGGAAGGTCTGCTCATTGTGCGTTCGTCACATTGCGCGGGGTCCAGTGCACTGTGGCTTGATACCTGCCATTGCAGCTAAGATTGCTCAATTTATGCAACATGTTCACGTGTGAGGATGACTGACCCTTGCAGAGGCTGTTCCGGTGTCTTCGCATGGGCAACAGAGGCATTAAGCGATCCAGTTCGGCGTGTATGTTTGTGGTGAATTAACGTCCACCTGTCCTTCTGCAGGCATTCGACACCCACGCATCGGTGAAGACGCACTGCGACGTGCCAACGAACTCATGCAGTTCGTGGATGCCTCAGGTGGTCATACGGGGAGATACGCTGTTCGAGGATCGAGCTGTCACGCTGCTGTCGGTCGTCGAGCGGCTGCCAGCACTCGAGGATTTCGGCATCTCCTTCCAGGGGTCAGCAGAGCGGCTGCGGGATCCGATCAGCGACAGCAACGGGCTGCCTCGATGCGGAGAGCTCGCGGAGATGCACAGCCGCAGCCTGATACGGCTGGGCATGAGCATGCTTGGCGGCCCAGCACAGGGCAACACGCTGCGGCTGGTCGGCCTGCCGGAGCTGCGCTCCTGCCTGCTCACCAACGAGCCGAAGGTGCCCATGAACCTGCGCATCGACGCCGAGAGCTTCGCGGAGGTGCCAAAGCTGCAGAAACTGCAGATGTGCTTCGACGACGCACTGCACCTGCAGCCCGGGAGCCTGCACCAGCTGACAGCCCTTACGTCGCTCACGCTGGCCGGCTGCGGCCTGCTGAGCGTGCCGCCCGACGTGGCCCGGCTGAGCGCCACGCTGCGCGTCCTCGACATCAACCGCAACGATCAGCTGCACCTCGACGCCTCCGATGCAGCGATCATTCTGTCCTGCGGCCGGCTCAGGGTGCTCGGGCTGTACAAGCCAGACATGTTGGACTGGAAGTCCAGGGTCGATGAGGAGGCCTGGGAGGCCTTGGAGGTGCACATGGAGGGCGAGGGGTACACCCCGGCGCAGTTCAGCATTCAGAGCTTGGTGCAGCTGCTGCCGATATCAAATGCGTTCTGGGCGCAGCACGGTCATGCTCTGCCGGTTGTGCTCACGGAGGATGAGTACATGAAGTACCTGCACCGTGCATGACCACAATCCGCCACCCAGGTCATGCTGATGCCTGGCTCAGCGTTTGTATAGTCACACGCTAACTGCAGGATTGCATAGGCACTGTCAACAGCGTATCGAGTTGACACTTCTTGCCAGGCCTTGAAAATCAGAGAGTATTCGCGCTTGTCTGATACGGCACATCAAAGTAGCATCTCCATCCCTCTGAACCAAGCGAAAGCCGAGAAAACACGAGCAGCAGTGCAATGCAGTACCAAACGAAAACCTGTCGCGCAAGCATGTTGTAAGCATGCCACGCGCGACAGCAAGCATGATCATGGCGGCGGTAGCCGTCAGACGAGCCAAAACTGTCATATTGACCCTCCAAACAAATATATCAAGCTTGATGCTCCCGTATCGAGTATGTCTCCAACATCCGGTAGACAGGACACGGCTCAAATTGTCTCCAGACTGAGACTGAGCTGCAGCACGCTGTTGCGGCGCTGCAGGCGTGCTTTGACCCGCCAACCAGTTTGGACCCTCCGCAAGCCATTGCTCAGAAGGTCAAGCGGCTGAGCAGGAACATGCCCATGTCGTTCTGCGCACAATCAACACACTAGCATCAGCCCATGAGGCTCGGCTACTGTCTCGTTGTCTCGGGGTAGCATGTGAAGATGTCCTGACTCCTGGATTGATACATTGGCGGGAGCAGCCCAGTCTCAGGGGTGGCCACATACATCAGTCCGGCCCAATCTCACCTGCGCTCCAGCTCATGCTCACGCTGGTCCGGCTCATCCGCACACCTTGATGACCTGGATGTGCTCTCCCTGCCACAGGCCCCACGCCAGGAAGCCGCTGAGCAGCAGCCCCACCAGCATGCCCGTCGCGTCCCCCGCATTGAAGTGGTGCTCCACGACGGTGACCACGAGCTGCAAAAGATA
>JAABUX010007883.1_pt1 | contig 12382 bp, 14 predicted proteins | sample 5561851 | NCBI WGS metagenome assembly JAABUX01 (sample SAMN10711883, study PRJNA513361) | rock metagenome | isolation source: Antarctica rocks | place: Antarctica: Victoria Land, Richard Nunatak red sandstone | collected 2016-01-03 | reverse complement strand
TTGGATAATCTCTGTTCGTGGGTAGCCCTGCTCGACGGCATCTACCACACGTTTTCGCAAATCTTCGGAATAGGCTTTCATCCATTCATTTTATCACACGGCTCAACCTTTCCTCTCTTTGCTGTAAATCATCTACCGTCCAGTATCGTGTTTTCATGGTTCCTCTCCTTAGATACCAGCATCGACGTTTTTATCTCAACCGCATTGATGAAATGGTAACAGCTTTATGTATATCATTCAAGTTCCAATAATACAAATAAAATCAGGGAGATCGCAAGGGTCTCCCGTAAATCATGGGATTGTGGAAGATATCCGTATTCCTCTCTCAAAAGCGGTTTCTAAACGTGATAGTGACACCATATCAAGCGTATAATACGGAGACCTCAAAAATTGTGGACGCAAGGAGTTATTATGAGCGAGGAACAACGCGGTCCTTTCAGCGAATTGGAAGAGGCAACGATTCATGAGTTGCAACAGGCAATGGATTCCGGTTCGCTTACTGCACGAAGACTGACGGAGATGTATATAGAACGTATACATGCGCTCGACCAGAACGGTCCGACGCTGAAGTCGGTCATTGAAATCAACCCCGATGCCCTTGAAATCGCACAGGCTCTTGATGAGGAGCGGCGCAGCAGAGGACCACGCGGTCCCCTACATGGTATTCCACTGCTGCTAAAAGACAACATAGCAACACTGGACAAGATGCAGACAACGGCTGGTTCACTCGCGCTTGTAGGTTCACGTCCACCACGTGATGCTTTTGTCGCCCAGAAACTACGTGAGGCCGGAGCCGTTCTCCTCGGTAAAGCTAATTTGAGCGAATGGGCCAATTTGCGCTCGACTACCTCATCTAGTGGGTGGAGCGCGCGTGGCGGACAGACGCGCAATCCCTATGTGCTTGATCGCACTCCCTGTGGCTCCAGTTCAGGCTCCGCCGTAGCTATCGCGGCGAATCTTGCAGTGGCTTCGCTTGGCAGCGAAACGGATGGCTCGATCATTTGTCCCGCAACCTCTAACGGGCTTGTCGGTATCAAACCGACCGTTGGGCTGACCAGTCGAGCAGGTGTTATTCCTATCTCGCACAGTCAAGATACTATCGGTCCTTTTGGACGCACAGTCACCGATGCCGCCATTATGCTGGGAGCAATTACTGGCGTGGATACACATGATAGCGCGACACAGAGTAGTGATGGCAAGTTCTTCAATGACTATACGCAATTCCTCGACTCTGATGGTCTGCGTGGAGCGCGTATCGGCGTGGCACGTCAAACCTACTTCGGCTATAACAGCAATACCGACGCCATAGCCGAGGCAGCTATTGAAACGATGCGCGAACTTGGTGCCGAAATCATCGACCCTGCCAATATCCCCACATCGAAAGTTATGGCAGACTCTAAAGCAGAAATGACCGTCATGGTCTATGAGTTGAAGGCGGATATGAACGCCTATCTCGCGGAATTGGTAGAGTCGCCGATGCGTTCACTTGCTGACCTCATTGCCTTCAATATTGAGCATGCGGAACAGGAAATGCCATATTTCGGGCAAGAACTCTTTTTGAGAGCACAAGCTACGACATCGCTTGACGACCCCGAATACGTGAACGCCCTGGCGGAAAATCATCGTCTCTCGCGGCAAGAAGGTATTGACGCCGTAATCAATGAGTACCAACTGGATGCCATTGTGGTGCCGAGCGGTGGACCGTCCTGGTGTATTGACCTCATCACTGGCGATCACGCCATCGGTGGTAGTGAGCAGGCCGCCGCCCTCGCCGGCTACCCTCTGATAAGCGTACCGGCAGGTGAAACCTTCGGCTTGCCCGTTGGCATCACCTTCATGGGTCATGCCTATAGCGAACCTACACTGATCAAGTTAGCCTACGCATTCGAGCAAGCCACCAAAGTACGTCGCGTCCCACGCTACCTGACGACGACGCCACCCGTGCTGCGTGGTCTTTAGATAACCAAGTACACAAATAAATTTTGATAGCCGCATATGAAAATAGCGAACAAATATACGGGTTACGTCTCCATGTGCGGTTGTCAACGTTAGTGATATACTGATGTACTGATACAACACTCCAAGAACTACTACAGAACAACAGCGTACTTTTTAGGAGCGAGCTATGATCGAGAATCAGCCTTCTATCGGTCCCACGCAAGCCAAAACGAAGAAAGTATCTATTCAGGAACGATCAGTACGCGTGGGGGATTTCATTGTCGTGAATGGCTACCATGTGAACCGTATCTTGCTTCAAAAACGGTTTGCCGAGGGCGGGTATCAAGCACAAGAGACGCAACACTTTTTGCTTTTTACTCGTGCAGAGGCACCAACAACGGTTCTCGTTCACTGGTTTGCCCCTCAAGAAATTGATACAGATGTTACACACTATCTCATCCAAGAACTGAAACCATTTGATGTTATTCAAGGTTGGCAACATTTTAACGATCTTTTTGCAGGTATTGTAGGAGGAACATTATTCCCTGGTGATATTCGACGAGCATGGAACTACTTTGGGGCTAATACATTACAACGCTTGCTAGCCTTTTCGAGTACCGCTAGCACTACTTCTCTTCCCGATTATGGAACACTGAGCGCATCAGCTACGCTCTATCAACGCATTTGCGAACTCTGCGTCGGTAGACGATTTCTTGATGCTGCCTGTAACGGTGGTTTCTTATCGCTTTTACTTGCCGAACGTATGCCTTTTGTAGTCGAGGCATTTGGAGTTGATATTGACGAACATGTTTTCTCTGTAGCGCAACAATTAGCGCAGGAACGCCATCTCACCAATGTTCGATTTGCACAAGCCGACCTCCTTGCTGACGATTTCAGTACCATTGGACAGTTTGATACCGTGACCGCTCTTCATGTACTCGAACACTTTTCTGAGCAAGATATGTATCAAGTTTTGGAAAACCTATTAAAAGTAACTGCACACCGTCTTATTCTCGCAGTTCCTTATGAACAAGGCGAGCCAGAGGTTGCATATGCACATCTGCAAACCTTCTCACGAGCAAAGATGGAAGCAATCGGCAGTTGGTTCCTACAGCAATTGCAAGGGAAGGCTAACATCTGGTATGAAGATTTTATTGGTGGTCTTCTCCTTGTTGAACGCCTTTCTTGAACATCTTCTTTGAAATTTTTTTACTACAGATTATTTACTCTTTACAAGGTACTATGAAAACTTACCAATTGAGGAAGTTTCTGATATACATGAGTTATGAATGTCCGAACATCTCTATCCGTAGGAAATATATCCAGTAAATCTTGTTCAAGGTACTCAGCAAACCAACGATTTGTCATCTTTGAATTAATTGTTTGTACCATTGGGACAAGATTTTCCGCAATCTCAAAGCTTTTATCTCGCTCTCTCATCCGTGCATAAACTTTCGTTACTCCAAGGGCAGTCATTGCTCGACGTAATGTCCATTGTTCAGGGAGTTCTATCAGAGCATTCTCGAAATTACGAAGTGCGGTTGGATAATTCTCCGTTTTCAGTGCATATTTTCCCGCGAGGAGAAGCCAGCTAGCACGATCAAACTCTTGGTTGGAATCAATTTGGTCAAGATACGCCTCTGATGCTTCTAGCTTCTCCTGGGCTGTTTTATAGTCCTCAAGCATCATAGCATTATCTGCCCAACAAGTTAGCAGATGCGCTTTTGCACATACTTGTGCTTCGCCGATTGGATTTCTTATAATGCACAATGTTTCCTCCACCATTTGAATAGCGAGTTCATACTGCTTCAAAGCAGTATAACAATCAGCTTGACAAATCAAGCATTGTACAACATACCAGGGATCACCTGTCATCGATGCCGCAAAATATCCATTTTGATGCATATGTAATGCTTCCACATCGCGTTCTTGAAAATGAAGTGCAATTCCTATCAAGCCGTATATCCCCGTATAAAGGTATGGCCGAACAGAGGGATGTAAAAGTGGATGAGCCTGTTGAACCAAGGCAAGTTGTGTTTGTCCAAGCGCAAGAAGTTGAGCATTGTTGGCCGAGAGAAATAATTTCCAACTAGCAGCAATACTCTCATTTTCTCTTCCTCTAAAACAGGCTTACCTGTAAAGATGGGAAGATTCCTTGCTATTGTACTTACACTCGATACAAGTAAATTTTGTCTCGTGATGCTTGGCATTCCCTGTATTCCTTGCAGCACGATCTTTACTGAGTCGAGTATGTCATGATCAGACCATCCATGATTGAATAGTTGCCCCAGGTAGTTTGTCCCTAGTGTGAGCCATGCTTGCTCTTGTTGCTTTTCCACATGAGAACTCGTATCTTTTGGTTGCTCTACGATAGTATTCATAGGCGACGCATACTTCACATGCACGTTTGGAGATGATTGAGGTTGCATAGGAACGGCTAACGATAAGATCGTTTGAGAAGAGGATGAATACTCTTGTTCTTGAGCAGGTGGAAGCGCAGATGCTGGCTGAATTACCTCGCGTTTTCTTCCCAGCAACCCCAACCCCTCAGAGGTCATGCCCAATCGATCACAGAGTTGATGGCGCACCTTTGGACTGAGCCGATGCCCATTCTCTGCTCGCGAAATCGTCACCTCGCTCACACCAACTTTGGCGGCAAAGTCTTTTTGCGATAAGTCCAGTTGTGTTCGCAACACCCGTAATGGATGTCCATTCATAATGTTAGTGTCTCCATCGTGCATAGTGTCTTCCTCCCTCTTTGCTCTTTCAGTGTAACATTCGGCTCCACTTCTGTCGAGAACTTTTCATCAACTGAAAGAAGTTGCACAGAAACTGATGCCATCGAGAGGACATATGCAGTACATGTTTTCCCTTTTTGACCGTGAAGTACCTTATTTTCAGACAGTTTTTGAGTGAATATGTAGCATACTTCTCTCTGGGAATGCAAACACCATCATCACAAACACTTGAGGAGGATAAGACCATGACGGAAAGCGAAGTGGCGCGACTATGCCGCCAAATTACGTTAGAATACGAAGCCGCACAACGTGGCATGACAGGTGCAGCCTATGGAACTGCACAACATGCGTTCATCACAGCGCGTATGGAAAACATGAGTCGATACCATCAAGAGCTGACAACAGTCGTTGGGCCAGAAGAGGCAATCAAACTGGTTGCAGAAACGTTGGAGTATGCGGAATGATGATTGACAAGCAAGATACCTTGCCGCTGCCTGTACTACCACGTATGTCTCGCTATAGCGAAGAGACGAGCGAGGAGCGATACAAGCGGCTCAAAGCATTCTCGGATACGACGGGCGTGCGTTTACTCTTTGTCTATCTAGTAGATGAGGAGTTGCGACGGAAAGCGAATGGTGAAAAGCTACAATCACCACATAATCATATATATCCCAACCGAGGAAGGTAGTCTATTAGCCACCATCTACTCGCTATTGTAGGAGACGACCCTCTTCGGGTATACTCAGTAAGAGAAACTTCTCGCAGAGAGAGATATGTCCTATTATGTATCCAAATGCATAACATATGTGTTGTATATGTATACAACACACGATGCTGATGAAAGCGAGCAAGAGTTATATGCGAATTGGTGTAGTAGAAGACGATCCCTCAATTAGTGGCTTATTGTCCGAAACATTAGAACGCCTCGGACATACCCCTAACTTGTATCCTGACGGTTGGACTTTTCTTGAAGCACTCACAAACGATCAAAATACAGAATCTTTTGATAGAGTTGTTGTTGATGTTTTGTTACCAGGAAGCATTTCGGGACTTGAAGTTATCAATTATCTCAGAATCACACGTCCCAATCTCCCTATCGTAGTTATATCTGCAATCGACAGTGATAATCTGGCAAGTATTCAGAGGCAGTTTCCTGGTATCAAGGTCCTGCACAAGCCTTTTCATCTAAAAGATTTACAGGTTTCTATCGAAGCATGAGCCAGTTCATGCAACCATCCAATTTTGGGGTGTAAAATAAGAGTGTTTCATCGTATACACGCAACAACGCATAGAAAGGCGCGGCGCATGTTAGATATGCAAACACTCTTTAATTTACAGGACCGTACCGCCGTCATCACTGGTGGTAGCGGAGTATTAGGAAGCGCGATGGCTCGCGGCTTAGCCAGTGCTGGTGCGCGTGTTGCTATTATAAGCCTCCACGCCGCATCATCCGCGAAAGTTGTGGAGGAGATTCGTGCGGAGGGGAGACAGGCAGTCGGCATCGCCTGTTCCGTCAACGACCAGGAGGGGCTTGAGCAAGCTGTAGCTCAGATCACGATGGCCCTCGGCCCTGTCGATATCCTGGTCAATGCGGCCGGTGGCAATAATCCACTTGCGACAACTTCAGAGACACGCTCCTTCTTCGATCTGGATATCGAGGCGGCCAATAGCGTATTTAATCTGAATCTCATGGGCACCGTGCAAACATGCCGCGCATTTGGGCGTGGCATGGCGGAGCGCAAACAAGGCTGTATCGTTAACATCACTTCAATGAGTGGCTTACAACCGTTGACCCGCGTTCCTGCTTATAGTGCCGCCAAAGCTGCCGTCGCGAATTTTACGCAATGGCTAGCCGTTCACATTGCACAGGAATATAGCCCACAAATTCGCGTGAACGCTATCGCTCCCGGCTTCTTTCTCACCGAACAAAACCGCTTCCTGTTAACTGACGCTCAGAGTGGCGAACCTACGCCGCGCGGCCACGCTATCATAACTCATACACCGATGGCCCGGCTGGGCACACCGGATGATCTGGTGGGCACACTGCTCTGGCTTGCAAGTCCGGCTTCGGCGTTTGTTACGGGCATTGTCGTCCCTGTTGATGGTGGTTTTTCGTCCTTCGGAGGCGTCTAGTAGTATGTGATACACGTAGAAGGAAGAGAGATACACAATGTTTTACAGCAAAGGCTCGACAACAGCAACATTGACAGAGAGCGATGTACAGCGTGCTCTAGCGCAGACATTCGCTACTATGCCGTTAGAGGGCAAGCGCGTTCTAGTAATTATACCTGATAGCACCCGTACCGCACCGATACCGCTTTTCTTTCGCTTGCTCTATGAACAGATTGGGCGACGGGTTGCACGCCTTGATTATCTTATCGCATTGGGCACACATCCCCCGATGGATGATGCCGCAGTGAATCGACTGGTAGGAGTTTCGGCGCAAGAGAGAAGCGAACACTACCCGAATGTCTCCGTTTTCAATCATTCCTGGTCACAACCGGATATGCTCCGCACCATTGGCACCATTTCGCGCCAGGAGGCACGCCAGATTACCGACGGACTGTTGGAGGACGAGGTGCCAGTCACACTGAACCGTATGATTTTCGAGTACGACCAGTTGGTTATCTGTGGTCCTGTCTTCCCACATGAGGTCGTGGGTTTCTCTGGTGGCGCGAAATATCTCTTTCCAGGCATCGCAGGAGCCGATATCATCAACTTTACACACTGGCTCGGTGCCCTCGTCACCAGTATGCACACGATTGGCGTGGAGGATACGCCCGTGCGTCGCATCATTCATCGCGCAGCAGAATTTGTACAACAACCGTTGCTCTGTATCACAATGGTACTCAAAGGTGAAGAGCTACACGGCCTCTACATTGGCTCGTATCTTGAAGCGTGGCAAGCGGCGGCAGAGCTATCTGCACAACTCAATATTATTGCCGTCAAAACGCCCTTCAAACGAGTACTCTCCATGCCTTCCGAGATGTACGATGATCTCTGGACGGCAGCGAAGGCTATGTACAAAACAGAGCCTGCAATTGCAAATGGCGGCGAAGTTATTATCTACGCCCCTCATCTCAGCGAAATATCCTATACACATGGCAAGCTTATGGACGAGGTGGGCTATCATGTACGCGACTACTTCACAAAGCAATGGGACCGCTTCAAAGATGTTCCCGGTAGCATTCTGGCTCACAGTACACATGTAAAGGGAACGGGTACATTCGAGAACGGCATCGAGACGCCACGCATTCGAGTGACACTTGCCACCAGTATACCAGAAGAACGCTGCAAAAGGGTCAATCTCGGCTATCTCGACTATAGGCAAATTCGTATCGAAGAGTGGCAAAATCGCGAATCGGAGGGCATAATGGTGGTGCTTCATGCTGGCGAAATGCTCTATCGCGCTGAATCGCTCTTTGCAAAGAATAGGTAGGTTGAGAAAGGTACACTATGAAATTCGGCATTTGCGCTTCTTACCGGGAAATTGCTCCCTTGCAGGAAAAAACCTTCGATTACCTGGAAGAAAACGTACAACGCTTTCTCGTACCAGAACAGAGCCAGGAACACTTTGAGCAATTGTGGCATGAAGCACATGTTATAGGTATGCCAATCGAAGCGTGTAACAGTATGCTCCCGGCCAACCTTCCAATTATAGCAACACCAATTCAGCAGGTGGACACCTCGCGCCTGCAACACTATATCAAAACGATGCTGCAACGTGCCGAACAAGTAGGTGTGCGCGTCATCGTATTCGGTAGTGGCGACGCTCGCAGATGTCCACCCAACTATGATCACAACTCTGCCCTACAACAAATTGGCGAGCATCTCGCGACGTGGAGCGCATGGGCACAGCAACACGGTGTCCAGATCGCGCTCGAACCGTTGCGTTACGAAGAGACAAACATACTGAATACCATCATAGAGGGTGGTGTACTCGTCACAAAGCATAGTGCCTCCGGTGCAACACTACTGATCGATACCTATCATATGGCCTGCAATGGCGAGGCACCAACACATATCACGACGTGGGCACCATTGATCTCGCATGTGCATGTCGCAGAAAAGCAGGAGCGAGCCGCTCCAGGTCGTTTTTCCGAAGACCTACGCCCCTATTTCCGCGCTTTGCATGCAGGAGGCTACGACCACCGTATTTCTATAGAGTGTGTTTGGCACGATTTTGCACATGAAGTAGGTACAGCCATTGAGAGCGTCAAGCACCAATGGAATGATGTTATACGATAAAGGAGATACAAGCGCATGGCAAACCCATTACGCTTCGGCATTGTTGGCTGTGGTGTCATCGGACCAACACACGCCGAGGCTATCACCAGTTTACCGGATGCACAGCTTATCGCCGTTGCCGATCCTCTTCCTGGTAGGGCGCAGAAGCTCGCTGACAAGTATTCCGTTACACCGTATACAGACATTCAAGAAATGTTGGACCGTGAACAATTGGATGTTGTCACTATCTGCACACCAAGCGGCGAGCATGGCAAACACGCACAGCAAGCAATGCGTACAAGTCGGCACGTCATTGTCGAAAAGCCGATGGAAATTACAGGAGCGGCAATTGACGAAATGTTACGGACGCAGCAAGAGATGGGCGTCAAACTCTCGGTCATTAGCCAGCATCGCTTCGATCCGGCAACGCAACAGATACAGCAACTAGTACAAGAGAACGCTTTTGGTAGACTCGTTCTCGGCAACGCGCTCATTCCCTGGTGGCGTTCACAGGCATACTACGACAGTGGCGCATGGCGTGGTACATGGCAATTCGATGGCGGTGGCGTACTCATGAACCAATCCATTCACTCAATTGATCTGTTGCAATGGCTCATGGGTCCTGTGAAAAGTCTGTACGCCTATGCCGATACACTGGCACATCGCATGGAAACAGAAGACGTGGCGGTCGCGGTACTACGTTTCGCAAATGGAGCCGTTGGCACGATTGCAGCGACAACGGGAGCCTACCCAGGCGTTACCACACGCGTCGAACTATATGGCGATAAGGGATCAGCAATCATCGAAAACGACGAACTTAGCTATCTACACCTCGCACGCGATGAGCAAGAGGCGGCAGGTGATTATGGTGTAAGTCCTAAAATTGAGCAGACGCGTCCTGTGGTGGATGCTTCGGCGGCACAAAATCCTGCCGCGCTTTCGACCAAGAGTCATGCGCTACAGATAGCCGATATGATTCGTGCTATCAGGGAAAATGGTACCCCACTCGTCGATGGTAATGCAGCGCGACGCCCCGTTGATATTATCCTCGGCATCTATCAATCGGTTCGCACACACAAGGAGATTACACTATCATGATTCGTCTCTCAGCATTCGCAGACGAGATCTCAGCCGACCTCGACGAACAGGTCGCAGTCCTACAGAGCGAAAATATTTCCTATCTGGACCTGCGCGGTGTCGAGGGCACAAACGTACTCGACCTGACCGACCAGCAGGTTATGACAATTCAGCAGACGCTCAATAAACATAACATCGGCGTTGCCTGTATCGCCTCACCACTGGGCAAGGTTCCAATTGACAGCCCGTTTACTGACCAGATGACAAAACTTGAACGCGCCATAGAATTAGCGAACACCTTTCAAACGCCGTTTATTCGCATCTTTTCTTTCTATCCGCCCATCCTGTCCGAGGCAGATGCAGAGAGCGGCGAGGTCGTTGACCCATCGGAATGGCGTAGCGAGGTGCATTCCCGTTTACAGCGCATGACTGAGAGGGCACGCGCAGCCAACATAACGCTGCTCCACGAAAACGAGAAAGATATCTATGGCGATACGATTGCGCGTTGCGCTGACCTGCTCAAAAGCATCAATGACAAACATTTTCAAGCGGCATTCGATCCAGCAAATTTCATTCAATGCCAGCAAATTCCGTTCCCCGATGCCTACGAAGCCCTACATTCCTGGATACAGTATATGCATGTAAAGGATGCGCTGGCCGATGGCAGTGTTGTTGCAGCAGGCGAAGGCGAGACGCACTGGTCTGATATCTTGCAACGGCTCCGCAAGCACGGCTACGACGGCTTCTTCTCGCTTGAACCACATCTCGCTCTTGCCGGACAATTTCAAGGCTTTAGTGGACCCGAACGCTTTCATCATGCCTCGCAAGCCTTCCAGAAATTGCTGCAAGCGATGCAGTGGGAGTACGAGTAGGAATTGGTCTCTTATATAGAGTCTTCTGTTTGCCCAATCGTGAGAAAGCGTAACTGCTCTTTATACTGTGGTGCCCGCTCTATTGCGGCACCACAGGCAAGCATCCCTTCATCGTAACGCCGTAGTTGCCAGAGCAGAGTACCTTTTGCCCAATAGCTCTCTGGCTTACTAGCGTCGTGTGCAATAGCTTTATCATATGTTGCAAACGCATCGTCATATCGTTCCATCAAACTATAGACATGCCCCAATGCATTGTAGACGGTTACGGGGTCTTGCATATGAGCTAATACCTGTTCATAGGTCTGTATAGCATCCTCGTAACGATGCAAGAGAGTAAGAGCATTTCCCTTACACATCTGCATAGAGGCATTTTCCGAGTCGAATGCAAGCACTCGCTCATAGGCTTGCAATGCCTCCTCATAGCGATCAAGAAACATCAGGACCGCTGCCTTATTCTCGAAGAAGATTTGCTCTGTATCGTCAAGTAGGGTGGCCTGTTCATAGGCGGCATATGCCCCTTGATAGAAGCGCAGCTTGTATAGCGAATTGCCGCGATTGTTGAACGCGTGGGCATCGTTGGGATTGAGCTGAATACAGCGTTCATACGCTGACACAGCCTCAGTATGGCGTTCAAGAGCCGCCAGCACAACCGCTTTGTTATAGTGAAACGTCGCCTCGTGTGGTGCGAATAACAACGCTTTTTCGTAGAATATGAGTGCCTGTGGATAGCGGCCCAGACGATACAGTGCCGTTGCTTTCCCATTCAGCACGTAGGCATTCTCCGGCTCATATACTAAAGCATGAGTAAATGCTTCTATCGCCTCCCAGTACTGTTCTGCTGTTGTATGTACATCGCCTTTATTGATATATGCACGAATGTACGTAGCGTCAAGCATCGTTGCCTGCTCGTATGCTTCAAAGGCAAAGTCGAATAGTTCGAGGGTGCGTAACACATCACCGCGCTCACACCATGACGATGCAGAAGTAGCGTCGAACTCCTCTTGCTCCTCGTATACAGCCACAACATCGCTACACTCTCCTAGCTCGTCTGTGCTAGGCTCGCTTGTAGTAAATGTATCTTCTCCCCACTCTTCCATCATAAAATCAGAAGAGCCATCTTCACGCCACCCTTTTGTATTCATAGTCTCCCCCAAATGTCGTAGGTGGTGTATTGAAAAATATATCTATCATACAATAACATTGTATAACCAGAAAGAACAAGGTGCCAGTCGTTTTTTTCTATGGTGGCAATCTTAGCAGAAGCTATGCCTGCCTGTTGAATGAGATATGTGGAATGACATTCAACAGGACTACAAACGTGATATAATATATCTTCGGGGTGACATTAGAGAGATCGAAGAAGACAACTCTTGCCACCATCTCCTGCCGTTCCTATCTTTTGACTGAGCTAGGCTTTATCCATTGGCTAGACAAAACGAGATAGGTAGAGTAGGCTTCTCTCACATCTAACTGAGGAGAAAGAATGAGAGATGCCTAAGCTACCTAAGAGAATTCTACACACCTTGCGAT
>JAABUX010007880.1_pt1 | contig 12384 bp, 12 predicted proteins | sample 5561851 | NCBI WGS metagenome assembly JAABUX01 (sample SAMN10711883, study PRJNA513361) | rock metagenome | isolation source: Antarctica rocks | place: Antarctica: Victoria Land, Richard Nunatak red sandstone | collected 2016-01-03 | reverse complement strand
AGAACGATATAACCCTGATATCCTCCAGCGCAAGACCGCCGCGATACTGTTATCGCAGGTATAATAGGTGTGCAGTCAGCGGACGCGGCGTGGCGGACGCGATTCTGGCCGCCGCGTGCGTGCCTGGCTCTCGCCGTGGCACGCTTTTTTCTTGTATGGCGTGCGGCTTCATGGATGGCACGACGATGTGCCAGAACAAGGACGTAAATGATGACGATGATAGAAACGTTGGCGCGGCCGGTCAAGCCGAATCCCCTCGCGGTGGCGCAGCAGCAGTTTAACCTGGCGGCGGATTACCTCCACCTCGACGACGGGACGCGCGCACTGCTTGGTGATTGCGTGCGTGAGCTGACCGTGCGCTTCCCCGTGCGCATGGACGACGGCAAGGTACACGCCTTCACCGGCTACCGCGTGCAGCACTCGCTGCTGCGCGGCCCCTCCAAAGGCGGCATCCGCTACCACCCCGATGTGACCCTCGACGAGGTCAAGGCGCTGGCCATGTGGATGACCTGGAAGTGCGCCGTGGTCGGCATCCCCTTCGGCGGGGCCAAGGGCGGCGTGATCTGCGACCCGCGCGACCTGAGCCTCAACGAGATCGAGCACATCACGCGCCGCTACACCAGCGAGATCTCCATCCTGATCGGCCCGCAGAAAGACATCCCCGCGCCCGACGTCAACACCAACGCCCAGGTGATGGCCTGGCTGATGGACACCTACTCCATGCAGGCAGGCTATTCGGTGCCGCCGGTGGTGACCGGCAAGCCGCTCTCCATCGGTGGGTCGGAGGGGCGCAACGAGGCGACCGGGCGTGGCGTGATGCTGGTGACGCTAGAGGCGCTGCGCCACCTGGACATCGCGCCGGCCGGGAGCACTGCGGTGGTGCAGGGCTACGGCAACGTGGGCTCCAACGCTGCGCGCTCGCTGGCCGAGCAGGGCTGCTCGGTCGTCGCCATCGGCGACCAGTACGGCGCCATCCACAACCCCATGGGCATCAATCTGGCCGCGCTTGACGCGCACGTCCGCGAGTCGCGCACGGTAGTCGGCTTCCCCGGCGCAGACCCCATCAGCCAGGACGAGTTGCTGACCACCCCCTGCACCGTACTGGTACCCGCGGCGTTGGAGAACCAGCTCACCGTGCTCAACGCGCCGCACGTCAAAGCGCGCCTGATGGTCGAGGGCGCCAACGGGCCGACCACGCCCGAGGCCGACCGCATCCTGTACGACCGCGGCATCCTGGTCATCCCCGACATCCTGGCCAACGCCGGTGGCGTCACCGTCAGCTACTTCGAGTGGGTACAGGGACTGCAAAGCTTCCTGTGGCGCGAGTCGGAGGTCAACGAGCGGCTGCGCGACATCATGGTGCGCTCGTTCGGCGAAGTCCTGCAGGTCGCGGAGAGACGCCAGGTCAGCATGCGCGTCGCCGCCTATATCCTGGCCGTCGACAAAGTCGTGCAGGCGCTCGACGTACGGGGCATCTATCCGTAGGTGACCCTCACCCCCGAAGCCCTCACCCCCGACCCCTCTCCCGTGCGCGGGAGAGGGGAGAAGCCCCCACCCTCAACGGGGTGCGTGCCACGTGTTCGCGTGGGCTGCGTCCTCTTCCCTGGGACCGCGGCGGTCCCCGCGACTTCCGTCGTCTTCCCTGGGACCGCCGCGGTCCCCGCGGCCCTCGGCCAGTTGCACCGCCGCGCTGGACGACCGCCGCCGACCGCCGCCCCGTCCGCCCCGTCCGCTCGCAGGGGCGTGCCACGGGACCGCGGCGGTCCCAGTAGAAACGCCTCTATCCTACAACGCGAAAAAGTGACGCGCACCCCCCTCAACGTGCGAGGCGCCACGGATTGACTTCTTCGGCCGCGCCGACGGTCAAACTGGCTCTCCCCGCGTAAGAAAGGGGAGCAGCAGAGTGGTATGCAACTTGCGCCTTACCTGCTATTGATGGCACAGGTCCGAGCTTCGGGCTAGTGTAGGATCAAGGAGCTTGCTTTGCAACTTTGCCACATACCCGACTGCAGTCGGCCGTGGTTTGCCATGCGACTGCAGTCGCAGGCCCGTTGATCGCAAACAGACTGCTTTAAGACAATACTAGGTCGCCGATGACCGATCATACAGCGACCCGATGGAGGATAGGGATGAGTAATAAGGCCGAGCAGGGCGGCAGGTCCGACGCGATTAAGAAGCTGGGCGAGGAGATCAAAGGCATCAGGATCGCCATGATGACGACCGTCGAGGAGGACGGCATGCTGCGCAGCCGCCCCATGGCTACCCAGGAGGCCGACTTCGATGGCGACCTATGGTTCTTCACCAGCGCGGGCTCGCCCAAGGTCGACGAGGTCGAGCACGACCGGCACGTCAATGTCAGCTACTCCAAGCCCGACGACAACCGCTGGGTCTCGGTCTCGGGGACGGCCCAACTGGTGCGTGACCGCGCTAAGATCGACGAGTTGTGGAAGCCTTTCCTCAAGGCCTGGTTCCCTAAGGGCAAGGATGATCCCGAGTTGGCCCTGTTGCGCGTCAACGTGACCGACGCGGAGTACTGGGACACCGAGTCGGGCGCAATCGCGCACACCGTTGGCCTGGTCAAGGCCGTCGCCACCGGCCAGTCGTACGATCCTGGCGACCACGAGAAGCTCAGCATTAAATAGCCCGCTATCGCGTCTAGGGTGATGGGCTGATGGGGAGCGTGCGGGTAAGTTGCCCGCGCTCCCCATGGCTTTACGGGCCACTAATAGATGTGCAACCAGTGGGACGGCGGGGTACCGGCATGTCGCAGCGTCCTACCATCTGTCGATGCGCCGGTTCCTGGATAGGAATTGGCGTCGCCTACCCCTGATAGGCGAACGGCGGAGGTCCCGCAACTCCAAGCCGATAGCGGAAGAGCGAGCCGGCATGAGGCTGCGCGCGCCGCTCCTCGTCGGAGAGGCCTTCGGGCGAGGTCGTGATGTAGAGCTCGGTCAGGTCGGCGCCCCCGAAGGTGGGGCAGCTCACGTGAGCCGCCGGGAGCCGGACCACCCGCTCGAGCTGTCCGTCGGGTGTATACCGATGCACGGCCCAGCCGCCCCATATAGCGACCCACACATGGTCCTCGTCGTCGACGGTCAGGCCGTCCGGCGCCCCCACGTCGGAGGGGATGGAGATGAACGGACGCCGATTGCTCAGCACGCCCGTCAGGGGATCGAAGTCATAGGCGTCAACGCCCCCGGTCGCGCCCGGATTGAAATAGATGGTGCGGTTGTCGAGGCTCCAAGCTGGCCCGTTGGGGATCGTCACGTTGCGCAGCATCGTGGTCACGCTGTGGTCGCGCTCCAGCCGGTAGAGGGTGGCGGAGCCGCGCTGCTGATTGAAGGCCATCGTCCCAGCCCAGAAACGTCCTTCGCTGTCGCACTTGCCGTCGTTCATGCGGCCTGGAGTCGCGCCCTTGTCTACGGCCGCAATCAACTCGACCTGCCCGCTCGCCGTGTCGAGCGCTGCGTAGCCTTCCTGCAGCGCCATGACCAGCCCGCCCGAGGCGCGCGGCGCCACGGCGCTGACCGGCTGGCCGACGTCGATTGCCCGGTCAGCGCCGCTGGCAGGATCGTACAGGTGGACGAGGCGCCGCGCAATGTCGACCCAGACCAACACGTTCTCCGCCGCGTGCCACATCGGACCTTCGCCATGCTCGGCCCGCGCATCCAATACCAACTCCGCCTCGTCCTGCCTGACACCTGTCTCATCAGCCACGGATTCACCTCTCTACCTGATAGTATGCTCATGATGCGATCATCCTACTGGCCCCGCCGATTCCGCCGCTGTGGCCAACCATCGCCGTGCGGGTAGCGGTTCAGACTCCAGTATGCCTTCTCGGACGGTCCCATGCGTCGCGTCATACGTCCCCAACGGTACGTCTCTTGCTATGTGCAGGGAACAGGGGATGGCACATCGTCATGTTCCCGCGAGACGCCCCACGCATGACCATAGGGGCGGTTGCCCTCTGATTCCGCACCAGATACGTACAAGGAGAAGCAGGAGGCTATGAGCGCCGCACACGAGATCACGCTTCCGGTCGGCAGCACAGCGCCGGATCGGGAGACGGGCTCGGTGTTCTTCATCGGGAACGCGACCGTCCTCATCCGCTACGCCGGGTTCACGATCCTGACCGACCCGACCTTCATCCATAAGCACGAGCAGACGTGGCTGGGCTACGGGCTACACACCACTGCGGTTGACGGACCCGGCGATCGACATCGGCGACCTTCCCCCGCTCGACCTGATCGTGCTCTCGCACTTCCACGGCGACCATTTCGATCAGGTCGCCGAGCGCGACCTGGACAAGGCGGTCCCGATCGTCACCACATCCCACGCGGCAAAGGAACTCGCGGAGCGCGGCTTCGGCGCCACACACCCACTAGACACCTGGTCGTCGCTGGAGGTCGTGAAGGGAGAGGCCCGGTTGCGCATCACCGCGCTGCCGGCCAAGCATGGGCCGGGCGTGGTGGACTTCGCGCTCCCGGACGTCATCGGCAGCATGCTGGAGTTCTTGTCCTCTGCGGGGACGCCCCTTTATCGACTGTACATCACCGGAGACACGCTCGTCATCGACGACCTGGCGAAGATCCCCGCGCGCTACCCGGACATCGACCTTGCCCTGGTGCATCTCGGAGGGACAGAGGTCCTGGGCATCATGGTCACGATGGACGCCAAGCAGGGCGTCCAGGCGCTACACATCATCCGGCCAAAGCGCGCGATCCCGATCCACTACGACGATTATGACGTGTTTAAGTCCCCGCTGAGCGACTTCCAACGGGAAGTGGAGTCCGCGGGGCTCCAGGAACAGGTCCACTACCTGAATCGCGGTGAGACGTACACGTTCACGGCGCACGCGAATACCGTCGAATGAGGCAAGGGCGTTCGTCGATGAGGGGTCCCTACCTTGTCGAGGGTGAGGGCGCGGCAACGTGACACCGCTGCTCGTCTGCCTGGCACTGGTGTGCGTGCTCCTGCTCATCGCGGCGGTCGATGTAGCGCGGACGCCGACTCGGGCGCCGAGCAGGCCGTCGGACCACGGCGACGAGCAGGAGGTGGGATTGCCGCCAGGACGCATCGTCTACACGGACGCCGATGGCACGGCCCAGTCCCTGGCGGCCCATAAGTATCCCCTGTGCGGCAAACCCGACTACGTGGTCCGCACGCCCGAGGGCGTGCATGTGCCGGTCGAGGTCAAGTCCGCCCGCATCGGCAAGGCGCCGCGCCACGAAGATGTGCTGCAGGTCGCGACCTACCTGTTAATCCTCGACGACCTATATCCCCACGACCCCGCGCCGCGCTACGGGCTGCTGCACTACCGCAACGCCGACGTCCAGGTCGTGGCCACGCCCGACCTGCGCGCGGAGGTGCTGGATATCCTGGCCCAGCTACAGGCCATCGACGATGCTATCGGGGACGCCGGGTCGGACGACGAGACCGCGGCCGGGCCGCCAGGTAACCCCGGCGTAGCCCGCTGCCGCGCCTGCGCCTTCAAGGCCATCTGCGAGGACGCGATAGTCTCCTGATCCACCATGTGGCTGAGCATGATCCGCGTGTTGGCCAAGTGGTCATCGGTCAGGCGGTCAAGGTCGCGCGATGATATCCGACCCGGCTTGTCGGATATATCCCCCACTGTTACGCTATAAGTGACACTCGCGTAGTAGCGGCGACGATAGCGCCCGGTCGCTCGCCAGACCCCACGGCTACGTCGACACATTCACATGTTAGTACACTTCGCCGAAGGGATTGGACGATGGGGAGACATGCGCCCTGGCGCGCCATGGCTATGATAGCGGCGAGGCTATGAAGACGGCGTCACCCACCGCATCTTCATCGGCGCCGCGGCGGGAGGTAGCCGCGGGCGAGCGGGTTATGCGCCCGCGGCGCTCCCCCTTATGGTGGCTACTGGTCCTTGGTCCCGGCATCATCGTGATGCTGGCCGACACCGACGCGGGCAGCGTCATCACCGCGGCCCAGTCCGGCGCGGAGTGGGGCTACCGGCTGCTGCTGCCGCAGTTCCTGCTGATCCCCATTCTCTACAGCATCCAGGAGATCACCGTGCGCCTGGGCGTGCTGACCGGCCAGGGACACGGCGCCCTGATCCGCGACCGCTTCGGCCGGGGCTGGGCCGTGCTCTCGGTCGGCACGCTGTTCGCCTCCTGCGTCGGCGCGCTGATCACGGAGTTCGTGGGCATCGCCGGCGTGGGTGAATTGTTCGGCCTGCCCCGCTGGACCACCGTGGGCGCCGCCGCGCTTTTGTTGCTGGCCCTGGCCCTCAGCGGCAGCTACACGCGCGTCGAGCGCGTCGGCATCGCGGTCGGCCTGCTCGAGTTGCTGTTCATCCCGGCCGCGCTGCTGGCCCATCCCCAGCTTGACGCCGTGGCGCACGGCCTGGTCAGCATACCGCTGAACCAGCGCGGCTACGTGTTCCTGCTCGCGGCCAATGTTGGCGCGGTCATCATGCCCTGGATGGTCTTCTACCAACAGGGAGCGGTGATCGACAAGGGTCTGCGCCGCCAGCAGTTGCGCCTATCGCGCTGGGATACGCTGGTGGGTGCGGTCGCGACCCAGTTGATCATGGCCGCCGTGATCGTGGTCACGGCCGCCACGATCGGCCGCACCCACCCCAACACCCCGCTCGACTCGGTCGGGGCCATTGCCCGCGCGCTGGCGCCGTTCCTTGGCTGGGACGGAGCGCGCATCCTCTTCGGTCTGGGCATCGTCGGCGCGGCCTTCGTTGCGGCGCTGGTCGTCTCGCTGGCGGCGGCCTGGGGCATCAGCGAGGTGTTCGGCTGGCGCCACAGCCTCAACGACCCCATCCCACGCGCGCGTCGCTTCTACTGGCTGTACGCGGCGGCCATCATCGCCGGCGCCGTCCTGGTGATCGTGGAGGGCAACCTCGTCAACATCGCGGTCGACGTCGAGGTGATGAACGCCATGCTGCTGCCCATCGTGCTCGGCTTCCTGCTGGCGCTCGAAGCGACGGTGTTGCCGGTGGGACAGCGCATGCGCGGCCTCTGGCGCTACACGGTCTGGTCCCTGGCCGGCGTCGTCATGCTGCTGGGCGCCTACATCGCCGTCGTCACGCTGCTGCCCGGTATGAGTGGTTAGTGGCTAAGCAGCTTGGCATAAAGAGATCGTAGAATGGGCAAGGGTGGTGGCATGGTCAGCGAGGACCTGATCGACGGCGGCGAGGAGGGTGTCGGCGTCGGGGTAGCTGCGCACGGGCATGTCCTCGTGCTTGACGTGCCGCCAGAGCGACTCGATGGGGCTGTTGAGTTCGGGCGAGTAGGGCGGCAGATAGAAGACATGGACGCCCGCGGCCTCTAGGGCGGGAAGCATCTCCTTGACGACGGTGCTGCGATGGACGGAATAGTTATCCATGACGACGACGCAGGGGCGGGAACGGCGGTACCCAGCGGGCAGGGTCGCGGGGGCGGCGGGCAGCCGGGCCACATCGCGCCAGAGGAACTCGGTGAAAGCCGCGCTGTCGATCTTGCCGCTGCGGGCACGGTAGGCCAGGCGCGGATCAGGGCCATGGGGAGCGAGCGCGCCGATGACGTTGACACGGCGCCCTTGGGGGGCGACGTAGGGCACGATGGCCCGCGTGCCCGCGCGCGCCCAGGTGTAGCCCGGCGGCAGAGTGGGGGCAAAGCCGCTCTCGTCCAGGAAGGAGAGGTCGATGGCGGCGGCGATCGCCTGCCCCATCAAAGAATCAAAGACTCCAGGTGGGCTTGCGCCGCGTCCTGGAGGGAGGGGTCTTTCTGCAGGTGGCGCACCGAGCGTTGGGTGCGTTTCCAACGGAAGCGCGCGCGCCGCAGGAGTGCGGCGAGCCGCCCGGCGCTGATCTGCACGCGGCGCTCGCGGGCCAGCCACTGCCGCAGGTGCGCCACGGTCCAGGCCCGCCCGTCCTGGGCCGAGGCGTCGAGCAGCCGCCCCACGGCGTCCAAGTCGGCGGGCGTCACCGTCGGCGGCCGTCCCGGCACGGGCCGGTCAGGCAGCGCGTCGAAGCCGTTGGCCAGGAAGGCCTTGAGATATGTGCGCACGGTCTGCTCGTGCAGGTCGAGCGCGCAGGCAATCTGGGGGATCGTCTGGCCGAGGTCGGACAGGCGTACCATCTCCAGCCGCTCGCGTAGGCGGGGGGCCAGCGTCCGAGCGCGGGCTCGCTCGTTGAGCGCGTCCCGCTGCGCGTCGGTCAATCGAACACGGATCACTTTGGGCATGGCAGGCGGTCCTCCTGCCCTCTATTCTACGATCTTTTTCCATCAGCCTGCTTAGCACCCGGACGTAGTGCAGCCGTTTCATTCCGATGGAGCAATTGGTGCGGCCGCGTTCCGGCAACCATCATGATCCGTGCACGGTTAATCCCGCGTCCTCTTGCGGTGACGACGGGCATCCGGGGTGATGCTCCAGCGTGCGTCAACCGCTCAGAGCCGTCAATTATTGACGACGTGGAAGGCCTAACATTCTAAACCCACTGTGCGGACATGGGAACGGAGGGCAAGCTGATGACAGCCTCTCGCCTGCTCGCCCCGGCAGCCACACCACCGACCGTGCCGAGGGCGGCAGAGTGTCGGCGTAGACGGGATGGTAGGCCCGGCGTAGTGCTGCTATGACCGGGGCGTACAGGGCGATGTGCCGATCCACCACGACGATCGGGTAGCGCCCGTGGGCCACGGCTTGCGCCATGCCACGCACCCAGGCGACGACCACCGGGTCGCCGCGGTTGGCGCGCTGGGCCAGGATGTAGGTGTCGGAGACGGCGCTATCATCCAGCTAGGCGCCGCGGCAGTTGCCGCCGCAGAGTATAGCGCAGCAGGCCGGGTAGACGCAGGGCAAGGGTAGAGACGAGGCAACGGTAGTCCAGCGTCCCGCCCACTGCCCACGCGGCCAACTCGCGCAGGTGGGCGCTCAATGAGACTCCCTTTTACCGTCGCCATCGACGCGCCCTATCTGCTCGTGGAGATGGATGGGATGCATAGACTATCCTCTCTATGTACCCTACCTGATCGAGGGGCTACGCAAAACTCGTTGGCGTGCCAACCAAAAATCGGGCGCTCGCCTGACAGGGCCATGTAGTTCTCGATTTTGCGGGTCGTCTCCCAGGGGTAGGAGCGTCGTGCATACGTCCTCGCGGACACAACAAGAGCGTATACAATACGTCCCTACCCTGGCCTGTGATGCAAGGGGATAGGCCGTGGCGAACAGGACATTTCTGATGCTCGCGGATGCGGACGATCCGAACGCGGCGTACGACGATCTCGACGTCCGCGTCGCCGCCGCAGCCAACTCTATGTTGCCCGTCCTCTGGTTCAGCGCCTTTTTGCGGCACGATGTCTATTGGCGTACCCTCGCCTCGGACAACGTCCGGGATGGACGGGACAAGGGCCTCGACGACGAGCAACGAGACGATGGCGATGATAACGTCGCTGCCTATCCTGTTCTACTAACCACCACTGAAATGGCCAGGCAGCGCGCCAGGGAGCGTAAAGCCCTATTCCTGGTTCGGTTCCCCTCATCGCTGGAAAGCGTCTACGACGATTGGCTTGCCCTCCTCGACGGCATCGACGCGCCCTATCTGCTCGTGGAGGCGGTGGAGTTGTGGAGCATGGGTCAACCCGCGGAGTTCGAGACCATGCTAGACGCTGGCCTGCGCGCCTTCGAGGACGATGACCCCAGGGATTGGGCCGCGCTCCTCGGGCAAACCGCCGGCATGCGCTACAACGTCATCACGGAACACGTCTTATTGCTGGACGACCGCCACCTGACCATCGAACTACACGGCTACGAGTGGATGAGGCCCGTGCCCTGGCTTGCGTAGGTTGCGCTTGTTGTTGCTACTCATAGAGCGCCCGCAGCCTTCCGCGGACCTCTGGATACCCCAACAGGTCCGTACTATCCGATAGCTGGTCGATGGCCCCACAATCCGGGAAGGCGCGCACCGTCGGGTCCATGATCGCGCCCACGAGGGCATCGGCGACAGTCTCGGCGTGGATAACCTGGTAGGGGCGCGTGTGGTACGGTGATACCGCGGTTTCCACGGGCGGCGTGATGCCAAGCCCGTTATGGAACCCGACCACAGCCTCGTAGGCGCGGGCGAGCCGGTCCTCGCGCTCGCGCCATTGTCTCGCCCGCAGCGTCCGCTCCAGGAGCGGGCCGAGCGTGGGGCCACAGGTGAGCCGCGCGAAGGCCGTCCCGAACCACTTGCTGTAGGGAGCGTAGCGCCGCTCGATGAAGAAGCAGACGCGCATCAGGTCTCGTACCAGGCTCGCGGCGATCAGCGCGGAGCCCAGTTCGTCGCCCACATCGCCTGCCCGCCCCACGAACGCCTCCTGCTGGGCAATCCGCCGCCACTGTGCCGCCATCAGGTAGAGCCGCACGTCGCGGGGATAGTACGATAACCGCGCGCGCAACGGGTTGAGCCCGTCCAAGCCGTCGTGGTACACCGCGCCGGCCGTAAGTTCCAGAAGCGTCTGCTCGGGCACACCGACCCAGTCGGCCGGCCGCATCTCCCCGGACGGGTCAAACCCGAGACGCGCCGCGAAGAATTCGCCAACGGTATGGACCTCGACTCTATGGTCCACCGGCCCCGCCGTCTCGTCGCGGAGCCGAACGCCCTCGCGGTCGGGCGGGCCAAAGTGGGTGGAATAGTCGTGGAAGGTGCGCGGCAGCGCGCCGCTCAACGCCTCGCGCACCCGAGGGGCATAGGAGTCGTACTCGGGCCCGGCGAGGAACAGGAAGAGGCGCGGACCCCAGTCGTGGTCGGTGGAGAGGGGAGTATCGAAACCCAGGACCTCGGAACCGGCCCCGATGAGCGCGGCGGAGTGCGCGAGGGCAGGGAACGCCGAGGCCAAGATAGGCCGCACCGCCTCCTCATAGAAAAGCCTGCTCAGCCGCAAGCCGCCGATGAACTCTGACACGTCCGCTCCCCCTAACGCCAGGCGCCGGCCTACCCCGGCCGCTTCGTCCCATTCTACATGACGTGAGGCGCATACGACGTGGGCCTCCCAATTGTGGATATGTTCCCTTCTTTGTAGAACATGCGTGCTAGATTGTAGACGGATGAAGGGAAGGGCATGGATAAGATGGGGAGGTACTCCGATGGATGACGGGGCACGGCATAGGTGTAGGGGCGCGGTCGGCTACGCGCGCGTGTCGGACGACGGGCCAACGACGACGGACCAGACGAGGACCATCCTCGCCTGGTCCGTCTCGGCCGGGGTACCGCTGATCGCGCTTGGCGTCGACGACGCGATGGATGGGACTGGCTTCGTCCTGGACGACCTCATCGCCCACGCGGAGTCCGTCGGGGCAGGCCTGATCGCCTGCACGCACCTCGCCCGGTTCTCGCGCGATGCCTTCCGGCTGTCGGCGATCCTGGGGGAACTGCGCGGGCGCGATGTCGCCGTCGTCGCCGTCGACGAAGGGATCGATACCCGAACGGTGGTCGGCCGCCTGCGCGTCGAGATGATCATCCTGAGCGGACGGAGCATCGCGCGCGGGGTGAGACAGCGCTGCGCCTGATACGGGTATAACGTCTGCCACCGGCTATCCATTGCTACGGTGTTATTTCTGGAAAGGGAAGCATTGGTTTAGGATCATATGGAGCGACAATAGGAAATCCATGAATATGGCTGTGCTTCAGCACCTTGTCATCGTCGGTATGGAACTCGTAGACATGCATCCTCTTGGCCGTAGCCAAGTGAATAGCGTCGGGCGGTTTCATAATCGGCACAATCGGTTTCACTTCGATTGACCGCCGAACAATATCCCGGGCTTCAGTCGTTACGAGTATGCTCAGGTCGACGAGATTAATGACGGAGCGGTCGTTCCATAGGGCATCTAGGGCCTTTACCACCTCGGGGTCGAGCATGCGGCGAGTCCTTTCTGGTTCGGCAAATGCAACTTCCGAGATGGATAACGTCGATGTAATAAGTTCGATATCGCCACTTGGCTGCGCACGCTTTAGAATCTGGTCAAGGATGGGGAGGTGCTGGGGCGTGCCCTCGATGTAATGCAGGAAAACGCAGGAATCCCAGTAAACTCGCAGCTTACCAGGCATCGCGCACCAGCCGGATACGGTCCTCTGCCGAAGTCTCTGGCCGACTGGATGCCAAGATGCCGCGCGCCTGCTCGTACTGCCCAGAGACGACATCGGCAAGGACAGTTATATTGCTAATTCGCCTGATAGCAACCGGGCGTCCCGATACGGGATCACGACTAACCCACCCTTCAATAATCGCACGACGCCCCCATATGGTACAACCCCAGGGAACCGTGGTGAGGGGGCGAGATGACAGGAACGGGACCATGCGGCATGCTACCTTTGTTACCACACAAAGGAGAGCGCAACGCATGGACCCGTCCACGACATTTTGCCCGAAT
>JAABUX010007879.1_pt1 | contig 12385 bp, 15 predicted proteins | sample 5561851 | NCBI WGS metagenome assembly JAABUX01 (sample SAMN10711883, study PRJNA513361) | rock metagenome | isolation source: Antarctica rocks | place: Antarctica: Victoria Land, Richard Nunatak red sandstone | collected 2016-01-03 | reverse complement strand
GCTGATGTGCCGGGTTGCGGGAGGCGCGGTCGGTCACCAGCTCGACCCCCGTCAGTAGGCCGAGCCCGCGGACGTCGCCGACCACCTCGTAGCGTTGCTGGAGGGCACGCAGCCGATCGCGCAGGTATTCGCCCATCTCGTTCGCCCGCGCCACCAGGCCTTCCTCCGTGATCACCTTCAGCACGGCGAGGCCGACCTCCGCTAAGAGCGGGTCCGAGACGTGGCTTGTGTAGAACGCGAAGTGCTTGTCGTAGATGTCCTGCTCGATCTTGGCCGTAGTCGATACGGCGGCCAGCGGCAGTCCGCCTCCAAGGGTCTTCGACATTGTCATGATGTCGGGGACCACGTCGAAGTACTCGGAACCGCTCTTCGTGCCGATCCGGCCGAAAGCCGTCTGGGCCTCGTCGAAAATCAGCAGCATGCCACGGTCGTCGGCCGCCTTGCGCAGCGCCTTCATGAAGGACTTTGGGGGTACCAGCACGCCGCCGGCGCTGATCACCGGCTCAACGATGATCGCGGCACCCCTGCCGGTCGATTGCATGTCGAACATCTTGAGGCCCAGCTCCAGGTTGGCTAGGGCATCCTCTTCAGGCGACAGGCCCTTGTTGGTCGGGCGGTAGGAGTTCGGTTCGGGGATGACGTACACGCCGGGAGCGGGGACGCCGTACCCTTTGCGGTCACTCGCCATCGACACCGAGCTGGCGCCGTTGGTGATCCCATGCCACGAGCCGCCGAGTGCCAGCACCTCGTAGCCGTCGGTGTACATCTTCGCCATCCGGAGGGCGACCTCGGTGGCTTCGGATCCCGTGTTGATGAAGATCGTCTTCGTCAGGTCGCCGGGGAGCCAGTCGCGGTCCAAGACGTCCGCGAGCTCGGCCACCACTTCGGGGATCATCCCGCTGAAGAAGTGGAAGGCCTTCTGCCCGGCACGGTTCACAGCATCGACGATAGCCGGGTGGTTGTGCCCGATTGTTGCGCACATCTGCCCGGAGGTGAAATCCAGGTAATCGCGCCCATTGCTGTCCTTGACGATAGTTCCCCTCGCCGAGGTGAACAGGTTTGGCAGCATGTCTCCGCCGTACCTGACCAGGTGATCCTTGGCAGCCTGCTTGAGGGCCTCGCTCATTACCTTCTCCCACCGCTAGATCGCAGGGCCGGAGCCGGACAGGTCCCGAGGGAGACTGCCGGCGCACGACGGCCGCCTTGTTTACCGACTAGACAATCGCCCCGACGGAGCCAGGCCCGTAGGCTGGCATCCCGCTTGCACCAGGGTTACTGTAACGAAGGGTTAGTGTAGGTCCAGCAGTGAGCGCCAACGCAAATAATTCAGCACCTGCTCAACAGCGCTCATCACACGATGCCGCCCGTCACCGGCTGCCTCCACTCAAGGCCTTGCTTGCCTTCAGCACTGCCTCGAAGCACGGGAGCTTCTCGCAGGCCGGCGAGGAGCTTGGGGTCACACCATCCGCTATCAGCCACCATATCCAGCAACTAGAGGAGTTCCTGGGCGTGCGGCTGTTTCAGCGTCATGCTGGACGTGCGGTCCTCACGAACGCCGGTCGCGTGTACGCGAAGGAGGTTGAAACCGCCTTTCATGCCATTTCCCGCGCCACGGATATCGTCGCTCCCCAATTCAAGCAAGGACACCTCGTCGTCGCGTCAAGTCCAAGCTTCGCCGCGAAGTGGCTGCAACCCCGCTTCCCAAGCTTCCTTCAGGCCTATCCCGATACAAGAATGAGGTTGTCCACGCTTTCAGAGCGCGATGACCTTGAAAGCGGCCACTTCGACGTAGCGATCGTTTACGGCGTGCGGCCAGACACGAAGAAACACGTCGAGCCGCTTTTGACCGAACAATTGCGCCCACTATGCAGCCCGGCGTTGGTCTCCGCCGTCGGGCTGCACCTTCCGGCCGATCTGGCCCGTGTGACGCTAATACACTCCGCCAATGCGCTGACATGGAGCGACTATCTCCGGCAGATCGGCGAAGGAGCGTTGCGGCCGAAGAAGGAAATCTGGTTAGACAGGTCGGCTATGGCTCTTGATGCTGCCGTAAGTGGCCTTGGCGTTGTCCTGGAAAGTGACCTACTGGCTTCAGAGGAGTTACGGGCAGGCAAACTCGTTGCACCGTTCGGCAAAACCGAATTTTTGGTGGAGACAACGACGTATTATCTCGTTCGGTCGAAGAGCCGGCGCAACAGCGCCCAGATTACCTTGTTTGAGAAGTGGCTTCACGCGGAACTTGGCGAGTGCCGACCCGCTCCTGAATTACTAAATAGGCCGAGTCTGTGAGTTGGATTAAGCGGCAATCGCTCTCGCGTGAACCGAGCAATTGTTGCTCGCTGAAGCCACAGTCGCTACCGCGTGCGAATCATATTGTACACCGCAACAATGACGCATTCAGATCGATAAAATATTGTTCGAATGCAGTGTATTAGAAACTTTGTCCTAGACCCTAGCCGTCCGCTACTTCGCTCAGGTCTAGCATCAGTGACATGGATAGGTAGGCATACGCGATATCGATTTCCGATGCGCGGCCTCCAGGGCTATCTCGAAGCGCAACCTTGGTGAAGTTGGACATCCCAAGGCGCTGAAATTTTGGAGCCTGAAATGACCGACGGTGAACGTGTTGCGATAGTGACGGGTGCATCGCGCGGGATCGGGCGTGCGATCGCCTCGCGCCTGGCCAAGAGCGGCTTCGCCGTGATCGTCAACCATGCCGAGCTGGCGTCACATAGCCAGGTCGGGCAGCGACAGGATGACCTTCCCCCGCGCCCGTCCCAACGCCAGGTATCGGAACGCATCAGCGAAGTCCGTCAGTGGGACCGTCCGGTCCACCAGGATGCTTAATGTTTTAGCGTCCAGGCGCTCGACAATCCTGCCCAGGCGCGCTGCGTCGGATTGGTGAAAGACGAACGATGCCGTGACGCCGTGGGCTTTCGCCAAAGCCTCGTCCGGCGGCGAGACGGTTGAGATGAGCACTCCGCCCGTCCGCAACACGCTGAACGACCGTTGCTGGGTTTCGCCGCCTACGGTGTCGAGCACGAGGTCAACGTCGGACAGCTTGCCCGCGAAATCCGCGGCCGTGTAGTCGATCACCTGATCGGCGCCGAGGCGGCGGGCTATTTCGATCCCGCTGCCCGATGCCGTCGCGATGACGCGTGCGCCCATCTCGCGGGCAAGTTGGACCGCGAAGCTTCCGACGCCGCCAGCCCCGGCATGGACCAGCACGGTCTGCCCGCCCTTGAGTCCCCCGACCTCGAACATCGCCTGCCACGCCGTGCCCGCCGCAGTCGGGATTCCGGCCGCATCATCGAGCGAGACCGTCTTGGGCGCCGCCGCAAGATAACCTGCGGGCAGCAGCGCGAACTCCGCCACGGCGCCGCCGTTGGTGGGGTCAAGCCGGGCCACCACGGCGTCGCCGGCCTGCCAGCCGGCCACGCCGGCCCCGGTCCGCTCGACGGTGCCGGTAAGGTCCGTCCCCAGCGTGTAGGGGAATGCCAGCGGGAAGAAGCCGTGCATGACGCCGCTGTGCAGCTTGACGTCCAGGGGGTTGAGGCTTGCCGCCTTCACGCGGACGAGCACTTGGTCTGGACCGGCCTCGGGGACGGGGATGTCTTCCATCACTAGGCCGGCGCCATAGCCGTGGATACGGGTGGCCTTCATCAGGCAGTCTCCTTCTGCGGCCACGCACCGACCTGGTTCAACCAGCCGAACCAGTCCTCCAGGTGCCAGGTATGGGTAATCCTGCCGTCCTGGAGCGCGTGGAACTCGTGGATCGGCATCCGGAATGCGGCATTGGTTGGGGCGATCCCGAACCATGCGCCCTTATGCGTCGCCGTGATCTCGGCCCGCACCGCCACCCGGCCGGGCACGCCGAATATCTCGTGGATGACGACCCGCGTGTCGGGGAACGCCATCAACCAGCCGTGGATCAGCGGTTTCATGCCCTCCCGACCCGGAGCTTGGCCTGGCGCCAACGGGGTATCCTGCCAATCGGGCGTAACGGCCTGATCGAGCAGGTCGGGATTTCCTTCGCTGAAGGCGCGGTAGAGCGTCTCCACGGCCTGGCGGTCCTTCTCGTCCAGGCCGGTGACCTTGGTGGCCGGTCGCGGATCATTCATCTTTTGCCCCTCGCTGATGGCGGCCAGGGCCGTCCCAGTCAGGGATACGCGGTCAGCGACCATGATTGAAATCGATTTGCCATATGTGGGATCATCTACTGGATGGATTTGTACGGCACCGACTTAAACCTTCTCGTCGCGTTCGACGCCCTGATGGCCGAGCGCAGCGTCACCCGGGCCGGGATGCGGATCGGCCGCACCCAGCCCGCGATGAGCGCCGCGCTGTCGCGCTTGCGGTCGCTGCTCGGGGATGAGCTGTTCGTCCGTGGCCCGTCCGGCTTGCAACCCACGCCGCGGGCCATGGACCTTGCCGAGCCGCTCGGCCGCGCGCTCGCCGACATTCAGCGCACCTTGGCGTTCACCCAGGCCTTTGACGCTCGGTCCTCGACCCTGTCGTTCAATCTCGGGCTTTCGGAGCACCCGACCTTCGTGCTGCTGCCGCGCCTGGTCGAACGTCTGCGGGAGGTGGCGCCCGGGATCACCTTGCGCGTTCGCAGCTTCATCGCGCGGGACGACGCAGTTGCCATGCTCGACGCGGGCGAGGTTGATCTCGCCGCCGGCGTGCCGCCCACCGCCGCGACAGGACGCATCCTGACCCGGCCCCTGTTCGAGGAGCGCTTCGTCTGCATCGTCAGGCAGGGGTATCCGGCCACGGACGCACAATGGGACATGGCCACGTTCCTGGGCCTGTCGCACCTGCTGGTCTCCCCGGAGAACGAGGGTTTCGGTCACGTCGACGTGGCGTTGTCAAAGCGGGGCCTCAAGCGCCGCCTCGCGCTGACGCTGCCGCACATGCACGCGGTGCCGGAACTGATCGCGCGGTCGGACATGGTTGCGACGTTGCTCCGCGGGGTCGTCGCAGCGTCCAGGCACGAGGCCGCCTTGCGGGTGCTCGACCCGCCGCTTGAGTTGGACCCGGTCGCCTTCGTCCTGTCCTGGCACCGGCGCAACGATGGCCACCCGGCGCAACGCTGGTTCCGCGACTGCATCGCGTCGCTGCCGGTGGACACGAGCCCTGTCTGACGCGCGCAAGCCGCCGTCGTTCAGCGCTTGTCGGCGGGGACGCCTATGAGGTCGCCGATCCCAAGCTGCTCCAGGAATGCCGCCTGCTTGTCATGGTGCAGTGCGATCAAGTCCTCGACGCCCTTGCGCTGCGCATCAACCACAATCCGCGCCGGCCGCTCGCCATGCGGCAGGTCCAGCGCCCGGCGGATCGCCTCGCCGACGGCGGACACATCAAGCGCCCCGCCGTTCGCCGCGTCAATTGCATCAAGGCGCGCGCCCAGCAACGGAATCACCGCGGGAAGGTCGCCGTACTGGGCCACGACAGCGCCGTCGGCAGGCGCGTGCGCGTGCGTGAAGTGCTCAGTCCCGCTCGTGAAGGCGCCGGGCACCACGATCACGGTCTCGATGCCGGACCGGCTCACCTCCAGGCCCATTGCTTCCGCCAGCGCCTCGCCCGCGGCCTTGCTGGCGGCATAGGGTCCGATGAACGGCTCGAAGATGTGGGCGGTCGTGCTGCTGATATAGACCAGCAGGCCCCGCCCCTGCCGCCGCATGGCCGGCAGGACCGCACGGTTCACGCGCAACCAGGAGATCGCGTTGGTATCGAAGATTTGGGCGAGCTGTTCGGGCGCGAACGCCTCCGTCACGCCGACCATCAACATGCCCGCGTTGTTCACGACGACGTCAATGCGGCCCTGCTCGCCGAACACCTGGTCAACGGCCGCCCGGCAGCTCGCTTCGGAGAGCACATCCATCTCGATCACCCGCAAATCCGCGCCCTCGCGGGCCGCGAACTGCCGTGCGTCGTCCGCCTGCGCGGGGCCGTGCTCCCCGTTCAGCCGCATGCTTGCATAGACGCAGTGGCCCGCGCGGGCCAGCACCTGCGACACGGCGCGCCCGACGCCCGACCCTGCACCCGTCACCAGCACGACCTGCCTGGCGGGACCCGCCGCTGAACCATTCAAATCACACCCCCATTGTCGCGCAGCGCCTGGCCGCCGAACCACCTGCCGTCCCGCCGTCCGGTCGCAATTCAGCGAACCTGCTAGGCTTGCACAAAGTAGCGGACGGCCAGTTCAGCGAATTGCTGGTGTTCCCAGGTGGGATAGGAGGCCAGCAGGGCCGGTGACAGGTCGGCGATCGTCCGTTCGACGCCCTTCAGCTTCAGCCCCTCAGCAACTCGCCCCTCCACGTCCTGGAAGTAGTCAATGATGGTGCGGGCAAGCTCCACACCACCCAGATTGCCATGCCCGGGCACGATGACCGCCGGGTTCATCCGCTCCATCTCCAACAGAGCTTCGGTCCAGCGCTGCGTGTTGATTGCCGATGCAGGGATCTGGGGCGGGAACAGCGGCACGATCGGGAACATGCGCTCCTCGATCATGTCACCGGAAAACAGGACGCGCTCCTCTGGCAGGTAGATCGTCTGGTCGCCCGGGCTGTGCGCAGTGCCCCAGTTGCGGAGTTGGACGGTGCGGCCACCGAGGTCGATCGTGGCGCTCTGTCGCCGTCATAGGTGCGGGTTGCTGGCACGATCTCCGCACTTGCCAACATGCGTGTGATATCCGGGCCGAAGCCCTTGAACATTTCCCGGATCGCTGGCCCTGCTTTCACCAAGTAGTCGTTCTGGGCGCTGTTCAGGACGTACTCGGCCTGTCCTTTGAACGGTGCGGCCCCGAATGCGTGCTCGGGGTGGGCGTGGGTGGTCGTCAGGATCAGCTTGCGACCCGGCGCGAGCTTGCGGGCCGCCGCCAGCACTCGGGCACCACTGTCCGGGTTCAGTCCGCAGTCGATAACGAGCGCCGAGTCCCGGCCCACCACGATGCCGATGTTCGGGATCAGGTTGATGCGGTGGTCTGGCAGCAGCCACACGCCTTGGGCGATTTGACTTGGGAACCGGGCGTCCACCTCTGGCAGGGGGTCGGCAAGGGTGATGGTCGTACTCGGCAGGTTGGCCGCAGTGGCTTGCCGGCCCGCGAGCGTTGCAACAGCTGCGCCAAGGCCAAGTTTCAAAGCGGTACGGCGCCGAGGCTCTGATCGTGCAAAGTCGTCAGGTGTCGACATGTCATCGCCCTTGCTGGTCGCGTGCTGCCAAAAGCGGGAGCTTGCTCGAATACCTGGGGCAAATTGCACCGCCAAGTGAGTGAGGAAACATCGATTTTCCATATGTCCCCGCATCCACAGTGCGGATGACTACCTTTGTGAAGCCTCCCTGGTGCCGGCCCATCAAGGCATCTGTCGGACCTAAAGGATAGCACTTCGTCAAACGTCTGTTCACGTCCAACTGACAGAATGACACAGCGACGATCAGGTGAGCGCGGACATTAGGCCCGCTGTCCGCCAGGGTTCGTTTGACGGACACTCCTGGCCCTGGCCGCCGATCAAGATGCCGCCGCCATGCCAGATGGCCAATTTGCACAGCTTCGCGGCCCTTGGGCATGTAAGCTCATCAAGAATTCTGCCGACGTGGACTCTCTCTTTACCGAGCACCATGCCGATCTTGGCTCTAAAAACAAATACCCCTTTCCTGATTAAGCTAATGCCTAAAGTCTGGTAGGAAGGTGCCGCCTACCTCTTTGATTCTTGCGAAAAATGGTGTTTCAAAGTGTCCAGGTATAAACAGTGCGTTTTCTGAGATACAGAACTCGAGAAGCGCTCGGCGTGACTGTTTTGCTAGATCATGGTCAGCGCAGTATTTGCTGCTCCAGCGCCAGAGCGGGATCTGGAGTGGTGAGTGGAGCACGTCGCCGGCGAAGACAGCGCTGTCGCCGCATGATCGCAGTTCGATCCGAACGTGCCCAACGGTGTGCCCCGGCGCCGGCCGGAAGGTAAAATCATCAAGCAGCTGGTAGACACCGTCGACGAACTCGACCATCCCCGCGCTGACGATCGGCTGTATAGAATCTTCGAAGGTGTTGCGAGCGGCGGCAAAGGAGGTCGTAGCTGCATCCCGCTTCTGGTTTTCATATTCGGTGCGTGAGATGACATACTTGGCATTGGGGAATGTCGGCACCCACCGCCTGTCGATGAGCCGGGTGTTCCAGCCGACGTGGTCAGGGTGCAGGTGTGTGAACATGACGTAATCAATGTCCTCGGGCTGCAGTCCGAGTTCGGCAAGGCGCTCAAGGTAGCGCGTCGTAAGCATGTGCATGTCGGCTACGAGAGGCCGGTCCTTGTGATTGCCGATACAGGTATCGATCAGAATGACTTTCCCGCGCGCCTCGATGATGAAGGTCTGCACGGGCAGGGGAATGTGCTCCGATTCAGCGTTGAAGTGTGTCGGGCAAAGCCAATGCTCATATGGCCGCATCTCCTCCCGAGCGAACAATGGGAACAGGCTTTGGGCCGTTTCGCCGTTCAAGGAAGTGTCATACAGTCTGGCAATCCTTGCTTCACCGACCAGGACATCATAGTGCGTTAACATTGCTGTACTCCTTTTGCCGATCAGCCGGACTTATCCCCGGCCGCTCAGCCTTCCCCGATGGTCAGGCAGCTCTGCAGGCTCGACCAGCACGCAAACTGAAGGCCATCGATCGAACCGTGCAGACTTGGATCAAGGCTTGACATGCGGAGACAGCGCATATCCCTCGGGTAGCCTTGACAGGGGCTGAGTAACTATTCGATCGTCAGCTCTTTCAAGGCCGCAACACCTTTGACGGCTCGAACAAAAGAAATTGGATTCCAATAATCCTTGTATAGTACAATGTTTCTATCGCGCAGACGTATGACCGAAATGTAGCGCTGATCGTATGCTTCTCCCGTGACCACACCCTCTCCATATCCTGAGAACTCAAGCACAACCACCTCCGGGTCATTTACCTGAATCTCAGTGACGTTGGTCACACCATCAATCCTGAGCAATGGCCTGATCCTTTGGAAATTTGCGACGATGGCTTCTCGGCCTGCAATCGGCGTGCTCAGCCCAGGCGGAGCAAAAGGATACTCCAAGACACCGTCCACAGCGAACATGTCGGGAAACGTCTCAGCATCCGGTTTGAGTCGGTCGCCCAGCACGCGACGCAACATAGCCGGGAAGCTCTCAGCGGTATCAGTGTCGGACATGTTCGTTCTCCATCATCTGTGGCGCGAGGTGCGCGTCATGATGGGAGCGACCGGCAACCGCCCCGGGCCGGGATCGCTCCCGACCAAGCCACATAACTGTGGACCATGGTCCATAGTCAATGGTATATTTCAGTGATGATGATCTCTGCCTTCGCCCGCGAGAGCGGCCTATCGGTCGACACGGTGCGGTTCTATGTACGCCGAGAGCTGCTGCACCCGGCAGTCGGTCAAAAAGGCGGGTCACGCCCATACCAGATATTCTCGGCGGCGGATCTGGCGACGGCGCGGACCATCCAGATCGGGCAGGCGCTAGGGCTGTCCCTCGCCGAGATCAACTCACTCCTCAAGATGAAAGCCCTCGACGACAACTCCGAGCTACTTGCGTTCTTTGCCGAGCAGCGCGACCGCCTCGCACGGAAGGCCAGCGATCTTCAGAAGCTCATCTCGTTCCTTGACGCCAAGATCGCCTGGGTCAGCAGCCCCAACGGTCATGCACCGCCGCCATTCCCCCTTTGAATATTCAAGGTCAAGCAGCAGCTCCCTGCATCGGCGTCCTGCCAACCATCCACCGGCCAAACAAATAGCGCCAACATGTGAGACAGCTTGTATCACTTCGTCAAACGTCCCGCAGATGAAGTGGTACAGTCTAAGCCCGGCGTAGTGTCCGCCAGGGTTCGTTTGGCGGACACCCCTGGCCCTGGCCGCCAGTTAACATGCTACGGCGTCAGATGGCCAATCTGCATAGCTTCGCGGTCACTGGGCCATCTAGTCAGGGTCAAGAGGGGATCGGCCGTCCATCATGACGCCTCATACTGCGGGTGCGGGGCGGTACATGCGACGACGCTGACCGGTGCCAGCCCCGCCAGCACCGCAGTGGCGTGGGGCACAGCGGGGATGCCGTCGCAGCCCGGCCGAACATGGATGGTTATGCGCTGGATGCCGGCGGCGGCGGCACGCACGAGGTAGTAGGCGGGCCAACACCGCCGGGAAAGGTCGATGTCGTAGGCCCGGCCGCGCAGGTCCTGCCATGGGCCGTCCGGATTGCGGACCATGTTGGGAAAGCTCCACATGCGTTGCGCTGTCAGACACAACTGCACAGTGCGCAGCAGGTCCTGGCGCGCGTGCCAGGCCTCCTCGTGCCGGCGCTGCTCATCCAGCAGGTCAAGGCCCGGCACGACCGAGGCGTCCGCCACCGGGGTGTCAACCGTGTCAGGAAACAGGCTGAGTTGGCAGGGCCTGTACTGGAACACCAAGTCAGCACCGGGCTGGGCGGAAACCATACCTCACCAGTGCAGCGAGGATACCGTGTAGCGCACGCGCCTGAAGATGCCGGTGGCGAGGCCAAGGACCCCGGACGCCAGCAGAAGCACCACCAGCGCGATGACACCCCCGACTACGGCCATCTTCGTCTGCATCGTGGTCATCTCCGTTGCGGCTTGGCACATATCGCTGCCTTCCAGTTCTGAAACCAAAAGCGGCCTGCCGTCGTCCTCCCCTCCCGAGGTGATCGTCGGTGTCCAGGCAAGGCATGCCTCACGCAAGTTTTGTATGGCGGTCTGGACAGCCGGGGGAGGTATGCGACGGGTCAGCATCATTACAAGCGGCACGCAAAGGCGAGGCTCCTCTGCCCGGGATCGGGAGGGCACGGCCGGCGTGGACGCCAAGGCGAGCGCGAAGATGAGTGCGGGCTTGTTCATGTCGATCTCCATGTTCTACTCGGCAGCCTGCAGCACCGGGGCTGATCCGCGTCGGACGTCTTCGATCTTGGTGGCAAGCCCTTCGATCAGCGCGCGCAACTGGTCTGGTCCGAGGGCTGGCATCTCAGGTTCCGCTACCGTGCTGTCCAGCGCCATCTCACGGAGGGCCGCGGTGCGGCGTTGGTGCACTTCGACGATCTAAGGGGTGGTAGGATGCTCTTCCTTCTCCCGTTCGAGCACCCCGATGCCGCACAAACACAACGCCGACCGCCGTCACCACATCCCGAACATGTCGTTCAAGGTGCAGAACTGGCCGGAGTACGAAGCGGGGCTACGTCGGCGCGGCAGCCTCACCTTGTGGATCGAGGACGCAGCGTTGGGAGACTGGCAGAGCACGGGGCCGGGCGGGCAGGCTCGCTATACGGACGCGGCCATTCAGACCAGCCTGATGCTGCGCATGGTGTTCAAGCTGGCGTTGCGCCAGACCGAGGGTCTCATGATGTCGGTGCTGACGTTGATGGGCTTGACGCTCTCAGCGCCGGATCACAGCACGGTCAGCCGTCGGGCGGTGGCGTTGCCGGTGATCCAGCCAGCACACGTGCCGCTTGGCCCGTTGCACGTGTTGATCGACAGCACCGGCCTGCAAGTCTACGGGGCGGGTCAATGGCTGGAGGCGAAACATGGCGCGAGGTCGTGCCGGACATGGCGCAAGCTGCATCTGGCGGTCGATGCCGCCAGCGGCGTGATCGTGGCGCAGACGCTGACGGATCAGGACACCGACGATCCATCCCAGGTAGGCCCACTGCTCGATCGGATCGTCGATCCCATTGTCCAGGTGACGGCCGATGGCGCGTATGATGGCGCGCCCACCTACCAGACGATCGCCGCGCACGGCGATGAGATCGAAGTGGTGATCCCGCCGCGCTCGACGGCGGTTCCGAGCGGCGAACCGGGCCCGCTCTCACAGCGTGATCGCCATCTGGCGATGATTGCGGAACAAGGCCGCCTGGCCTGGCAGGCCACGACAGGTTACGGCCAACGATCCCTAGTGGAAACGACAATGGGTCGCTACAAGGCGCTGATCGGACCGCGTCTGCGAGCCCGCGGCTTTGCGGCCCAGCAGACTGAGGCTGCCGTCGGCGTGGCGGTGCTGAACCGGATGTTGGCAGCCGGGCGCCCGAATTCCGTCCGTCTCAGGCCGGTCATCGCGTAGCAGCTTGGGATTTGGGATCATCACGCCCTGGGTCTGTCGAGTGCACCAACGCCCAGTACAGGGCCATTTGGACCGGTCCTATCACGGACTAACGCTCTGTGCGATACGGAGCGGTGCTCGGGTGCCTAGCGCTGGTATAGCAACAACTTGGAGCCTTTCCGAGTAACTGGGGCAAAACCCCGGGGTTGACTGCATTTTAGGGCTTCCCTGACGCGGGCGAGTACGATTCGCTCGGCCCATGGCAACACCCCCCAACCTTCCGAGCCTATTGCGCGCCGATTTGGAGG
>JAABUX010007878.1_pt1 | contig 12387 bp, 12 predicted proteins | sample 5561851 | NCBI WGS metagenome assembly JAABUX01 (sample SAMN10711883, study PRJNA513361) | rock metagenome | isolation source: Antarctica rocks | place: Antarctica: Victoria Land, Richard Nunatak red sandstone | collected 2016-01-03 | reverse complement strand
GCCGTGGCAATGCGAGCGGAACCGGGCAAAGGTCCAGATCAAGTGGAGCTTCCGGGTCGCCGACGCCCGGCGGAAACTGGCCCATCTTTACCCGCAAAATCCTTTGCGGTAGACCACTAGCGGATCGGATCTGCGGCGGAACAGTTCGCCGACTTCCGCAGGAGGAGCCCACATTGTCAAATCCGCCGGGCGATCTGGATAATAGGGCCATCCCGACTCAAGGGGTTGGCCGTCCATCTCTAGCGCCAACCGGATCATGGGAACCGTGGCACCAGACGTTGGTTTCCCATCGCGTTTTTTGGCGTTGTAAAAGAGATATTCCGGGCTGAGCGGCTCCTGAGAGTCTCGAACCGAGGCGTGCACATCGGAAACGGCGAAGGCGAGGCAAGTCGGGCGTGCCCCTTGGTCGCGAGCTAGCCCGAATCGGCTGCGCAAATCATTCTTGACAGTGATGGAACTCATGCCGCTCCTAGATAGGCTTCACGCTGAGCCGGGAGCAGTCCGTCCTTGAGGGGTCCCGAGAGATCCACCAGCAGATTTAACGAGTGGAGCGGTTCACCCCCGACCTGCCAGGGCCGGACCTCTTTCAGGTGAAGTTCGCCCTTCGCGTCGTCTTGCACGGCCGCGATGACTGTTCGCGAAACCACCCCTCCAATTACATCGGCGTCGCGGTCCGATGTCCTGACGTTGTGAACCGACAGCAATCCTACTTCGGCAAGCTCTTCGAACCGCCACATATATCCCGATCCGCTATGTTCGGCGAGCCGGAACACGACGAGATCGGTACGGCTACCTTCGAGAAGAAGTCCGTCGTCGCGTTCGGTGACGACCCAGACGTCGCCATGCCAACTCTCGGGCTGGTGAGGAGCGGCAAGGGATTGTTTGATGACTTTGGGCGTCACAAACGAGAGCTGGTCGTAGGCTTGTCGGCTGATCACATTCCGGTAAAGCAAGGTGTTGCACGCCGCCGCATAGCTGGTCCCCAGCCTAAGCGACAATTGATAAACAGTCGCCGGCGTGGCCAAGTCGGCCGGTTTCCATCCCTGCCGAATCATATGGTTCGCCAAGAGCCATTTCGGCATAAGCAACTCGGACGCGAACGCATTAGCCTGAACTTCGCGCACGTCGCTGCGAGTCGTCTGGTCGGAAAAGGGCATCCGGGCGAGCATTGCTTCATCATCTAAGCTGGTCTCATGTCCCAGGACGGCGTGGCCGAATTCATGGGCCGCAGTAAACCTTTGGACGGGGAGCGGGCGTTTCGTCGACACCATCACTCCGGTCGCCCCGTCCTCGTTCAGGAAAGCGCCGAGGAGCCCTTTTAGAGGCTTGAAGACAATCGGGATGTCCCGGCTCACGAGCATGTTGAAGACATCGATCCGACCGTTACCGCGATCGATTCGCGACCTCACGTCGAACTGATTGTGCAACCGATCCGCCTCGGCTACGGCACTGAGGATGGCGGCGCGGAAATCCGGCACGTTTCACCCACCCTTCTTCTTGGCCTTCAAAAAATCAGCGAAACGGCCAAGCTCGGAAAGATCTTCTGGGGCCAACTCGGCCGCTTTCCTGGCCAGGTGAGCCACCTCCGTCCCGATCGATTGATCATCCTGGTCCTCGCCGGTGAAGTAGCCGGCCGGACGCTTATATATGATGGACAGCCGTTTGAGTTCGAGTGCGTCGACTTTGCGTTGCCCGGATTCGATGTTGGACAAGGCGGATCGGCTCACCCCGAGATACTTGGCAACTTCATCTTGCGAAAAACCAAGATACTCCCTGGCCTCACGCAATCGCCCCGCCATCGCCTGGCGATCCATTTCGTCGTCGAAATCGAGTGGCCGCAGGTTATTCTTGTTCATGTGCTCGTCTCTGCTGTCTGCCGCTCACGCCAGAGACTCTCGAGCCGGTTGAACATATCGCCCACCCCCGTTTCCACATCATTGTAGCCGCCACGTTGAACGAGACGTTCCGGAGGTAGGGGGAACTTGAAAAGCTCCTCCAAGGTCGCCAGCACTGCGATCAGGCTCAGCGAATCGAGGGGCAGATCCCAAGACCCTTCAAGGGTTGCATCATCGGCCGATGCCGTCTGAACCCCGTCCATCAATCGTCTGCGCACTTCGGCAGCGGGGAAGGCGATTCCGGCGGGGGAGACAGCAGGAGGAGATTTGGTAAGCATTATGCTGTCCTTTAAAAACCATCTTAGCGGCAATCCGTCCGAAAATCAAGCATGATGCAATTTTTTTGTCTGTTTTTCGGACAAAATTGATTATTGAGTTGACGCAAATATTTGAATGTCGATGCAAATTTTTCGGTGAATTCATGTTTTCGGGCGGGATCATGAGGCGGTCCGCACGGCCTTTGCTGCATTCCAGGATCGGTACGAAATCTGCTTTGGACCTTCCGCGACGAATCGAAACCCTGGAGGCGGCCGGAAGCGAAGGGCCTCTGGTTGCTCGCCCGCCCCGCCCTGAAACCGAGAAAGAACCCCACAATGCAACTGAGTTCCACCTTGAGCATGGATCGCCGGTTGACGCGGACGGGAGCCTATCTCGCCTCGATCCGTAGGACCGGCCTCGCCCTGACGCTCGCCCTCCTGGCGGTAGCCCCCGCCTGGGGCCAGGTCCCACCGATCGCGCCGGGCAACACGCCGCCCGCGGACAAGAAGCCGAACCTGACGACCGACGGGGGCCAGCCGGTCGCGACGGACGACCGCTCCTTGACCGCCGGGCCGAACGGGCCAACCTTGCTGGAAAACACCTACCTGCTCGAAAAACTCGCCCGGTTCGACCGCGAGCGGATTCCCGAGCGGGCCGTCCACGCCCGAGGGGTCGGGATGCATGGCGAGTTCGTCGTCACGCACGACGTGTCCCACCTGACCAAAGCGGCGTTCCTAGCCAAGGTGGGAGAGAAGACCCGAGTCTTCACCCGGCTCTCCACAGTGGTCCTGCCCAAGGGGTCGGCGGATAGCGCCCGCGATGTCCGGGGGTTCGCCGTCAAGTTCTACACGACCGAGGGGAACTACGACCTCGTCGGCAACAACATCCCGGTCTTCTTCGTCCGCGACTCGATCAAGTTCCCCGACCTGGTCCACGCCCTCAAGCCGTCGCCGGTGACGAACGCCCAGGAGCCGGAACACTACTTCGACTTCTTCTCGGCGATGCCCGAGACGACGCACATGCTGACGTACTTGTTCTCCGACTACGGGACGCCCGCGAGCTTCCGGAAGATGGACGGGTTCGGCGTTGACACCTTCAAGTGGGTCAACGCGAAGAACGAAGTCGTCTACGTCAAGCTCAAGTGGCGGTCGCTGCAAGGGTTGAAGTCCAACACCAACGAAGAAGCGATGAAGATCGGCGGCGAGGAGCCTGCCGAGTTGACGCTCGACATGTATCAGGCGCTCAAGAACGGCGATTACCCGTCGTGGGAGCTGATGGTCCAGGTCATCCGAAACGAGGACTTCCCCAAGTTCGAGTTTGACCCCCTCGACGCCACCAAGGTCTGGCCCGAGTCGATCGTCCCGTTTCAGCCGGTCGGCAAGATGACGCTCACCCGGTTCCCGGAAAACTTCTTCGAGGAAACCGAGCAAGTCGCTTTCAACACCGGCGCCTACGTCCCGGGGATCGAGCCGTCCGAGGACCGGCTGCTTCAGGGGCGGAACTTCTCCTACGCCGACACCCAGCGGTACCGCCTGGGCGCCAACTACCAGCAGATCCCGATCAACCAGCCGGTTCGGACCGTCGCCAACGACAACCAGGACGGGTTCAACGACCACGCCAAACGTGCCGGGGACATCAACTACTCACCGAGCACCAAGCGGCCCGACCGGATGATCCCCGACCCCGCGGCGTATCCCGAGCGGTTCCTCCCCTCCAAGGAGGTTCGGGAAGCCGCGAATAAGCCGCCGGAAAACTACAAGCAGGCGGGCCAGCACTACCTCGACCTCAGCCCGACCGACCGCGAGCACCTGGTCCACAACCTGACCGTGAACTTCCGGAAGGTCAAGAACCGCGATGTCGTGACCAAGATGATCGGCCACTTCGCCCGCGCCAATGAAGAGCTTGGCCGCAAGCTCGCCGAGGCCAACGGCGTCGACCTCGATCAGGCCAAAAAGTTGGTCATGGCCCCGCCGACGACGGGCCGCTGACCGCGCATGGGAAGGGGCCGGGTCCAACATTGGCTGGCCCCGGCCCCCTCCGCTCTTTCCCAATTCATTGGTATCAATACTGGTCGGCGCTGATGACCTCGTCGCCCGACTTGGTGCCCAAAGCCCACCAGGCGGGCAGGCTGACCGTGTCCTTTATGAACCGGACCGAGCCGTCGGACATCACCATGTTCACCCCGCCCGGGTGGTTGCTGTTGGGCGGAGCCATCCCGAAGGCGTCGATTCCCCAGGTGTCCCAGCCCGGGGCGGCTGCGGTCGAGCACGACCGGCTGTTCGGCCCCGACACGTGGTTGTACCCGACGTAGTTGATGTAGTTCGGGTAGGCGTACCACCAGTCGCCCCGCGCCCCGAGGTAGGGGACAGTGCTGGCGGGAAGGCCCTTGCAGGTGCTAATCGCCGCCAGCACCAACGCGGGTGTGCCGCTCTGGTCGGAGTAACCCGTCGGGAAGTAGACACGCTTCGCCATCGGCGAGTTGCCGGCCGCAGCGGTGAGCGACCCGACACTGCTGGGGGCGGTGAGAATCTCGCTGAACAGCGCGGTGTTGCTGGTGCCGTCGGTGATCGTGGCGAGCTTCACGGTCGAAGCGGTGTGGATGGCCATCCAGCTCAGCTGTTCGCCGATCGTCGGGATGAACGTGCCCGACCAGTTTTTGTCCATCTGGAATGGACCGCCCAGGTTGCCCACATAGTTACCGAGCGAGGTGGTGTAGGCATCATTGTGCCCGTCGCCGGACCGCATCCGAGTGTCTGATGGACAGATATATGAGGCGATCTGCGCACAGAAGACCGTCGTGTTCCAGCTATAGGGTCCGGTGACTCCTTCGGGACCAGGCTGGACGAATCCCACGTTGTAGGCGTTCCAGAGGGTGCCTTGCTCTAGGTACTGAAGCAGGCTCAACTGCCCTGACGGTGCCCAACCCCAGTTGACGTTCGGATCGGGGTTGCCGTAGAGGCAGCTCGGCGGGAAGCACCCGTTGACGCTCTCGTAATTGTGAGCGGCCAGGCCGATCTGCTTGAGGTTGTTGATACATTGCGAGCGCCGGGCGGCTTCGCGGGCGGCCTGGACGGCGGGCAACAGCAAGGCGATCAAGACGGCGATGATGGCAATGACCACCAGCAGTTCGATCAGGGTGAAACCACGAGTGGATCGGGTGCGCATGAATGACTCCATTAGCGGACGGGATGCGACATCTACGCTGGATTGGGAGCGGATGATCGAGAAAAATTGGGTGTAAATCGGCTTTGATCGAGCCGGTCTGGGCAACCCTGGAGCGGGAGAGGGTCGGCAGGGGGGACAACCAGGAGGGGTATCAACGGGCGGGTGGTCTTCCCGGGGAGCTTGACGCTCGACCCGGCTTGCGGGCCACCTTGTCGGCAGCCGGGATCTTGTCCGGGCCGTAGTTCACCTCGTTCGGGCCGGTGGGCGGCGCGGCGGGTTTGGCTCCGGAATCACACCCCGCGAAAAACATCATGCCCAACCCGCAAGCGGCAAGGCGGGCGACCGAGCGGCGAGTCATCGGCGCTCCTCAAGGGTGAAGGGGTATGGGGCCGTCCCAGGTTTGCCCGTGGGGAGACGGGCGGAACTCATTGGCGGCCAGGCCGACCTCGGCGGAGGTGGCTTGGAGGCGAAGACAAGATTCATGCCCACTGATATCAAGGAGATTCCGGGAAGACCAGCAATTTCGCGGCGGATGGCGGGAAGTCCCGCCGGATCGATCGGGCTGGACTCGCCAAAATTGGTTGACGCCAAACCGGCGCGGGCCGACTAGAATCGTCCCAGCGGCGCGACAACTCGATGTGATGTGATCCAATGCGATGCGAACCGAAGGGGATCGGGTCAATGGACGGAGTCCGAACGGCGAGCCGGTTCTTATTGGCGATCTTGATCACGTTCCTCCTGACCCGCTACTGGCTCGGCGGCGGACCCGGCGCGGACCTGGCCGGCCGCCGGGCGGCACTCGCGCCACAGCGGGGCGGAGCCATCGCCGCCGCGCCGACCGCCCAGCCGTTCCAGGAGCCGAACACCCCCAGGCCCGCGATCCCGGCCGACTTGCTCCGCCTCTCCGACGCCGACGAGCAGATCAACATCCGCGTCTACGCCGCCACGAACCGGGGGGTGGTCAACATCACCACGGCGGCCACGGGCGGCGGGTTCTTCGGCGACGAGGCGACGGCGAGCGGGTCCGGCTCCGGTTTCGTGATCGACCGCTTGGGCCACATCCTGACCAACAACCACGTCGTCGAAGGGGCCGACTCGGTCCAGATCACCTTGCCCGACGGTTCGAGCCGCGACGCCCGGGTGATCGGCGCCGATGCGTCGAACGACGTCGCCGTGATCCAGGCCGACGTCCCCGCCGGGACCTTGACGCCGCTCGCGCTCGGCGAGTCGACGGGCCTCGTGGTCGGCCAGAAGGTCCTGGCAATTGGGAACCCGTTCGGCCTGGAGCGGACCTTGACGACCGGGATCATCAGCAGCCTCGACCGGTCGATCCACGCCAAGAACGGCCGGACGATCAAGGGAATCATCCAGACCGACGCCGCGATCAACCCGGGGAACTCCGGCGGCCCGCTCCTGAACCCCCGCGGCGAGGTGATTGGGATGAACACCGCCATCTTGAGCCAGGTCGGCCAGTCGTCGGGGATCGGCTTCGCCGTCCCGATCGGCTCGATCAAGCGGATCTTGCGCCCCTTGATCGAGCAAGGCCGGATCATCCGCGGCGACCTCGGCCTGACCCGGGTGATGCGGACCGGCGACGGCCTCCTCGTCCTCGCCCTGACCGAAGGCGGACCCGCCGAGCGGGCCGGGCTGCAACCCCCCCAGGTCCGCCGGTTCCGCCGCGGGAACATGGTCTTCACCCGCCCCGACCCCGAAACCGCCGATCTGATCACCGCCATCGACGGCAAGCCGGTGAAAACCTCCGACGAACTCCTCGCCGAGGTCGAAACCCACGCCCCCGGCACCGAGGTCGTCGTCACGGTGATCCGAGCCGGCAAGCCGGTGCAAGTCCCCGTCACGCTCGGCGAGTCGTGAGGTGGCATCTTCCGGAAACTCGTCGGTGCGTCCTGAAACTAACCGGATCTTCCCTCCCCAAAATTTATTTACACACAAAGCGAACCCCAATCACAACTTAAGGCGAATCTACCTGCGATTCTCTGCCTAAACGAGAGCTAAAAGATGTTAATCCGCAGGCGATTTAGCTAGAAACCACCGCCCCCACCGGGTCGCCCCGTCAGGCTTGATCAACTCGTCACGACGCATCTCCTGGAGGAGATTCGCCACATAAGCCCGCTTCTGATCCGCAGTCAAGGTATCGGAAAGTTTGTCGATTAAGAGTCGATCAATTTCTTCACGAGTCGCGGCGTCGAACTCGCGCAGATAGCCGAGCACCAGTTTTTGATAGTGATCTTTGTCGAAGGCCCGGTTGCGGATGTATGTCGCTTGATCTCCAGTCACCTCGGCGACTTTCGCCGCGACGAACAGATTGGGGCGGCGTCCTTCAACGAGTTTCTTGCTCCGGAGTGACTTAAACTCCTCGTCGGAGATCGAGAGCTTTTTCTGGACCTTGTCGAGGGCGATGACATCCAACAACCCGAGATTTATCTGGTTCATCAAGATTCGAGTATACTTTTCGTCCAAAATTTTGCCGATGATCCGGACACGCACCCGCTTGGGGTCGGACAGGTCGTAGTCGGGAAGCGGGAAGAACCGCTTCCGTTGCTCGGTAAGCATGCGCCGGATGCCGCTGCCGATGGTGTCGATCATGTTGATGTTGACCATCGCGTTCGCCAGAAACGGGTTGCGGTAATGCTCCTCGGGGGCGTCCCGTTCGATCACTCGTTCCAGAGTCTCCGGGATGAAGTGGCCGAGGTTGGTCAACAAGACCGACTCGGGCTCTTCGACGATGTTGATCCGACCGGCGAGGGTGTAATCCTGGTGGGCTATGCAGTTGTGCAGCCCCTCTCGGATCACCCAGGAGTCGTACTTCGTCAGTTCCATTGGGAACAGGCGATCGTTGGGGAGATAGCGATAGTTGAGGTTGCGGATCTTGGCGTAGGCCGCTTCCACGTTGGTCAAAAACGGCGGGCCGAAATGCTGGTAGTCGAGTTCAGTTCCAGCGGCATCCTTGAGTATCCAGGTGATCTGGGCCACGCTCGGCGAGAGGAAGTGACTGGACTCCTCGTTGCCGAGCAGAATCAAAGCCGTCCGGGTGATCTTGCCGCCGATGCAGACCTTGGCCTTGTTCAGAAAAGTCAGGTCGTCCCACCGCTCGATTTCGGCGGCTCGTCGGGGGTTCTTGGTCAAGTATTGGCGACGAGCGAAGGTGATCGCCGCGGAGTCGAGGTCGGCGAGTGTGGCCTCGGGGCAGAGTTGAGCCGACCAATCTTCCTGGACTGGACGACGAATCCGCTCGACCTCATGGACCCCGAGCGGCCCAAGCGACTCCCCGTCCCGACCGTACCAATGCCCCTGCCAGGCTGTCGGCATTCCGCGGATGGCAGGGGGGATCTGGAACATGACCACTCGGCCTCGCGAAGTGGTCAGTTCGTGGATCTCCTCGAAGGTTAGTCCATTGTTGGTCTGCTTGGCCACTTCGAGTTTCAGACTGTCGAGGTGCTGACGTGACGCTCGAAATTGACTGCCGACGATGGGTCGCGGAATTGGCTTGTCCCGGACGCCGAAGATGAGCCAAGCATAGTCCCGCCCCTTCAAGTTGGCCTCATTACTGAGCGCCGAGAAGTACCGACCGAGTTCATTGAAGTCGAAACCATTCTTCGCTTCTTTGAATTCGACCCATTCGGTCTCCCCCGGCAGTGAGAGCAACTCGGACAACTTGGCGTGAAGTTGGGCTTCGTCGATCAGCATGATCGTTGAACGGGCGCGAGCCGCCTCCTAGTTCTTCCGCTCTCAAACACGAATTCTCTCAGGAGCCGACTCCATGATACCAAACAAACACCAAAGGGAGAGGTTGCTGGGCGAGCCGGAACCGCATTGAGGAGTCGTCGGGTCGTCGAGCGAGATCAGGCGTGAATCGGGTCGGGTTGGTGTCTCGCCGATCCGTGCTGGTTCGTTGGGAATTTGCGACACGCCAGCGTCATGGTGACGTCTGTCCGATATAATCAGCGGCTAGGATGATTGACTCGGCCGGGGCGTGATCCTGTGTGAGCGATGGGGAGGCGAGGATGGGCGGAAGCTTTGCCTGCCCGGAATGCGGTGAAGGGATCGCGGTGTCGGGTCTGACGCCGGGCCGGGAGGTGATCTGCCCGGGTTGCTCGACGCTGGTCGAGGTCCCTTACCTTCCTCGGGCTCAGGCCAAACCGAAGCGGTGGGACCGCCGACCGAGTCGGGGCGGGGGGCGAGGGGCGGGGCGGGGGGGGATGTCGCTGGCGGCGAAACGGCGGGTCCGATGGAGCCTGGCGCTGGGGGCGGTGCTGGCCGTCGGGGTCGCGACGTGGTGGGCGGTCGGGTCGATCGGGTCGAAAGCCCGGTCGGACCGCGAGCGGGTCTTGCGGGAGTTGATCGCCGCGAGCGACGCCGCCCAGGCCGCCGGGAACCCCGGGGGCGTGTTCCGCGAGATCACGGCGGCGGTGATCCAGCTCCGGAAGATCGACCCCGACGGTTCGAGCCGGCTCGATGCGCTGCTCGACCGGCGCGACCAGGCCGCCCGCGCCGAGGTCCAAGCCCGCTTGCGTGCCCTCGACCAGCTCCCGGTCGATCAGGGGGTCGGCGAGGCCGAGATCCTGGCCGACCGGGCACATAAAGACCCAGCGCTGGCGACGCTCGCCGACGAGATCGCCGCCAAGCTCGAAGCGGCCACCCGCCGGCAGGTCGAGGCCGACCGGACCCGCGCCCAGGCCGCCCTCGCGGCGGGCCAAGGCATTGAAGCGTTCACCGCCGCCAGCCGGGCTTACGACCGGGCCGGTCGCCTGGCCAGTCGCGCGGATTCAGACCGGCTCGAGACCGAAGCGCGAGCCTTGATCGTCATGGCCGTCGAGCGGTTCGGGGTGGCGGCCTCGGCGACCGAAGCGAGTCATGCCGGCCCGTCGGACGGCTTCGCCACAACGCTCTGGAGCGAGGCCCTCAAGGCTCGGGGCTACCTGCTCTTGCCCAACGGCTCGCCTTGGGGAGAGGTTTGGACCGCCCACGCCCCATACCAAGCGACGTGCAAGGTCGTCGAGTCGCGCGACGATCTGTACCTCCAGTCGCAAAACCGGGTGACGCGGATCGACGGCCAGTTCGCCCTGACGCTCCGGGGGCGACCCCATTGGCAGGTCCGGGTCTTCGCGCAGACCCGGTCGCCGATTCCCGACTTGCCCGCCTTCCTTGCCGGGAAGCTGGCCACCGCCAACCGCCGCGACCCCGAGATCGAGCGCCGGCTGCGCGACGACGCCCGAACCGCGTACCGAGTTCTGGCCGGCCAGAGGTTTCGGGGGATTCCGGTCCCGGCTCCCGCCTCGTCATCGTCGTGACGCTCGGCGAGTGCCGGCCAGTTATACCGATGCCAGAAGTCGAATCCAGAGCAAATAGCAGATCGCAAAAGGCTTTTGAATTCACTTCGCGATCTGCGATCGACAAATCAGCTGGAATGCGGATCAGGACCGGCCCACGGTGTCGTTGATGGCGCGTTGAAGGCTTTCGCCGAGTCCCTTCTGGCGGATCTGCTCGATGTCGAACCGGCACGCGAACAAGGCGGCGACCACCCGGGCATCCCACTGGGTCCCGACCCCTTTTTTGAGGATCTCGTCGATCGCCATTGGCGTCAGGCGTCGGCGGTAAGGGCGGGTGCTCGACATCGCGTCGAATCCGTCGGCCACCGCCAAGATCCGGGCGGACAGCGGGATCGCTTCCCCCTTCAGGCGGTCGGGGTAGCCGGAGCCGTCGTAGTTCTCGTGGTGGTGCGCGACCCCGGGCAGCAGGTGCTGGAGCTTCTTGAGGTCGGACAGGATATGGACGCCGATGCTGACGTGCGACTGGATCGCGCGGTACTCGTCGGGGGTCAACGAGGTCGTCGATCCCGATCTTGCCGACATCGTGGAGCAAGCCCATCAAGTACAGGTCGCCGCGGTCGTTGGCCGACAGGCCCAGTTCCTCGGCGAGCCGGACCGCGATCCGGGCCACCCGCTCGGAGTGACCCGAGGTGTACGGGTCCTTGGCGTCGATAGCCGAGGTCAACGACCGGATCACCCCGAAGAGGAGTTCTTTCAGCTCGCCATACAACCGACCGTTGGTCCGCTGTGTCCCAACCAATGAGGCGACCGGGCGGATCAGCTCGACTTCGGGGGAGGCGAACCGGTGGTCATCGACGGGATTGACGGCGACGATCCAGCCCACCGAGGTCTGCGAGTCGGCGGCCACGGCGACGGCCCGGCGGATGGTGGGGTGGATTGGTGAGCTCGGCTCGTTGTTGAGCAAGATCGCGTCCGGGCGGTCGACCGGGACGAGCAAGCGGTAATCGCGCTCGGCGAACCCCTTCACCTCGCCGACAACCACAGTAGGCTCACCGGGCAGGCTCGGGACCCAGGCGACCGCAGCGACCTTGAGCGCGGCGCGAAGCGATTGCAAGGCCAGGTCCTGAAACCGCTCCGGCGGGTCGGACACCCGGAGGCGGCGGATCAGGCGCGACGTCAGGAGGCGATCTCCCCCCTCTCCCCGGAACGGCGCGGCCGCCGCCGCGACCCGGGGGAACGCTTCCCCCCGGAGGCCGTCGGCCACCGACTGACCCCACGCGCGGAGCGCCCGTTCGGGGCAGAACGGACCCCAACCACCCACGGAGTCCGCCGAGCCGGCGAAACCCACCAGCGCGACCAGGTCGCCATCGTCCGGGCGTGGGACCGGCAAGCAGAGCCAGCACGGTCCCACCACCCGACCCGGCCGCCAGAGCGAGACCCGGCCGTGCCAGAGCAGGCCCGACGTCAGGACCGCCGTCAGACTCGCGTCGCCACCGGGCCAACTGTCCGCGTCCCGCCCGAGCCGGACCCGCCAGACCAGCGTTGTCGGATCGAGCAAACCCACCGGAGCCATGAATTCGCGGGCGAGTCGACGCGCGGTCGCCTCGTCGGTCGTCACCACCGGCGACGACCCCGAAGCGGGTTCAGGTAACTTGTCCGAGACGATCATGGCCGGAACCCTCCTCGATCGAGAGGCGAACGAACGGTCGAGGGAAACCGGCCCGATCACCGCCTTCCTTTGCCAAACCATAAAACACGAATTGACTCGGAGCAACTGCCGT
>JAABUX010007877.1_pt1 | contig 12387 bp, 14 predicted proteins | sample 5561851 | NCBI WGS metagenome assembly JAABUX01 (sample SAMN10711883, study PRJNA513361) | rock metagenome | isolation source: Antarctica rocks | place: Antarctica: Victoria Land, Richard Nunatak red sandstone | collected 2016-01-03 | reverse complement strand
TAAGACCGTGGTCGACGTAGACGCGGTTGGGCTTCACTCCGAGTGCGGCGAGACCATCGCGCGGTGCGGTCAGATCCTGGGTGTCGGTGGAGCAGCGGGCGTACCCGATCGACATCGCGACCATGATCGGGGACTGTACCGGTTGAGCTACCTTGACCGGGCATTAAATCGGACGGGGCTTACGGGAATCTGTAGCGCCGCCAGACTGGGCGATCTGTTTCAGGTCGGTGCTGGTCTGCGGTGTCCCGTAGACCGGTCGGCTTGCGGCACTACCCGCGAAGGCCATCGACCGTCCCCTTTCCGGCGATCTCGCACAGACCGCTACGCGGGCTCTGGATCACCTTCACACTTACCTGGGCGGCGGCTCCGACCGATCAACCTGGGTCGCCGGAGAAGCGATCCCGACGATCGGAAGGAAGACGGGCAGTTGCTCTTGGTCCCGCAGGTGGCTATTGGGGCTCTAGGACGGGGCGGAAGCTCGGCTGCGACGTGACCGGATGACCTTCAGGGCGATGACGGCGGCGATGAGCGCGAGCAGGCCGATGCCGAACAAGGACGCGTTGTGTGCCACACGCTGGTACTGGCTGCCGGCGGCGTAGCCGAGCAGGACGAACGCAGAGGCCCACAGTGCTCCGCCGGCGGCGTTCCAGGCCAGGAACTTGGCGTAGGGGATGCGGCTCATGCCCGAGAAGCCGGGGACCAGGACCCGCAGCGCGGCGGTGAACCGGCCGACGAACACGGCCTTGCCGCCGTTGCGGCGCACGGAGTCCTCGGCGCGGTCGAGGTGCTCCTGTTTGAGGATCCGGTTGGGAATCTTGGACAGGATCGTCTCGCCGTAGCGCTTGCCGATCTCGTAGCCGACGCTGTCACCGATGATCGCCCCGGCGATGCCGGCGACGAGTGCGGCCCACAGCGGCAGCTTGTGCTGGTTGGCCAGGACACCGCCGAGGATGACGCCGATCTCGCCGGGGACGATGAACCCGACGAAGGCGGAGGCCTCCAGGGCGGGGAGGGCGAACACCAGAAGCAGCGCGATGGCGGGTGGCAGCAGCAGGATCCGTTCGGCGAGGTGCGTCACGACGCCGCCGGCCGGTGACCCGAGCAGGTCGAGCGAGCGCTCGGCGTATTCGCCTGATCGTTGTCGGTGCTCATCGGGCTCCTTCTGGTCGTCTCATGCAGGCGGCGGACAGGTCGTCGAGGGCTGCTGGGATGGTGGGGAACAGGCGCCGGGCCTGGTCGAGGCCGGTGCGGCGCAGCACGGCGCCGGCCGCCGGGTTATGGGGCGACGAGGCGCGCCGAGGCAACCCTGCCGCGGCGACGGGCTCCCAGCAGCACAGCCAGCCCGACGGCATCCAGCTCCTGCACGGCTGACAGGTCCACGACCAGGTGCCTGCGGCCGGCTCGGCGCAGCCGGCCGAGGGCGTCACGCGGCTCGGCTGCCGTCGCGGCGGTCATCGCGCCGCCGACCGTCACTACGGCGGTCGTCGGGCGCGGCGGTAGGAGTCGACGCTGACCACCAGCCCGGGACGACGTCGTCCCGGGCTGGCCGGTCGCGGGGCTGCGTGCAGGCGTCAGCACCGAGCCCGTCAGTCCCCGTGCGGCTAGGTGATGCGGCTAGTTGAGGGCGTCCTTGATCTTCTCCCCGGCGTCCTTGACGTTGCCCTTGGTCTGGTCGCCCTTGCCCTCGGCCTGCAGCTTGTCATCGCCGGTGGCCTTGCCGGCCTGCTCCTTGCCCTGCCCTGCGAGCTGCTGCGCCTTGTTCTTGGCCTTGTCGATAAAGCTCATCTGCTCTGGTCCTCTCCTGGGTGACAGGGACGCCGGTCAGCGCCCCCGCCGCATTGTCCCGCCGGGGCGTCGGGTCAACCGCTCTCGTCAGGTCAGACACCGCCCGGCGGCTACGGTTCCACTGCAAAGCAAGATTGTTTGGCCAGTGGCGCGCCAGGTGCCGGGGGCTCGCGCCCGGGGCATGTGCCTGAGCGCGGGGAGGTGGTCGGTGCGGTGAGCGGGTCCGGCGAGCGGCGCAGCCCGACCGACGCGTCGCTGGTGCGCCGCGCGCAGGACGGTGACGTCGCCGCCTTCGATCTGCTGGCCCGCCGGCATGGTGACCGTGCCTACCGGGTGGCGCTGCGGCTGCTGAACAACACCCATGACGCCGAGGACGCGACCCAGGAGGCGCTGGTCGCGGCGTGGCGGGCGATGCACCGGTTCCGTGCCGACAGTGCGTTCTCGACCTGGCTGTACCGGATCGTGACCAACACCGCGTTGAACCACGCCACCCGGCAGCTCCAATTGACGGTGCCGCTGGAGCAGGACCAGCCCGCCGGCGAGGGGCAGCGTCCGGAGGTTGCGGTTGAGCTGGCCGGGCGGCACGCTGCTCTCTACCGGGCGATCGCCGAGCTGCCGGCCGAGCTGCGGGTCCCGCTGGTGTGGCACCAGTTCGAAGGGCTGGGCTATGAGCAGATCGCCGGGATGTTGGACGTGTCGATACCGACGGTGAAGGGTCGAACGTTCAGGGCCCGGCGGGCTCTGGCCGAGCTGTTGCGGGAGTGGAGGTGAGCGCGACGCCGACACACGGTGCGCTGCTGGCCTGCGGCGTCGCCGTCGACGACCTGCTTGAGCAGGTCGCCGACCGGCTTCCCGCCGGCGACCCGGAGCATCAGGGCAGCTGTGTGCACTGCCGGGCGATGCTCGCCGAGCTCACCTCATTGTGGGCGCCTGTGCACGCAGCAGCCGCGGAGCGTGTGCGGGCACCGGCAGGCCTGCTGGACCGGGTGGCCGAACGCGTCCACGACCTCGCGGCCAACAGCTGGTATGGGGTGCTGGAGGGGGAGCGGGGCGTGACCCGGATCGCCGCATGGGTGGTGGCCGCGGTCGCCCGCCTCGCCGCGGCCCGGGTACCGGGCGTGGCCTACACCACCAGCCGGGCAGGCAACCAGCCCCAACCGGCGAATCGGCCGAGCCGGCGTCCGGGCGGCCGGGGCGCGCAGGCCGCGGGCGTCGGGGTCGCCGGCCGCCGGACGGTGATCGACCTCGAGCTTGTGGCCGAGCTCGGTCCCGAGCTGCCGGCGCTGGCCGACCGGGTCCGCGCCCAGGTCAGCCGCGACATCGCGGCGATGACCGGCCTGGAGGTTGTCGAAGTCAACATCACCGTCGCCGACCTCGACGTTCAAGGGGACGAAGGCGGCCCGGCAGCGGGACGGGGCTGACGCACCTTTCTGGCAGTCAGCTGCTGCCCCTGGCGGAGATTGACCTGGAACCTTCGCGGCGATGACGTGTCTTACCTGCCGTAAGCATCAGCTGTCAGAAGGAGCACCGTGTCGTACAGCGCCGTCGTCGCATCAGGTAGCAGGCAGGGGGGTGCGCGGGGGCTGCACGGCCACCGCGTCGGCGCCTCGAACATGATCCGCGCCGGGATCGCCGAGGCGGTCGGAACGTTCTTCCTGGTCTACACCGGCACCGCGACCGCCGCCGCCGCAGCGCTCGGGAAAAAGACCGCCGGCGCCGCCCCCGACTCACTCGCCGTCGCCCTCGCGTTCGGCCTCGTCCTCGCCGCGCTGGTCGGCGCCCTGGGGCAGGTCTCCGGGGCGCACCTGAACGCCGCCGTCACCCTCGGACTGGCGGTGACCCGCAAGTTCCCGTGGCGCTACGTCCCGGCCTACCTCGTCTTCCAGCTCGCCGGAGCGATCCTGGGTGCCGGGGCGACGTGGGCGACGTTCGGTTCCGCTGCCCGCAACAGCAAGATCTCCCTCGGGGCGACCGTGCCCGGGCCGGGAATCAGCGACGGGCGGGCGTTCGTCGTCGAAACGCTGATCACCTTTCTGCTGGTGTTCATCATCATCGCTGTCGCGACCGACAACCGGGTCCCGGCCGCTGTCGCGGCACCCGCGATTGGCTTCGGGCTGGTTGCTGCTGTGCTGATCGGCGGCGGGTCGACCGGCGGCGCGGTCAACCCTGACCGGGCACTCGGGCCTGCGATCATGTCCGGGACGTTCACCTCGCTGTGGCTGTATCTACTGGCTCCGGTCATTGGCGGGATCGCCGCGGCGCTGCTCTATGCCAACGTCGTCGCCAAGGCGACGGCACCGACCACCGAGCAGGGCGACCCCCAAGCCGGCGTCTCGTCTGGTGACCGGTCCCTGGCCACCGGCTCCGAAACCCCCGGCGAGCCCGCCGGCCGGTAACGCCAGACCGGCACCGGGCCGGCTCGACAGCCGGCACGCACGGGGACGCGAACGCACCCGGTGCTCATGTTCCGCCTACCACTCTTTGAGGAGAACCATGATTGTTCTGGGCCTGCTGCTGCTCGTCGTCGCAGCAGTCATCGTCCTCGTCGGTGTGCTGAGCAACCTGGGCAGCAGTCACCTGCTGACCCACAGCTTGAACCTGTTTGGCTACCACCTGAGCGGGTCGACCGGTCGGCTGCTGCTGGTCGGTGTGATTCTCGGCGGCGCCGGCATGCTCGGTCTGAACCTGCTGCTCGCCGGCCTCGGCCGCGGCATCAAGCACCGGGCCTCCACCCGACGCCAGCTCAAGGCCGACCGGCAGGACAACAAGCGACTGGCCGGTGAGCGTGACCGACTCGGCCAGCAGCTGCAGGACGAGCGTGCCGCCCCAGGCGCCGAGGCGACCGGGGGCCAGGATCATCCGACGCGTGCAGGTTCGCCAGACGGCGGCCCCTCCTCGCGCCGCCGCCGCTAGCTGCCGTCGAGCAGTTGTCTGCCGAGGGGCTGGGCAAGCACGCAAGCGTGACAGGAGACGACGTAAGTGTGGCCCTCGTGCGGGACCTCGCAGCGTCGGCGGACGACCTGGCCGAGCAGATCCTCGAGGCCTGCACTCGGCTGCGACGAACTAGGGACGAGCGAAGACACCGGGTCGGCTTCCTCCTTGAGGACGCCGCGGCGGACTGCTACCGAGTGGCCCGCGAGCTTCGCGCCGCAGCCCACGCCTTCGAGGTGCCGCCGGGCTTGCGCCAGTCCTGACCGCGAGAGCAGCAACCCGGTCTCGGCAGTGCAGACTCAGCTCGCCGGCATCGCCGATAAGTCGGCCAGCATCACTAGCTGCTCGGGCGCGCGAGGCAGGGCCAGCAAGCTGCTGGGCCTGCCTGGGTGTGTCCGTGCTCGGCCCCCGGGAGTCGTCAGGCGTGCAGTATCGGCTGGCCAAGACCTTGGGCGGAGGTCACCGGACCGGTTCTCGAGGCCCCCGATCAGGGACTGCAAGGAGGCGCGGCTCTAGGTGGCACTGCCTTTACCGACGCGTCGACGTGGCCGCACCTGCTCAGCTGTGAGGTGTAGGTGATCGACCTCGGGCACCTGCTCGGGCCGGACCGAACCTGGATGTGCCGACCTGCCAGCGGCAGCACTGATACGGCGCCTGGCCACCGGGGCCACGTGCTGCTAGTTACTGCAGTCGCTTAGGGGGTCGTGTTGGCGCGAGCCAGCGCGGAGCGAACGAGCACCAGGGGCGCTTGGGGGTCGTGCGGTTGGGGAAGCGCCGTGAGGGCGAAGTCGGCGATGGCGCCGGGGCGAAAGACCAGGCAGTGGGTCGAGCCGCCGAACTGGAAGTAGCCCAGCTCCTCACCCTTGCTGACGTGGTACCCGGGTGTCAGCTTGGGGTCGATCATGCAGGAGGAGACCTCCGACATCCCGACGGGTACGAAGGCCATCACGCCGACGACGGGGTCGTCGGCCTCGATGATGATGACCGCTCGGGCGGCGACGTGGGCCAGGTAGGACTGGGAGTTCGTGGGCTCGACGGCGTCGGCGCCTTCAGAGTCGGCCTCGGAGTAGTAGCTGCCGTCCTGCACGAAGGCCCGCACGATCGTGCCGGCGACCGGGCTGTGCCAGCGGTGGTAGTTGGTAGCGCTGAGGAACGCCTGGTAGACGGTGCCTCCCACGAGCTGGTCGACCGCGTCGTCGCCGGCGAGCATGTCCTCGAGCGAGTACGGCTGGCTCTTGATCCAGAAACGGTCCTGGCGCTGGACGTTGGTGGCGATGCCGTACGGCGTCGACTCACAGGCGCTGACGATGACCTTGTCGTCGTCGGGTGCTGCCACCGGGCGCTGGCCGTCGGCGAAGTGCCGGGTGAAGAAGCCGTTCCAGGACGCGAACCCCCAGTGCTCGTCGTGCGGGTCGTGCTGGTACTGCTCGATGCCGACGGCCCGCCGCGCCTGCTCGCTCTTCCAGCCCGACGGGGAGTCGTTGAGGACGTAGAGCGAGTCGCTGCTTTTGAGGTAGGTGCACCAGGCGTTGAGGATCTTCTTGAGCATGGCGTTGACCCGCGGGTCGCGGTAGGCAGCGAACCCGGCCGGGGTACCCATCGTCCAGTCCAGGATCGCGCCGAGCGGCGTTGCGACCATGGTGTGCTCGCCGAACTCGGGTGCCATCGTCAGCACCTCGTTGATCAGCGTCAGCAGCTGCTCGACGCTTTCCAGGTGCCGCTTGCGGTAGGGCTTGGTGCTTGGCACCTGGTCGATCATCTCGTTCATGTACAGCCGAACAACCGGGTCGGTGTCGATCAGCTGCTGGAACTCGACGAGCACCGGATGCAGCGGCTGATCCCCCTTGGCCGCGACCCGCTGCCGGTGGCCCGCGAGCCAGGACTCCAGCTCGTCCTGGTCCTCAGGCAGCCACCCCGCCCGCCGCCGGACGTCGAGAGCGTGCGGTCGCGTCGTCATGGCAGAAACCTACCGGCGCCTCTGCGGCCAGCCTGCTGCCGCGCCCGGGACGGCTCAGTCGCCTGTGCCCGTCATCCGAAGACCTCGGACGGGCGGCGGGCCGCCGGGGCTTGTGCCAGCAGCTGTCGGAAGCCGGCGGAGATCACTGTGGTCGCGCCCGTCGGCTTGCCGAGCAGGTTCAGTACCGGGCCGCGACGGGGACCCGTACGGCGCTCCTTGGCCATCCGGGCCGCAGCCGACGGAAGCGACGGAAGCGACGGAAGCGACCCCCAGTGGCGGGACATCGCCCAGCCGGCCGAAGAACTCTGCCAGGCTCCCCGCGCCCGCAGCGGCGGTGCGGACCGAGTGGCGCAGCGACCCGGCGGGGTCGCAAGGGGGGTCTCGACCGGGCGCGCACCGCCGCCCGCGCCGCCAGCCCGGGTGGATGCGGCAGCCGAGCTGCGGCGGGGCGGGCGGGATTGACGCCGACTGGGACCCAGGCGGGGCGCCGATCTACTTCGGGGGGTGGCAAGCTCGCCGCCGACCTCACCCTGCCCAAGCTGGCCCGGCGGTGGGAGCTAGAGGCACCTGCTGGCAACGCCGCCACAGCAGGTGATGGCACGGGGGCCGCACAGCCCGACCAGGGGACAAGCAAGTCCTCGTCGACGCAGGCCGCTGCCGGGCGAGCCACCAGCGGGCCAGGGCAGGACCGGCACCGGCTCACCGGCGAGGAACGGGCCCGGATCTGGGAGCAGGCGACCGCGGCAGCGGCCCACGCCACCGAACAGGTCCAAGCTGCCGCCGGCAGCGACCCGCAGGGGGCGGGGGACGCCGCGTGGGCCGCCTCGGACTTTTTGGCCTGCGCTGCCCGGGTCGTTGAAGGCCGGCGCGGCGGGCCACTCACCGCTGCTGCCGCCACCTACGACCGGGCCGCCAGGGAGCTCTGGGGCCGGCTCCCGGCACCGTCGCAGGCTGGGCAGGGACTGCGCGCCGCTTCGGTGCTGCTGGCCTCGGCTCGGTTCGTCGGCCGCGGTGAGAACACCCAGCTGCTCGCGCTGCTCGCCCAGCTCGCCGCTCTGTCCGACGCCGTCACCCGGCTGCGGGAAACCCAAGACCGGGCCGCCCAAGCTGCCGCCGCCCGCGGCGCCGCCGAGCAGCTGCGCCTCACCGCTGGCCAGCGGACCAGCCCGCGCGACGGGGTGCCGGGCGCGACGGCAACTCAGGCCCGCCGGGCGGAGGTGTCCTTCGACATCGGCCGGACCCGGCCCGGACCCACCCAAGGCCCAGCCGGGCCGCACCGCGGACGTAGCCGTTAGGGCGGGTTGCGAGACAGTCGCTGCACCGGAAACCGGCTGTGAGTGCTGTTGCCAGGGCGGGCTACTTGCAGAGGCAAGTGTTACTGGCGCACGCTGCTGTGTGTACGGCTGCTGCTGTCCCTGCTTGCCGGTGCGCTGCTAGTTCGGAGCCCGCAGCGTCGGGTCCTGACCCTAAGGGCGACTACAGCACCACCCAATTGGCCCCTGCTTGGCCGCCCATTTAACGGTTTCTACCGGCCGCGGGCGGGGCATCGGGCGGCGCTGTAGGGCTTGTCCGTGGGTTGCACTTTCGCCGCGGCCGAAATCGCCGGGCAGTCGCGGCGCACATGGAAGCGGTGCACCTGTGTCGTCGACCCGGGAAGGGCGCCTGTCCGTTCGACCCAGCCCGACGGCGGTGTGTACGCCACCTACTTCCCTTTCCTTGATAGGTAACGCCGTCTGGGTGGCCGTTGAGGGCCGGGCCGGCCGGCGCCGGGCGGTCAAGGGTTGGGGTTCTACGGTGTCCCAGCCCTGCGGGCACCGGCTTGAGCAGATCCGGTGCCGTTGTGGTCGGCGGCGGCGCTGGGCTTGGTGCTGCGCTCATCGTCGAGCTGGTGAGCGAGGCGGTCACGCTCGGCTGCGAGACGCTTGTTCTCCTTCTGTTCAGCCTTGAGCTGCCGGCGGGTGGAGACCCGGCGTTTGATGCCGCGCCCGAGGCCGGCGAGCAGCAGGTTCAGCCCGAGCATCCCGGCTGCGCCGAGGATCACCCCGATCAGAAGCAGCCGGCCGGTGGAGCCGGTGATGTGGTAGCCGAAGATCTCAAAGCTGCGGGTCAGCAGGTGACTGCTGCCCAGGTTGCTCAGCACACCGACGAGGGCGATGACGGCGGCGGCGACGAGCAGGACAAGTCCAAGGACGATCACGCGATGCTCCTTCTAGTGTGACGCGAAGCCAGCCAAGGCGGGCTGGAGCGCTGGCGCCGGCGGCCCGGTCCGGTGGGTAGAGACACGCTGCGGGGCCCGCACCATGACGCACGGGGGTCGGCCTCGTTGGACCGGCCGGGCGTGACGGGCGGGCTAGCGCTCGCCCGGCTGGCTTTCGATGGGCGGTTCGAGCGCTGCCAACGCCTGCTCCAGCGTCTCGTGCCAGTTCAGCATCCGGTGCAACCCGGTCAGCTGCAGCCGCGAGAGGACATCCTCCGCGGGGGCAACCAGCCCGAAGCTGCAACGTGCCGCCGGAGCACGCCGGGCGGTGTCGATCAGGATGGCAGCCGCAGTGTCGCCAAAGCCAGGGGCCTCGGACAGGTCGAGCAGCAGGTGGCGGGGCCCGTGGCGCAGCTGTACCCGTAGCTGGTCACGCAGCCCCGTCCCGTCCGGTCCGGTCAGCGACCCGGCGCACACCACCAAGGCCACCGGCACCCTGGAGGCGGTGAACTCCTCCAGCACGAGCAGCTGCAGGGCCGGGACCTAGCTCGGTCGGCGGGTCATTGCCGGCCGTGGATCCGGACGCGGCCGACGACTGAGCTGGGCATACCGGCGCCCCTGTCTGCTGGGTTGGCCGTCGAAGCCGAGCGGCGCCTGGTTTGTGGCTACTGCCGTGCTGGAGGGTAGGGCTTCCACCTGGGGTGGGCACCGGCCGGTCGGCGGTCGCCGGCGGCGGGCCCCAGCGCCCCCCGGCCGGCGACGTGTGCTAGCGCCGGCGCTGGTCCGGGGCTTCGACGACCTGCTCGATCTGCTCCTTGCGGACCTGCTCACTGACCTGCTGCTGCTCGGTGACGGTCTCGGTTGCGAGGCGGACCCGCTCGACCGGGACTGTCTCCTTGGCAACGACCGGCTGCTCGGCGTGCAGCGTCACCTCGTACTCGTTCTCCCGAATCGCTTCCCCGGCCATCGCCTTGTCCCGGTTGGCCTCGGTGATGGGCTCCCGCTCGAGTACCGGCTCCTCGTGGGAGACCGGCACCGTCTGGGTGACGGTCTCGACGACGACGTGCTTGCGCAGCCGGGCCCGGCCAGCCTCGACCTGCTGGGTGCCGACGCGCAGCTGCTCCTCCGATCGGGTCATCGCATCGTCGCTCGCGCGGCCGGTGGTGGCTGGCGCGCTGGTGGGCGGCGCTGCCGGGGCGGCGGTGCGGCCGGTGTCGGCGGTCACCGTCTCCCCCGAGTAGGGAACGCCGTAGTGGGAGAACAGCTCGGCTTCCTGCTGGTTGGACAGCTCACCCGCCGGGTCGTGGTGCGGCGCGTTCTTGATCGTGTCCTTGGTGTAGGGGACGGTCAGCTCCGATCCGTCCGCGGAGGCGTTGACCAGCGGGACGAGTGTCTCGTGACCACCGAACATGCCGGTCTTGACCGACGCCCACTCGGGCTTGGCGTTGTCCACGTCGAGGTAGACCGTCGACACTTTGCCGACCTTGGCGCCCTGGTCGTCGAGGACCTGCAGCCCCTCGAGGTGGTCGGGGTTCATCGTGCGGGGGTGAGTCATGTTGCTCCCATTGAAAAAGGCGCGTCCGGCGTCGGCTGACGCGGCTGGGCGTACAAGGCGGGTGACTGGGTGCGGCACCGTCCACTACAGACACGTCTGCCGGGCCCGGCCATGACGCACGACCTGCCAACGCCCCGGCATCAGCCGCTCGCAGGTGGCTGGCACCCAGCGCGACTACCGTGGTCGACATCATGACCTGCTGAGCCATCAGGTGGGGAACCGTCAATGCTGGCAGCACCGATTAGCGACGCTGAGGCAGACAGGCTGTGTCAGGCAGGCCGGCGGGCCGCGCTGACGCGGGGCTGCACGCCCCAGGCGGCCGACGACGCCGCCCAGGAAGCCCTGGCCCGGCTGATGGTCGCCGCTCGCCGCCTGGACCCGGCAGCCCGGCTGCCGTTCGTGGTCACCACGGCCCGCAACCTGGCCGTCGACGGCCACCGGCAGGCGGGCCGCCAGCGGCGCAACCAGCACCGACTGGTGGACCTAACCCCGGCGCCGCTGCCAGACGAGCAGGTCCTGTCCGCGGAACGCTCCCACGCTCTGGGCAGCGCCCTGGGCTCCCTGGCACCAGCCGACCGACAAACGCTGATCTCCCACGCCGAGGGGACCGGCACCGCCGAGCTCGCCGAGCAGAACTCCTCCACCCCGGGGGCGGTAGCGGCCCGGCTGGCCCGGACCCGGGCCGGCCTACGGCTGGACTACGTCCTGGCATTGCGCAAGGTGACGCTGCCGACCCCGGTGTGCCGCCCGGTGCTGCTGGCGATCTCAGCGGCAGACTCCCGCCGCCAGCGCGCGCTGGACACAGCCGGGCACCTGGCCCAGTGCGTCCCATGTGTGGAGCTGGTCCCGCCGCTGCAGATGCGGCGCAGCGCCCTTGCCGGGATCGCCGCCGCACCGCTGGTCATGCTCGGCGGCGCCGGCGGCCGGACTGCCCGCAGCGCCCAGCACCCGGCTGTGCAAGCCGCCGCTGCCGTGGGGTTCGTCGGCGCCGTCGCGGCAGCCGCGGTCCTGGGCGCGGGCGGCCCGGCGGCGCAGCAACGTGCTCGGGCGGTATCGCGGCCGGTGCCGGCGGCCACACCAGCACCCGCGCGCCCGACAGCGAGGGTGACGGCGAAGCCGGGTGCGGTGAGCTGGCTGCAGGTAGCCGGCGGGCCTGGGGTTGCGCTGCCCGGTGTCGGCGGGTTTGCCGGCCAGCGGGTCGTGGCGCGGATGGCGCCGGTGCAGTCCGTCGTGTCCTATCCGGGATTTTGGATCGGGACTTCTGCGGCCAGCCGGGTCTACGTCCACCTCACCCACCCCGAGGCGGTCACCCAGCCGGTGAGGCGCGGTAGCACCGTCAGCTTCACCGGCATTGTGGTTGCTCACCGCGCGGGCTTCGCCCACAGCGACGGGGTGCTGCCCGGTGAAGGCGCCGCCTTGCTTGACAGCCAAGGCGTGCACATCGAGACCCCGGCGGCCTCGCTGGCGCGCCCCTGAACCCGACCCGTGAACTGGACCGCTGCGCCGCGGATCTCAGATACGCGAAACCGCCGGCCGCCAAGGGGGTGGTCCCTGGCGGCCGGCGGCGTTCCTGGCGTGCTGGTGCTGGTGCGGGTGGTGCTGGTCAGCTAACGCCGGGGACGGTGGCGTTGTCGTTGGGGGTGAACCCGGTCTGGTGCTGCAGCGTGCTGAACGAGCTGTTGGTGGAGTCGACCGCCGAGGTGTTGCCGCCCCGCAGCTGGCTGCCCATCGCTGCCAGCTTGTCCTTGATCTGGCTCATGTTCGGCACGTATTTGCACAAGGTGGCGTCGGAGCGGGCGTTGTCGATCGCGTTGCCCAGGAAGTGGGCGATCGCCCCGGCGGCGAGGGCTCCCTTGCCCAAGATGAGCACCTTCTGAGCCTTGCTGGCGCCGGTGAACGTGCCGCCCTTGATCGGCTTGTAGATGTAGCGGTGGAACGCACCAGCGGTGATGCCCAAGTCGG
>JAABUX010007876.1_pt1 | contig 12388 bp, 14 predicted proteins | sample 5561851 | NCBI WGS metagenome assembly JAABUX01 (sample SAMN10711883, study PRJNA513361) | rock metagenome | isolation source: Antarctica rocks | place: Antarctica: Victoria Land, Richard Nunatak red sandstone | collected 2016-01-03 | reverse complement strand
CTGCTGAGCTTCCTGCGCGAGGCCGTGCCGAGGAACTGGCAGGCCTACTGCGATGACGTCACCGACAATTTTCGCATCATCGACCCAAAGAATTTTCGGGTCCTCGCTTGAGCGGGGTATATACGGTCGCAGATTTCCTGAAACGCTATCTCATGGCCGTAATCCCGGAACGCGTTCTGCCAAGCCTTGGCATGGAGGTCGACAGAATCAACCAGGGTCCCGTCCACGTCGAAAACGGCGCCTCTGATCGTCGTGTGCCCCTGGTTGAAAACGGAGCGGCGCTGATCCACGCCGGCGGGTAGAGGATCGATACCCCTGTTCGACGCCCATCCACAGCTGCGACCGTCACCGGCGAGATAGCACAACCGAGAACTGGTATCGATCGGTGCAAAAAAGAGCGCTCGTGAACGCGATCGGACGCTGACCCTTGAGGTGATCGTTCTTCGTGTAGGTCTGCCGCCGTAGACAAAGGAGAGCCTCGCCCTCGCTGACTTCGAGAAGTGCGGCGACCTGCTCGGTCGCGCGCTTCGCGTCGATCGTGGTCCGCGCGTGCGACAGCGTGATCCCGCGTGCCTTCAGATGCTCGTACCAGGAGGCTTCGAGGTCTTCGCCGCGCAGCCACGCGAGTTCTGGCAGCGGGAAGTAGGCGGTGTCGAACGCGATCGGCTCGCTGTTCGCCGTGAAGACGCGCTGTAGTTCCAGCATCGGCTGGTCCGGCGCAACAGCAACCAGTGGGGCAATGTCGGGAGCCACGACGGTTCGCGCCCCGATCAGGCGGGTCGCCGGCTCCATTCCCAGCCTGCGGATATCCTCCCAAATGCTGCGCAGGACCTGGAGGTCGCCCTCGACGGCTCCGTAGCCGACAAAGGTCCCTTTGGGGTGCTGCCGATACAAAACGTTGTCGCGCACAAGCGCGTCGACCGCCTGCCGCAGCGTCGAGCGACTGACCCGAAAGCGATCCCAGAGCACATTCTCCGCTGGCATCTGATCGCCCGGCTTGAGCCGGAGGTCCGCGATTAGCGCTACCAGCGCGCGCCTGACCTGAAGATGCAGAGGGGCCGGATCGTTGCGGTCGAGAGCCTGCGACATGATTCGGACCATAGCATCCGTCCTTCGTAGCGGTAGACTTGACGAGTTATGTCTAACGTCCGAACGTTGGCACGTTGGACCCAACCCTGGGCAGGCGCCTTGCCTGCGGGCAACCGGCGAAACGTGAAAGGGAGGACACCAAGCATGGCAAACGCCCTCGAGCACCGCGCAGTCGGGCCATCGCTGGGAACGACGGGACGTGTGCCCATCGTGCGGCTGATCATCGCCGCACTCAGCGGCTCGGCCCTGGAGTGGTATGATTTCGGGCTATACGGCGCCACGGCGGCGCTCGTCTTTGGCCCCCTCTTCTTCCCAACACTGTCGCCGCTCTCTGGCACGATCGCAGCCTTCGCGACCTATGCAGTTGGCTTCCTGGCGCGGCCGGTCGGCGGCTTGATCTTCAGCCATTACGGCGACAAAGTCGGACGCAAGCCGGTGCTCGCGGCCACGCTGCTCGTCATGGGAACTGCGACCGTGCTAATGGGGCTGCTCCCGACCTACAGTTCCATCGGCGTCTGGGCGCCTATCCTTCTGGTCGTACTCCGCCTCGTCCAAGGCCTGGGCGCAGGTGCCGAGTACGGCGGGGCCGCGCTGCTGCTCCTGGAACAAAATCCGGCGCGGCGCGGGTTCTACGGTGCCTTCCCTGCCTCGGGCGTTTTCATCGGCTTGGTTCTGTCCGTCGGCATCTTCAGCGCCGTCTCCACGCCTCTGTCGCACGCCGCCCTTCTCAGTTGGGGCTGGCGCATTCCCTACTTGCTCAGTGTCCTGATCATCGGAGTCGGCATCTATCTGCGCCGGAGGGTCTCCGAGACGCCCGAATACTCGCGCGAGGTTCGCGCGACGCATGAGCAGGCCAGAGCACCCCTGCTTGAAATCCTTACGCACAACCTGAAGCGGGTCCTGCTCGGCATGGGAGTCAACCTGTCGCTCGTCGGGTACTCCTACGTGGTCCAGACCTTCGTGCTCTCCTACGTCACCGTCAACCTGCATCTCCCAAGCAATGTCGGCCTGATCGGCGTCGTCATCGCCGCGGCCCTGGGCGCAATTACGATGCCGATCTTCGGCGCCATCGCTGACCGGTTCACGGCGCGGCGCGTGATCATGGTCGGCGCGATCGCCTCGGCAATCTTCGCCTTCCCATTCTTCTGGCTGCTGGACACGCGCCAAACCGGCCTGATCTGGCTCTCGATCGCGCTCGGCCTGTCGGTGGGGGTGGCCTCGATGTTCGGGCCGATCGCGGCCTTCTACGCCGATCTCTTCGACACCCGGCTGCGCTATACCGGGCTGATCTTCTCCCGCGAGGTCAGCGGAAGCATCGTGGGCGGCTTCACGCCGCTGCTCGCGACGGTGCTGGTCGCGGCGAGCGGCGGCAAGACATGGGCCGTGTCGATCTACATGATCGTCACGGTTCTGATCCCCTTCGTCTGCGCCTATCTCGCGCGCGACCTGATGCACAGCGCGACGGAGTCGTTCCTACCCCGACCGGCGCCATCGATCGCGAGGCTCACTCCGAAGCGCTGAGGGTCGTTAGCGGGCGCATCGCACCCGAGGCGTCCGGCGCGCCATGAATGACGTCCCGGAAAGCATCCATCCGAGGACGACCGGAACCACGAAAAGGAACGACGTCATGACAATCGCCCGGGCAGAGTTCGAAGACCGTACCAACCGTCTTCGGACCAAGATGAAGAACGCAGGACTGGACGCGATGGTCGTCTTCTCCGACGAATATCGGTCCGGCCATTCGACCTACCTGACTGGCTACAAGCCGATCAACCAGATCGAGGAATCGCCACAGCTTGTGGTCCTCGTCGGCGACGAGCCACCGGTGGTGCTGATCGGACGGCTGAACGCCTACGCCGCCAAGGATATCATCTGGTGCGAGGACGTGCGCCCGGTCCACCGCGCGGAGGAGTTCATCCCGCAGATCGTGCGCTCGATCGCAGGCCGGGAGTCCCGTGTCGGTCTCGTCGGTGACAACCTGCTCCCCGTCAGCATGTTTGAGGTAATCCGTAAGGCCCTCCCGAAGGCGAGCTTTACCTCGGTGACGCAGCTTCTCATCGATCTGCGGCAGATTAAGACGCCGGCCGAGGTCGCTCTCCTGGAGCGGGCTGCGGACGTGAACGACGCCGTTCTCGAAGGCGTCATCGCGAAAATCCGCCCAGGCATGACGGAAATCCAAGTCGCGGGCGTGGCCGAGGCAATCGCGCGCGACATGAATGCCGGCCTTGGCTCGGCGACGCTGGTGCTCTCGGGCATGAACACGATTTACCCGGCATGGTGGCCGACCGAGCGCAAGATCGAGCGTGGCGACTTCGTCATGCTCGATTTCAACCCGTGCGTTGGCAACTACGCCAATGATGGCGGGACGACGATCCTCATGCCCGGTGGTTCCGATGAGCAGAAACAGGCGCTACGGTTGGCGCACCGCATTCTAAAGGAGGTCATCCCCCAGATCAGACCGCACACCCCTGCGCGTTCGGTGCACGATATGATGCTGGAGCGCTTGGCGCCGCACGGCTTCGTGAAAAATTTCGCGCCTTATGCCAAGGGGCTGCGCGGCGTCGGCCATGGCGTCGGCATCGACGTGGTGGAGCCGCCGAACCTGAGTTCGGACAGCGACTTCACGCTGGAGGAGGGCATGACGCTTGCCATCAAATTCGACCTGCATGGACTGCCGACGGGTGGGTTGCGGGCGGAGTCGGTTGTGCTCATCACCGAGACAGGCACCCGGCCCTTGAACAAGCTCATCCTCGACAAGCCGGAGGATTTCTCGATCCTGGAGTAAGCGCGTAGGAACGAGCGGGCGCCTTGCTGAGCGGCCCGCAACGCATTCGACACATCGGCCAGAACGAACGAAACGTCCGGATTTGACAGACAATGGGACAAAGCTGGAACAGCCGGTTTTCAAGTTCCGAGGGATCCTTGACGGGGTCAACAACCTCTTCCACCTCGGCCGTCACCGCCTCCCCGCCACCCAATACCGAGCCGCCTGAGCCCAGGCCTTCCATGCCTGGGCCGAGGTCACCGGCGTTGCCCGCTTGGGGTGACCCTCGGTGTGCCCAGTTCGAGCCGTGGGCATTATCGCGCCCATGGCCGGCCAAGTCGACCTGCCCATGAAGGTCCAACCGGCGTTCTGACCATGTCCCGTATAGCTGCGCTTCGCACCATCCGCATCGCCGAGCGCCCGAACCTGGTCTGGGTCGAGCTCGAGACGGACGAGGGCCTGACCGGCCTGGGCGAGTCGTTCCGTGGCGCGCAGGCTGTCGAGGCGGTGCTGCACGAGCAGGTGGCCCCCTGGCTGCTTGGCCGCGACGCACGCCACATCGAGGCGGCGTCACGCCACCTGACCACGCCGTATCTCGGCTTCTCTAGCGCGGGTGCGGAAATGCGCGCGGCCAGCGCCGTCGACATCGCGCTATGGGACTTGGCCGGGCAGCGCCACGGCATCCCCATGCACGAGGCGCTGGGCGGGGCCGTGCGCCCGGAGATCCGCGCCTATAACACCTGCGCCGGCTACGCCTACAACACTGCCCGCGCCGCGCGGCGGGACATCGGCACGGACGACGAGGCGCTCGGCCCCTATGACGACCAGGTGGCCTTCATGCGCGACGCGGGCGCGCTGGCCGAGAGCCTGCTAGACGAGGGCTTTGCCGCCATGAAGATCTGGCCGTTCGACGTGCACGCACCGGCCTCGGGCGGCCATCTCATCACGCTGGAACAACTGAAGGCGGGACTAGAGCCGTTCCGCAAGATCAGGCACGCGGTCGGCGACAGGATCGAGGTGATGTGCGAGCTGCACAGCCTGTGGGGCGGCCAAGCGGCGGCGCGCATCTGCCGCGGGCTGGAGGAGTTCGGCGTGTTCTGGGCCGAGGACCCGATTGGTAAGATGGACGACGCGGCGGCACTGGCCGATCTGCGGCGGCAGACGCGTACACCGCTCTGCGGCAGCGAGACGCTGGGCGGCATGGTGCCGTTCCGAACGCTGCTGGCTGCGGACGCGCTGGATGTGGTCATGATCGATCTTGCGTGGTGCGGCGGCCTCACTGTCGGGCGCAAGATTGCCACCCTGGCAGAAAGCCACGCCAAGCCGCTCGCACCGCATGATTGCACCGGGCCGGTGACGCTGATGGCGGGGCTGCATCTGGCGCTCCATGCGCCGACCGCGATTTTCCAGGAGGTCGTGCGTGCAACGCTGGCCACCTGGTACCGCGAGCTCGTTACCGTCCTGCCGGTAATCCGCAGGGGACTCGTGCAGGCCCCGACCACTCCCGGGCTCGGGACCGCCCTGCACCCCATGGTCGCGAAGCGTACGGATGCGGTGATCCGGAGCAGCGGCAGCCCTCGCTGACGCAATGGCCGCGCGAGATAGGCTACTTGAGCCACCGTTTCGGGGTCACGCCCAGGGCAAACGCATGAGACCTGACAGCAGCGCCGCGGCAGTGCTGACGGTATAGGGGCGGACGCGGTCAGGAGCCGGATCGGGAAGCCGGTCTGGCACGTGCTGTCGGATGGCGAGTTCACGCTGATACCAGCCGCCCTTTGAGATGACCGGTTCTACCAGCCTCGCTGAGCCGGAGAACCTCATGATGGCAGAGGCGGACAGCGGTCATCTCAAAGGGCGGCTGGTATGATCCGACGAATGCGCTCGGCCGGAAAGCGGGCGGTCCAATTTCGGGCCACCCCAGGCAATCCGTTCCAACCTCCCACTTCCAAAGTCTCACGGAGAAATTGGCTGCAAGCGTTTCTGAAACCTGGCGCTTCGAGGGTTTGCGGCAGATCGCTCGCAAACTCCGACAGGCTGCTAGTACGCCTCGAAATCGAGGATCCGGCGCCAGTATTCGTCGGCGCGGCCTTCAGGGCTCCCCTCTTGTTGCCATAACATGTACGCGCGCTCGCGGAGATGTTGGTCAAGAGCGCGGTGCCAGTATTCCTCTGCCCGCCCCTCTGGGCAGCCTTCCTGTTCCCAAAGAAGGTAGGCGCGTTCGCGAACGACCTGCTCCAAGCCAACCTTCGTTTCCGAATTACCGGCTAGATAGTTGTAGTGAACCGCAATCATCGGCGGCTCGGATCGCAATCATCGGCGGGCCGTGCCCACGCTCATTGCAACGGGCATGAGGGCTCGGGCCCACAATCACTGCACGTGGGCGCATAAACATTGCAAGTGAGATCGCAATTATCGGGTTTGTGCCCACGCTGATTGCACCTGACGGCGGGCCTGGCACGGGCATGGAAACGACCGGTTTGTTGCCTGCGGTGGGGCTGGACCTCAAGCGACTTGGCTGTGACCTTCAACGATAAGTGGCGATCTTTCTCCCGAGGTATATGGCGGGCACCTGCCGCGTAGGCCCCGGTCGCAGAAGCGGTCTCTACGAAGCCGGCCTCGTGTCCTTGACACGCAGGATGGTTTGCCGGCTGGTTTTGAAATCCTGAGCCAGGGCGGACACGCTTGCTCCTTCTTCCAACCGTTGCGCCACGGTTCCCCGCTGCTCCGCCGTTAGGCTGGCGGGCCTGCCTAGGCGCTTGCCCTCCGCCTTGGCACGGTTCAAGCCCGCCTGGGTGCGCTCGATCAGCAGGTCGCGCTCGAACTCTGCCACGACGTTGATCACATTCATCGTAAGCTTGCCGGTCGAGCTGGTAAGATCAACACCGCCAAGCGCCAGGCAGTGAACCCGCACGCCGATCCCGGCGAGCTTGGCCACGGTCGAACCCACGGCTATGGCATTGCGGCCGAGCCGGTCGAGCTTGGTGACCACGAGCACGTCGCTGGGTTCCAGCCTGTCGAGCAGGCGCGCGAAGCCGCGGCGTTGGGCAGCGGCGGTACTGCCTGAGACGGTTTCGGCCACGATCCGGTGCTGCTCGATGGCGAAGCCGGCGGCCCGAATCTCCTGGACTTGGTTGTCGGTAGTCTGGCCGAGGATGGAGACGCGGGCGTAGGCGAAGGTGCGCGACATGTGCCGGACTCGTCCGAAAAGGCCGTCCGGAACTTACCCTATGTCCGAAAGCCTGAGTAGCCATTTTCCGGACGGACCGCTGGAACCTGACCAAAAACAAACGGTTCCGGACAGGGCCGCAGTCTCGCTGATCGGCCAAGAGCGGCGGCACCGCCAAGGACGCGTCGGTGATCGGCGCCACAAAACGCTGGAAAAAGACCGCCACTTATCGCTGAAAGTCACAAATCAGGCCGTGTTTGGCCATGTCACGCAACCGAGCGAATACGTAACAGGGTTTCGATCCAGGGTTGCCACTCGACTCTCGTCTGCCGTCAGTGTAGTTCATGTCGTCCAAAGAGAGCATGCCATGGAGCATTACCGTGTCCAGATCGCGGCCAATGGTAGGATGGTGCTCCCGGCCAGTCTGCGCCAGCAGCTCCACGTCGAGGGCGGCGGGCTGTTGATCATCCGCGAGGACGAGGGCCGGCTTGTGCTGGAGAGCGTGGACGACGCCGTCCGCCGCGCCCAGGCCCTCGTGCGGCGGTATGCCCCCGAGGCGCAGAGCGTTACGGACGAGCTGCTGGCCGAGCGCCGGGCCGACGCCGCGCGTGAGTAGTCCTGCCACCAGCGGCCCCGTCGTGCTCGACGCCTCGGCCGTGCTGGCCCTGCTGTTCGAGGAACCCGGCGCCGAGATGGTGCGCGCGCACGTGCGGGCTGGCGTGATCGGGGCCGCCAACCTCGCCGAAGTGCTGGCCAAGCTGTCCGACCATGGCGTGCCCGCGCACGAGGCGGCCAGGGCCGTCGCTATCCTCGGCCTGGAAGTCGCGCCCATGACCGAGGCCCAGGCCCAGCGCTCGGCCGAGATGCGGCCCACCACGCGCGCGGCCGGGCTCAGCCTCGGCGACCGTGCCTGCCTCGCGCTCGCCGTTGAGCTGGGTGCCGCGGCGCTGACCGCCGATCGCAGCTGGGCCGCGGTCGCCGGGGCGACGGGCGTGGTCGTCCAGGTAATCCGGTGAGGAGGCCACACTCGTGCTGATCGGCTACATGCGCGTGAGCAAGGCCGATGGCAGCCAAGTGCTCGACTTGCAGCGCGATGCCCTGCTCGCCGCCGGGGTGGACGCGCAGCACCTCTACGAGGACCACGTTTCGGGCAAGCGCGACGACCGGCCCGGGCTGGAGGCGTGCCTCAAGGCGGTGCGGGAAGGCGACACGCTGGTCGCGTGGAAGCTGGACCGGCTCGGGTGCGACCTGCGCCACTTGGTCGACCTCGTGGGCGACCTCACCAAGCGCGGTGTCGGGCTGCGGGTGCTCGCCGGCGAGGGCGCGGCCATCGACACCACGACCACCAACGGCCGGCTCATGTTCGGCTTCTTCGCAGCACTCGCCGATTCGAGCGCGAGCTGATCGTGGAGCGCACCAAGGCGGGCCTGGCGTTCGCCCGCGCCCGCGGCCGCAACGGCGGACGACCGTTCAAGATGACTGCGGCTAAGCTCCGCCTGGCACAGGCCGCCATGGGCCAGCCCGGCACCAAGGTCGGCGAGCTGTGCGCCGAGCTGGGCGTCACGCGCCAGACGCTCTACCGCCACGTGGACCCGAATGGCGCGCTGCGGACGGACGGGCTCAGCCTCCTGGCCCGGCGACGGGCACCTGCCGCATCCGTGCCTACGACGCCCGCCGGTCAAGCCACCAGGACATCATGACACGCCTGGGCTCGCCGCCGGGTTCGCCACGCCTCCCTTCTCGCCATGATGCGCCGACTCCAGTAGTACGCTGCCGGTTCGTCATCTCACTGAGCGAAGTGCGCCGTGGTGCAGGTATCCGCGTGCGGAGGTCCCGACCTCGGCATACCGGCGGAGCTGTCGCCCCAACGTGAGGTCGCCTTCCCATCTGGGAAGTTCGTTGGTTCAGCGTCCCTCACCGGAGATCGACGGCTTGCGACACCAATCCCCGAAGAAGCAGGAGCGATGATCCCGGTCTGGCTCCACGCCCTCTCCATTGCGTCCCTGTTGCTCGGGGCACTGTGTGCCGCGATCATCACCGTAGATCTGGTGCGCCATCCACAGCACATGTGGATCATGAACGTGGTCTGGCCGGTGACGGCCCTGTTCGGCACCGTCTGGATCGTCTGGCAGTACTTCACCTACGGCCGGCTCGCCGAGCATGCGCGGGCGCACGCCGTCATGGTGCGGCACGAGGAGATGCCGAGCAAGGCGCAGACGCCTTTCCCCGTGATGGTGGCCAACGGCGCGCTCCACTGCGGCAGCGGGTGCACGCTCGGTGACATCGTGGCGGAGTGGCTGGTATTCTTCGCGCCAGCCGTCGCCGTATGGTTCGGCTGGCACGGGCTGTTCGGGGAGAAGATATTCGCGACCTGGGTCGTGGACTACCTGTTCGCCTACGCCTTCGGTATCGTGTTCCAGTACTTCACGATCGCGCCCATGCGGCACCTCGGGGTCGCGCAGGGCATCTGGGCCGCGATCAAGGCCGACACCCTCTCGCTGACGGCGTGGCAGGTCGGCACGTACGGGTTCATGGCCTTCGCCTACTTCTACCTGTTCGGTACCCTGCTCGGCGTGCGGCTCACCGCCGACACGGCCGAGTTCTGGTGCATGATGCAAGTCGCCATGCTCTGCGGCTTCGCCACCGCCTACCCCGTCAACTGGTGGCTCATCAGGTCGGGGCTGAAGGAGCGGATGTAAGCTGCCGACGGCGCGGCGCGTCACCCTCGGTGCGCGCGGCACGCCCGCGCAGGACATGCGCCACGGCGCGCAGCAATTCACGGAGACAGCTATCCGCGCCCGCTGTCGCGCAGGCGGACCTGCGCCTATCCTGACTCTTCATGCGTCCACGCTTAGCCCTCCCCCTCAGCCGTCGGCGCGCGCGGCAGCTCAGGCTGGTCTCGCTGCGCGGGCAGCGCCGGGCGGTGTTCGTGCTGGGCGGCATCGCGGTCGGCACGGCGGCGGTCGGTCTGGCGCTCGGGGCGGACATGGCGGCGCGCGTTCCAGGCGGTGCTGTTCCGCCAGCCGCTCGCGGCACTCGCGCTGACCCCGCTCGGGTTCGCCGCGTCGAGCTGGCTCGCCCGGCGCTTCTTCCCGAACTCGGGCGGCAGCGGCATCCCGCAGGCCATCGCCGCGCGCCACCTCGAAGGACTGGCGGCGCGGGAGCGGCTGGTCTCGCTGCGGGTAGCGGTCGGCAAGATCGTCCTGGTCCTGCTCGGGCTGCTGTGCGGCGCCTCGATCGGGCGCGAGGGGCCGACGGTCCAGGTAGGCGCCTCCGTGATGTTCGCGGCCGGGCGGCTCTCGCCGCGGCGGCAGCCCGGCCTCATCCTCGCGGGCGCCAGCGCAGGCGTTGCGGCCGCGTTCAATACGCCGCTCGCCGGCATCGTGTTCGGGATCGAGGAGATGAGCCGCTCCTTCGAGGTGCGGACGAGCGGGATCATCATCGGTGCCGTCATCGCCGCCGGGATCACCTCGCTCGCGCTGCAGGGCGACTACACGTATTTCGGCACGACCCACGCCGCGCTGAGCGGGGTCAAGGGATGGCTCGCCGTGCCGATCCTGGGCGTGCTGGGCGGCTTGCTCGGCGGCGGATACAGCCGGGTGCTGATCCTGTTCGGCCGCGGTCTCCCCGGCCGGCTCGGGCAGGCGATCCGGGCGCGTCCCGTGCTGTTCGCGACGGTCTGCGGCCTCGTCGTCGCACTGTGCGGGTTGCTCTCGGGCGGGGCCGCGTTCGGCACGGGATACACCCAGGCACGGGCGCTCGTGCAGGGCGAGGGGGGCACGCCCGTCGCGTTCGGCGCGCTGAAGCTGCTTGCCACGGCGGCGTCCTCGGTCAGCGGCATCCCGGGCGGCATCTTCGCGCCGTCGCTGGCTGTGGGCGCCGGGCTGGGCGCGAACGTCGCAGCCCTGCTGCCGGGCGCCCCGGCGCAGGCGCTCGTGGTGCTCGGCATGGTGGCCTACTTCGCGGGCGTGGTGCAGGCGCCGATCACGGCGTTCGTCATCGTCGCCGAGATGACGAACGACCACGCCCTGGTCGTGCCGCTGATGCTGGCCGCGCTGATCGGCCACGCCGTCTCGCGGCTGGTCTGCCCGGAGGGGGTGTACCACGCGCTTGCCCACGGCTTCGTCGAGGCCGAGGCTTTATCTCACCACGGTCGCTCGTCCGCGCCGGCGCCGAGAGCTTGAGCGGCGGGGCCGCCCCGCGCCCGCGAGAGCGATTGGACTGCTCGCCAGGACGCACTCCCCGGCCCCGAACCGGAGCGGTTGTCGCGCCGTTGCCCCGTTCTCCGCAGTTCGCCCCCGCCGCCGCGGCGTGTTTCGACCGGAGCCAACCCGAATGAGTGCAATGACCCCATGAACTTCGACCTGACAGCGGCCCTGCAATCCCTGCGCGGGATGGCGTACGGCTTCTTCCAGCAGCTCCCCTACATCGCCATCGCGCTGCTAGTCTTCGCGCTCTTCTACGTCGCGGCCCGGCTGACGCGCCGGGTGATCCGCAACCTGACCGAGCGGCGCCGCAAGCACCGCAACGTCGGCCTGGTGCTGGGGCGGCTGGCCGAGGGTGGGCTGATGCTGGTCGGCGTGCTGGTCGCGCTCGTGATCGCCATCCCCTCGTTCAAGCCGGCGCAGCTGATCCAGATCCTGGGCATCAGCAGCGTCGCCATCGGCTTCGCCTTCCGCGATATCCTGCAGAACTTCCTGGCCGGCATCCTGATCCTGCTGACCGAGCCCTTCCGCCTCGGCGATCAGATCGTGGTCGGCGGTTTCGAGGGCACGGTCGAGGAGATCGAGACCCGCGCCACCTCGATCCGCACCTACGACGGCAGGCGCGTGGTCATCCCCAACTCGAACCTGTTCACGCAGTCGGTCACGGTCAATACCGCTTTCGAGACGCGTCGGCTGCAATACGATATCGGCATCGGCTACGGCGACGACATCGCGCACGCCCAGGCCGTCATCCTCGGAGCACTCAGTGGCGTGCACGGCGTGCTGCAGGACCCGGCGCCGGAGGCGCTCGTCGTGGACCTGGCCGGCAGCAGCGTGAACATCCGGGCGCGCTGGTGGATCAACCCCCCGCTCCGCACGGATGTGGTGCGGAGCATGGATGAGGCCCTGCACGCGATCAAGGATGCCCTGACTGCGGCGGCCGTAGACCTGCCCTTCCCCACGCGGCAGGTCCTGTTCCACGACCAGACCGAGACAACGGACGGCGACCGCGCCCGCCAGCGCGAGGGCTGGCCGGCAGGCCCGGGCAAGGTACCCTGTCAAATCGCTTCCAATCGCGACCCCCTTTTCGCGTCCAATTTCGACCCCCTTTAGGCGTGGGTTTGTCACCTTGCGTCCGCCTCCGGCGCCTCGGCGGCTCAATCG
>JAABUX010007873.1_pt1 | contig 12390 bp, 10 predicted proteins | sample 5561851 | NCBI WGS metagenome assembly JAABUX01 (sample SAMN10711883, study PRJNA513361) | rock metagenome | isolation source: Antarctica rocks | place: Antarctica: Victoria Land, Richard Nunatak red sandstone | collected 2016-01-03 | reverse complement strand
GGCCGAGCAGGTAGCACAGCGACACCAGCGCCGCGCCAAGCAGCGGCCCCGTGAGCGCCGCCGCCGCGGCCACGCCCGCCGCCAGGTAGGCCAGCAGGCGGCATGCCCCCATCGCCAAGGGGCTGAGTGGGTTGTCCTTGTGGTGCCAGTTATAGGCGATCACGGCGCCGGCCAGCGCAAGCCCAGCCAGCGCGGCCAGTTCCGGCGGCTCGCCGAAGCCGCGGGCCGCAGCCATCAGCGCCGCCACGGCGCACAGCAGCAGCACGAAGCCGAGTGCGAACACCGTGTTGGCGGTGGCGGCGCCGGATGGGATCGGACGGGACGGACGCTCCCGCGCGTCGATCACCCGATCAAAGGCGTCATTGAGATACATGCCGCCGAGGTAAGCCAGTGACAGGCCCAGCGCCGCCGGCAGGGTCGCCCACTGCCAGGGCGTCACCCCGGCCAGCGCGACGCCTGCCAGCACATTCGTCCAGACGGTCGGCAGGTTCGACACCCGGCCCAACCGCAGCGCGGTGATGGGCGTCATGCCAGCAGGCGCTCCCGCACCCAGCCGATCTCACGTGAGATCGCCGCGTCCAGGGTGCCCAGGCGGAGTCCGGACGGCAGCACGTCCCAGGTGTAGGTTTCGACTTCCAGGTGCGGACTGATGCCGTCGTTGCGCTGCAGGGCCAGCATGTCCAACAGGGTTTGCTGGGTCGTCGCGAGGCCGCCGAGCAGGGGTCCGTCGTGGAACACAGGGATGTGACAGTGGACGCGCCACTCCCGCCCGTCAGCGGCGCCGTCCTCCCTGGCGGCAAGCGCTTCGGGCAGGTCGAGGAAGCGGGTCAGTCCCTCCGGCCCGCGCTCGACGACCTGGTGCAGGTAAACTCCGTCGTCGAACTGGCGCAGCAGGTCCGCGGCCTTGCGGTCCATGCACGGCACCGCCAGCGCAGAGGAGAGCTGCAGCTTCATCACCAAGATGCCAGCGTCACGCAAAAGGGCCAGGCTGTCCGCCGGCGCCTCAAACCCCACCGCGGCGTGGCAGACATCCAGGCACAGGCCGGCGTGGCTGCGGAGCACGGCTTCGGGTGTCTCCCCTGTGCAGCCGCAGGTGAGCGCCGCGAAGCGGGCAATGGCGGCGGCGCTGAGCAGGTGTTCCTCAAAAAAGGCCACGGCCTGCTCCGTGGTCTCCAGCAGGCACATCGGCTCAGGCTCCAGCGCCAGGGTGAGGTGGCGTCCCGTGCGGTCCCTGAGCCTGACCAGGCCCGCGATGTGATGCAGCAGCGCATCCGCTATGGCCTCATGCGCACCGGGGCAGGTCGCCGCGGCACGGAAGGCGCCAGGGACGGTGCTGATGCTGCCAGCCAGCTCAGGCTGATCATGGGGCAGCAGGGCCGCTAGCAGAACGGCGAGGCGATCAGTGTAGGCAAGCCGCTCCGGCTGGCGCCAATCGGGGGCATAGACATTCTCCTTGACCCGCACGCCATGGAAGGAGCCGTAGGGGAAACCGTTCACGGTGAATACGTACAGGCCCTCACGGTCCAGAAAGCCGCGGAAAGCATTCAGCGCGGCGGGGTTGTCCAGGGCCTCCGCGGCACGGGCTGACAGGCGTAGGCCGACGCCCATCGATCCGCCGGGCGACGCCTGCCGCTTCACTTCCGGCAGGTGCAACTGCAAGGCAGTGAACGTCTCCGCCCAACTCTCGCCGCGGTGGACGTTGGTGCAATAGGTCAGGTGCGCCGGGCCGGATGGGAGGGATAACCTCATGCGGGATGGAGCAGCGGAGCTGTGTGCCGTGAAGGCCGGCTGTGCCGGGCCGCACGTCTCCAGAGATTGGATAGGTTAGCAGCCATGGCGGTTGGCTTCCCTGGTTGAGCTACGGCATCCTCCCGCCTCCTTTCTCATATAGCCGGACACCGAAAGATTGCATTCCGTCCGGGAGAAATTTCTGCGTATCATTTCGATGGTTTGTTTGTATACTATCATATGCTCGACTACCAAGCCGCGGCATTTCTACACCTGGTTTCCTGCTCCCATCCCGGATTGAAACCGCCATTGCCGACGGTCCGTCGTCCGCTTCGCCGCGGGCGGCTTGCGCCGCCTCAGACCCTTATGCGCCTGCGCGGCAGGACGATGATGCAGCACCGCGACGCGGCCTACTTCCCGGTGCAGACTGCTGTCCAAGACCTACGCTGCACTGCCTATTGAAATGAACTCCTGCAGCGTAGCAATGCACGACTGAGTGTTTTATTGACACACTTAAGCAAAAATCGGAGCAGCACCAAATCTAAGATGAGCGATGCAGCCGTCTTGAATTGGTCAAGGAGGTGTGTGTAGCCGGAACAATCCATAACCCGTCTTTCCCAGACTGGCCTGCGAGGCTGGGCGCCGTGTCCAAGATTCGGATAGGATAAGATACTTGTCCAGTATGGGACTCTCTCCAGATACAGGTTCATCACTTCTCTCCGTTGACAGGTCAGGCGCTGTGCCCAGTATGAATAAAGAGGCAACTAGAGCAGGCGTGGGCCAGGGCAGCCCTACCAGGCCGGACCTAGCGGTCTTGGTCATCGGTGCTTCCAACGCGGATATGGCGTCTCTTGTTCATGTGCTCCTGGCGCTGCCGTCCAACGTTAGCCTGGCCGTCATCTTGGTCTTCCAGCACCATGACGCTCCCAGCAGGGCGGTTTTGGAGCTGGCACTGGGCGCACGGGCCAGCACGCTTGCCGCTGTCACGGATGGTGCCCCGGTCGAGGTTGGGCGCATTTTCCTGACAGGCCCCGGCCTGGCTGTGACCGTCAGCGCGGGCCGGTTCCACACTCGAAGCGCCGGTGGCCTGGGCAGTGGGCGCGAGACTCTTGACCATCTCCTCACGTCGCTCGCGGCAGACCAGGATAAGTACACGATCGATCTGATGCTGGCCGCCGCCGGCAACGAAGGCGCCCTGGGCGCCACCGCCGTCAAGAAGGCAGGCGGCCTGGTGCTGGCGGAGCAGGCCGCCACCGCGCGCTCTGCCGGCCCGGATGCCCCTACAGAATTCGCTGACCTCGTATTGCCGCTACGGGACTTGCCGGCGCGCATAGCATTGCATACGCGGCAGGTAGCGCGCTGGCGGGCGGCGCAGGCGGTGCCGAACGCCGGGCGACTGCTGAACCGCGTCACCGACGTGCTGCATGAACGGACGGGCCATGACTTCCGGGGCTACAAGCGCGACACCCTGCTGCGCCGGATCCAGCGCCGGATGCAGGTGCTTGGCACCGATGAAGCCGAGGCCTACATAGTACTTTTGCGTACGCATCCGGGCGAAGTGCAGCTCCTGTTTAACGAGTTGCTCGTCAGCGTCGCCAGCTTCTTCCGCGATCCCCACGAATTCGAGTTCCTGCAGGCGCGGATCGTGCCCAGGCTGTTCGACGGCAAGGGCCGGGGCGACCAAGTATGCGTCTGGGTGCCTGGCTGCTCGACCGGGGAGGAGGCCTACTCTGTCGCCATGCTGCTGTGTGAGTACGCGGCGGGCCTAGACGCCCCGCCAGCAGTTAAAATCTTTGCCAGCGACATTGACGAACGTGCCCTCGCCTTCGCCAGGGCGGGGAGATACGGCGAAGGGATCGCCGATGCCGTCGGGCCGGAGCGGCTGGCTCGCTGGTTCAGCAAGCAGGGCGGCGCCTACAGCGTATCCAGGAGCCTGCGTGATTCCTGCGTCTTCTCGCAACACAGCGTCATCAGGGACGCGCCGTTTTCAAGGTTGGACCTGGTGTCCTGCCAGAACCTGATGATCTATATGGACGCCGGGTTGCAGGCCCAGGTCATTCCGCTGCTCCAATTCGGCCTGCGGCCCGGCGGCTTCCTGTTCTTCGGCAACGCCGAGACCGCCTCGCGGCACGCCACGCTCTTTAGGCCGCTAGGCCTCGCCCCGTACATTCTTCAGCGGCTCAGCATGGAGGCGCCGCCGCCAGACTTCCCGTCCATGACGGCAGGCCGTCCGCGCGCCGGGACTGCTGCACTGCCCTGCGTGCGCCCGGCTGGGGAGGCTCTGGCCCGGCGTGCGGAACACGTCGCGCAACGCCATGCCCCTGCATATGCCGTCATAGACGCGAAGTTCGACGTGCTGCATTTTTCCAGCAAGGCAAAACGCTACATCCGTCCCTCTGGGAGCACCGCCAGCCCGAACCTGCTCAGTCTCGTCCATGCCAACCTGCAGCCGGGCCTGCAGGGCGTGCTGACAACGGCCGTCCAGGAGCGGCGGCCCGTGGAAACGATAGGGCTGCAGATGGATGCGAGCGATGCCTGGGATCTCGTTGACGTCACTGTCGAGCCGTTGCCGGACACCTCCGAGCCGTCACCGGCCTTCATCGTCCTGTTCAGGGACCATAAGGTTCGGATGGCTGGCGACGCATCTCGCCCCATTGCCGCCGACGGGCAGGTGCAGCGCCTAGAGGCGGAGCTGCACGTCACGCGCGAGCGGCTGCAGGCGGCTATCGAGGACCTGAAAGACGCCAACGAGGAGCTGAGGATCTCCAATGAGGAGCTGCAAGCTTCGAAAGACGGACTACAGTCCTTCAATGAGAAGCTGACCACTGTCAACGGCGAGTTGGAGCACCGCCTAGCCGAGCTGGCCCATACCAGCAGCGACATGAAGAACTTGTTAGAGAGTACGCAGATCGCGATGCTATTCCTGGACAAGGAGTCGCGGGTTGCAAGCTACACGCCCGCGTCCAAAGAGGTGTTCCACCTGGCGGAGGCCGGCATCGGGCAGCCAATTGCGGACATCAGCCCACGCGTGGCGTATCCCGAGCTGCAAGAGGACGTGCGCCAAGTCGTGCAGACGCTGGGCACGGTCAGCCGCGAGGTGGGGGACCCGGCCACGCGTCGCCGCTACATGGCCCGCGTCCTGCCCTACTGCAACGGGAATCGCATGATTGCCGGGACAGTGGTGACGTTCACGGACGTGATGCCGCTGACCCATGCCGAGGCTGCTCTGCGGGACAGCGAGGAGCGCTACCGGACGCTGTTCAACAGCATGGACCAGGGCTTCGCTCTGATCGAGGTGCGGGCTGCTCCCGGCGAGCCGACCGACTTCCGCTTCATCGAGGTCAACCACGCTTTCGAGGCGCAAGTCACGTTGGTGGGTGCCCGGGGCAGGTGGATGCGGGACCTGCTCCCCGGTCATGAGGAAGAATGGTATAGCCTATTCGCCGGGGTGGTGCTGACTGGCGAGCCGGTCCGCACCGAGCGGCAGGCCCAAGTCCTCGGCGAGCGCTGGTTCGACCTTTTTGCCTTCCGCGTCGGCTCACCAGCTGGGCGGCGCGTTGGCGTCCTGTCCACCGACGTCACCAGCAGGCGGCGCAACGAGCAGGCGCTGCGCGAGAACGAGGCCAGGCTGCAGCTCGCGCTCGATGCGGCGTCCATGGGGTCGTTCGTCTGGCACGTCGCCGAGAACCGCACCGAGGCCGACGAGCGGCTGCTCGCCCTGTGCGGCCTGCCGCCCGGCGACATGCTCGGCCGCGCCGGCGTCCTGTCTTCCTTTCTGCATCCCGAAGACCGCACCCGGTACGCCGGGAAGGTCGCCACCATGCTTGACCCCCTGGGGAGCGGCGCTTTCTCGGGGGAGTTCCGGGCCGCCATGCCGGACGGCTCGCAGCGTTGGCTCGGCATTGCGGTTCAAGCGCAGTTCGGGGGGGAGCCGCGGCGCGCGGTACGTGCGGTCGGCACGATGGTGGACATCACGGCGCGCAAGTCGGCCGAAGCGGCGTTGCGGGACAGCGAGGAGCGCTTCCGTGGCTTCGCCAACAACAGGACGGCCACGCTGTGGATCGCGGCCGGGCACGGCGAGCGGCTGGAGTACTTGTCGCCTGCGTTCGAGCGGATGTTCGGCGACCCGCGGGACCGTACCATGGCGGACATCCGCCGTTGGGACGCCCTTGTCCATCCTGAGGACCGGAGGGAGGCTACCAGCTTTATGGCCCATGCCGTGCAAGGAGGGGTCACCGTTGCGAACTACCGGATGATCCGTCCGTCCGACGGCGTCGTGCGCTGGCTGCGCGCTACCGGGTTCCCCGTCCGCGGCGCGCAGAGCGCCATCGTGAGCGTCGCCGGCATCTTGCAGGACCTGACGGATGCGGAGGTGACCGCCGCGGCCTTGCTGGAGGAGAGGGAGCGCTTCTGCACCCTGGTCGAGGACATACCGCATTTGGTTTGGCGGTCGGACAACAGCGGGCTTTGGACCTGGGCCAGCCGGCAATGGCTGGACTACACCGGGCAAATCCAGGAACAGAGCTATGGCTGGGGCTGGCTGGACGCCGTCCACCCGAATGACCGGGAAACGATGCTCCAGGCATGGCGCGAGGCGCTGCCGAAGGGATGGTTGGAAGTAGAGAACCGCCTCCGGCGCGCGTCCGACGGCGAGTGGCGCTGGCACCAGACCCGCGCCGTGCCGCTGCGGGGCGCCCCGGGTCCGGGCCACCCAGACGGCCAGATCCTGGAATGGCTCGCCGTCAGCAACGACATCGAGGACCTTAAGCGCCTACAGGGGGGGCTGGAGGTGCTGGTGGCTGAGCTTCAGCATCGGACGCGCAATGTGTTGTCCGTCGCACGCAACTTTGCCCGGCGCAGCTTCGCGCCCTCGCCGGAGCGGGACGAATACGATGCGCGCCTTACCGCCCTCGGCCGGGTGCAGGGCTTCCTATCGCGCCTTCCAGCAGGGTTGGTGCCGCTGGCCGAACTGGTGAGCGCCGAACTGGATGCGACCGAGGGCGGCGAAGCCCGGCGGATAATGGCGGAGGGACCCCAAGTGGACCTGCAGGGCGACGGGGTGCAGCCAATGGCGCTAGCCCTGCACGAGCTGGCGACGAATGCGGTGAAGCACGGCGCCCTTTCGCGCGCATCCGGCCGCTTGGCGATAACCTGGCGTATAGAAGGCAGCGGCGCCGCCGCGCGGCTGACCCTGGACTGGCGTGAAACCGGAGTGCCGATCCCAACGGGACTGCCGGCACGGCGGGGTTTCGGAACCGAGCTGATCAGCCGCGCGCTGCCGTATCAACTCAAGGCGGATACGGAATTGCGGTTCACGCCCGATGGCATCCACTGCATCATCACTTTGCCTGCCGACAAATTCAGTGTAGGCAGGCCCGCCTAGGGGGCCTCGGGACACCAGGCTTGCAGGAGACCGGGCTATGCGGGCAGCCCGCAGTGGCCGTGTGCTGTCACGGCGTCCCGGACAGACGGAGCTTGGTGCAGTTGGCAGGCAGTGAGAGGCTACATGGCTCTAACCAAGGCCAGCACGGCGTCAACAAGCTTCTCGACGTTGAGCGGCTTCACCCAGTGCGGGATGGCAGCGTAGGCCAAGGGGATCACCTCTGGGCCGTAGCCCGTAGCGAAGATGAACGGCACCCTCCGCGCTATCAGGGCGTCCGCCAACGGCCAGACTGGCTCCCCGCGCAGGTTGATGTTCAGTACGGCGGCATCCAACTGACCGGAAAGTCCGGCTAAGGCGGCTGCAAGGGTCGGCGCCGGGCCGATGACGTCCGCCCCGGCCCGGGACAGGACGGCCCTCGTGTCGTCGGCCAGGAAGTAGTCGTCCTCCACGACCAGCACGCGGCGCCCGGCAAGCGCGCCAGGCGGCCACACTTTCCATATACGTTTCATGCCAGGCGGCACTAGGCCAACCCTCTTGAGAACGTTAGGCTGATCTGATCATCGGGCCGGAACCTGACTAAGCTGCTGAACATATTGCCATTTCATTTCCGTTCCTTGCCCAAACATGTGACATGCTGGAGTCTTCCTATAAGAAATCCCATAGAACGCAAGCTCCGGCAATTCACTATATTCTCGGATGAAGAGAGGCGTGTCCTCGATGCCGCTTCCGGGGAAGGGACGTGTACCTACGCCGCGCGTGAGGACATTGAGCAGGAGGGAAGTAAACCCAATGGTGTCAGGGTGATCTTGGCGGGATGGACGTGCCGCTACAAGCTGCTGGCCGACGGGCGGCGGCAAATCATCTCGTTCCTGCTGCCTGGCGACGTGTGTGAGCTTTACGTGGACATCATACACGAACTGGATCACTCGGTCGCGGCTCTAACGCCTGCATCGGTGGCCAGGATCAGTAGTGCATCACTGAACAGTGCCATGGGCCAACATCCCCGCCTTGCCCAAGCTCTTATCTGGGAGCGGATCGTCACGGCCGCGATCCAGCGCGAGTGGACCATCAACCTCGGGCAGCGCTCGGCTTTTGAGCGGGTGGCACACCTGCTCTGTGAGCTTTTTGTACGTCTCCGAGGTATTGGCCTAGTGCAGAACAGACGTTGCGAGCTGCCGCTGACGCAGACTGATTTGGCCGATGCCACCGGACTTTCGGCCATTCATATCAACCGTACATTGCAGGAATTAAGGAGGCAAGACTTGATTACGCTTGGAGGCAAAGAACTGTACATTCCCAAGTTCAAAAGCCTGGCAGATGCTGCGGGATTTAACGACAAGTATCTTCATATCAAATATCCTAACGATGAAAGTTCTAACTTGAGATAGTGGCGATCTTCTGGCACGCGGACGTTTATGCCGGTGAAGGCTGATAGTGTCTGCGGTTGGGGTGCGGTGCAAGCGGTGCGGGGCTGGAGATTACGTCCGGAGCGGGGTGGTGCGCGGTTAACAGCGATTTCGCTGCCGCGCCTGCAGATGCCATTCCATTGACACGCCTGCCCGCGGCAAGCTGCCTGCCATGAAGGCCCTGGCCGTGCTGCTGGCTATGTCCATGAACTTTGGGTTCTCCCGCATTTGCCGTGCTGTCGTTTCGGGGTTGGATGGGCAAGTAAGAGGGACACTGCAGCCCCTTGTTGAAGGTCTTCCTTGCCCACGCGCGTCTTGCCCCTGATCCCTGCCGGCCTCGCCGTCGTGGAGGTCGTGTCCACCGCCGATCACGTCGTCATCACATCCAGCCCGCATCAGCCCTCGGCCGCTTGTCCCGCCTGCGCCCAGGTGTCGCAGCGGCTCCATAGCCGCTACCAGCGCACGCTGGCCGACCTGCCCTGGCAAGGCCGTCCAGTGGCGTTGCAGGTCCAGGCAAGGCGGTTCCGCTGCCTCAACCCCTCCTGTGCCCGCCAGACCTTTGCCGAGCGCCTGGTCGGGGCGCCTGCAGCCGCACGCCGGACCAAGCGGCTGGGCGACCTGCAGGGTCATCCCGCCCATGCGCTCGGCGGCGAGGCCGGCCGGCGCTTGGCCGAGAGGCTGGCTATGCCAGTCAGTGCCGACACGCTGCTGCGGATGGCCTGCGCGGCCAGCAATGATCGCGAGCCGCCGTCCACCCCGCGCGTTCTCGCCGTCGATGACTGGGCCTGGCGCAGGGGCCACCGCTATGGGACGGCCCTGGTCGACTTGGAGCGCAACAGGCTCGTGGACCTGCTGCCTGACCGGCAAGCCGACACCCTGGCTCAGTGGCTTCGTCAGCACCCCGGGGTCGAGATCGTCGCGCGCGACAGGGCTGGCGTCTACGCGGACGGCGTGCGCCAGGGCGCGCCGGATGCGGTCCAGGTGGCGGACCGCTGGCACCTGCTGCGCAACCTCGGTAATGCCGTGCGCGCCGTGATCGACCGCCACCACGCCGCGATCCGCCGTGCGGCAAAGCAGACCAGCGAACAGGAAGGCGCGCCGCCCCAGCCAGCATGGCCCCAGCTGGCACTGGCGGCCGCGCCGGACAGTCCCCGACCGAGCGCGGCGGCGCGGCGCAGTCAGGCCTCCTTGGCCCGACGGCAGCTCCGCTACGAGGACGCCGCACGGCTGCGCGCGGCAGGCGCCTCCATCGCGCGCACCGCCGCCCAGCTTGGCGCCGAGCGCAAGACGGTCCGGCGCTGGCTCCGGGCCGGTGGCCCCTCGCTCTGGCGCAAGCCGCCGCGGGTGGGCGGCCTTGCTCCCTATCTCGACCGCCTGGAACGACGCTGGACGGAGGGCTGCCGCAACGCCGCCCTGTTGTGGCGCGAACTCATCCCGCTCGGCTTTGCCGGCAGGCCGGGCACCGTGCGGCGATGGGCAGGCCAGCGGCGAAAGGCCGAACCGCACCCCGCTACGGGCTCGGCCAACGCGCCCTTGGCCCACGGGCAACCCCCATTCGACCGCGAGGTCGCACGCATGCTCATGGCCGATACCGAAACGCTGTCCGAGACGGGGCGTGCGTTCACCTCCAACCTGCTGGCGCAGGTGGCTGGGCTTGTGGAGAGCATCGGGGGGGCGAAGCGGCTGAACCTGCTGCTGCGCCACAAGAGCGGGGAAAGCCTGACTGGCGTTCTTGACGATGCGGCCGGCACCCCACTTGCCAGCTTCGCAGCCAGCATGCGCCGTGACCTCGCCGCCGTGCAGGCAGCGCTCGACCTGCCCTGGACCACAAGCCCCGCCGAGGGGCAGATCAACCGCATCAAGACCATCAAGACCATCAAGCGAGCCATGTATGGCCGCGCCGGATTTGATCTCCTTCGGGCGCGGGTCCTACGTGCCGCATGAACTCGAAACGACAGCACGGGAAGTGCGGGAGAACCTGAATTCACCGACCAGCGACACCTTTTGCTCCAGCAGGTTGTGGAGGCGCTGAACCGCCTGACCGCGAGCCTCTGGCCAGCCCGGGCCGCCGTGGTGGCGGAGGTAGGCGTGTGCCGGCCGCCTACAGCGCGAGGCGGGCCTTGCTCATCCGCAGCGTGGCGACCATGCCCGCAGCGGGCCAGTCGTAGGCAACGGAGCCGCCGAGTTGCCCGGCTATACTCTAGGTGACCAGCTTGCTGCCGAAGCCTATCGACCCGCCCCCTAGGGACAGCTACCGGCGGACCGCCCCGCTCGGTCCAGACAAGCGTCAGGTCGCCGTTGTGGGCAGCGCATGACACGTCCAGCGTACCGTCCACCGCCTGGCGGTGCGCCTGGCCGCGCACCGCCCCGCACCTCAACGACGCCGGTCTTGAGGCCGCCAACCCTACCGCCACCGGATCTCCACCCGGCGGTTCTGCGCCTCCGCTACGCCGGCCGGTGCAGGGACCGACGGCTCAGACTCGCCCTTGGCCAACAACTGGAACCGCTCGGCCGGGATGCCGCGGGCCACCAGGCCCCGCAGCACGGCGGCCGTCCGTGCCTGCGAGATGCGCAGGTTCCATTCCGGCGAGCCGACCGCGTCGGTGCTGCCGCTCAGCACCATGATGATCGGGTGGCCGTCGCGATATAGGCGCGCGGCCTGGTCGAGCAGCGCGACGTCGCTGGGCCGGACCGCTGTGCTGCCAGGGCCGAAGTACAACACGAGCGACTTCGGCGCCTCGGCCTGGGCTTCTTGCCCCAGGGTCGTCTGCGCTGCCAAAGGGCTGGCGGTGGCGAGCAGGGCAAGCAGCCCTGCGGTCGGGGATGAAAGGCGATGGATCATCTTCTGCTTGCCGTTGGTTGAAGGTTGACGACGGTGCGTCCTGCCGCAGCGGGGGCGATCGCCACGCGGATGGTGCCGGGCCGCGGTTCGGCGACGACGCGGATTTGGATTGCCTCAACACCGATGGCGTGCGCCAACGCGGTTGCAGCGGGCGCGTCCTCGGCGAAGGCGTAGGACACGGCAGGCTCGCCGCGGACCGCTCCCGGCTCAGGCGGCGGCACCTGGTAGCCGCGCCGGCCCAGCTCCTCTGCCAGGCTGGGGGGTATCGGCCATCCACCTGCATCGTGGACAGGCCTTCGGTGAGCTGGTCTGCGACGTGCCGTTCGGCCACGATCAGAACCGCTGCAATCGGTTCTACGCCGGCAAGCCTCCTTGCATTCCGTTGCTCGACGCTCCCGCGAAGGCGCTGAAGTCGTAAGAATTGTAATTCGGGTCCGGCTGGTTAATGGGCGAGAGGCCGCCCTGGGCGCCGTTAGTCGCGGCGCCGACGAAGGCGCTGAAGTCGTAAGGGTTGACCGCCGCGGCCGGGGCGACGGAGGATGGGGCGGCCTGAGCCGTAGGGGCGATGAACGTCATGGCGGCGGGCTGCGTCGTGGCGGTGCTGATCGTCATGAGGACGGGTCCTTGTTTGAAAAGCATGTATCGGCGTGTCGCCGGATCACCCGCTGGAACGTTCGATATTTTATCCGATCGCACCACCTGAGATAAGTTCATCGAAACACCTGCGGCAAGCAGAAACAAATGCTAATTCGGAAATCAGACCAAGTGTTCGGCCTCACGTCCGCCTTGGAACCCATCTCATAACCCCTGTCGTTTCGCCCACCGCGCACGGTGAACCTAGCAAAACCAAGGCCGCCCACGCCAGGTATCGCCCTGGATCAAGGGTTATGAGATGGGCTCTTACCTCGACTTTGGCCAATCCTGGGGTGGGTGGCGGAGCGGTCTGGTGCGTTAAGCTGGCGTGTCCCCGCCAAGAGACAGTGCCATGCCCCGCCTGCCATCCCGCTTCGCCGCGGTCATCCTAACCTTCG
>JAABUX010007871.1_pt1 | contig 12392 bp, 14 predicted proteins | sample 5561851 | NCBI WGS metagenome assembly JAABUX01 (sample SAMN10711883, study PRJNA513361) | rock metagenome | isolation source: Antarctica rocks | place: Antarctica: Victoria Land, Richard Nunatak red sandstone | collected 2016-01-03 | reverse complement strand
GGGACCTGGACAGGATCGACGTCGACGACCTGATCAGGTTCAACGAGTCGGTGGACCAGGCCGTGGCGGAGTCCCTCAAGCAGTACACGATGACCGTGGACCGCTCGAGGAACCTGTTCCTCGGCATCCTCGGCCATGACTTGCGCAACCCCCTGGGAGCCATCCTCTTGTCCGCCGAGCTTTCCGTCGAGCTCGCGGCCCCCGGCACCAGGCAGGCCACGGTGGCAACTCGGATCAAGGGCTACTCCTCACGGGCGATCGGCGTCCTCGACGATCTGCTCGACCTCACGCGCCTGGAGTTCGGATCAGACCTCCCCATTGTCCGGCCTGGAGCATATCGGCGCCATCCAGGATCGGCATCATGTAGTCGGAGATGACCAGATCCGGGCGTGGACCTTCGGCCAAGCGCTGCAATCCCTGGCGCCCGTTGGCCGCCATCAGCACGCGATAGCCCTCGTCTGCCAGGACCATCTCCAGCAGCTCGGCAATGGCGAACTCGTCCTCGACGACCAGCACCGTCACCATGTCGCTCACCGCGGCTGGCCAGTGCCGCCGGCGGGCAGGCTCGCGCTGTCTCCCGGCGAAGCGGCAGGCGCACCTCCCGCAACCTCCCGGGCTGCGTGGTCCAGAACCGCCTCGACACCCTCGAACGGCTTGCCGACGACGACACCGGTGTCGGTGATCGAGAATTCGCGAATGGTCGGGTCGAACGCGCCCTCGCGCACCTTGGACAGCGAGATAAGACGATAAAGCCTCGAGCGCAGCTCGACGTAGCGCAGCAGGACCATGGCCTCGGCAAGCGCCGAGATCTCGCTGCCCGGCGGGCGGATGTCGATCCCCACCAGCGTCGGCATCTCCAGGGTATGCAGCGTCGTCACGCCCAGCGCCCGCAGTTTGTGGGACAGCGCGGACCAAAAGCGCACGATGCGTTCCGGCTCGAGGGCCGCCTGCTGAAAGCCGGATACGCCGTCGATGACCAGACGCCGGACGCCACGCCGCCGGACGGCATCGAGCAGACGGTGGGCGAGCTCGTCCAGGATGTACTCGCCCGTTGGCTGCCAATGCAGCGCCACATCGCCCCGCCGCTCGGCTGCTGCGAGATCGAAGTTCATCGCCTCGGCCTTGAACCGCAGGTGTCCCGGGGATTCGTAGCAGCCGAACAGCAGGCCCGGCTCGCCAGCGCTCGACGCGGACAGGAAGTGCAGGCCAAGGGTGGTCTTACCGGCACCTGAAGGGCCCACCAGCGCCGTCATGCTGGCGGCGGGGAAGCCGCCACCGAACATCGCGTCGAGCGAGGCCACTCTGGAGGTCAGGCGCGCGCGGCGGAGGTTCGAGCCGAGAGGGCCTGGCGAACAGGGCCTCGATACGCGGGAACACGGTGAGGCCGTCGGGGGTGATGTGAAACGCGTGTTCGCCTTCGAGGAAGCCGGTGCCGCGAATTTTTCGCACCAGGACCCGTCGCTCGTTGCGCAGGCTGTGCCGCTGCTGGCGCAGCTCGATCAGCCCGTCGACCATCGTGCGCTCCGGCGCCGACATCGCGTCCGTGGTAGTCAGCAGGAACATCGTGCAGCCAGTGATCGCGGCCAGCGTCTGCAGCTCGTGGGTGAACCGTTTCATCTCGAACCGGCTCTCGGTCTTGGACTCGATCGCGCTCGCGCCATCCAGCACCAGAAGCGTAGCCTTCCGGGCCAGAACCTCGCGGCGGATCAGGGTCGAGAGGCCCTTGAGTCCCTCGTCCTCGAGCGCGTGATAAGCACTGATGTAGGCCACTTTGTCGGGAATGACGGACGGATCGAAAAACCGCATCGTCGCCAGGTGCAGCAGCATGCGGTCGTGACTCTCGCCCAACACGGTGACGAAGAGACCGCGGCCTCCGGCGGCGGCATTCCCGTAGAGGACTTGGCTGGCGAGCAGGGTCTTGCCCGCGCCGGGTTCCCCCTGGACCATGTAGAGGCCGCCCTGCAGGAAGCCGCCGCACAGGATGGCATCGAGGCCCGGCACGTGGCTGGGCACCCGCACGACCTTGCCGTCGTTACCGCCCTCCGCCTTAAGCTGCGTCAATTGTCGTCCGATCCCGTCCGGGTGGTGCGAGGGGCAGGGTGACAGTGAAGGTCGAGCCCTCGTTCACGCGGCTCGACACGGCGATCCGGCCACCCATGGCCGCGACCAGGCCGTTAGCGACCCACAGGCCGACGCCAAAGCCGTTCCCCCGATGCTGGGCGATCACCTGCTCGAACCGCCCGAAAAGGCGGGCCTGCTGGTCAGGCGGTATGCCAATGCCCCTGTCTTGCACGTCCAGTCGCACCGATTGCCCATCCGACCGAAGTCGAAGAACCACCGGTTCGCCGGTCCCGTACTTCATCGCATTGGAGAGCAGGTTTTCCATCACCTGCTCGACCGCGAGCGGGTCCAGGACGCCGGAAACCCCGGTCTCGATGTCGAGCTCGACCGGGCTGTGATTGCGGGCGGCCACGTCGTCGTACTTTTGGGCAACGGCCAGGACGAGGGCGGATAGATCGGTCAGGGACGGCTCCAGCCGTAGGTTGCCAGCCTCGATCCGGGTGACGTCCAGCAGCCGCGTCGAACGCTGCATGAAATCCTGGGTGAGCAGCTGCATCCGCTCCAGCAACGTGGTGACGCGCGGCGGGCAGACACTTTCGGCTTCACGCGCCGCCTTAAGCGCCAGCTCCGCAACCCCCATGATCGGCGTCATGGGATTGCGCAGCTCGTGGGCGGCGATGGCGATGAAATCATCTCGGGAGCGCACCGCCTGGCGCAGCTCAACGACCTGCCGGCGCAGGTCGGCCAGCTCGAAGGCAACCACGTCGCTGTCGGCCTGTTCCGGCAGATCACGCAACGGCGTGCGCTCGCCGCGCTTCGCTGGAAGCCGTTTCGGTGGGTGATCCCGTCGCCGAATCTCCACCGCTGGTCCGCATGTCTGGATCGAGCAACCTGCGCCCGGGTGCCTTCAGCGAGCCGTCCGGATAGAGGTAGTGATACAACGTGCTCGTCGGCATGTCCCCCAGCTCATGACAGATCGCGGGAATGCTGCGGGCTTGGTCCGCCATCAAGTGCTGGGCGTGGCGCAGCCGTTCCGGCGTCATCACCCGTGGACGGCCGCCCTTGCGGCCGCAGGCACGAGCCGCTGCAAGCCCCTCGGTGACGCGCTGACGGATCAGGTTGCGTTCCATCTCGGCGAACGCAGCCTGGATCTGCAGGAAGGCTCGGCCGGCGGGTGTCGTGGTGTCGAATGAGGCGTTGAGGGCCCGGAAACCAACGCCCCGGCTTTCGAGGTCGTCAACAAGCCTGATCAGTTCGCCAGTACGCCGCCCAAGCCGATCGAGATCCAGCACGACGAGAACATCGCCGCTCCTGAGATCATCGAGACAGGCCGCAAGCCCTGGGCGGTCAGCGCGCGCGCCGCTTGCCCGGTCCTCGAAGATCCGATCGCAGCCGGCACCTCTGAAGGCGTCCATCTGCCGATCAAGGACCTGTTCCTCCTCTCGGGTCGAGACCCGCGCATAGCCGATGACCGCCATGGTCCACCTACAGATTAGTCCGACAACCTTCTATGGCTGGGTTTTCTCGTCAATTGATTTCTTGAATGTTCTCGCGTGACCATCAACGTTAGTCGGCATTATTTACGAGCGATATGTTGCGCACCGGACCGATGATTGTGGCCGGCACATTCCCGCCTTGGCTATTCTATGTCGTCGGCCCCTTGCTCGGCGGGGTTGTCGCGGCCGGGGCGGCACGTTTGGTCGGGATGGCCAGCGCTCCAAAAGAGCCTAGACTTTTGTTGCAGCGACCTGAGACACGACGGGCGTTGCGATCCGAAAAGCATCTTGCCCTCCAGCTTTCCAGTGGCAGAGGGTGACCAAAACGATGTTGGCTGATGCCGTAAACGGCGGTGGGGAAGTTTGGGCAACTTGTAGGTTGACTGGTCCTGGGTGAATTCGTGTGGCGATCGCTGAATGACAGCTACGACTAAAGGCACGTAGGGTCCAACCTTGATTTCAGGGCTCCCGACCGTTCTAATCACACTACACTGTTTGGAAGTCAGATTAGTAGGACACGGGTATGTACGTATTTAGTTTAAGGGAGCTATATTTGTACGATCTTCGCGAGCTCCTCAACTTTGAGCAACTGGAGGCTCGATTTCTTTCTAACGTCCCTGCCTCGATCAGCCTGGCCCGTCTCCTATCCCGCAGGCCAAGCCCATTCGACGCAGACGGCGGGACATGCCGAGCGTCTGGAGGCGATCCTGCGTCGGCACGGAGCAAGCTCACGTCCGGCCATGAAGCGGGCCTCCATGGCGATGCTAACCGGCGCCGAACACGCCCTCCTATCTATGGGCGATCCGGAGCTACACGACGCGGTGCTGGTCGCGTTCCTGCGCCGGATTATCCACCACGAGGTGGCCGCCTACCAATCCGCCATGGCACGCGCCGAAGCGCTCACGCTGGGGCTCGACCGCCACTCGCTCGCCACCATCCTCGCTGACAAGAGAGCCGCCGACGCCGAACTCGAAAGCATTGAGGCCGAAGTCAACCAGCTCGCTCTCACGGTCAGCACGCCCGCCTACGTGTGACGGGCGGTCCGGGCACTCATCGTCGTGTGAGACGTCGTTAGTGTCCTGTGACCCCTAACCAGAGGTAAACAAGTTTTTATGGTTGCATGACATTCGAATATGCAACCCGTCGACCCTCCCAAGCTCTCTGCTCTGTCGACAGTCGGCGCCAGATGGCGCGCCGCCTTCGGAGGAACTCGGTTGGGTATCAGGCGGATCGCCTTGCTCGGGGCATCGCCACGATCCTGACGATCTATCTGCTGACCTCGGCGGTCGGCAGCATCATCGGCGGCGGGTTTTCCGCACTTGGCAGTGTCGCCTCTGCCGCCGGCGGCGGCGTCAAGGAAGCAGCGCAACCGCTGGCGCAAGCCGCCGGCCTATCACCCGACGTGCTGCAGCACCAGGCGCAAGCCTATCTGCAGCCCGTCAACACCGACCCGGCGACGATGACCCCGCAGCAAGCCCAGAAGGAGGTCGCGACCAACCTCGTCACTTACGCCAAGGGCGGGCCCGACGCCGCCGCCGCCAAGCAGCGCATCACCGCGATCATGGCCGCTCAGATGCACGTCACCCAAGACGAGGCCACCAAGCGGTTCGACGGCGCGCAGGCCAACCTGAAGCAGCAGCGCGACGAGGCGGTGCAGACCGCCAAGGATGCGGCGGACACCAGCGCGGCGGCGGCGTCGAAGACGTCGTTCGCGGCGTTCGGCGATCTGTTGCTGGGCGCGATCGCGGCGGCGGTCGGCGGCTCGTTGGCCGTGCAGCGCCGGCTGCAGGTCTCTCAGCGGGTGGTTCGCTAGACGCCGGCACGATCCGGACGGAAGCCAGGGACGCCAAGTCCGGCGATCCCTGGCCACGATAGGCGAGGCCAGGGGGAACATGGCTCAAGCGATCATCTTCGATGTGGACGGCACGCTGATCGACTCGGTCGATTATCCAAGGCCTGACAGGACGCGTTTACGGACTTTGGCCACACGACCGGCTTCGACAAGATCCGCGCCCAGATCGGCAAGGGCGGCGACACGCTGATGCCGGTGTTTCTCGACAAAGACGAACTCGAGACGCGCGGCAAGGAAATCGAGAAGCACCGGTCGGACATCCTGGACACACGGTATCTCGCTAAGGTCACCGCGTTCCCGGAAGTGCGCGCCCTGTTCGAGCGCTTGCTGGCCGACGGCAAGAAGATCGCGCTGGCGTCCTCGGCCAAGGCGGACGAGCTCGAGAAGTATAAGAAGCTTGCTCAGATCGGCGATCTGATCCAGGCCGAGACGTCCTCCGACGACGCCGAAAGAAGCAAGTCGCACCCGGACATCTTCGAGGCGGCGATCAAGCGGCTCGGCGGCCTTCCACCCTCCGAGATTTTGGTGGTCGGCGATACGCCGTACGACGCCGAAGCCGCCACCAAGGCGGGGCTGAGGACGATCGGCATGCTCTGCGGGGGTTCTCCGAGGAGAGCCTGCGCCGCGCCGGCTGCACCGTGATCTACAAGGACCCGGCCCACCTGCTGGCGCACTACGGCCAGTCGCTCATTGTCGGGAAGACGCCTTCGTGAGCCGATTTGCTGGAGCGGCGCTCGTCCTGCTCGTCGGCGGGTGCGCGCTGGCGACCGCCACCTCGCCACATATTGGTGTCGCGAGCGTTGAGTTGCGCAGCGCTGGTCTGCTCGACCAGAGCCTCGACGTAACCCTGTGTATCTACAATCCGAACGCCGACGAGCTCGCGTTTCGGCGGATCGATGTCGGCCTCGACGTGGCAGGTTCCTCGCTGGCTGACAGCGTCAGCGAGACGGCGGTGCGGCTGCCGGCGCGACAATCCGTGCTGGTTCCGTTCGCGGTCGCCACAACAACCCGAAACCTGATTCCCCAGCTGGCCGGCATCCTCGACCGTGGCGCTGTGCCGTATCGCTTGCACGGCAGCGTGCAGCTTGCCGGGTCGCTGGGTCTGACGATTCCGTTCAGCCGAAGCGGACTGCTCGGCCCGGCTACGGCCGGCCAAGCCCTGCTCACCGATCTTGCGGAGCCGGTCGGGAACGGGTGCGCCGATTCCGGTTGAACAAATTCGCGGAGAGGCGGTTGGTGACGAGGTCGGCCAGGCCGCCGGCGCGCCGCATCCGGCGACCCCTGGTTGGCCCGCTAACCAAGCCAGGTCGGCTTGGCCACTAAATGGGGCGGCTGGATGGCCGGTCGCCGCCATCGCTCGGAGAAGACCTCGCCCTGCGAGGCTCACATTGTGAAAGAACCACGTTATGCCCAAGACCCTCAAAGAGCTGTTCGTCGACGAGATGCGCGACACCTACAAAGCTCGGAGACCCAGTCGGCCGCTAACCTGGAGAAGATGGTCCAGGCGGCGACATCGCCGAAGCTCAAACAGCTGTTCCAGGCCCATCAGCAGGAAAGCCGGTCGCATCTCGACCGGCTCAAGCACGCGTTTCAGATCCTTGCGGTCTCGCCTGAGGGCAATTTTTGCGAGCCGACGCAGGGTTTGGTGAAGGAGGCCCAGGAGGTGCTGGGCGAAGGTTTGCCGGGCGAGATCCTCGACGTGGCACTCGTGATGGCCGCCCAGAAGATCGAGCACTATGAAATCGCCAGCTACGGCTCGCTGCACTCGGTCGCCATGAGCTGTGGCCTTGAGAACGTGGGCATGCTGCTGGAGCAGACCCTGTACGAGGAAAAGGCCGACGACCAGAAGCTGACCGACTTGGCCGAGTCCGACATCAATGAGACGGCGGCCGCCAAAGCCGCCTGAGCATCTTCTGATGCGCGGTCGGGCTGCGGCGTGGTCAAGAACGTCGCGTCTCACCAGCCGCAACCGGGATTTGCTTGCTCACCGTGACCGCCGATCCGCAGCCTTGGTGGTGCCTACCACGGTGAGAACCACAACAGATTGGCAGGAGATCCTCACATGGCGTCTAGTCCCCTTCAGGAACTATCCGAGCTCGGCGTGGCAATCTGGCTCGACGATCTGAGCCGGCCGCGTGTGTTGTCCGGCGACCTGGCCCGGCTGATGGCGTCCCGCTCGGTGATGGGTGTGACCACCAACCCGACGATCTTCGCCAAGGCGCTGTCCTCGGGCTCCGGCTACGAGGAGCAGGTCCGAGATCTTGCCCTTCGGGGCACGGCGGTCGGGGAGGCAGTACGTCTGCTGACCGCGTGGGACGTGCGCGCCGCGTGCGACGTGCTCCGGCCGGCATACGACGCCTCGGCCGGCCTGGACGGTCGCGTGTCGATCGAGGTCGATCCGCGTATCTCCGGTGACGCCAAACGGACGGCGGCCGAGGCGCGCGGGCTCTGGTGGCTGGTCGACCGTCCGAACCTGTTCATCAAGATCCCGGCGACGCTGGCCGGGCTGCCCGCGATCACGGCGACGCTGGCGGCCGGCATCTCGGTCAACGTGACGCTGATCTTTTCCGTCGAGCGCTACCGCGCGGTGCTGGAGGCGTTTCAAGCCGGGCTGGAGCAACGGCGGGACACCGGCGAACCTCTTAGCGGCGTCGAAAGTGTCGCCTCGTTCTTCGTCAGCCGCATCGACGTCGAGATCGATCGACAGCTTGACGCCCTGGCCGCGCGCGATCCGGCGCGGGCCGTCGAGATCAAGCGCGTGCGGGGCCAGGCCGCAATCGCCAACGCCCGGCTGGCCTACGAGGTCTGGGAGGAGATGCTGACGACCGCGCGGTGGCAGACGTTGCAATCGGCCGGCGCGCGGCCGCAGCGGCTGCTGTGGGCGTCCACGGGCGTCAAGGACAAGGCCTATGACGACACGCGCTACGTCGTCGACCTGGCCGCTCCCCGGACCGTCAACACGATGCCGGCCGGCACGCTCGAGGCGGTGGCCGATCATGGCCACCCACGTGGCGATGCGGTCACCGGCACGTATGACGCGGCGCGCGGTGTCTTCGACAAGCTGCGCGGTGCCGGGATCGACTTCGACGCCGTGGTCGAGCAGCTCGAGGTCCAGGGCATCAAGCTGTTCGAGCAAAGCTGGGACGAGCTCATCCAGTCCGTGACCCAGCAGCTCGAACGGGCAGGCGCCGACGTCATGCCGGCCGGAGCGGTCAAGCCGGCGAGCGGGGACGGATCGAGCTCCGCGCCGGCCGCCGCCGCCCCCCGACAAACGGCGTAATAAGGACGCTCATGCCGGTGTCGTTGACCCCGACAACACCCGAACACCAAATGCACCCGCCGGGCGTGCCTCAGGAAAGAACACTGCGATGGCCGATGTGGCAAAGACGGACGTAACTCCGAAGACGGTCCCCGCGCCGCAGGATCCGCACCTGCGCGACATGGCCAACTGCATTCGCTTTCTCTCGATGGACGCCGTCCAGCGCGCCAAGAGCGGCCACCCCGGCGCACCGATGGGCATGGCCGACATCGCCACGGTCCTGTTCAGGGACTTCATGCAATTCGACGCGGCCGAGCCGCATTGGATCGACCGCGACCGGTTCATCCTGTCCAACGGCCACGGCTCGATGCTGCTTTACAGCCTGCTCTACCTAACCGGCTACCGGGACATGCCGGTCGAGGAACTCGAGCGCTTTCGCCAAGTCGGCAGCCGCACCCCAGGTCATCCCGAATACCACCACGCCGATGGGATCGAGCTGACCACCGGCCCGCTCGGCCAAGGTGTCGCCGAGGCGGTCGGCATGGCGCTCGCCGAGCGGATCATGAACGCGCAGTTCGGCGACGAGCTGGTTGACCATTTCACCTACGTCTTCATGGGTGACGGTTGTCTGATGGAGGGTATCAGCCAGGAGGCGATCTCGCTGGCCGGCCACCTCAAGCTCGGCCGGCTGGTCGCCTTCTGGGACGACAACTCGATCTCGATCGATGGCGCCACCAGCCTGGCCGTCTCGGACAACGAGGTGGAGCGCTTCCGCGCGTCCGGCTGGCATGTGCTCGACATCGACGGCCACGACACCGATGCGATCCGCGAGGCGATCGTCACCGCTCGCTCGGTCACGGACAAACCCACGATGATCGCCTGCCGCACGATCATCGGCTTCGGGTTTCCGACCAAGGCCGGCACGCAGAAGGCGCACAGCGACGCGCCGGGCGAGGACGAGATCGCGGGTGCCCGCAAAATCCTGGGCTGGGAGTTTCCACCGTTTGTAATCCCCGAAAACCTACTCGCGGAGTGGCGCACGATCGGATCCAAGGGCGCCGAGGCACGGGCCAACTGGTCAGACCGGGTAGGGCGGGCACCGGACGGGCTGCGGCAGGAGTTCGAGCGTCGTAACGAGGGCCGCCTGCCCACCGACTGGAAGCGGGCCATCGCCGCCGCCCGGGCGGAGTTCATCAAGGACGGGAAGGATCTCGCGACGCGCCAAGCCAGCGGTGCCGTGCTTAACCACCTGTTCGACGCTATTCCAGAGTTGCTGGGCGGCTCGGCTGACCTCACGCCGTCGAACAACACCAAGGCCAAGAGCCAAGTCGAGATCAAGCCGGGTGAGTTTAAAGGGTCCTACGTCCATTACGGCGTGCGCGAGCACGGCATGGCGGCGGCGATGAACGGCATCGCGCTGCATGGCGGCCTGATCCCCTATGGCGGCACGTTCCTCTGTTTTTCGGACTACTGCCGCCCCGCCATTCGCCTGGCGGCGATGATGGATATCCGCACCACCTTTGTGATGACTCACGACTCAATCGGGCTTGGCGAGGACGGCCCAACTCACCAACCGGTGGAACACCTGTCCGCCCTTCGCGCGATCCCGCATCTGGCGGTCTACCGTCCCGGCGACGCGGTCGAGACGGCTGAGTGTTGGGAAAACATCCTGGATAATCCGCGCCGGGCGGCGCTGCTTGCCCTATCCCGCCAGCCCATGCCGCTGTTGCGGCGTGAGGGGGGTGCCGAGAACCAGTCCGCCAAGGGTGCGTACGTCCTGCTTGAGGCCGAGGGCGGTCCACGCCGGCTCACCGTGATGGCCACGGGTTCGGAGCTGCATCTGGCGGTCGAGGCTCGTGAGATCCTACAAAAACAGGGCGTGCCGACCGCCGTCGTGTCGATGCCCTGCCGCCTGCTCTTCGAGGAGCAGGACGCCGGCTACAAGCGGTCCGTCATGGGAGAGACGCATGCGCGGGTGGCCGTCGAGGCGGCGGTCGAGATGAGCTGGGAGCGCTATCTCGGCTTCCAGGGTCGCTTCGTCGGCATGCACGGCTTCGGTGAGTCCGGAAAAATCGCCGACGTCTACCGCAAGTTCGACATCACGAGTGACGCGGTGGTGCGCGCCGCCCACGACACTCTCCAGGCCGTCGAGCAATGAGCAGTCGTGGCAGGTTCGCCGCCACCCGGGCTGTCGCCGTAACCGCTCGAGTGATACTGCAAACGTTCTATTCTTGACACAGACCAACAGGGAATAAACCCATGTCCATCATCGCTTGGCTCATCCTCGGCCTGATTGCAGGTTTCCTTGGCAGCAAGATCGTCAACAAGAGCGGCCAAGGCCTAGTGATAGACATCGTGCTCGGGATTGTGGGAGCCGTCGTCGGCGGGTTTATCTTCTCGCTTTTCGGAGCCGCTCCGGTCACCGGGTTCAACTTCTACAGCCTGATTGTAGCCGTCATCGGCGCCGTCGTGGTCCTCTGGATCTACCACGCGGTCACCGGTCGAGGCCGGACCACGATCTAATTTCATGGCCGACAAACACGGCGATCGGGAACGGTCGGCTAAGCCCTGGTATGGAGGTGCTGGCCAAATCCTTCGCGCTCGATGTTCTGGCCGCAAACGGCCTGGACGATCGGCCACATGCGTGAAGGACCAGCCTCCAGATTGATGCGTCATTTGGATGATGGGGATGGTGACGGCCTTTTGGCTACAGGCCCCGGCTGTGTGACCCGGGCGCGCACCAAGATCTCGCGACAGTCCTACGGATCGCTGGCCTGCTTGGCCTCCAACTCATCCAGCACCGCCTCGGGTGCCACATCTCGCTGGATTTCCCGCATCTCGGGCGTTTGGGCCAGCTTGACGTCGAGACGCTCCGCGATGGCCGCCACCAGCTCGGCCAACTTGGTTAGTTCGTGCTCGGCAAGCAGGTTGATGTGCAGGTCGAGGTCGGCTCGCTTGTCGGCCGCGACACTTGAACGGTTCTGGCTGATCAGCACGAATGTGGACAGGAAGATCGCCTCGACGGATGCCTCCGTGGCCAGGATCACGAACGAGGGGTCGAACTTGGGCAGCGACGCGATCACGCCGCTGTTGATCGCGATCCAAACGCCATAGATCACGAGGTGGACGTAGACGAACACCATGCTGCCGGTGAAGTTCGTGACCACCTTGGCGACGCGGTCCTGGCGTGTCGCGGACTGCTCATCCTGGCGACGACGCGCGGCCAATGCGTCGATGTTGCGGGTCAGTGAGACGCCAAGGTCACGGGACTGCGGCGGTGGCACGGTCGGGGACGACGGCTTCGCCCGCTGTGGGCTTGGTTCCGGCACGGGGTCGACCATGGGTGATACGCCTTGAAAGTTGCGCGGGTGCAGCACGCCGCTGGTCAGGTGATGGCGGTTCAGAGGCGATGTGACCGTGTCACGACCTAAGCCGAAAGCGGCTTCAAGGGCTGAGCTGTCCGCCCGGCTCCCGCCGGACTTCGTTCACCGACACCAGGTCAAGATCGCTGGCCGGCGTCACCAACACCTCCGCGAGCGGCACGTCGGCACTCTCCTTGATCGCGTCGAGCACCGCCTGCGGGTCGGCCGGCACCGCCATCGCGGCTGCCTCGGTGTCGATGCGGTGTAGATCGGCATGGAAGATTGACCCCCTGTGGAGTGCGCCCCTGGCGGTGGACAGAATGAGCGAATTGGTTTGACCCCTCTGACCGGGCTTCCGGAGG
>JAABUX010007870.1_pt1 | contig 12392 bp, 10 predicted proteins | sample 5561851 | NCBI WGS metagenome assembly JAABUX01 (sample SAMN10711883, study PRJNA513361) | rock metagenome | isolation source: Antarctica rocks | place: Antarctica: Victoria Land, Richard Nunatak red sandstone | collected 2016-01-03 | reverse complement strand
GCGGGTAATGGCTGGCAAGCGGGGCTGTCTGGCAAATCCGACGAACAGAAGCGCCTGCCGGCTGGTCTCCTGATACGCAACTTGCCCGCGCTGGGCTGCCGGGCCGTTCTCTCAGCACTGCCGCTTAAGTTTCTCTCTCGTTCACTCTCACTCCCTGGAAAGGCTACTTTATGACCCTCACTACTGCGCCGCCGCCCGTGACGCTGCCGGAAATGCCGGTGGCTCCGCCGGCTTACGATGTCAAGGACCTCAGCCTCGCCGATGGCGGCAAGCGCCGCATCGAATGGGCCGAGCGCGAAATGCCGGTCCTGCGCTCGATCCGCGAGCGATTCGAGAAGGAAAAGCCGCTGGAAGGGCTGACGGCTGTGGCCTGCCTGCATGTCACCGCCGAGACCGCCAATCTCATGCGGACCCTGAAAGCCGGCGGCATGAAAGTCGTGCTGTGCGCGTCGAACCCGCTGTCCACCCAGGATGATGTCGCGGCGGCTTTAGTGCAGCATTACGGCATCGCGACCTTCGCCATCAAGGGCGAGGACAACGATACCTACTACCAGCACATTCTGAGCGCTCTGGAGCACAAACCGAACTTCACGATGGATGACGGCGCGGACACGGTCGGCATCATCCACACCGAGAAGCGGGAGCTGATTGACCATATCATCGGCGGCACGGAAGAAACCACCACCGGCGTTATTCGTCTGCGGGCGATGGCAAAAGACGGCGTTCTCGCCTACCCGATTGTCGCGGTCAACGACGCTCAGACCAAGCACTTCTTTGACAACCGTTATGGTACGGGCCAGTCCACCATTGACGGCATTATCCGGGCCACTAACGTGCTGCTGGCCGGCAAGTTCTTTGTCGTGGCGGGGTACGGCTGGTGCGGCAAGGGCCTGGCGATGCGGGCCAAGGGCATGGGCGCACAGGTAATCGTCACCGAGATTGACCCGCTCCGCGCACTGGAAGCGACGATGGACGGCTTCCATGTCATGCCGATGGCCGATGCCGCCAAAGTCGGCGACTTCTTCTGCACCGTCACCGGCGACAAAGACGTCATCCGGGCCGAGCATTTCGCCGCCATGAAGGACGGCGCGATTGTCTCAAACTCCGGCCACTTCAACGTCGAGATTGACATTCCGTCGCTGGAAAAGATGGCCACTTCCAAGCGCGAAGTCCGTGACTTCGTGGAAGAGTATGTGCTCGAAGATGGCCGCAAAGTCTTTATCTTAGGCGAAGGCCGCTTGATCAATTTGACCAGCGCCGAGGGCCACCCAGCAAGTGTCATGGACATGTCGTTCGCGAACCAAGCGCTGTCCGCCGAGTACATGAACCAGAACGCCAAGACGTTAGAGAAAAGCGTCTACGGCGTTCCCGAAGAGATTGACAACGAGATCGCCCGCCTGAAGCTGCTGTCCCTCGGCGTCCACATTGACACCCTGACCCCAGAGCAGGAGCGGTATTTAGCGTCATGGCAAGAAGGCACCTAAGCCGCCCTGCTTCGATGATCACAAAAGCCCCCGCTCGTTATTGAGCGGGGGCTTTTTTGCCTAAACAACCTAACACGGGGCTGAACCCCCGTGCTTTGAGAAACCAATTCCCCGCCTTCGCGGGCACTACAACGATCTGTAATCTTCGCCCGCGAAGGCGGGTGCTTGCACTGTTAAAGCCCTGCCGTTCAGGGCAGGGAACTCAATGACTGACGAACGATCCGGCACAAATGATTTCCCGAATACAGACTTGCATGAGGCCATTTATGAAGGGCAGTACGAAATAGCTTCGGTGCTTCTTGCTCAAGGGGCGGATATACAAGCCGCAAATGCGCGTGGATGGACGCCACTCCATGAGGCTGTTTATAATGCCCCAGCAGAGCTTGTATCACTGCTTCTGTCTCATGGTGCTCAGGTTGAAGCAAAGGATGATCGAGGTCGGACGCCCCTGCACTACGCGGCGGAAGATGGCTTCGCTGATATAGTCACTCTTTTGCTTGAGGCGGGAGCAGATGCCAATATACAAGACAACTACGGCAAGACACCAAATGACTTGGCTAAGGACCAAGATAAGGAAGCTGTTCGGCAACTCCTAATTAAAGAGCGGAATAGAACCAAGCACTAGCCGAGTGCTGCTTCTTTCTTGCGCTTCAGCGTCGCCCGAATGTTGTTCCGATGCTGTTCACGGCTGAGATGATGCTGAACAAGAGAGCGCCGTTCCCAAGCGGGTAGGTTCTTTGCGTCGAAGCGGGTGGGGGTGCGGCCTCGGCAGAGCAGGGCGAGGGGCGGAGCGGGCAGGAGCAGCAAAAGCGCAAGGCTTAGAGAACGAAGCGGGAAGACGCGGGGCATGGCTTATTATACCACGGCACAAACGTAGCGGAACAGACACCGGGGCAGATGCGCCGGGCGCGGTTCTGTCTGGTATAATAGGGGCTATGGACAGTGTGACGATTTTAGGGCTGCGGGTGGACCGCGTTTCGGTGGACGAGACGCTGGCTGTGATTGACCGCTTTATTGCGGAAAAAACGCCGCATACGATTGTCACTGCCGATGCGTCTATGGCGGTCATCGCCCGGCATGACCCGGAGCTGCACGCGATTGTGGACGGCGCGGACCTTGTGACGCCGGACGGCGCGGGCATCATCATCGCGTCGCGCCTGCTCGGCGTTCCGGTGCGCTACAAAGTTTCAGGGGTGGATTTAGTGGCCCATCTGTGTGCGCTGTCGCCGGGCAAAGGCTACCGGATTTTCTTTCTCGGGGCTGCGCCGGGTGTGGCCGCCGAAGCCGCCGCAAAGGCGCAGATCCGATGGCCCGGCACGCACATTGTCGGGGTCTGTGACGGCTACTTTTCCTCGGAGCAGGAGCCGGGTGTGCTGGCGCAGATTAAAGATGCCGCGCCGGATATCGTCATGGTGGCGTTCGGCATCCCCAAACAGGAAAAATGGATTGCCCGGCACAAAGCCGCCCTCGGCGCACCCGTGTTCATGGGCATCGGCGGGTCGTTTGACGTGCTGTCGGGCCGGGTCAAGCGTGCGCCGGTGTTCATGCAGCGGTTCGGGTTTGAGTGGCTGTACCGGCTCATTCAGAACCCCAAAAAGATCAGCAAAGTGATGACCCTGCCGCAGTTCGCGCTGCTTGTCCTGCGTCAGCGCTTCTTGGGCGCGACGTAGCGGCTACTTTTTGGGCGGGTCTTGGGTGACAATCGGCTTTTTGATGATGACAACCGGGCCTTTGTCTTTCTTCTTGTCGCCGTCTGCCCATGCCGACTGCGAGGCCATGCCGGCCAGTGTCAGCGCCGCAAGCGCCGCGCAAATCGCCGCGTGTGTCCGTTTCATAATTTCATCCTCCGTACCAAGTGTTAGTCGCCGTGTGCGGCAGAATTGTTCCCCAGCCTGCTTCGTTTCCTAAAACTAATTCCTCGCCCTGAACTATGTACCCGCCGGACAGACCCGCAATCGGCTTCAGCAGGCGGTGCGAGTCGAGATCTAAGTAGTCAAACGCCCCGGTGCCGGCGGCAATCTGCGCGGCGGCGGCGATGCCCAGCCCTGGTTCCAGCATACAGCCCAGCATCAGCTTCTTGCCGAACGCTTTTGTCAGGGCGATGATTTGCAAGGCTCCAGCAATTCCCGATTTCATCAGCTTGACATTGACGCCGTCCACCGCGTCTTCTTGCAGCAGGCGCAAGGCTTCGGCCACGCTGCGGGCGGACTCGTCGGCGAACAGCGGGTAAGCGATGCGTTCGCGGACATATTTTAACCCGGCGACATCTTCTTTAGCGACCGGCTGTTCCAGCAAATCTACCGCCGCGCCGGTCTTTGCCAGCGCTTGAGCAAATTGAACGGCGGCTGCGGGCGTAAAGGCCTGGTTGGCGTCAATCCGCAGCCGCACGTTTGGGACCGCGCAGACCACTGCTTCAATCCGGGCGAGGTCTGCGTCCGGGCCGCTCGGATCGCCCACTTTGATTTTAAGCGCCCGGAAGCCGTCTTCCCACGCCGCCACGGCCAGTTCCGCCGCCGCACCCGGTTCAACAAGCGGAATGGTCAAATCTGTCGTCACCCGGTCCTGCATCCTGCCGAAGTGCTGCCAGAGCGGCAGGTCTCGCCCCCGCGCCCAGGCATCATACAGGGCCATTTCCAGCCCTGCCCGCGCCGCCGGAGCGTCGGCAAGAAGCGTATTCGCCAACGTCAGCAGCGGCCCCAAACGGTCTGTCGGCATCCCGATAAACTTCGGGATGACTGCATGAAGCGCTTCCAAGACCGACTCCACACTCTCGCCGGTGACGTAGCCGACCGGCGCACTCGCTCCGTCTCCGCCATGTCCCGCTTCTGTTTCAATCCGAACGCGAACATTGCGGGCCTCGGTCGCGGTCCGGGCGGCAATCACAAACGGCGCGACCAGCGGCAGGGTCCAGGCTTCAGCCGACACGGAAACAATACGCCCCGAAGCAATACGCATATCGTATTTTACCGTACTTCGCTCCAAGTGGCAAGTAGAAAATTCGGCAAGAAACTATTTGCGAAAATGCTTGACTCTACCGTGCAAGCGTGTTATACTGACCTTGCCCGTACTATTTGCCGGGCTGCCGGCTATCCCCGGTACACTGAAGCGCAGCGCTTGCTGCTCCTTTGCTGATGTGTACAGACGGAGAGACCGAATGCCATGCTTATCCTTTCGCTCCCACTCTTTCGCTCCCACTCTTTCGCTCCCACTCTTTCGCGCTAATTTCTAGTCTCGCGCTTCTACTTCTTTGCGCCGTTTCCTCTTTTGCCCAAAGCGTCCCCTGGGATGCCAATGCACAGGGGCAGTTTATCACCTGCCTTTGCCGTGACTTGACCGGGCGCGTTTGGGTCGGCACGGAAGACGGGCAGGGGCTATGGTCGTATGACCCTGCCGCTAAAGACTGGACCCACTTTCCCGCTTCTCCTGACCTCTCCGGCGACATCTACGCTGTGGCCTGCGACAAGGCCGGGCGCATCTGGGCCGGGGGCTTGTCCGGCGTGTCTGTCTACAACGGACGGCAGTGGCGGCAGTATGGCCTCACGGAAGGACCGCTCGGAACTCGCCTGTTTGCGCTTGCCGTCAACCCGAACAACGGTGATGTTTGGGGCGCGACCGAAGCCGGCCTGTTCCGCTACGCCCATTCCCATTGGACTTACTTCACCCGCGCTGATGGCCTGCCTTCCGACCAGGCCAACGCCCTTGCCATTGACAAGAGCGGTACGCTGTACGTCGGGACGCAGTGCGACGGCATCGCCATCGGCTCTCCTTCAGACAATTACAAGACATGGCGCGTTGTTTCCGGCCCCCGGCAGTTGCCCAATGTGCCGACCGGCCCCGGCCTGCCTTCCCGCCTCATCAACTGCCTGTATGTCATGCGTGACGGTACGGTCTATGCCGGGACACCGTGTGGGATCGCCGCCAGCCGGGACCACGGCAAGACGTGGAAGTTCCGACGCGGCGCGGACTGGAAAGACAAGCTGGCCGGGCTGGAGTCTCCTGTCCCGCCTAAAGAGCGGTTCATCCAGGGCGATTTGCTGTCTGAAGATTACGTGACAAGCCTTGCCGAAGACGAGGCCGGCTGGCTCTGGATCGGCCACCGGGCAAAAGGAATCGAGTTTTTCGACCGTGACTTTGGGCGTGAGCTGCCCATGAATGTCGGCCATGTGGCGGAGGACGGCGACGCTACTTGTCTTCTTCCCGGCGGCCCCGGAAGCTGGGTCGGTGTCTACGGAACCGGCCTCCACACGCCGCGCCTGTCAGAGATTGCCGCTTTGCCGCTGGCTTCGTCCTCTCTCCGCGATGCCCTGCCGTTGCCTGCCGCTCCTCCGACTGTTGCGGAACTGGCGGCGATGATGGCGCGGGTGAACTCGCTCCACGCGAAAATCCCAGTCGGCGGTGGGGTTTATTTAGGGCAGGACTGGCGAACGCAGGGAGATTGGGTCGGGCATTACGGGCGGCAGTATGGCCTGCTTTGCTCGGTTGCTTCCCCGCTGGACGAGTTGTTTGTGCGGGAACCGACTTACGGCATTGAAGGCAGTCTTGGGCCGCATATCCAGGACAAAGACCTGCTGCGCCACTTCATGTCTTATATGAAGACAGACAACCCGAAAACGCTTTACGGACCTATTGGCGGCTACCGTACCCAGTCGGAATGGGACGATCACGGCGAGACCTACCCGCGCACCTTTGAAGGGCCGGATGTGTGGGTGACGGTCACGGTTCCACAAGGCGTTTACAAGGTTAGCCTCTACGACTTCAACAAAGACGGGCATGGCGACGAGAACCGCCTCCGCGATTATACCGTGGACCTGCTGCCCTACCGTGACGACATAGAAGATGCCGAAAACCTGCCGCCGCTGGCTCATGCGCGTACCCGAGACTTCTGGAACCCCTTGTACCAGAGCTTCCTAGTGCGCGGCCCCTCGAAATACTACCTGCGCGTCGCCAAGAACAACAGCCTTAATGTCATCCTTTCCGGCGTCTTCATTGACAAAGTCGCCGCCCCGCCGACTTGGGGCGATAAACTCCCAATGGCCTTCATGGGCATTATCCACTTCGACCCGCCGGACCTGACGAACACATCCCTGCCTGCGTCCGCCAACACGCCGTCAATGGTCGCGGCTCAGACGCTTTGGACGGCGTTAGACGCGGCCCAAACCGACCAGGGCGACTCGGCCCTGCTTGTCCCGTACCGAATCCTGGCGCTGCGGGCGGCCCAGGCGTCGGGCGGCTCGGCCCCGCTTCTTGCGAACTGGCGCTGGAACCTGGATATCTGGGTAGACGACGACCGCCAAACCTTTCTCAACTACATGCACGCGGCGAACGCGACTTTGCAAAACAGTCAAGACTCCCCTCAATAATTTGACCACTGAAATAACTCGAATTGGAGAATGAAATGAAACAATTTCGCCTCGGCACATTTATCGCACTTGTGATGCTTTTTTGTCTCGGCCTGCACAAAGGCCATGCCCAAACCTCACCAACGACAACGTCTTATACTGCCGTTGTATCAACGCCCAGTGGACCATCTGATCCTCCTGCCGGCCCCAGCTTTCTGTATTTTGGCTCAACCGCAACCCTAAAGCCTGTAGGCCAGCCCGGCGAATTGACGGCCGGCAACATTAGGTACAAGTGGACTGCCAAAATGAAACAATGGCAATCTGGTTCCGGTTTTACGGCTTCCAATGCCCCTACCGATTTTTTAGACGCGAGCAGCCCGCCGGATAACACAGATACAAGCACTCAAAACCCAACTATCCTACGGACGGTGCTCGCTACCTCTGGCTACTATCAGCTTACGCTCTCTGTAACGATTACCTATGACATGGTTGACAGCAACGGCAACGGTCAAACCAATCTCACTGCCAATGGATCTGCGACCTGCCAAATCGAAGTTGCTGTCCCTGACTTTTCGATGTCGGGCGGCACAAGCGTAACGGTTCCACTGGATAGCTCCACTTCTGTAACGATTACTGCCTCGCCAATCAATGATTTTTATGGGACAATCCAATTAAGCTTGACAGCCGGCAATCCTAATGCTGGTCAATCAACCAATCCCAGCGGCGTAACACTCGGCTCTGGTTCCAGCGATTCGAGCCTTTCCATATCCTTGTTTGGCACACAGGGCAACTATCCTCTGACGGCACGGGATGGGTCTTCCAGCACGACAACTACAGTTAATGTTGCGGGAAACGCTACTCCTGCTCCCGGAGGCACTCCTCTCATTGTCTACGGAGATGGTTCTGACAATGGCCCACCTATTGAGCATTCCACTGTTTTCAATCTTACCATTCCGACGCGATCTGTGGAGATTGATGGCCCTTACGACAGCAACAACAGTAAAGCTAACGACGGGTCGCAACATGTCCCACAACGGGCGGCAGATCACTCCATAACTGTTGATAGCGTCGTTGATTACAACTCGGATTACAGTGTATGGCAGGATCAAAATAATTACACTGCTAAGGCAACCGGCTTTGCAACTACCCAGAGTTACACCTGGAATATTGCCGGAGGAGTGGACAATGTTGGCACGGGCAACAGGCTAGGGCAGCCCTCGGACAATTTTGCGACAACTAACAACAATAGCGATTTAGAGAACCTCCTGTTGTGGTCACATCAACAATTCTCGAATTCTGGTGGGCCTCCTACAACTCAGTTTCCTGCCAGCTCAACAATCACAGTAGGCGTGAAAAATGTTAGTGGGAGTTTAACTACCTCAACGTCCTATACAATAAACTGGCACTATCCAGGCGAGAACTACCAGCCTTACGGCCAACCCATCCCCAACAGTTTGGAAATCGATGCTTCTTCGACCCAAAATGGCGATCCTGCTATAGCCAACGGCACTATACATTGTACTTTCGATCCATTTGGCCAATATTACATCGCTGTCGTCCAAAATGGGGCTGCCCAAACATTTTCCGTCGCCTCTAACTTTGCTAAACCACCTTACTCATCCCTGCTCGCTGCTCTAGGTTTAGCTTCATCCTCTATGGATCTCGGTACGCATACTTACACAGATGATACCAATAGCTTTAGTGCATGGCAGGAAGCGGTCGCTCTCACTAAAGCAGGAAATACGCATGTACCCGCAGGTTTTGCTTACGTTGCGAATCAAACGGCTGCATGGCAACAATGTCAGATGACGGCACCTGTCATATCTGCACACTATGTTGATCAGTATTATGCAGGCGATGCTTACGATCACACTGGTTACTTAGGCCCCAATCGGAAAGATTATAAAGCGTTTAGGAAACAAACCAGCATGATAGCAACTGGGACTTACACCAAGCTATAGGGCTATGACGGTTGAAATTCATCTCGTAAATCTCCAAGCGCAATTACTCTTATCTGGTTTGCGATATGGGTCGAGGTTTACGAGATGAAATTTGAAGGGTCGGCATATTCGTTATGATCACAAAAAATTATTTTTATTGGATAAAAATTTTATTTCTACTTTCTCTTTGTTTATACCTGAATGTTCTTGCTCCCGCTCAGCAACCCAAGCAACAACCATTTGCACTTCCCGGTCAATCCACACTTACCATCTTCGAGCAGAACTTCAGATGGGAGACCATGAACAAGAGTTGGCTTACCGTTTCCTGGACCGATCCCGACACCTATTATCGAAAAGTGCGACGTTCAATCGACCAGGAGGCGCTTGAAGGAAAATTGACGCCACCACTGATCGCTTCTTATAGGACGGCGGCAATGCAGAAGCCATCTAACTCCAATCTGCAATTTCAGTGGGCGTATGCTGTTTACAAAGCAACAGGAATCGATGCAGGGTTTGGTTCTCACGATCTAGCGGAGGTCAGCAGAGTGTTATCTACACTTAATCCACCCCAATCCTACGAGTTTACGCGGCTGCACTTTTTAGTTCTGTTTTCTTGGCGTGAATACACTGAATTGAAGCCTCTCGCCAAGCGCTTGTTAGATTATCATTCTATTGATTACAACGATTATGATGTTCAACTCGCTTATGTCACTCTTCTGGACGGCGGCAATTTAGCAGACAGAAAAGCAGCATTAGTTCATGCAAAGGAACTAGTAACAAAGTATCCTCGTTCACTAAGTGCTTATTATGCCTTAGCGGGGGTTTACGATCTTTCGTGGCTCAACACGAACAGCGACGCGGATGCAGCAAATACCGTAATAACCTTTGAGAAACTACTGGCTATGCCTTCTGCCAGCTCCGACAATCGGATGCGAAGCAGCGCAAAACGTATCATATCCGTGATTGAACATTACCACTCAAGCGCAAAGCCCGTCAAGTGATTTTGTTCCGATGCAAGAAGATTTTGCCTGCCCCCTGCACCTAACTTCGAGGCCTCAATGCCTTTCAGCATTGGGGCTTTTTCTTTTCACAACTTTTTCACGCCTGCTTGGGTACACTTCTTTTTGTATCGGAGCAAAAGTGTCATGCGTATTCTGCTGATTGAAGATGAAACGCCGATTGCCGAGGTCATCAAGGCGGGACTGGAGCAGGCGGGCTATACGGTCGTTCTGGCCCATGACGGACCTGCCGGGCTGGAAAAGGCACGGGAAGGCCGCTGGGCGCTGCTGGTGCTGGACGTGATGCTGCCGGGGATGGACGGCTGGGAAATCTGCCGGACACTGCGGGAAGAGCGCGACCCGACGCCGATTCTGATGCTGACGGCACGGGACGCGGTGCAGGACCGGGTGCGGGGCTTAGAGCTGGGGGCCGATGACTACCTGCCGAAGCCATTTGACTTCTCGGAACTCATTGCGCGGGTGCAGGCGCTCCTGCGCCGCGAGCATATCCATAAGACGCGCACCCTGCAAGTGGGCGATTTAGAAATAGACACGCGGCTGCGGCGGGTCACCCGGTCAGGCCAGGAAATCGCGCTGACGCCGCGCGAGTACACACTGCTCGAAGCGCTGGCCGGGCGGGAAGGGCAGGTCTTAACCCGCGAGGTCATCTTGGAGCGGGTCTGGCTCGACGAGGAAAGTTTATCTAACACCGTAGACGTGTATGTGGGCCTGCTGCGCCGGAAGATTGACGCCGGGCATGACGTGAAGCTCATTCAGACCGTGCATGGCGTTGGGTATGTCCTGCGCTCGCCTCAGCAGCCCGAAGCGGCAAAAACGGAGAAGCATCCATGAGACCGCGCTTGTCCTTGTCTTCGGTTCGGGTGCGGCTGGCGCTATGGAATGTCGGCGTGCTGGCGTTTGTGCTGGTTGGGCTGGGCATTATCTTCAGCGTCACGATGCGGGCGAACATCAACGCGGCCATTAATCAGCGGCTCAGTGTCCGGGCGCACCGTGCCCAGGAGTTTTTTTTAAATGCCCCGCCGCCCTCGTTCCGCCGGCCTCCGCCGCCTCCCAATGACAGCACGCCGGACCCCAGCGGCGAGATGCGCCCATGCCTATTCGATGGACAGGGCCGACCGTTTCGCCCCGGCGACAGGCCCCTGGACCCGTCTGGGTTAATCCGGGCTGAAGCCGGCGAAGAAGTCTACACCACTGTCCGCATTTCGGGCGCGGCTGTCCGCGTCTTTTCCATGCCCATTCGGCAGGCGGGCCATGTCGTCGGCGTGGCCCAGGCCGGCAATTCGCTGGCCCGCATTCAGGCGGAAATCGCGGAAATGACCCGGACGCTGGTCTATTTGATCCCTGTGGTCCTGCTGATTGCCGGTTTGGGCGGAGCATTTTTGACCGACCGGGCGCTGCGTCCGGTGCGGCGGATCGCGTCGGCGGCGGGGCAGATTGAGGCCGAAGACCTGTCGCAGCGGCTGCCGGTGATGGGCGACGACGAGTTCGCCGATTTGGCTGTCACGATCAACGGAATGCTGTCCAGGTTGCAGGCGGGTTTTGAGCGTCAGGAGCAGGCCTTCGAGCAGCAGCAGCGGTTTGCGGCGGATGCGTCCCACGAGCTGCGGACGCCGCTGACAATCATCAAAGCGAATACCAGCCTGGCGCTGTCGGAGCGGCGCACCGAGACGGAGTACGAAAAGACGCTGCGGGCGGTGGACTCGGCGGCGGACCGGATGACGCGCATTGTGCAGGACTTGCTGCTGCTGGCACGGGCCGATGCCGGGCAGCTTGCTTACGCGCTGGTCCCGACGCCGCTGGCCGAGGTTCTGGAGGCTGCCGCCGCGTCGCTGGCGATAGACCATGCCCCGATTTCGGTTGACTTGCCCGCGAAACCGATTTTCGTGCTGGGTCATGCCGACAGCCTGGTCCGCTTGTTCTCCAATCTACTCGAAAACGCAGCGCGTCACACGCCTCAAGAGGGGCGCATCACGGTGTCGGCGGAGCGTAGGGACGGCAGAGTGGCCGTCGAAGTCGCCGACACCGGTGTTGGCATCGCCCCGGAGCATCTGCCGCATGTGCTGGAGCGTTTCTACCGTGTGGAAGCGGCGCGGTCCCGCGCTCAGGGCGGCACGGGGTTAGGGCTGTCTATCTGCCGCAGCATTGCCGATCTGCACGGCGGCAGCTTGGAAATTACAAGTCTGCCGGGGCAGGGAACGACGGTGCGTGTTTTGCTGCAAGATGCAGAGCCGCAAGCCTCTACCGACATTTCAACTGCCGCGCTGGCACTGAAAAAATAAAGTAGGCGTGTAAATATCGGCGTCAGCTTTTCACGGGATTTTCATGTAGTCTCGCTATGATAGATAACAGGAACAACGACGACAGCACAGGAGAAAAAAATGAAGACACGAAATCAAAAGAGGCAAAATCAAACAGCCGCACTGGCGATTCTGGGCGCAGCCGCCATTCTGCTGGCACCCATCACTATGCACCCGGCACTCGCTCAGGGGCCGCAGGGCGGCTTCGGCGGTCCTGGCGGTGGCGGTCAGGGCGGCTTTAACCGCCGCCCGCCGTTTGCCTACGGAACCGTCACGGCGGTGGACGCGGGAGCCGGCACGATCACGATCTCCG
>JAABUX010007869.1_pt1 | contig 12392 bp, 14 predicted proteins | sample 5561851 | NCBI WGS metagenome assembly JAABUX01 (sample SAMN10711883, study PRJNA513361) | rock metagenome | isolation source: Antarctica rocks | place: Antarctica: Victoria Land, Richard Nunatak red sandstone | collected 2016-01-03 | reverse complement strand
TGAGTCACAGGCAGCCTCCGCTTTGGGCGCCCTGCTACACTGAAGTGAGCGTGACGAGAACACGGCGGGCTTGTGAGTAATGCCGCACAGGCACAGCGGGGGAAGGGGCGCGCCGGTGCTCGGTGAGTGACTTGTGGTAGGCGGCCACGGCGCTCTCCAGGTCGCCCGCCTTGGCCAGCGCGGCGCCCTTGCGCGCGAGCGCCTTGGCGATCAGCTTGAAGTCCGCGCGCAGCTCGCGCCCGCGCTCCACCGCCGCGTCGCAGTCCTTCACCGCGGCCGCGTAGTCGCCCGCCTCCAGGTGCACCGCCGCCCTGCGCGCGCCCGGGGGCTCAGGCGGCACTGACAGCCATGCTGCGCTACTAAGGCGGCTGTCGACGCGCTCACTTGTGCACATGCGCCCTGCTCCTTTCTGAGACAGGAAGCAAATGCTCACTCAAGGCTACAATACTCTTGGAGTCAAATCTGCTGGGCGGTAGGTGCCCTCTCTGGACAACATATGACATGTGTGACAAGCACGCTGTGCTTCTGTACATGGCCTCCCAATAGTGCTTACGATCCTGCCAGCCAGGTTGCCAGGCAACTGTTACGCTTCATTGGACCAAATAATAAACACCCTGCTGCAGGACACAACAATTACTGGCACCTGCTGGGCTTGCACGCGCACCTAGAGGCCGCGCGCTGGATGCAGCTGAGCATGCGGCGCACAGCCGTGGCCTGCCCGGCGAGCAGCGGGGTCACATGACAAGCTCTCGCGCTTTGTACCGCCCCCCAGGGCCGCGCTGCGGCCGCGCGCGCTTGTTGGTGAGGAAGGATAGGGTAGGGTTGGGTAGGGCTGGATTGGGTAGGGGTTGTGCCTGTTGGTGAGGAAGGAGATGTCAGTGTCGTCCAGCTCCGTCGCGCGGCTGTAGTGCCCGAGCGCCTCCTCAAAGCGCTTGGCCTTGTACGCCGCGTTGCCGGCCTCCTTCTCCCGCTGCGCGCCCGCCTTGGCCTCGGCCTTCGCCTTGCCCTCCGCCGCCTCCTCCGCCGACTGCGCCGATTCAGGCGCCGGCGCCGGCCTTGGCGGCGGCGGGCGCCGCGCCGCGCCCTCGTCAGACACCGCCTGCGGCAGCAAGCGCGGGTGTTACATGCTGCTGCGGCACAGACTGCGCGCCGCGCCCAGCGGGGCCAGCTGAACAGTGCACACGCAGCCGGCCTGGGCGCGCGTCAGGCACCTGCTGCTGCCACCGCCACATGGCAGCCAGGCGCTGACAGCAAATGCAGGCTGATGCGAGGGCATCGCATGCAGGCAGCGAACGATGATAGCACAGTCTGACGCCCGCCGCGTGGCCACGTCGCCCGCGCGCGGCAGCGCAGCGCCGCGGGGCGCGCCTCCAGAGGCGGGGGCCCGTCGTCGTCGTCGTCGTCGTCCTCGACATCGCCGTCCTCCTCCATCGGCTGCGCTGCGGCGGCGGCCCCCGCTGCGCCCGCGCCGCCGCGGCCGCCGCGCGCAAAGTCGTCGCCGGTGCTCATGCTGATGCCCAGGCCCACCTCCAGCGCCTTCTGGAAGCGCGGGTCGGCCAGGAACCTGCGGGCGCGCGGCCGACCTTGAGTGTGTGCACAGCACGGCATTAGGTATTAGGTGCGCTGGGAGTGTGCTGCTTCTGTCCGAGGCGGATGGAATGTATGTAGACAGTGAGAAGTATGCGCGCAGCTGACACCCTGCTCGGCACGCCCGCTCGCGCGCACCAGCAGTGACCGCGCTGCAGCGGGCGCGCTGCGCGCAAGGCACCACGCACGCCGGCACATGTCAATGTGCCTGGCCCTGACACCCAACCGCTGACCTTACTGTGGCATGCTGCCGCGGGGGGCAGTGCGCGGTGCGCGGCCGCCGGGCGGGCGCGCACGCGGTCATCTGGGACGGGTCGCGGCCCAGCGCCTGCAGCATGGCCATGAAGTCGGGCTGCGCCATGTAGCCGCGCGTCTCCGGGTTGAGCGCCAGCCGACCCATGAACTCCGGCCCAAACATGCCGCCGCCGGCGGGCGCGGGCGGCGGCCCCGCCGCCGCCGCCCGCGCCTGCTCCAGGCCCTGCCGCATGCCCGCATTGCTGGGGTCCAGCTCCAGGCCTGCGCGGCCGCGGGGCGGCGCTGAGCGCGAAGCCCCCGTCCCACAAAGGTGCAAGGCTGCGCCTGCCGCTATCGTGTCCTGAGCAGCTGCGGCCGCTGCCACTTGAGTGCTCTATGTAAAATATGATTTCTGTTATTGGCTCTTATAGGATGACGGAGAACAAGGATGGACCTGATACAGAGAGTGAGCTGGCAGCATTGGTAGCGTCATTAAAGTAAGTTGATACCTCAGAGCGTGTGCCGGCTCAGGCGGCGCACCCTTCTCATACGCCTTGGTCGCCGCAGGCCAGTCGCGCAGGTGGAAGGCCGCTGCGCCCACGCGCGTGTAGCCCTTGGGCCAGTCCGGCTTCAGCTCCACTGCCTGCCGGCAGTCAGCCCACAGCACTTTGGAGGTGCCCCAACAGGAGCAGAGCCACTGGCCCGAGTCTGGAGAGCGAGGGTGGCGGAGATCAACCGCGCTTTGAGCCGTTCAGGCGCACAGAGCCGGTATAGTCAGGTTTGCAAGACGCCCGGCAGGTGCGTGGGGCAGACAGCCTAGCTGTGGCGCGGCAAGGTATTGGTTGTGAAACACCGGCCCTGGCGCAGCGGTGTGCACGCCTTCTCGCCGTCTGTGAGCGCGTCCTTGTAGCGCTGCATGCTCGCCTGCAGCACGAAGTGTTTCCGCGTCAGTGGAGCCAGGCGCAACTATGCTGTGATGACAGTTGCACACTCGCCGTCTGAAAAACGAGGGAGGCTGCTCTGCTGCGCTCGGAATAGGCATTCAACGTGCAGGGGCGGCGGCTTGGGCTCACCAGCGCCGCGGAGCGGTTGCTGTACAGCACATGATTCTGCGGGTCCATTTCTATGGCCTCTGTAAAGTGCTGCACCGCCTCCTCATGGCGACCGCTCTGAAACGCAGCATTGCCTTTGGCCTGCGCAGGAACGTGGCGCACATTAGCGCCGCTCCATGGAGCTCAGCTAAGCAAGTGTGGCAGAGTGGCAGGCCACCTTTAGTTCATCAGCCATCAGGCTCTGTAACACGTATCCAAAGCAAGCAGCTTCCTGCTGGCAGCCTGTGCGGCAGGTATTCTCAGAGCGGAGTTGCCGCTGCAGATGATGGCCTAAAGAGAACAGCGGCGACTGCTGCGCTTGCTTTGCCTGGAAGTCTCCAGGCTTTAAGAAGAGAGTTACATAGGTAGGGTTGGGCGCCTCTAGAGGCAGATCTGCTGGCATGGAGCACTAACAAACGGGGTGAGCGGAGGACCGACCTCATCTAACGTGTTAAACAAGCAGCAGCCTGCTTGGAAGCCTTGCAGAGCGCGCGTCTGGAAGGCGCAGAGCGACACCTCTCACTCTGCTGTTCCCCACACAGCATGACGATAGCAGTGAGCCCAGAGGCAGCTCTGTTGAGCAGCTTTGCCGCCAGGCTCGCCTGCCCCCTGTGGTGAGGCTCACGCAGGCTCGCTGCTCTGCTGTGCCCCCTGATGCGCACGCCCGCCGCCACGGCGCTGACCACCTGTGTGCCCGTGCGCCAGCCACGCGCTGTACAACGACCCGCACTGCTTCCCTGGGTGCGGCCACACCTTCTGCAGGCGCGCCCCAGCCACGTTCACGCCTTTTAAACATCAAGATGGCACGCACCAGCCGAGCTACCATGGTGGCGCTCGTTCTGGGCCGCTGCCGCTGGCTGGTGTCAGAAACCGGCTTGCTCCGGCGACGGCTCGCAGGCAGTGTGTCGCGGAGTCGCTAGAGGGCCCGGGGGTGACTGCCTCGCAGTGCCCCACGTGCGCGCGCCCTGGCTGGCTGCGCGAGCTGCTGCCCAACCGGACGCTCGCCGTTCTGGTGGCCTGCCTTGCAGAGGCAGAGCGCACCGGTGCGCGACTGCAGTGCACAGCAGGTTGTCTGCAGTATACCGTCTGTATCTGCCCAGGAGACCTCAGCCTGGCTTGCTCCCACAGGTGCAACAGGCAGTGAGTGAGCGTGGTGATAAGCAGGCCAAAGCGCGCTGCATGCCCGTGCCGGCAGGCCTTATACATTTGTGTCGGCTGCGCAGGCGGTTGGGCGGCGGCCGTGGGTGCAGTACCGCCCGGTCGCGCGGCCAGCGCAGCGGGCGGTGCGGCCGCGCCTGAGCGCTGCGCCCCTGCGGCGCCCGCCGCCACAGAAGGCCGCCCAGCGGTCTCCGCCAGCCCCGGAATCCCGCGCGACGTGCCCGCCGCCGGAGCGGCGGCGGGTGCCGAGGCTGGCGCGCGAGCGCTCGACCCCCCGCATGCGGGGGCGCCGGGACTGCCTGCGCAGCCTCCGGCCGAGCCCGCGCCGCCCGGCAGCAGCCACAGCCCGCGCCGTGCGGCAGCGGCTGACCGGGCGCCGGCCTCCAGCGCCAGCGAGCCGCAGCTAGCCGAGCCGCCGCCAAAGGCTGCAGGCGCATCGCGCTGTGACAGGCGTGCCCTCGCCTGCAGTTCAGGCGCCGGCGCGCCGGCGGCGGACCTGCTCGAGGAGCCCGCCGCGGTGTTTGTGGCGCGGCTGGCCGCGCTTACGGCGGTCGGCCCGCAGCCGCAGCCAAAGCCCGCCCAGCCGGGAGCGAATGCATCGGGGACAGCGGAGCCTGTCACAGCACGGGACGCAGCATGCGCAGCCGCAGCTGGGGCCGCTGCTGCTTTGCAGCAGAGCCCACTGCGGCTGCCGGCTGACCCGCACACCGCCGACCTCAGCCCGGCGGCGGAGGGTCTTGCAGCGGCTTCCGAGCAGGGCCCGGCGGGCCGCGGCCGCGAGCCGGCGCGGCATGCATGCGAGCGAGCGACAGGCGAACCCGCTGGCGCTGCAGCTGCTGTCGAGCGGGGCAGGACCGGCCGCAAGCGGGGCCTGGAGCTGTGCGCAGACGGAGAGGCGGAAGGGGCGCCAGGCGGCGCCGCGGCGGCTGCCGCGCAGGGCAAACACGGCCGCACACGGAGCCGAGCAGACACGCGCGCGGGGTGCCGGCTGGAGGCGTGTGTAAATGGCGGAGCAGGCACCGAGGATGCGCGCTGTCTGGCGGCGGTGCTCGCGCGCTACGATGACGCGTACGTCGCGAAAGTGCGAAGCCCGGGGCTGATGCCCGCTTGCGCTAGATGCGGGACATGCGGGCCAGCCGGTTGGGTATGTGCTGCACACTGCGAGGCGCCGCACGCAGTGATGTCACTGAAGCGTGCAGGCCGGCATGATGGGCACACCCTCTCGGCATGCCTTGCGTAGTGGTCTTGCGCTCTCAGAGACTTTTGCAGCAGCGGGCGCTCGTTTGTTTGAGTCTGGGAGTGCTTGCCAACCAGTGTGCGCCCAGCACCAGGGTGCCGATGCGCAGGCGCGCGCAGCCCTGGCGCCGCCCGTGCCGCTGCATGCGGCCGCGGCCGCGGCCGCCGCGGCCGCCGCCATGCGCAAGCTGGAGGCGCTCGCGGCCGCCCTGCAGGGCCGGCTGCGGCGGCTGCCGCGCATGGAGCCGGGGCCGCACGAGCCGCGCGGCGTGCACGCCCCGGCAGCGGCCGCTGGCGTTCAGCAGGCCGTACCAGGAGGCAGCGCTCGCGCGCGCGTGCCTGAGCGCGACGAGCGGGCCGCGGCCGCCGCGCCGTCCGCTCCGCAGCCGCCCGCCCCGGACCCGGCCGAGCTGGCAGTGCCGGACAGTGCGGAGCCGGGGCCGCGCCCGCGAGCGCGCAGCCCGGGGTGCAGCGACCGCGAGGGGCTCGCGCACGCCGCCAGTCCGCCGGCGCCTTCGGCGCGGCGGGCGCCGGCACCGGCGGGCGGCCGCGTGCGCGGGGGCGCAGCAGGCGGGGCGGCGAGCCCTGGTGACCCGCGCGCTACGGTCGAGCGGTGCGCGCGCCTGCCCGGCTCGCTGACGTGCGCGAGCGGGCCGAGCCTGGCGATCGACGACATTGACGAGGTCTTCCGCGCGCGGGGCTACCGGTGCGCCTACCCTACTCTGTACTGTTGCCTGCATGCGTGCTTCCGCCAAAGCCAGCAATGCCTCCTGCTGTGGCGTGGCTGCCTGCGCGCGCCTTGCGCTATGTACCAGCACCAGGTTGCCTCTCCCTGCTGAAGGGCTCAGAGCTACATGCACGCCATGGCTCGATCACCAGTGCGTCTGCGTCCGAGCTCCTGCCGAATCTGCCCATGTCACGTCGCCAAACGACCTCTTCAAATCATGCCGCCGGGTGCCTGCATGCTGTGCATGGTGCATCACGAGCATCGGCTCACTCGAGCTAGGTGATCATGTTCCTGGCCCCACTTCCATGTCACTGCTACGCACAAGCACGGTTTCTGAAACACTGTGTGCCTGCGCCCAGGTTCTCCAGCGACGCCTGACTGGCAACATATGCAGCACCAGCCAGCAATGGCGGCAGCCTTGGTTGCGAGCATACTGCTATGCTAGTTGTGCGATGCGTTCACTTTACCATGCGACACTCGAGCTGCAACACCGCGGTGCTCACTCGCAACCTGGAGGCTCTACAGCCTGACGCTATGCCACACTGCAGGACGAAGAGTGCACCTGCTCCGCCTATCCTCCAAACAGTGACGCGCTCACTGCAGAACCGCCACTGGCATACAGCTGAACGTGAGCGGACGACCCTCACTCGCCTGCTCCGGCAGCCAAAGAGGGCTGCCCAGGCCTCCAGCGGTGCTCCACTGGCCACCACCGCAGGCGGCGAGGTTGGCTAGTTTCCGTGAACGACCACGACCTGCAGCAAGGCACAAGTCTTGCCGCCAAGGAACCTCTCAGAGAGTCTGCCAGCGCATGCACACAAGAAAGGGCAATGCAGCGTACCCAGCTCATGCCGCAGACGATAGCGCAAAACGTCCCACCGCGCCTCTCTGCAAAAGCACAAGCAGCCTGCTTTCACAGCACTGCGTCTGGCGCCCGTCCGGCGCGTCCATCGCAGGCTCTGCAGCTCGGCTGTCTCAGTGGTGAGCCTTCTTGCCGGAGTGCGCTATCTGGTCGTAAGCGACGTACAAGGCAAACGCGCCGACGCCCCACTTCAGCCCTGGCACAGCAAAGCGCAGGTTGTTGTTGAGCATGGGGTGCTTGTCCCAGGAGTAGAAGCGGCCCCAGTTGTAGCCCATGCCAGTTGTTGCTTGCTTGCGCCCAGTTGTTGAGTGCCAATAGAAGGCCGGCGTTTCCTACCAGTTGTTGCAGCACCGCTGGGTCTCACACTATCCCCTAGCCCCCTAGGGTCCCCTCTTCCGAGCAAAGGTGGACAAGAAGAGAGCCTGAAGCCAGCATGCGCACGCTCAGGAGGTGAAAAAGAGTTTGCGCGGTGTCTGTGCGTGTCTGTCTTGCAGCAGTGCGTCTAGAGAAAACTTCTTATTTATAGTTCTACGGTTCACAGAGACACGAGCACTTTGGAGCGCTTGAAGCGCCTGCAGTGGTCACTCGGTGTGCGTGACGACAGCGCGCTGCTGGCGTGACCAGCAGGAGCGCCTCAGCAGGCCGGCATGACTCCCTGACGCGGCCTCCCGTGTGGCCAGCAGCGCCTCAAGAGGCGATGGGCTGGCCGGGGCCGCGGGCCTGCACGACCGCCGCGGTCAGCCTGGCGTTCATGCTGGAGCGCGCGGACGAGCGGCTGCTGAGCGCGGTGTACACGCCGCTGGGGCAGGCGCTGCACGCGTCCCCGGCGCAGCTGGGCACGCTCACCATGTGGCGCGCGCTCGTGCAGGTGGCGCACGCTGCCTGCCAGCCCCCGAGCGCGGTCCTGCTGCAGAGCGTACCAAGCGAATGCAGCAGCCCGTGTCAAGACTCACTATGTTGTTCCCCGCAAGCATGTTTGTTGTCCGTACCATTATTTTGCTCACCCTGCTTGGAGCGGACTGAACCGACCGCCTGTGGGTGTGGTGCCAATGACACGCGAGCTGACGGGAGCCAGCACAGGCGCTGGCGTCGCCGCTGTCGGGCTTCCTGGGCGACGCGTTCAACCGCGTGCACATCACGTGCGCCGGCACCGTGCTCTGGGGCGCAATGACCGCCGCGATTGGCGCCTCGCGCACGCTACCAGAGGCGCCCGCCCGGCTTGCCGCTCTCGCCTCCTACCTGTCGCCCTGGCTTGGACTCCCTGATGCACCGGCCTGCCAGTGTGCCTTATGGCTCTGCTTTGGCCAACCTCGTCGACCTGCACGCCACTCACCCTGCATTAGCCGTCCGCTCTCGTGCACCTGACCATCTCGCAGGTTAATGGTTGCACCGGGCTGCCCTGCCCCTCCTGGCTCCTAGAGCCGTATAACCCTGCCCGCGGGTCAACGCGCAGGCGACGGCGTGGGCGGCAATCAATGGCGCGGGCCTGGCGCTGGTGCTGCCGTGCTGCCAGTCGCTGGTGGCGGACTACTTCAGGCCGGAGGCGCGCGGCAGCGGTTTTGCCTGCCTCTTCACCGCATCCGCCATCGGCGCGCGCCCTAGGCATGCGATTCAACCCTGTACCCTATACCCTGCGACCATCGCCGCGCGCGACAGTCCGAACGGTGGCGGCGCATGAGCCACTGGAGCTGTCGCTTGCGCCAAGCTGCGCAGGGCTCTTCTAGGCGCAGAGGTGCAGCCGTGCCTCGCACGCTGCGCAAGGGGGTGCCATGCATGCGCGTGTGCCGAGGCAAGCCATGACAGAGCGATGGCGCGGCAGGGAGCATGGCGGGTGGATTCTTTGCGACCGCTGTCAGCGACCTGCACCCCCTGGGGCTCGAGGTGCCGCCCCGCCCTGGTGCTCCTTGCAGCATGCGCGAGATGTATGCCCAAGGGCCTGCTTCCTCACGCCGTGCCGCGTGTTGCTGGCTCTGCGTGCGCCTGTTGGCCACAGCTGGAGCGGCCGCACAGCCATGGGTCACGCTTGCCACACGATGCTGCAGGACCGCTTTGAACCAGCAGGTCAAGGATCAGGGGACGTCCAGCAATGCATGCCGCCTGGTCCGGGCGTCAGCAGACCGCTGCGCGCGCGCGCGCGCGCGCAGGGCTGGCGCTTTGCATTCTACATTGTCGCGGCGACCTCCGGCGCAGCGGCGGTCGCGATACTCGCGCTGGGCACAGACCCCACGCCCCACAGGCCAGCCGCGGCGTCTGGGAAGGTGAGCCGTGCTTGCTCAGCGTTGCTGAGGCAAAGCAAGGCACTGGCCCTTAGAATGTGCGTGTTAGATGTGTACAGTCATGCTTCCTTCATGCAAAGAGCTCCACACAGGGATTCTGGTGCTGAGCAGACCTCTGTGAGCATTGGTGACCGTCGAGCGGCTGTGCGTGTGCGCAGGGCGTTTGGGGGCGCGCCGCGGCGTGCGCGCAGGACATGGCGCGCAGCCTGTGGGACGTTGTGCGCATCCGGACGTTCCTGGTGATTGTCCTGCAGGTCAGCGCCGCCCTCCCCGCTCCGAGCGCCCCGCGGCCGCGGCTGCAACTGCCCAGGCCGCGGATGAAGGCGCTTCGGAGGTTGCCGGTGAAGCGCAGGCCGCGGTTGCTCACACAGATGGCGCACCCAGTAGCGACGACGACACATGTTCGGCGACGCACCTGGCAGAGCTTTTCCTCCAGGAGTTCGTCCAACATTACTGCCTGCCTGCGACAGTTGTGAGCGCCTGCGACAATATGGTCGCGAGTAAGCAGTGATGTTGGACAATCTCTTGGAGGAAGAGCTTCGCCGGATGCGCCGAACATGTGTCAAAGGGGGAGCAAGCCTGAAGTTGGTTTTGGCTGCGCTGTCTCGTGAGCGTCCGCGACCCGCGCTTCACCGGCAGCGTCTGGCGCGCCCTCCTCCGCAGCCTGGCGCACTTTGCACCGACGGCGTCGGCTGCGGCGCTGCCCGCGCTGCCGCCCTGCAGCCTCGCGCTGCCCGCCCTGCGTGTAGCACACGGCCTGGGGGCTGCGACGGGCCCGGGACTGGACGCGACGGGCGCGCCGTGTGGCGCAGGGCATCGTGGGCGGCATGCCCTGGATCGCGATGGGCTACATCACCATGTGGCTGCAGCTGCTGGGCTTCTCCGACTGGCTGGCCGGCCTGCTGACCGCGCTGTTCTGGGGCGGCACCGTGGCCGGTAACCTGCTCGGCGGCCTCGCCGGCGACCTGCTCGTCCGCCGGCTGCCGCACGCCGGTGCGCGCCCGGGCAGGGTAGGGTATAGGGCATGGTTGGGCCTGCACCTGTGCCTTGCGATTTCGGCCGTATGTTGCTCACAGCCGAGGGCTGCGCCCTGTGCCGCGGTGGATGGCATGCTCGAAAGGTGAGTGTCGACATGAGCTCACCAAGCGGCGCCGGCTCATGCGATCATCCGCTGATTGACTGATGCGCTCCATCACAGGGCATGCGCCTCGCGCCGCAGCGCTCTCTGCCACGCAGCGGATGGCCGCCCAAGCCGGCGCCGCTTGGTGAGCTCATCACACACGCACCTCTTGTGCATACCGAGCGCCGGGCCGCACCCGACGCGGCGCGCGCGCGCGCGCGGCAGGGCGGCCGCTGGCGTGCCAGCTAAGCGTGGCGTCCGGCATCCCGCTCACGCTGCTGCTGCTGCGCGGCCTGCCGCAGGCCGACGGCGCGGCCGGCGCGGTCGACCGCTTCGCCGCGCCGTACGCCGCGCTCCTCTTCATCATGGGCATGCTGGTCAGCTGGCCGCAGGCGCGCGCCGCGCTGCCCTGCGCGCCTCGGCTCAAGGCCCCGAGGGCCCCGATGCCCCGCTCCTGGTGCTCACATGATGTTGTCCGATCTTATGGCGCTAGACCGTCAGTCCCATACACTATGAAGCGACGCCGTGGCGCTCGTACCTGCACTCTGTGAGCCTGCCTGGGGTCGCCACAGTCTTAGTTTTGCGCAGCGGTGCGCACTGCCTCCTAGCAAAGCCTGAGCGGGCGCTCTGTGTGCTGCGCAGACAAATAACAGCGCGATGTTCGCCGAGGTGGGCCCCTCGGACGCCTGCTGCATGCACAGCAACATGTGTGTGCTGCCACCGCCATGCTGCACCTGTGGCGAGTGATGCAGAGACCGCACGGTGCAATCTTGGACGTGCCAGTGCAGTTCAAGAGAATCTGGAGAGCATGCTCTTGGGCTCCTGCGAAGCCAGGTGGTTCCAAGATGGGGTAGGCCTATATCTAAACCTAATTCCTAGCCCTAACCTGAGCCCCAAGCGGTGTCCTGTTCAGGTGGTGCCCGAAGCGCTGCGGTCGCGGGTGTATGCTTTTGACAGGTGCGCGCCGCGCGCATCGCCCCATGCCCGCAGGTCCTGCATGCCGCGCGTCGCCACCCTGTTCTGTGCGCAGCCCCACGCCTGTCCCGCCGTCACGGCCGGCTGACGCGCGCGGCGCGCCGCGCCCGGCAGGTGCTTTGAGGGCGCCGTGGCGGCCTTCTCAGGGCCGCTGGTCGGCGTCGTGGCGGCGCGGTGCGCGGCCTCCCCGCGCAGGGCATCAGGGGCGTGCGTGGGCTCCGCGACGCGCCCGTCGCCTGGTGCATGTGTCGCTCCGTGTACAATGGCGAGTGAGGCTTTCCCATGCCGTGCCAGCCGGTGTTGTGGGCATGGATGATTGTCTGACAGGGGCGAGCCGAGCTCACCAGCTCGCTGCCATACCAAGCAGACAGCCAGAACCAGCCGGGTGGGGAGTGCTCGGGCGGGGGATCAGGCAGAGCGCACGCAGCGCGGAACAGCAAGGCCACCACGCGCCGGCGGCAGGTTTGGGTACGTGGATGCCTGGGACGCGGGCGGGGCTGCGGCCGCGCGCGACCCCGCGCGCAGCATGCGGAACGCGCGCGCGCTCGGCAACGGGCTGCTGGTGCGCCCGCGCGACGCCTGCCCGGCAAGCGCTGTGCGCGCGAGCAGTGGCACACCCCCTGGGCTTGGCCGACCATCTCTCCCGGGCTTCCTCTGAAGCGCCCACTGGCTCCCTGCCCCTGCTCCGCTGCAGCACCCTGGCAGCAAACGGGCTCTGCTTAGGATGCAGTGCAGGTGCTGCAGCTGCCCCCCAGACAACCAGGGCACAGCCCAGGCAGGCCAGGCTGGGCCTGCAGCTGCAGTCGTGCTGTTTGCTGTGCACGGCGCGGCGCGGCCTCGCGGCAGCGACAGGCGCGCGGCCAGGGCGGCAACCAGCTGCTGCTCCGGCTCCGCATCGCAGAGCCTCTGCCGCGCCAGGCTCGTGTCGGTGGCCGCGTCGCGCCAGAGGAAAGGCGTCTGTCGGCACGCCAGGCGGCGCGCTGCCGCGCGCAGGTGAGCCTTATCGTGCCGTGGGCGCTGGAGCTGCTGGCGTATGGGCTGCTGTATGTGACGCTGCCGCGCGACAAGGCGGCCGCCGCGGCGCTCGAGCTGCGCCGCGCCTCGGACAGCCAGCAGCGCCTGTGCGGCA
>JAABUX010007868.1_pt1 | contig 12393 bp, 5 predicted proteins | sample 5561851 | NCBI WGS metagenome assembly JAABUX01 (sample SAMN10711883, study PRJNA513361) | rock metagenome | isolation source: Antarctica rocks | place: Antarctica: Victoria Land, Richard Nunatak red sandstone | collected 2016-01-03 | reverse complement strand
CGAGATCCTCGCGCACGTCGAGAAAGGAAACCGGCGCGGCCACGATGACCCGATGCTGGTAGAGCCCCGGACGCGGGTCGAGACCCCATCAGAGTTCCAAGACCGGCATCCGCAGTTAAACGCGGCCCAGCGGCAGGCTGTCGATGAGGTATTCCTGAGCCGGGAAAGAATCATCGGCCTGGATGGAGTTGCCGGGGCAGGGAAGACGACCACTCTTTCCGTGATCCGGGAGGGCGTCGAGCGGAACGGCATCAGGATTGAGGGCTTTGCGCCGACGAGCGGCGCGGCGGCGAAGCTGGCGGAGGCGGGGATTGAGACTTCTACTTTGCAGAAGCATCTTGCCCGAGGCCAGCAGCGGGACACGGGCGAGCACCGGCTCTATGTCGTCGACGAGAGTTCCTTGACCTCCACCCGGCAGATGCATGAGTTTATCGGGCGCCTGCACCCGAACGACCGCGTTCTCCTGGTCGGAGACACCAGGCAGCATGAATCAGTCGAGGCCGGTCGCGTCTTCGCCCAGATGCAGGAGGGCGGCATGAAGACGGTCAAGCTCGATGAGATCGTGCGCCAGAAAGACCCGGAGCTGAAGCAGACTGTCGAACAGCTCGCGCAGGGACAGGTGGGGGAGGCGATTGCTGGATTGGAGCGGCAGGGCCGTATCCATGAGGTGAAGGGCCAAGCCCAGCGGATCGCGGCGATCGCAAAGGAGTACGCCAGGTCGCCCGAGAGCACTTTGGTCGTCTCACCCGACAACCGCTCGCGCATGGAGATCAACCAGGCGATTCACGGCGAGCTGCAGGCCGGGGGCATCGTCGGCAGGGAAGAGCATCGGACCGAGGTGCTGGTGCCGCGTCAGGACCTCACCGGCGCAGACCGCATATGGGCGGCCAGGTACAACGCCGGCGACGTGCTCCTTTATAGCCGCAGCTCGCAGGAGACTGGAATCTCCAAAGGCGAGTATGCCCAGGTCAAGAGCGTGGACGCTCCGAACAACCGGCTTACGGTTGAGCTGGCGGACGGCACGGAGAGAACCTACGATCCACGCCGCCAGCAGGGCGTTTCGATCTACCGCGAACAGGAACGGGCGTTTTCAGTCGGAGACCGGGTGCAGCTCACCTCGCCATCGTCAGAGTTGAAGCTGGCGAACCGCGAGCTAGGGACGGTTAAGAGCATCGGAGAGAGCCGGATGACGCTCCTGATGGACAGCGGCCGGTCGGTTGAGATCGATCCGGCCAAGCATCCGCACATCGACCATGGATATGCCGTGACCAGCCATTCCAGCCAGGGACAGACCGCCGACCGGGTGCTGATCAACGTCGATACAGAGCTTGGAGCAAGAGACCTGCTCAACAACCGCATGGCCTACGTCGCCGTCTCGCGTGGAGCGCACGATGCGCAGCTCTTTACCAATGATCGGGAGCAGCTCGGGGCCGCGCTGGGGCATGATGTTTCGAAGCAGAGCGCCCATGTGCCAGAGCTGAAGCTAGAGCAGCCGATAGAACCGCAGCTGGAGATTGCACCCAAGCATGGGTACGGACTGGGACTCGGGATGTGATCCCATTTTTATTTTGGCGCCAGCGAGTAGAGACGAACCTCACCCAATTCAAAGCTGGCATAATGCAGACCGTCTGGAGACAAGGCAGCCCGTCCATTCTTTGGCAAAGCGCGGTCCACAATGGGTTTTGGAGACCGACGATCAAAGATCATCCAGTCGCCGGTCTCGCTGCAGCGCTTTCCAAAGTTCTCGCAGGATGCGCTTTCATTTGTGGCGAATGTGGCATAGCGGGACAGATCATCCGTTGCACTTACCACCGAGCCGCTGTACTCATGAGGAATCCATGGCAAGAGCTCGGTTGTCTGATCTTTCTTCCAGATCACCAGACGACCAGCTGGGCTCCCCCTTGGACCCGGTTCTCATCCGCTCGGTTCCGAGATAGCATCCTGCCACGTTATCGACCTCCGGCCGGTCAGATCAAGACCGTACCGGTCGACGGTGCCGCTGGCAGAGGCCTTGACTCGCCGATTGAACTCATCGTAGGCATACGAGGCGGTCGAAGCCCCGCTGACAGCGGCTGAGTTGTTCTCGGCGCTGTCAGATTAGCTAGCTCGGGCCGAGCAAACGCGACCCACAACCATCCGATTGGATGAGAAGGCTGGACGTCCCACCTACGTGGGATATAGTGGCCTCATCTCAGGGGCTAACCTGCGCTTAGGCTGAGCATCGGCACCATCGATCGCTCTTGTGTGTTATTCACTCTGGCCGACGACCGTGAGGGCCCTCCTGTGCTAACGCTTTGAGTTGAGGCGGCCTCCAAGCAATAGATACAGGAGCCAGCAATGAACACGCCTCTGCGCTTACTCACGACCGTTACTCAATCGAGCAGGAGATCTGGCTCAATATTATCCTCGTCGCTAATTGAAGGAAATCCGCTGGCGATGTGGATTCATGACCAAGAGACTCTACGGTTTCTCGAAGTCAATGAAAGTGCACTTCAACAATATGGGTATGGACGCTCGTCATTTCTAGCCCTCACGGTCGACGATTTGCGTCCGTTGGGGGACCTCACAACCAACATTCGACTAGTGAAGACATTCCCCGGAGAGACCCACGTTTCGGATGTACACCTGAAAAGCGATGGTACTCGGGTTGAAGTGGTCATTAGTGCTAACGATATTGTTTTTCGGGAAAGACCTTGCACGCTGGTCATTGCTGAAGATGTGACGGAACGACGTAACGCTCACGCTCAGCTGATCCGATTGGCTCATCACGATGCGCTGACAGGGCTTCCGAATCGCGTATTGTTGGCCGAAAGAATGACACAGGCACTTATTCGGGCTCGTCAAGCAGGACACAAGGCTGCAGTCGTCTGCATCGATCTTGATCGATTTAAGCAAATCAACGATTCGTACGGGCACTCCGTAGGTGACGAATGCCTGAAGCACGTTGGAAACATGCTCACCGGACGGCTGCGTGGAATGGATACTGTCGCACGAACAGGCGGTGAGGAGTTTACCGCTGTTCTGGGCGAAGTAGACAGCATCGTATCTGCTGGTCTCGTAGGGAAAGCACTCTTGCAGGGATTTTGTAAGCCGCTCGAAATCGAAGGACACCAGCTCCATCTCGGTGGAAGTATCGGAATCGCGGTTTATCCAGATCACGGGGAGGAGAGCCAGGAGCTATGGCGTTGTGCCGATGCCGCCATGTATCGAGCTAAGCGCGCCGGCGGTAAACGTAGCATCATGGCCGGACCCGACATGAGCACCGCCGCAGAGGAGAATGCAGCGCTCGACAGATATGTGCGAGACATGTTAAACGCGTCCAAGCTTGAACTCCATTATCAGCTGCAGTATGCACCGAACCACCGGATTCGAGGCATGGAAGCTCTGCTGAGGCTTCCAGATGGGGAAGCCGGTTACGTGAGCCCGGAGCGGGTGGTTCCGCTGGCTGAGGCGAATGGGCTAATCCATGCGATTGGCCGTTGGGTCATCGAGGAAGCCTGCCGTCAACTCTCGGTGTGGAACGCGGCAGGAGCATCGCCAACAAAGGTAGCAGTAAATGTGTCTCCAGCCCAGCTTATGCGGTCCGAGTTCGTCACGGAAGTAGAAGCTTCATTAAGCAGATGGAGTGTTGATCCTTCTCTTCTTGAGATAGAGATCACTGAGCGAGCCTTCCTTGACTTCGATGAGATTGGAAAGAAAATGCGTGATCTTTATGCGATGGGCATTCGCTTCGCTGTTGATGATTTTGGGGTGGGCTACTCTTCTTTGCAACATCTACACCGCTTGCCAATTTCGACCGTCAAGGTCGATCGATCGTTTGTGCAACGATTGAGCGATCCATCCGGTACTTATCCGATCGTTGAAGCCATTATCGCGATGGGGCGCAGCCTCAAAATTGAGGTTATTGCCGAGGGGGTCGAAAATGAACAGCAACGGTCTGCTCTCGAGCGCCTTGGCTGTGATGCGATGCAGGGCTATTTATTTGCACGGCCAGTACCGGCTGAGATGATCCCCCCTTTGCTGGTGGTACGTGGTATCGAGTGACGCTATGTGGGAAGGAAACCCAAGGACGTGAGAACCGACCCGATCGCCTTCGTTGTGCAACGATTGAGCGATCCATCCGGTACTCATCCAATCGTCGAAGCCATCATCGCGATAGGGCGCAGTGGGCCCAATTAAGTGGGATGTGCTGACAGTCGTCAGTTGAGAGAATAGCCCATGAACTCACAAGATAGGTGGTGACGTGTGTTTGGCTTGACGGATCCATAGATGCTAAGTCCTCAACTACAATAGCCAGTCAACTTACTGTGAACGCTGTCGCCGCAAACAATTTGAGACATGTGTCTGATGAGCACACACTTTTCCACTTCACGTCCGAATGCCGCAAGACAAGCGAGAGATTTCCGCAAGAATCGTTTTCTTCTAGTCCCCTTCCTTGGAATCGGCATAGCCCTCGTCATCCTATTCTGTCCTCTTACGAAGAACACACACTCAACAATGGCGGGGACCAGCATGGCCGCCCAGACCGCCATAGCCTCCTCGATCAATCGAGGCTTCTGGCACACCAAGTGCAATAGCATTATCGATGTAAACGGCTCCTCAATCCGCATCTCCGGCGTCAACTGGAGCGGCTTCGAAACCATCAATATGGTTCCCGGCGGTCTTGGGGTCCAGGACTACCACAGCGTTCTCCGTCACATTCAAGCCGCTGGGTACAACACCGTGCGCGTCCCGTTCTCAAACCAAATGGTCGAGAGCCCCATTGTTCCTGCTGGTATCCGCTTCGGAAATGCAGCCGGCGAGGCCATCAACCAGGATCTCATCGGTCTCGACGCTATGCAGATACTCGATCACATCATCGACGCCGCGGGTCAAGCTGGCTTGAAGGTCATCTTGTATAATCACCGCTCTGAAGCCGGGTCAGGCGCGGAGGAGAACGGCCTCTGGTACACCGGGCGGTACCCCGAGTCGTCCTGGATTGCCGATTGGATGACCCTCGCCGGTCGGTACAAGGCTAACTCCACCGTCGTTGGCTTCGATCTCCGCAACGAGCCACACAATGCCAACCAAGGCGGCTCCTGCTGGAGCTGCGGTGGCGCTAACGACTGGCATCTGGCAGCGCAACGGGCTGGCGACGCCATCCTCAGCATCAACCCCGGTCTGCTCATCTTCGTTGAAGGCACCGACACCGTCGACACCGAGTCCGACTTTTGGGGAGGCAACCTCTCGGGCGTCCGAACCGCGCCGGTTCACCTCTCCATCCCCGGACGCCTAGTCTACTCCGTTCACGTCTACGGCCCCGCCGAGTACCAACAGAACTGGTTCAACGCCGGCACGACCGCCGCCTCCCTCTCCGCTCTCTATCATCGCCACTGGGGGTTCATCAGTGAATCCGGCATCGCCCCCGTGTGGATCGGTGAGTTCGGTACACCCAACAGCAACGCTGACGTCAGCAGCGCCGAAGCAGGCTCCGAAGGCCAGTGGTTCCAGGCACTCGTCGCCTACCTCAGCAGCCATTCCGACATCGGCTGGAGCTACTGGAGCATCAACGGTGAAGATCGCTATGGCCTCCTGGGTGTCTCTTATAGCGCCACGCCGGCAAACGCCCTGAAGGCTAAGGCTCTCGCAAGCATCCGATTCTCCGGATTGAATGGCTTTATGACGGCGTCCAGCTTTACCCAATCCTCCTCTACGCCAGGTGCCTTCGTTGTGCCACCCGCTCCGAAAGTTATCTACGGTCCAGCGTTCCCTTCTCCCGCCGCTCGTGTCAAGGGCGAAGCCGACGTTCGTCGCGACAGCTCAGCCGAATCCGCGGTGGAAAATGCAATCACCAAGCAGGTTAGCCGCGCCACGGTGCGCGCGCTGAGTAACCTTCCAAGAGATTAAGGCCTATGTAATATCACATGGAAAACTTGAACAAGATGCGTCCATGTCAGTGGCCTCGGTGCGGAGTCCTACAGTTAGAACACGGGGTCCTATACGAATGGCGCACCCTGCTCTTTCCAGAAAGCTTCGATGTTAACTGCCGTCCAACTCTGTAGTTGCGCATACGGATAGCTGGCCCCTTTGGGGGATGCCGGGCGCGCAACAGATTCGATGATACTTACTCAAGGCAACTAGAGAGAGAAGACCTTGAGAGACCACAACCGAACATCCAGGCACCGTTTTCAATGGATTCATTGTTCCAGGTGCGCCCACAGCGTAAAGTCACTTCTCAGACTTAGCTGCAGTCTGTTGCTGCTGGTTACGGTCTTCTGCCCGTCGACGCTGTACGCGGCTCTTAGCCTACAGACAGCAGGGGTGAATTCAGCAGTTCAGCTCAATCCGATTACCGTTCCCATTACCACAGGAGGCCTTCTCAGCGAGATAAAGGTCCTCACCTTAGGCGATCCGAATGCGGACTTCAGCTTGAGTTCAGCTGGAACCTGTTCCGTGGGCTCCAGCTATGCGACGCCTTCTTCCTGTGTCGTCTCTGTTGCTTTTAGACCAAAAGCACCTGGACTTCGACTCGGGGCGATTGTTCTAGTGGGTGATAGCGGCGTAGTTCTAGGCACGCAGCGGCTTTCTGGCATTGGGCTCGGTTCGGTAAGCGTCTTTACCCCAGCAACCATGACGACCATAGCCGGAAATGGACAATGGCTTTACACGGGTGATAACGGAGTTGCCACGGACTCTTCGATTTTCCTGCCCGGGGGGATCGTAGTGGACGCGTCCGGAAACTTCTACGTCGCGGACTCAGGGAACAATCGAATACGTCGCGTAGACGGTGCGACAGGCGTCATCTCCACGGTGGCTGGGGTAGGCTCCCCCAGCTCTGCAAATGACGGCGCTATCGCGGTCAACGCAGGCATTAGCAACCCAGGCGCCCTGCTTCTTGACGGTGCTGGAGACCTCTATATCGCTGATAGTTCAAACCATGCAATCCGAAAGCTGTCGCTCGCAACTGGACGACTGACAACGATTGCAGGTCAGCTCAACCAGCAGGGGTATACCGGTGACGGTGGGCCGGCAACGTCCGCCACGCTTAACACGCCGGAAGGGCTAGCCTTTGATCCGGAAGGAAACCTCTTTATTGCGGACACAAAGAATCACGTTATCCGCAAAGTAGATCTACAGACAGGTTTGATCACTACGTATGCAGGAACACAGGTCGGGTATGCGGGAGATGGGGGCTCCGCTACCACAGCAAAGTTGAATGGACCTTGGGGATTGGCTAGCGATACCGGAGGCGATCTATTTATCGCCGATCTGAATAACAATCGCATTCGGAAGGTCTCCGTTGACGGAACTATTACAACCGTTGTTGGCGACGGCACAAACGGCTATGCCACTGACGGACAGATCGCGACGGCAACCACCATTTCCAATCCAGCGGCAGTCGCTATCGATGTGGCGGGAAACTTGTACGTGGCGGATTCAGGCCACAACATCGTCCGTAAGGTCAACGCGATAACTGGCGTTACATGGGCGATCGCAGGCATCGGCAATCCGACCTTTACCGGTGATACCGGGCCCGCTACGTTGGCTGGGCTCTATGGGCCCTATGCTCTCACGCTTGATTCTCAGGGCAACCTTTATATTGCGGACATCTTCCATCATCGCATCCGAGAGGTCCGGAACTCACAGGCTACACTCTCCTATCAGCCCATTCGGGTTGGGCGCACCTCCCCCGCTCAATCTCAGGTTGTCGAGAATGACGGAAACAGCCCTCTCAACTTCACTAATCTCAATCCTGATGGCAATTCGGCTGTAAGCGCCTCGGCAACAAGCTGCTTGGTGGGAACTCCTATCGCCGTAGATGCCACGTGCGTCATTGGTGCGGAGTTCTTCCCCCAGGTTACGGGGACAAGTGTTACGGCGCTGATTCAACCGGAATCGGATGCTGTCAATTCGCCAGGGACAATCAAGCTGACCGGCGAGGTGGACGAACTCGAACCTACGAAAACAGGACTTCAGACGAGTGCAAACCCTGCTGCGCTCGGTAGCAGCATCACCTTCACGGCAAGCGTCACTGGCAACGCGACGCAACCGTCCGGCAATGTCCGCTTCTTCGACGGTGCGACTTTGCTTGGCACCGCGGCAACAAATGCTTCGGGAACAGCGATGTTTGCTACCAGTACGCTGTCTCTTGGCTCGCATACCATTACGGCAAACTTCACCGGCGACGCACAGAACTCTCCAAGTACCTCTCTCGTCACAACCCAGGTTATTCAGAATGCGGCAGTCGTCGCGCTGTCGTCCAATGCGCCCTCAGTGAAGGTCGGGCAGAACGTGAGCCTAACGGCAAGCGTGACCGTAAGCGGGACCCAGCCGACCGGTGTTGTCGTCTTCTATGACGGAACAACCACACTTGCTACGATTTCCTTGGGAACGAATGGGATTGCTGTATCTACAATCAGCTCCCTCTCAGCGGGGACTCATGCGTTGAGCGCAGTCTACAAGGGCGACACGAGCACGCTCCCAGGAACCTCAACGACGATCATTGAATCCATTGAAAAGTGGCCTGTCAGCATAGCGCTTACCTCCTCGAAGGCATCAAGTGTCATTGGCGACCCTCTTACCGTATCCATCAATGTCACTCCTTCCAGCACTGTGACACCTTTGGGCTCGGTCGTTCTCAAAGACGGCGCTACTTCTCTGGGGATGCTCAAGCTGGATTCCACCGGAACGGCCAGTTTTGATGCCACGTCCTTCTCAGTAGGGACTCACGTCCTCTCCGTCAGCTTTCCGGGTGATGACACCAACGCTCCCGGTAGCTCTGCTTCCTATACGCAGACCATTCAGCAACTGGCGACGACAACGACCCTCGTCTCTTCTGCGAACCCATCTAATGGTGGGGCTCTCATACACCTGACAGCCAAAGTCGCTGCAGCCGCGACAAACACGACCGCAGGCAGCACGACGGGAATGGTCGTTATCAAGGATGGTGAAACGGTTCTCGGCCGCGGTCCCCTGTCTGCTGACGGCACCTTCGCCCTTGATGTCAGCAGCCTCTCCGTAGCAGACCATTTCATCACTGCCAGTTATAGCGGCATCACCAACTATGCAACGAGTGTGTCCAGCACGCTCGATCAGAAGGTGATCCTCGCGGCAACGTCCGTGCAGCTATCATCGAGCGCCGGGTCTATCATCTCGGGCAACAGCATCATCCTCACCGCTGTTGTTGCTGGAAATGGCTCCATTCCCACTGGATCGGTCAGCTTCTTTGATGGGTCCGTGAGCTTAGGTTCGGCCTCATTGAACAGCGCGGGCCAGGGAAACCTGAAGCTGAGCAATCTCTCGTCGGGAAGCCATCTCGTTACGGCGAAGTATGGTGGCGATACCGCAGACAGCGGCAGCGTCTCTGCCGCCGTCACGGAGACAGTCAACCAGGCGACTACCGCGATCGCGCTGACCTCGAGCAGCAATCCATCCGTCGCCGGAGCCGCTCTTACCTTCATCGCTAGTCTGACAAGTAACGGAAGCCTGCCATCCGGATCAATCCTCCTACGCGACGGCTCGGCGGTCATCGGAAGTGCACTGGTCGGTCCAACGGGATCAGCACAGTTCACGGTAAGCAATCTCACGCCGGAGCCTCACGTGCTCACAGCGTTCTTCGCAGGCGATGCCGATCATCTTTTTAGTACGTCGCCCGCTCTGAATCAGGCTATTCAACTCGCAACAAGTATAGCGGGCGTTGTTTCCGCACAGAATCCGGGTTTGCTGGGAGCTCCCGTTCTGTTTACCGCCCAGGTCAACGGCACTGGGAGCCAACCAACAGGGACCGTCCTCTTCCTGGATGGCACAACGATCCTTGCAAGGGTTCCGTTGTTCAATGGCGCGGCTAACTTCAGTGCGAACGCTCTGACCATCGGCTCTCATGTCATCACGCTCCGCTACGATGGCGACGCGACCCACTCCGGCAGTGCGCCAGCAACTCTCATCGAAAAGATGCAACAGAGCACCGCGACATCGATTGTGTCGAGCGCAAGTCCGTCGCTCGTAGGCGCCCTAATCACGTTCAACGCTACAGTTACTGGAGCAAGCGTTAATCCGGTTGCGGGTAACGTGAACTTCTATGACGGCGCTACCTTGCTCTGCAACTCATCCCTGAGCGCCGCTGGAACCGCGTCCTGTACCACCGTCAATCTCTCCGCGGGGACTCACTTGGTGTCCGGCAGCTATCAGGGCGATCAGAATGATCGTGCGAGCCAGTCCGTTGCCATCTCTCAGCCGATCAACACGGCGGATACGAGCGTCACACTTCTCTCGAGCGCGAACCCTTCTGTAGCCGGAACGCCGATCACGTTCAGCGCGAACGTCGTAAGTCGCGGGCAATCTGCCGCCGGCTCCGTGACCTTCCTTGACGGTTCCACCGTTTTGGGAGTTGCTCCGGTGGTCGGAGGAACTGCAAACTTCTCGGTGAAATCCCTTGCCGCCGGTCAACACGCCATCATTGCACGATATGGTGGCGACGGCGGAACGCAGGTCAGTACCTCCAGCGTCCTGCTGCAAGTCGCTCAGCAGCAAACCCTCGCTGCGCTCGTCTCGAGCCTCAATCCCGCTCTGACGGCTCAGAGCATTACCCTTGCTGCAACGGTTGGCAACGGAGCGAATGCGACGGGAACCCTCTCCTTCTTTGACGGAAGCATAGGGATTGGAACCGCCGCCGTTGGCTCTGACGGCTCCGCCTCCATCACCCTGCCATCGCTGAGTGCCGGAACACACTCGCTCTCGGCCCGATACAGCGGTGACAGCTACAACCTGTCGTCAATCTCCGGAACCCTCAATGAGGTCGTTCAACTGCGACCCACGACGGCGTCCATGACGGCCTCCTCGGACGGTTATCTCGACGGTCAGCAGGTCACGCTTGTGGCCGTCGTCCATTACACAGGGCCGGTTGTACCGACGGGTACAGTCACGTTCACTGCAAATGGCCAGGTTCTCGGAAACTCGAGTGTCTCGGCCGCGGCGGCTGCCACCCTGACTCTTGAACCTACCGCCAACCGCTACGACATCCTCGCGACCTACTCAGGGGACGGCATCTATAACGGCGCACAAACCGCTCAGTACACCATCATGAAGGGATCTTCGACCAGCTTTAGCCTGACCTCTGACCCCACTTCCTTTTCGCTGCCGAGCGGCGACCATCGTTCCTTGACGCTTACCCTCACTGCCAGCGCAAACTTCAGCGATGATCTCTCGTTAGGCTGCCTCAATTTGCCGCCCGAGGCGACCTGCACCTTCTCCTCCAACCAGATGAAGGTGGCAAGCGGTGGCACGCAGACGCTCACCGTGATATTCGACACGGGAAATCCGCTCGGCTCTGGTACCAACACGACCACCACTTCCTCCCGGCTCTCTCGCAAGAGCTCGATTACTGAGGCAAGCTTTATCTATCCGGCCGCGCTCTTACTAGGAATCCTGCTTATGATCGCCCGCCGGGGTCGACGTTTGAAACCGCTACTGTCTATACTAGTAATTATTGGAGTGGGCTTCTCCTCCGGCTGCGGCAGCAAGCTAAACACGACGACTACGCCGCAGGGCTCGTACACGGTTCGCATTATCGCTACGGGCGCTCAAAGCAGCATCAGCCAGATCGCTGATGTTGCCGTCACGGTGCAGTGATGGAACGGTTCCGTCTTGGCATCACCGCTCTGCTTCTATCGGCCGTCGCGACTTTCGGTTCAAGGAAAGTCACGGCTCAGGCGCTTCCAACAGCAACCGGTCCAGCGTCGACCCTGCAAGTAGGAGTGGGCTTTTCCGGATATCACATCGACTACGGCCAGCGATGGTTGGGCGGCCCTCTAGTCTGGGTTGATTACAATCCACTGTTGCATCTCGGCATTGAAGGCGAGGCGCGTTCTCTCCGCTACAATCAGGACCTTGGTGTGCACGGCTCCACACTCCTGGTCGGTCCCCGCGTTGCCCTGCATCATGGCCCCATAGAGCCGTACGTTAAGGTGCTCGCCGGCTCAGGGCGGCTGACCTTTCCGTACGCATATGCTCGCGGCAACTACTTCGTAGTGGCTGGAGGCGGTGGGGTGGATCTTCGTCTCGGTGACCGCCTCAAGATGCGGGTCATCGATATCTCATACCAGCAGTGGCCGAAATTCAGCTTCGGCACAATGACTTCTTACGGTATCTCAGCCGGAATTAGCCTAACTCTCCGCCACGGTGAGACATGGATGGCAGACGCAAGATAATCCATCAATCTGCAACCCGTCTTGCTATTGAGTGATCTTGTCTATGAAGTCGATTGTTTCGCGAAGCTTTCGTCGGAGCGGCTAGCGCACAGTTCGTGGTGTTTTATTCTGCTAAGAGGCGACGGTCAAGAAGAATTTCTTTGAGGCGACAGGTTCCAAATGGGTGATCCGCGAGTCCCATCATTGATGAAGATTCGCGAGACGAAAT
>JAABUX010007867.1_pt1 | contig 12395 bp, 12 predicted proteins | sample 5561851 | NCBI WGS metagenome assembly JAABUX01 (sample SAMN10711883, study PRJNA513361) | rock metagenome | isolation source: Antarctica rocks | place: Antarctica: Victoria Land, Richard Nunatak red sandstone | collected 2016-01-03 | reverse complement strand
GTTCGTGCCTGTTGGTAGAAGCCCACAGGCGCCCATGGCGATTGACTTCGGTACATCGACCGTACCTTTCCTCCTTCATCCCTACATTTCCACTCCTGAATGAAGAGCTGCTGACTGGCCCCCACAGAACCATTGATATGGGCCGCGATAGAACGTCCGAGCCACGAGCCACGAAGGCGAAAAGACGTACGGCCATGCAACATGCCGCTAGCCCGGGTTTCGAGAGCTATCCATACACCACAACAAGGAAAACCATGATGACTCGATCGGATCAACATCAAATATTGGATAAAGCCAATGAGACCGCACATAGAAGAACTGGGAAGCAGTATCCCTGGGAAGTACATTACAAACACATCGGTCCTGTCGCATAAGCCCCTGTACTGTTCCGGTGCAGATGAAGAACCATACAGGGATGGACTAGGTCTTTGAGATTCTGGAGTCCTGCAGGAATGGCCTGCATTTTATCGCGATACCTACCATGGAGTCCATTCGAGGGGTAGCATGCTCGGCCGCATACACGGTCGGTCTTTGCATGAGCTTCAAGCAATCGTGCATATGATATGCAGCGAAACGATTGCGAGTTGTTCTCGCACGGGAGAATGATCTGGTCGAGCACATCAGCCTCGATAAATGGATGACGACGGAGGGAGCCCGTAATTATGGAGTGGGACTCGACCTATTCGCTATCATTGGCGAGGAAACCGACATCTTCGAACCGGTAGAAGTCTGCTATCAGACTGGAAGCAGTGATAGCAGATCCAGGCTGTCCCAGGCTGTGGTCATCCGATGGAGGATGTTGCAGCCAGGGTACACGGTTGACGGCATCTTCAAAGGACAAGGCTGAGGCCAGCTTGCAACGACTTTTAGGAACCTGTCTTCATCGGGCCATATGTGAGGCCCAATTTTGGCACAAAGCACCATGGGAGGATCCTCTAGAGGCTTCGGAGGTTGTCAGAGACGCCACAATGGGCCTGGTAATACCTTATGACCAGTACAGAAGCCCAGCAAAAGTGGTTCAAGTGCAGTGTGAGGGCTCAGGATCGATTAAGAAGCCTGCCAGCTAGGACCGTGAGGCTTAGAAGGAGCATTCTGATGTCGGAAAGCCAGGAATTGAATTCACGAGTGAAAAAAAGCCAAAATGATAGCGTGACTGGGGTTGGGGCTAGTCAAAGATACTGTGAAATATATTCCACTATGTAATTTAATTTCAACACTCGGGATTTTGCGATCATTGTAGACGATCTTCGACCATTTCTTTTGCAATCTCGGCAACCCGCTAAATGAACCAGGTATATCTATGGCTTCAAGAAATAATGCAGAGTCACCTGAATCATCCGGGAAGTCTGTGCGTTCGATGATATTAGATACAAGTCCTATACTGAATTCCACCCCTTCCATCTCTACCCTGTTGGCGAAGTGCGAAAAGCTATACACCGTGCCCGCCATCGTTGATGAAGTCAAAGATATTGATGCCCGGTCGCGATTTGAAACTATAATGTTGCCGTTCCTTATCATCAGAAGTCCAAAACCCGATAGTATCAAATTCGTCTCGGACTTCTCCAGAAGGACAGGCGACTATTCGGTCCTATCAAAGCCTGATATTCAAGTACTCGCCCTAGCATACGAATTGGATTGTGAACAGAACGGTAGTAGTTGGTCTCTACGGAAGGCAATGGGTCAGAAAGGATTACAAGGGTCATCGCCTAAAGCCGATGACACCACCGTCAAGGAGTTCGACAGAGCCGGAAATGCGCCATCAAGTCCTCCAGCATCTCTCATTACCAGCGAAATAGATGTACTTCAAGACCCATCAAAGGCTACTGAGAATGACCTGCAAGTCTCCATGACAAATTCGGCAGGAGATGTCGACGCCAATGAAACCACACAGGCCTTGGAAAATCTTCAAGTCGCAAAGTCAAGTCTCGAAGAGGTTAGTGTAGTGTCAACTCATCGCGAGCCTCTAGACTTGCCCGAATCCACTCTTGTAAAGTCAGAGTCAGAGTCAGAAGACTCGGACGGTTGGATAACCCCATCCAACTTGAAAAAACAACAAGCCAAGAACGAGAATGCTTCCATGGCCCCTATACCAAAAGATCAATATATGCAAGTTGCCACAATCACAGGCGATTTTGCCATGCAGGTGAACACCCAATTGATCGACTATGCACTAAATCTAATCGTGCGGCCACAGAATGTACTTCTCCAGATAGGCCTGAATCTCTTGTCTACCTCGCTACAAAGAGTGAAACACATCCGGACCTACATCCTCCGATGTCATGCATGCTTTGAGAAGGTGAGGGGTAAGTAAATCCCCAGCTGTTGTTGCTGTGCATAACCCGGCTAATACGTGGTTATTCAGACATGAGCAAGCAGTTCTGCCCGAGATGTGGTTCGTTCCTATGAATGCTACCGAAATGGTAAGACACTAATTAGCACATAGGCAAGCCAACCCTAACCCGCGTCTCCTGCTCCACGAACCAGAAAGGCGAATTCAAGATCCACCTTAAGAGAAACATGCAGTGGAACCATCGCGGTGACCGTTTCAGCATTCCGAAACCGGTCTCCGGGACAGCGAATGGCAAAAGTGGTCAGGGGAAAGGAGGCGGCAAGGGTGGATGGGGCCAAGACCTTATCCTTGCAGAGGACCAGAAGGAGTATTTGCGGGCTACGAGTGGGAGAAACAGTAAACAGAAGAACGAATTGATGGATGAGGATTACCTGCCTGGGCTACTGACAGGTGAGAGGGCTAGGAACGGGGGCAGACCAAAGATTGGAGCGGGGAGAAACGTGAATTCCAAGAGAAGAACAGGATAATCCTCAATAGACCAAAGAGATAACCTACAGAGTAATATTTGAGCGTCACGGTTCGCGTCGACCATAGGAACCCATTATCCAAAATAGGGCTATCTTGTATTGGTAGGAAATTTCGACTTTTCGAAGACACTATCGTGCCCCGTAGATCCCTCTACAAAATTCCTCTGCAGCATGATACATGCGTCCAGACTCGACGTTCACAGATCCGGACCCCACCATCCCTCTGAGGACTCCCATAACACCATTGCGCCATTGATATCACGCTTCATTGCCCAAGCACCTTCTCATTCTCTGCACCCAGTCAGCCCCCCCCCATCTCATACCAAACGCCCACTCACTTTGCTGGGTTATGAGCAACCCATATCGTTTCTTGAGCGTGACTCGATGTCTGGAATACCTACAGAAGACCATTAGCCCCCAAGCAAAAGTTAGACAACATTTCTCTATATTCCTCACTTGTCGTCTGGTGAGAAGCGTGCAGGGTGAGCACTCTTCGTGACTTCGCCCGCTTGGACCTTGTTGAGGGTATAGACACGCTTGCCGGCCGCATCCATGGTGTACATTAGATGCATGGTGAGCGTGTGCGAACCGCCTGTAGCCTTTATTAGAACGCAAGAGGTGAGGTTCAATGAGGTTCAGAGATCGCCGCGCTTGGCGTCTGTTTTTGAATAATTTTAGCCGAGCTTCTATGACTCTAAAGTAAAACTTCTCAGTACTCCGTTTTACAATATATTGCTGGATCTCTGATCCTTGGTCCACAATGTCGAAGCTGAAGAAGTGGTCTATAGGGAGAGAACTGTAAGTATCACTGTCTCTTTGTATGTCATCTTCAAGTGCCTTCTGCGGTGATGACACCATACAGCGGCCTAGAAGCTCGACTCTGACTTTATGTCTTGCTTCTCTGCTGGCTCACTTTCTCGAAAGAGAAGACTACAACGGTATCTGAGCAACCCATGCTATTTACTTTCCACCCTCTTTCATAAGTCACCGTATTCCCGCTAACAGCATATGAAGTGCGCAGGTCCATCAAGCACCTGCTCAAGACTCACTTCTTCCGTTATGACCACAGTCAGTGCTGCGGCACCAAGACCGCAGCCTGCTCAACAACCAAAGCCTCGGGCATTTGTTAGGCCAAATTATGGCAAATTGCATGCCAGGGCCCTTCCACTTGCGACCTATCCCCTTCCACCTCTAATCCCACAGAACCCTCTCTCGGTCCTTCAAATCACCTTCACATACATCTATCATATCCTTTTCCCACCAAGCTCTCACCCCGAGTGTCTCTACAAAGCCCATTGGTCGCCCGAAAGCCATTCAGTCCATGTCACGGATCACACAGCCATACGAGCACTATGGGAATGCGGCTTCTTTGGAAAAGGGAGCCTGAGCAGAAGCGAACCCAGCTGGTTAGATCGAGAGAAGAGACGACGAGGGCTGCTGGCCAGTGAAACGAGCGAAGAGTTCACTATTCAGAGGCGAGAAGAACGGAAGAAATTTAAGAATGAGAGGGCGAGGCTGCAGCGGGAGGCCATCGAGGAAAAGCTCAAGGAGGAGAACCGCCAGAGAGCAAGTGATGGTCCGCCTGAATCCACCGCACGTGCCAGGTACGACGGCTTGAACGGAGGATCAGTCGATAACTTAACCGAGTCGATCGAGTCTTTAATCGTTCAAGAGCCGCTGGATCCTCGAGGACCGGCCCTCATTCCACTTGCGGAGTCCACGGCAGATCAGACGGCAGTACCTCCGGTACTATTGGAGCAGCTGACAGAGCGACCCCAGTGTCGTACCCAAGAAGAACCCGACGTTGAAGCTAGTACGATCGTGAACGAGGAGCATCTCCAACTCACACCCTCCGAAGCCTTCTTTCTAGTCTATGGCCTAGGCATCCTCTCAATTCATGAGCAAAACGCCGCTGCTAGTCTTACGATCTCCGAAATCTTCACCTCATTCCGACAGTACTCTTACTTTCCACCACTACCCAGTTCTTCTCTGTCACCAGACGACCCGTTCCTTCTCTTATACACAGCCTACCACCACTTCCGTTCCCTCGGATGGGTCGTGCGCCCTGGAATCAAATTTGCAGTCGACTGGCTCCTCTATCTCCGTGGGCCCGTTTTCAGTCACGCAGAGTTTGCCGTCATCGTCCTTCCTGCCTATACACATCCGTACTGGAGATCTACACCTGAGTTGGACAAATCAACGCGGAGGAAAGAGAGCAAAAGCTGGTGGTGGCTTCACTGTGTCAATCGGGTGCAGAGCCAAGTCAAGAAAAGTTTAGTGCTAGTTTACGTTGAGATCCCCCCACCGAGCGCCCTTCCGTCAGTGGATATTAAGGGTATTTTGGATATTGGGATGTTCCTGAAGTCATATAAAGTACGAGAGCTAACCCTGAAAAGATGGATAGCAAATCGTGAAAGAGACTGAGGTGGCTATCCCATGCAGCTTTTATCCATCCGCGGTCAGAGAAGCCACGTGACATATGGAAGGTGGATTGCCAAGATAGATGGCAGCGCTGCGACCTAGTCTACCCCTTACCTTATACAGGATCCTACCACGAACGACGCATTGGATGTGCAATTCTCAGACTTACGAATGACAAAATTTATGGCATCAATGTGAGACGAGTGAAGTGAATCAAGTGTCCTGGGAGATAAATTCATCCACACTTGAAAATCAGGGGAGGCAACCACCTAAGCATCAACCACTTGCCTTTTCCCTTCAATCGCTGAATTGAAGCTCAAGACCTCGACGGGAATGAGCTGTAGGGGTCAGTCATGTCTAGCCAATGGTTGAAGGTTATCGTACAGCGTGATGAAGAACCGCGATTCAGGTAGGGGGGCTTCTCTATCTTTAACAAGGGTCGCAGTAGCTGGTCTGCAGCGGGCCAGGAAACCTGTGTCAGCGTGGACTTCTAATAGGCCGCCTGATCTTTTCTTTGAAAACAGACGGTTATGTCGTAGGCGGGGATGGGCTTGTTGGATCGATAAACCTCTATCAAACAAAAAGTGTATATCGAAACTAAACGCTGCCCCATCTCGCGATACCCAGACACTATATACATGCTACCACACATATACTCTACAACCTCTCCAAACCCCGAATCCCCAATCTTCACCCCACCTTCTCCCTCCCATTCTCCCTTTCCCCCTCTCCCTCAACCTCATGAACCATCATATCAACCCCCACCCAAAACCTCCTCCCCCTCCACACAACAGTCACCCCCCCCACAACCGCCCACGCCCAGATCGGAAACGCTAGAACCTCTCTTCCCACCCACACAGCCACCCACTGCCCCACACCCCTCCTCTCACCCTTAACCCTTCCAAAACGCGGCCGTTCATCCCCAGCCTCCGCCTCCGGCTTCGCCCCACCATGTTGCAACAGCGTCCAGAGATATCGATCTGCAGCCGCCCATACGGAAACGCTAAAGATGAAGAAAGACCAAAACGCAAGCCATGTCTGCGGTATTCCAAGTACTTTATTACAGGATGGCAAAGTTATTATACCCCAAGCGCCAAGAAGGGAGCATAGCAAAATCTCCGTCCCAGGCTCGACAAGCGTAGCGAGCGTGACGGTGAATTTTCGGACTCGTAGCCAGCGTGTGCGGCGATCGATATATGACACGAGCGGCACGCGGGACATGGGCTGCGTGGCCAGATTGCTCGGATGTGGAGGTAAGAGGCCGTGATTTCCCCAGCTGGGACTAGAATTACGGGAGCCGGGCGCATCGTCGAGTGTTTGTCCTTCGTTCTCCGCCTGCGTTTTTGCGGCTTTTGGTATGGGCGAGCGCCAGAGGAGATCTCCGATTAAATGATCCTCGCAAATATTGTCGCTGAAGAAATCGATGCCTGGGTCTCGGATCTTGGTCCCCGTGTTGGCCGAGGGAGAGGCGGAAGGAGTGGTGGTGAGGGCGTTGAGATGGGAGCGGCGGAACATGTTTGATTTGCCGACTATGCAGGGTGCGATGGCGACGGTGGAGATGGCGGTGTAGAATTTTGCATGCGAGGTGGAAAGGAAGAGCTCTTCTAGGAGGCCACCGCTGTGGGCGACTGGGAGGCTGTTGAGGAGGATGCTTAGTGGGTCTGCGGGTGGACCGGACGAAAGCGCGGGAGTGGTTTGGGGGATGGAAGTGGTGGAGACATCGACGACGAGCGGGAGTTGGTGCACGAATTTGTATTTGCGACCTGGTGTTGTTGTGCTTCGCTTTGGTGGTGTACTGCTGGTAGGAGCTGTGAGACCGCACAGGAGGTCTACCATTCGTGCTGCGACGGGGGGCGATGTCCAGACATTGCAGTCAATTATCCATACTATGTCGCCTTTCGCTTCCCGGTATGCACGACTCATGTTCCGTATTTTGGGATTGGGACCGAGGTTCGTGGTGCGGCCATCGCGACCTGAGAGATTCGGATCCTCCTCTTCTACCAGTATTTTCGCATCAAAGGCTGGGAAGTCGAAGAGCAGGAGCTCAAGGATCGAAATGGCAGGGTCGCTGCGGGACGAGATGCAGAAATATATCGTCAGTCGTTCGAGAGGGTAGGTTTGATGAAAGGTTGCAGCAAGGCATTCGTAGAGGTAGGGCTCAATCCCCTTTACGGGACGAATGATCGTGACATGAGGCACGCTCTTCAGCGGTAGTGTATTTGAGACAGAGGGTGCAGGTACTTTTAGAGTATTGCGTCGTCTGCACCGCCGTCAGCTACCTCCATCCTGGGATGCTGTGAATTTATCAGTACATTTGGAGTATGCCGACGGCACAGACAAGAACGACGGCGGAGTACCATACCAGGCATGCGACCGCTACACCATCCACCAAACTCATGGTGCGAAGTTCAGTCCTAGGTTTACATGCTTAGCAAAGTGAAAGTACTGGTTCTCGGGATGAGGAGTGTCTTGTACGGGATATATCCCTGAACAAGATTGTTTAGCATGCCTAAAACTCCTGGCAAAAGGTCAATACAGATTTGGGCGGAAGAATCGCTTGGTCCAATGCCAAGCTTTCCGAAGAGTCTTGCATACGCCAAGCTCTGATCAAGCCTTCTTGCTACAATATATATCCCACCAACATAGTCAGCCAAATCATATACTATGCTGTATTGACAATGACTCAAATTTACCAGTGAACGCTACAAATCCACTAAAACCACGGCGTGTTATGGATTTTGATGTGCAAGGATAGAAGGACGGTGGAAGTGAAGGACAATAAGGGATAGGCATCAGGGAAATCGCAATGACCATGCTTTCGAGAAATTTCTCAAGAAGATCTCGATGGAGTAGAGTTTCTGCGATTTGATTCCTCGCGGATTGAATTTACATTATGATAGAGAATCTAACAGGAACAGCGACGGACTGGACAGCTCTACTTGCGCTTGCGCAAGAGCGCTCCTTAATACACAGCTGATGTCCTCGATGGCCACTACCTCGTCTCCATTACCCCATGTCGCTCCATGGACAATACCTGGTATACGATTCCAACATATCATTTAACGGAAATACCCTAGGATGCTCGATCTTTACCATCAGGATTCCTAGCGACCCGCTTTGACCTTTATCATAAGTGGATCCTCGCAAAACCTGCCTCTATAGCGCTGGCCAGTTGAGAGGAGGTACAGCTTGCAGTGCCCTCTGGATGTCGATATGGCCAACGTAATCGAGCATGTCCGCGTCGATGATCTCGTTAAGCCAACCATAGACGGTAGCATAGTCGTCGCCCAATTCGACCTCACTTGCGCCAACAGCGTCGCAGATGATTTCCACCGAAGTCCCGAAGTCTATCGAGCTATGAAACCCCGTGAGATGAGACACCATCAATACACAGACAGCAGCGATTCGTCGAGGGTAATCACGACCTTGTCCGCATTTTCCAATGACTTTGCCCGCCATGCTTTGGCAGATTACAATAACATCTCTATTGTATTCAAGCTCAATGCAGAACATCTCGCATAATTCCTTTATCGAAAAGTGATTTTCTTGACATATCTCGTCATCTTCTTCACAATCCACCTCCTCTAAAAGGTTAATCTTATCTTCCTCATAGAAACCGTTCTCCGGGGTAGGAGCTGGCAGCAATGCCAAGACCGTGCTCATGTCCCCGCTGCGGTCGGCGAGCTCCGCCGGTAGATCTAAGGGGATCAGATACTCGCGGCATAGATATATGAGATGGTAGGCTTCTCGAAGATGAGGCGTTGAGATGTTTGATACCCTTGAAATCTCGTCGAGAGACCGAATCTCGTTCAGAATGTGTGACACCATGTAAATGGTGACCGCTACTGCGCAGCGGGGAGTGTGCCCCTCGAGATCATTCATTGATTGTACGTTGACGGCCATCCGCTCTACAAGATAGCCCATGCAAGGGGACAAATGCATCTCCCTCCCGAAATCAATGCAGATGTCAACAACCCTCTGCGCAACTTCTTCCTCGTCTGGTTCTTCCGGAAAGTCAAACTCATCTGGTTCCCATGGCCGTGGTTGAGCAGGGAAGAAGCTGTGGCGACAAATCGGGCATGTGTTGTTGGTACGCAGCCATTTGACGATACAAACTGAGCCAATGATATGAGAACACGGGAGACGGATCGGACATTCAACTATGCCACTCTTCTCTGAGATAGTGTCACAGTCTTGGAGGCAAACATAGCAACTTTGGCCTGGATCCGATAACACACGGTTATCTGACCTCAGAAGCTGTGTGAGAAACTCTTGGGACATAGTGTGGTAATCCCTCCCCAGTAGCGGCAAACAGTCAACGACGAAATAAAGGAGCTTTCTTCGAGCTGTGAGGTGCCACGTGGACGCGTGTATGGTGAGATCGGGTAGCGTGTCAGTGAACGATGAGGAATTCAACAGGAGGTGTTGAGGTCTTGAAGATGGAGAAGCTCGGTTTAGGTATCAAACGATATGAAGCATCAAGGATACATTCTACTATATCCGGACTGAATGAATGGCAGTATCAAAAGAAACAGCGGCGGCGATTGTTTAAAAGTACCAAAGAAGGGCTCCAAACTCACCTCAGTAGCCCAGAGGTGCGTGCTAAGCCGTGTTCGTTCTAGCGCCGTCCAGTTACACTTGATATCATCTCACCATGACCGCTAACATTGTGTTGAGTGTTCTATTTCCTCACTTCGTGTCGACTGTGAGCGACAAATGCTAGGAAAGTTGTGTCCGCATCTTCTTATACTTGAGTGTATCTTTTGTCTCACAAATCACACTGCAAGTGGCCGAACAAAACTCATATTCCTTCGGTATCTTTGACAAAAGACTCGCGCACAGAGTGAGCTCTCCTACATTGAGAGGCTGCAAATTGGCTGGTGAACATCGGTCTTTGATTCTCATAATTCAATTCAAGATCTTACACCTTTAGACTACAAGCTCTTACACCGTTACGCTCCTCCCTTATAGTCGGGGCTGTTCAGCTCAATCGGACCTCCCTACTCTTCTACAGAACTTTCATCAGATTTAGCTGCACTCAGCGAGTGCTGAGCCCGACTCTGGCCTGCTGTGCGTGCTGAGACAAAGCCGGAGCCTTTAGAATCCACCTTGATCCACTCTTTCATCGATCGCATCAATACACTACACTATGGCGCAACCTCCCCAGGCTACCAAGTCTACGGGTGACGAACCCTATGCCCAAGATCAAGACACATCCAGGACTACCCCGAATCCAGCACTGTCGTCGCTTCCCCTCGAAATTCGCTCCATGATATTGGCAGCCTGCGTTATACCCTCCTGGATCAAGGAGAATAGTGATCAGGCCCGTGAACCACACTGGTATCTCTCCCACACAGTTCCAAAATCCATTCTCCATCTCAGCAAGCAACTACGGACAGAAGCTTTCACCGCCCTATCCCGTTACCCAGGTCTCACTGTAATCTGCAATGTTCGAGCCGACTATGAGATCGAATTTACGATACCCGACGTATATCCGCCTTCGCTTGAGAACCTGAGCGTCACTCCTGAAGACTATTGGCACAGTCTTAGGAGAGTATACCTGCAGTGTAAACGCCTCCATGCACCCGGAGGTCGAAAGCTCACGCTGCGGCTGTACAATTATTATGACTGTCAGTTCTTGCTGAAATCTGCGGCGGCATGTTTGGCAGAGAATGTTTACGTAGCGACTGACCTTTGGCCGAAATGGGAGAGTGTCGTTATAGACGTTGATGCAATGGATGGATGGATGGATGATGAACGAAAGGAAAACTTGGAGTCCTTTTAGCGTCGCCGATTTAGAACCGGTTTGGGAGCAGTCTGATACATACTTACAAGAGCTTCATGACTGGACCAGAACAATGAAAGTCCAGTCGAAGGGTTGGCCGGAAGATCCTATCTTCAAGTCTATCATGAAGCTGGAGAAGGGTGAAGGCAGCGAAAACCCCTAAAGGTTTCCATGCCCTACTAGCGAGATTTTGAAAGATTGGCAGAGCGAAAGACGGTTGAACATTGTAAAAATTCTACAATACGATTCTTGCTCGAAAGAATGCACGTCCGGTCAATTCTCGAAGCATATAGACTTTGCTCTCACACTATCAGCTCGAGCAGAAATGAGTGTCATGCCAGCATTCTCCACCAGGTGTCCAAAAACAAGTATCCTCCTCCCTGACAGGCAGAGCAATCAAATTCCAAAGCATCTTCAAAAAGGCTAGCAGCAACGGCCACCTTCTTCCATCCGTTTCATATCTCCATTCCCAAGATATCTATCTTACCCCTTCCCAATCCCTAGAATCGAGTCTCCCATCTCCCCTTTCCGCATGGCACACATAATCACCAATATCAACAAGCTACGCCATTGATTCCCTTAAGTAATGGATATCGACAAACAAGATTCCAGAGGCGGTAAGATGAAATATGATACTGTAGCAACCCCTTTTCCCCGAGAAGCAGCGCAAGTCAGTCCTTGAAATCTCCAAATGGGTAATCAGACACACCTCGCTACGTTAATAGGTAAGCGTATGGAGACTACATTGCTCAATATCTAAGCCTAGTAAGATATACTGCCTTTTCCTCAGAATCTACAACTTAAACCATAAGTACTCTATAGATTGTCGGCCAACGATGATACAGATTACATTCCTTGACTAGTCGACATCCTAATCCCATTCCCTTATGCAGTCTCACCATATGCCCATCATCAAACCCATATCCTCCCATCACCAACCTAATCCCAACCCTGTCATCAAACCCCCATCCTCCCATCACCAAAACCCAACCGCCTCCCCATCAACCCCCAAAACCCTATCTCATCCCAATCCACAACCACCAACCAACCCCAACCATAACCACCAATCCCAACCCCATCCCCAACCCCATCCCCAATCCCCAATCCCATCCCAACCCCCATCCACCACCAAAAAAGCCCACCAACCCATCCCAAAAAGCCCACCCATCCCAAGAAAACCCACCCACACCCTCAAAACACCAGCCCACACATACGCCACCAACCACAACATACCCAAAAAAAACTCCCGACCCAAGATCTACAAACTAACAACCACGATCGACTCATCATAGCGTGAGCCTTCCTATGATATGTCCCATACCAAGTTCCTAAATCACCATATCCCTATCCCATCCCTATCCCTAAACTCCCC
>JAABUX010007866.1_pt1 | contig 12395 bp, 13 predicted proteins | sample 5561851 | NCBI WGS metagenome assembly JAABUX01 (sample SAMN10711883, study PRJNA513361) | rock metagenome | isolation source: Antarctica rocks | place: Antarctica: Victoria Land, Richard Nunatak red sandstone | collected 2016-01-03 | reverse complement strand
ACCCGAACCCCCCCACCTCGAGCTCGAACACCCGACCCGCACCAGGCCCGCCGTACCGCCGGCGCGGCGGCGGCCGCCGCGCACCACAGCTCGACAGGTGTCGCCGATCGCCGGCGCCAGCCGGCCGATCACAGCCCCCGCCGGCACCCAACCGGCCCTCCGCCGGCTCCTGAGGGCCGGCCTCGGCAAGCGGAGCGCAGCCGACGAGGAGACCAGCCGCTGAGCGCTAGCGAAGCGCTGGTCATACCTCGCACAAGTACTTCCCGACGGAGGTGGCACGCACGGTACGCGGCTCAGGATCTCCAGCACGAGGGCACTGGACCTGGCACTGGACCGAGCGGGGCCGCCCCAGCGGACCCGACTCGACCGCAGGTCGAGCGCACTCCCGGGACGCCCCCAGGCGGCCCGACTCGACCGCAGGTCGAGCGCACTCCCCCACCACCCACCACCCCAGGCGGGACGGACAGGCCGACGTGACGACGCCCCCGGGCGGCGGAACGAGGCCCGTCCCGTCGCGCCGCCACCTGACCACCGGCTCGGACCAGAGGATCGGCCGGCACCCGCGTGAACCCGTCGCGTACCGCCTCTGACCGCCCTGAGGCGTGGAGTCGACAGCCCGAGTAATGTGGCAGCCACAATGCCGGTCGGGGTGTACTTCCGGGCGTCGGCGTTCAAGCACAACATCACCCAGGAGCAGATCCTCCACGTCCTCACCGAGACCGCCGTCTACGACGAACCCCTCCCCGGGAACATCCCGGCCTGGCTCGTCCTGGGCGACGATCCCGCCGGAATGGCGCTCGAGGTGATCGTCGGTGAGGACACCGCCAGCAACCTCGCGGTCTGCTTCCACGCGATGCCGCTGCTGTGGCGGCCCCCGCACCACCCCTACCGCCAGCTCTACACCGCCGCCAAGGAGGACCGGAATGACGACTAGATGGGCCGGCGTCCACCCCGTCGACGACCCCCACTCCACCGGCGGCGGGATCACCGGCCGCGACGGCACCCACGTCACCGACACCGAGCTTGACGCCTGGGTCGACGCCTTCGCCGTCCCGGACGCGGTCACCTTCATGCCGCCGGCCCGACGCCGCGGCCGACCCACCGTCACCGGCGCCCCCGACGGTCACACCCCTCGGATCACCGTCCGCCTGAGCTCCGCCCAGATCGACGCCCTCGACGCCCTCGCCGAGCACGCCGGCACCACCCGCGCCCGGCTCGCCCGCCAAGCCGTGACCGAATACCTCCAACGAGCCGAGCAGACCCCGGCGCGCTGACCCCGACAGGTCGCGCCCACCGACACCCACCGGGTCAGGCACCGGTACCCGTGATCGGCCACCGCGGCGAAGCAGCCCACCGCGGCGGCCTGTAATGCCTAAGCGAATCCGGACACTCCTGGGTGTGACCCCCTTGAGGAGACGCCGTGGATGCCGTTGAGGAACTGCCGCGGCGCGACGTCGACCTTCTGTGGCGCGACCACGGTCCGGCGGTGGCGCGGTACGCCCGCCGCCGGGTGGCCCTCGCCGAGGTCGACGAGGTCGTCGCCGAGACGTTCGTCGTGGCCTGGCGACGCTTGGGTGAGGTCCCGGACCCGCCGCTGCCGTGGCTGCTGGGGGTGGCCCGCGGGGTGAGCGCGAACGTGCAGCGCGCTGCCCGCCGGCGAGATGCCCTCCACGACCGGCTCGCCGCCGGGCCCGGTGGACCTGACCGCTCCGATCGGGGTGACCCGGGAACCTCAGCCGGAGATCGGACCGCCGGCGTGCGGGCCGCCCTCGCCCGGCTCCGCGAGGACGACCGGGAGCTGCTGCTCCTGCTCGCCTGGGACGGCCTCAGCCACGACGACGCCGCCCGCTCGCTGGGCTGCTCCCGCGGGACGCTCACGGTCCGCCTCCACCGGGCCCGCCGCCGCCTGCGAGCCGAACTCGACCGCTCCCCCCAACCGGCGGGCACCGCCCGGGCCCCTGCTCATCCCCACGCCCTGACCGGGAGGTCCTCATGACATACCGCACCGCACCCCGGCTGTCCGAGTCCGACCTCGACGACCTCCTCCGCGCCGCGGACCCCCTCGCCGAACCCGGCAGTGACGCCGTCACCCAGGCCCACCTGGCCAGCGCCGGCGCTGTGCTCACCCACCGCGTTGCTGCCGCAGAAAGACGCGGGAAAGTCCGGATCCCGCGGCGGTGGCGCCGGCGGCTGCTCGGGGTGGCCGCAGCTGTGGTGGTCCTCCCCACCGCGGCCGTCGTCATCGGCCCGACGGTCGCGGCCCGGTTCGGTGCCCGGGCGCCGTTCGTGGGGACCGCGGTCGCCAGCGACGGCCGGCTCACCTGCGAGGGCGGCTACGCCCAGGCGATCCCCCCCGCTACGGCACCGGTCCGGCTGTGGCCGGCCGCGCTGCCCACCGGGTGGAAGGTCACCACCGTCTACGCCCGCCGGCCCGGCGGCATCAACTGGTGCACCGCACCGTCGCTGGTCGCGGCCCGCACCGACCGCACCGGACTCATCACCGGCACCGTCTCCCTCACCGGACCCGTCGCCGGGATCAGCCTCGACGACCACACCGAGAACGCCCCGGACCGGGTCGGGGTCTACCGCGCCACCCGGCTCACCGCCCGCGACCACACCGGCTACCACACGTGGGTGGTGACCGACGCGAGCGGCGCCCAGTGGTTCGCCGCCGTCGACGGCTACCCCCTCACCCAGGCCCGCGCTGTCCTCGCCGCCGCCACCCTCGGGGGCACCGTCACCTGGAATCCTCATCGGGCCCCCGGCCTCACCGTCGTGCACAGCCGCACCGGCGCGCCCTACCCGACCACCGTCCGCACCGGCCTCGACTGGTATCTCGACCTCGACGCCCACGGCGTCCACCGCCAGATGGAAGCCTGGACCCGACCCGGCGGCGCCTCGGTCACCGCCCAGGTCACCGTCGGGACCCGTCTGCTCACCGTCCACGGCACTCAGATGCTCGTCGGGATCGTCGACGGCCGGCCCACCGCCGTCTACGCCGACACTCCTTCCGGGGCGGTCGCCTGGTCCGACGTCGCCGGCGACCTCTCCCAGGTCGAAGCCCGACTCCTGTCTCTGACCAACCTCCCCGCCAGCGACCCGCGGCTCCGCATCTACGCCCTCCACGAGAAGTACTGACCGATCCCCCGGTCACGATGGAGCCTCACCAGCCACAGGGGTACCTCGTCCGGCTGCTCTGACGCCCCCTACTACCCGGGATAATGACCGGAATCGCGGCCGCGGTGAAACTCACCCCCGCCAGTCCCGAGGAGCTCCCGTGACCCGCTCGTCCACCCTGCACCTGCGCAGCCGTGTCGCTGCGGGCGCCGCTTCCGTGCTCACCCTCGCCACCGTCGCCGCGGCCTGCGGCTCCGCTCCGGCGTCGTCGTCGTCGGCCAGCCCGAGCGCGACGGTCGCCTCGGCCCCGGCCGCCTCGCCCAGCGACGCCGGCGCGGCCTCGTCACCCGCCTCCCCCGTGAGCGCCACCGCGTCGGCCGGCGCCCCGAGTGCGTCCGGTGGCGCCGGCGGCTCCGCGGCGGGTGCGTTTAAGGCCTGCATGGTGCTGGACACCGGCGGCGTGAGCGACCACTCGTTCAATCAGTCCTCGTGGGCGGGGATGCAGGCGGTGGCCAAGAAGAACCCAAAGGTCGCCATCTCCTACGTCAACTCGAACAGCTCGGCGGACTACGCGCCGAACTTCGCGAACGAGGTCGCCAAGAAGTGCGACACGATCGTCGGTGTCGGCGGGCTAATGATCTCTCAGATGGCGGCGGCCGCGAAGACCGCCCCGTCGCAGCAGTTCGCCGAGGTCGACGCGTCGAGCACCCAGAAGAACTTGTTCTCGATCCAGTTCGACACCGCTCAGGGCGGTTTCCTTGGTGGGTACCTCGCCGCGGCGATGAGCAAGACCGGAAAGGTCGGCACGTTCGGCGGGCTCAAGATCGGGCCGGTGACCGTCTACATGGACGGCTTCTACGACGGCGTCCAGTACTACGACAGCCAGAAGCACAAGAGCGTCCAGGTCCTCGGCTGGAACGTGAAGACGCAGAACGGCAGCTTCGTCGGCGGCAACAACGCTTTCTCGGACTCCGGCGCCGGGAAGAACATCTCCAATGCGCTGGTCCAGCAGGGCGCCGACGTCCTCTTCCCGGTCGCCGGCGGGGCCGGCCTCGGAGCCGGTGCGGCCGCCCAGGCGTCGGGGGGCAAGGTGAGCGTCCTCTGGGTCGACACCGACGGCTGCGTCAGTGCTGCGCAGTACTGCTCGGTGTTCCTCTCCAGCGTTATCAAGGGCCTGACCACCGCGGTCCAGACTTACGTTGAGGCGGCCGCTGCCGGGAAGGTCCCGGCCACCGGGTACGTCGGCACCCTCGCCAACGGCGGCACCGGCCTAGCCCCGTTCCACGACTTCGAGTCGAAGGTCCCTGCCTCGGTGAAGGCGGAGCTGGCCACGGTCACGAAGGGCATCGAAGACGGCTCCATCAAGGTCACCTCCCCGTCGACGCCGGCCTCATAAGTGCGCCCGTGAAACGAGGACCCCGCCCTGATGGCCAAGGTCACCAACCGACTGACGGCATGACGGCACATCCTGAAACGCGGTAACGGCGGCGAGCGGTTGGGCATCGATGAGACAGGCGGATGCCCGTCGAGCAGCGTGGGCATCAACTACGTGGTGCTTGAGCTAGCCCGGGAGCGGTTACCGCGGCACGGACCCCGAAATCGGTGAGGGTGAGGGTGGTCGTGGAGGTGCTGCGGAAGGTGACCGCGGCGGCGGGACTGACACCGGCTACGGAACCAACCGTGGTCGAGGTCGCGGTGGACTGGTCGACGTATGCAAGACGGCGGATTCGCCCGGTCCCGTCGATCCACACCTGCACGAACAGGTGGTCACTGCCCGTGGCGGTCTGAATATGGCGCAGCGCAATCCGGGCTCCGCCGACGGGGGCCGCCGCAGCGGCGGCAGTGAGTTCGGCGTTCCCGTCATACCGAGTCACCGTGGTGCCGTCGAGGACCTCCGCGGCGGTCGCCGACACCGAGGTCAAGGAGCCGGACAGGTAGCGAAGCAAATTGACCGGGTTGGGCGGGACGCCCCCTGGTCCGGCGTCGGGGTGAGCGAGGTCGGCGCGGGTCCAGCCTGCCCGCCCGGAGTCCAGAGGACCTGGGAGGATGGCATAGACGGTATCCCCAATGAACCGCCAACGCCATGCTCCCGCCGGGATGGCCTGGTATTGCAGGTCTGCGGCCGCGGACGGCAGCACTGCGGGCCCCATTCCGGTGGTGGACAGCGCGCCGGTGGTGTAATCGCTGGCATTGTAGTGGGTGGTTGTCTGCGCGGTGAGGATTGCGGTCTTGGCCGCGGCAGTTGTTACCCAGGCATGGCGGACCAGAGCGGTGACCTGTCGGGGGGTCGCGCCGGCCGGGGGCTGCCCGTGAGCGGCAAACACGAGGGTGATTGGGACGGTAGCGGTGACCGACGGTTGGGCGGACCCCGTACAGCCGGTCACGATCATCAGTATCGCCACCACGATCCCAGTAGACCCTTGCCCAGTCAGCGTGGCGTGCCTGCCCCGGATCAGCGAAAGCAACATGTCATCTCCCTACTGCACGTTCGCGTAGCCTACTCAGTCTTCACGGCGGGATGGGTCCCGTCGGCTGGCCACCGGTCCGCCCGGTTGACCAGAACCCCACCTCGCCCTGCACGCGAGAACATCAGTCTGTTCTACACCGCCGCCAACTACACCTATCCTCGGAGCCGCTCACCTAAGTCAACGACTCGCAACTTGAGCATCAGCCATCTAAGAGTGGCATGTAGCCGTCGGACACGCGGTCTTGGTAGCAAGCCGACACTTATTGGCTTGCTGACGGTACCGAGACTCAACGCCTGCGCCAACCGTGCAAGTCGCGAGGTCGGATTAATTAAACTGGCGACCGAGCCGTCCGACTCGTCGTCGCGCTGGCCTTGCTGTATTGCTTTTCAGCTGCTACTATCACCCAGTTCGGCCGCCAATAAGGCGGCCACAGCCCGTTGGGCTCTCCACTCTAGCCAGGGAGAATCGTGAACAAATCACTTCGCTCCAGACAAGTCGCAGTTGTGGCTGCAACGGCGATGATTGCTACAGCCGTAGCTGTTGGCGACGCATCCACGGCTTCCGCTTCCGAATCCTGCACAAAGTCTGTCAGTAGTGACTACCACACTGCTACAGTCCACTGCAATAGCACCCCGACGAGCGGCACCTTTCGCGTTGTAGCTTCATTTTACGCTTCTGGCAAGAGTACGCTATTTTATGGAAACACGGCCTATCTTCAGGGCGGCACTTCCACCGTTTCCAGCGGCGGTTACACAACGCTTAGCTCTGTATATTACCAGGTTGGCCCCCCTTGCTGTCACATTGCTGCGAAGTCTGTGAAGTAAATAAACTGACCATATACGTATCGAACTGCTTCCCGTTGACTGACTGATTAATCGGTTGGGTGGCGTTAGCGCGGACGGCCATCGCCGGGCTCCTTCGCTCACAAAAACGGGGCGGGCAGCCGGGGGTCTGATCGTAGGAACCGCGCCGACAGTCACGGGCGGCGCGACCCGGCAGGGGCACTGAGGCGGGGAAGGGCGGAGCGGTAAGCCGTCGTCGGCCCGGCCACGTCGGCTCGGGCCCAAACCGGCTGCACCTTGACGTGCGCGTCGTCACCGGGCTCGTGGGCGAAGAACGTCTGGCCACACTTGAGTCTCAGTCTGCACGACTGGTCCAACATGGTGAGGTTCGCGTGCGGCTGCTGCCTGCTGACGACGACAACGAGTAGTGCCTAGTGATGAAGGACATCGAGGGCAACGAGTTCTGTCTGGACTGAATGGCCGCAGACGTGAACATGCCGCGCCCTGAGGCAAGAGCGGACGTGATGTCTGTCCGCTCGAGTGTGGCGCATCAAACAGCGACGGCCCACGGAAACGTGAGACGTGACGCCGATGACCATGTCCTCAAGCGATGGCGGTGTGTGTGCGCGGCGCAAGAGTGGGCGAGGTGGTAGGAGTCGGTGCCTGTTTCGGATGTGGCCGCCGAAGGTGAGCCGGTCGACGATCGCGGCGCACAACCGCGGGTCGGTGAAGGTCTTGATCCTCCCGGAAAAGGACTCGTTGGATGCCGGTGGCGACGAGGGCCCTCGTCGCCGAGGGTCTGCCGGTGCCGGTGCCGGCACCGAGCACGGTCGCCGGTGTTGGGTGATGGAGTCGCCCGCTGCTTGAGTCACCGGTAAGATCACCCATGTGGCCGGTGACAACGCAGCTCGTAGGCTTCACGACCTGTTAGAGCAGCTAAGGCAGCAATCACCTGGGGCGCCTCTACTAACGTCTTGGGCGACCGTGACGGGTATACCTGAGTCAGACCTTGGCGAACTCTTTGCGGCTCTTGCGGCGTTCGTTGCTCTGCCCGATCAGGTCGAAGTGGAGTTGAAGAATAAGGTTCCCGCGTCTGGTCTTGGGCTCTACTTACAGTGGCAACCTCAAGTCAATGCCACCGTCGGAGCATTCCGAAGCCCCGGAGACCCGACGCAGGTGGCTCAACAGCACTACACCGACGCCACCCTTTTAAGTCTAGCTCATGTTGCTTATCGGCTGGGCAACGAAAACACCGACTTGGGCGGTGAAACGCTAGCGAACATTCTGGCGATGCTCGTAGACTTGGATGAGTTCCTAACCGGAAATGAAGTGGAAGAGCCACTTCGTACATTTCTTCTCGACTTGGTCTACCAGATGAAGAGGGCCGTACGGCTCGCCCGAGTTAGTGGTGTCGATGGACTGGAAGATATCTTTGAGTCGACCGTCGGTGCGGTGGTCGTCCGCTACGGCAATGAGGCGCCGGCGACAACGGGAGATGGTCAAACGGCTTGGAGCAAACTGGTCGCCATCCTGAGCGTCATCCGTGACGTCGTCATCACCACTGACGCGGGCGTCGATCTGGGGCTTCACTCCCATGGACTGATTGCCCTTGGCCTACGGGCGCTGGGTGCGAGCTAGGGCGAGGCACTTCCCCATCTAACCCGTAGGCAAAATAAGGTGTGTTACTTGCCCCTGCAGCTAGACTTCCAAGGGTGATCCGGACACCCGGGACGCCGGCGCTGGTCCCGGTCGGCGGCTCTAGAGCCCGCCCCGGGAGTCGTGGTGAGTGAGGACGCCGACCTGGTCGCGGGGATGCCGTGCGACCAGACCCTGCTCGCCGACCTCGGCCGGGTCGTGTGGGCCGCGGCCCGGCTGCACGCCGTGGTCCGCGACGCCCTCAACGCCATCGACGGGGTCCCCGCCGACGACTCTTTCAGCGAGCACACCCTCGGCCAGGCCATCGCCCAGCTCGAGCAGCGCGCCCGCCGCCTCCCCCCGCCGGCTCGGAGCGAGGTGATCACCTGGTGTCAGACCGTGGGCCGTCTGGCGAAGAACGCCCGCGACCAGGTCATGCACGCCATCACCTACACCGACCCCGACGGCCGCCAGGCGCTGATGACCAACGACCACTCCCCGCCGGGACGCTTCCTCGTGCCAGAACTGCGGCAGGTCGCGGGCCGGCTCGTCCACGCGTCGACAACCCTGCTCCGCCCGCCCTACGACCCTCCCGCGCAGCCCAAGGCCCTCGAACCCGCGGCGTGAGCCCCACCCGGCCCGACCTTCACCGGTACCGCGCCTGGCCCGGTTCCGGCTCGACCACCGGCCGATGACCGAGCTGGCGGTACTGCCCAGCGACAACCGGGCCGCCAGGATTGACGCTGCGGGCCTGGAACGGCTGCCTGGACCATCCGGGTCGGATCCGTTCACCCGGCTCGCAGCGGCGTTCCTGCTGCACTACCCGGCTCGGACCCGCACCGCCTACGGCTCTGACTTGCGGCTGTGGGCCCAATGGTGTGCCGACCGCGGGCTGCATCCCCTCCACGTCCACCCCCACCACCTCGACGCCTGGGCCGAACACCACCGGACCACCCCGACCCGCACCGGGCGCCCCGCCAGCCCCGCGACCCTGGCCAGGCGGCTGTCCACCCTCGCCGCCTTCTACCAACACGGAGTCAGCCTCGGCGCCCTCGACCACTCCCCCGCCGCCGGCCTCCGCCGGCCCCGGGTGGCCACGGAATCTGCCACCTTCGGGCTCACCCTCGACCAGCTTCGAACCCTCCTCCGGACCGCCGACCAGCACAGCCCGCGGGCCTCCGCGGTCACCGCCCTGTTGATCCTCACCGGCCTGCGGGTGTCTGAGGCTCTCGGCGCCGACGTCCGCGACCTCGCCGCCGACTCCGGGCACCGGGTCCTCGTCATCACCCGCAAAGGCGGCCGGGCCGGCCGGGTCGCCGTCCCCGCCCCCGCCCTCGACCGCCTGCACACCTACCTCGACGGGCGCACCGAAGGCCCGCTGTTCCACGCCGCCGACCACACCGGCCGCTACACCCCCCAGGCCTACGCCCGCCAACTAGGCCGCCTCGCGCGCACCGCCGGCATCGACGGGGCCGACCGGGTCCACCCCCACAGCCTCCGACACTCCTTCGCCACCCGAGCCTTCGACCTCGGCGTCCCTCTCCAAGACGTCCAAGACGCCCTCGGCCACGCCGACCCCCGCACCACCCGCCGCTACGACCGCAACCGCAACCACCTCACCCGCTCCCCCGGCTACCTCATCGCCCGCGACTTCTAGACCCCGTCTGCCGCCCAGCGGTGTCGACCAATCGACTTGTTGATGGTGTGACGGCGTGCCGTCACACCGTCGCGCCGTCATGACAGTTAGCGTGGTGGCATGATCTTGACCTGCGGAAACCTGAAGGGCGGGGTGGGGAAGTCGACCTCGGCGGTCTTCCTCGCCTGCGGAATGGCGCGGTCAGGCCGGACCCTGCTCGTCGACGCGGACCCGCAGGGATCGATCCTCGGATGGTCGGCGGACGCCGGCGTCGACTTCCCGGCGGCGGTCATCGCGTGGCCGGTTCGCGATCTGGCGAAGCGGGTGGCGGACGTCGTGGGGGACTACTCCCACGTGGTGATCGACACCGGCCCGTCGCAGGAGCATCTGCTCCGCCAGGCGCTCGCGGTGACCGACCAGCTGCTCGTGCCGGTGGCGCCGAGCCTGATGGACGTCCGGGAGATCGGCCGGGCGTTGCAGATGGTCGACGACCTCGGGCCGACCCGGTCGGTTGCGGTGCACGTCCTGCTGACCAAGGTGCGGACCGGGACGGCCTCGGCGCGCGACGCCCGACAAGGACTCACCGACCAGGGGCTGCCGGTGCTGGCGGCGCAGGTGAGCCTGCGGGAGGCCTACGCCCAGGTGTGGGGGACCACGCCGGCCAGCCTGGGGGAGTACGACGCCGTGCTGGACGAGCTCAGCGTGGGGAGTACCTGCTGATGGCGGCCGAGGGGGCCGCCCGCTTCGGCCAGGTCGCCCGCCAGCGCGCCGCGCCGCCGGCACCGGTCCCGGCGCCGGCGGGGTCGACCCGCAAGTACACCGTCCTACTCGATGCGGCGATCGCGGCGGACTTCGACGAGGACCTGCTCCGTCTGCGCCGGGGTACCGGGAGACGGATCGACAAGAGCCAGGTCGTCCGAGAGCTGGTGTCCCTCCTGCATGAGGACCCGGCGCTGATGGCGGAGGTCACCCACCGACTGACGGCATGACGGCCACCCGTCACAACGGTGTGACGGCAGTCGTTGCCGGTCGCGGCCGTGCAGTGTCCAGACGGTGCGCGTCGTGGTGTGGGTCGATTCGTGGCAGTTCGAACTTTGCCGTCGTCCGTCCGTGGCCTCGCACGGCTCATCGGGACACGCCGCGTGATCTTGACAGGCGCACGGCCATCCCTCAGCGTCTGCTCCACAGGCTGGCGTTAATCCACACCAGCAACCGGCATCATCCGGAGGGTTTGCGATGAGGAAACTGGTCAGACTGGCCGTTGTCGGTGCTGTCGCAAGCGCGGGGATCGGTGTTGCCACCGTCCTCCCCGCGGCCGCGGCGCCGGCGTACTGCACCGCTTCCCAATCAGGGAACGGTGCGACGGCGTACTGCTACGCCTCAGCGAGCGGCTCCCAGTTCCGTGCGGTCGCGCTGTGCTCGTACGTCACCCCCTCCGGGTCGACGGACCACAGCAACTTCTACGGGTACTGGGAGACGCAGGGCGATCCCCTGCACTCCCTCGCGACGTGCGGCAGTGGTTGGTCGTTCAACTCGGCGAACGCGCAGACGAGGTAACTGGCCGTTCGCACGGCCACGTCACCTGTCGTGCCGGGCCGGCTCCTCGTAGGCTTCCGGTTCGTTCTTCGCTGTCGCGACGGGGGCCTGGGTGTCTGCTGGTGTGGTCCTGGTCGGGGTGTCGAAGCGGTACCGGCTGGGTGACGGGTCGGTGGTGGCTGCTGCTGACGGGGTGTCCCTGGTCCTGGGTGGGGGTCGGCGGACGGCGCTGGTGGGCCCGTCGGGGTCGGGGAAGTCGACGCTGCTGCATCTGATGGGTGCGATCGACGTGCCGGACGAGGGGCGGATCACCGTCGGGGACGTGGAGGTGACCGCGTTGAGCCGGCGGCGCCTCGCGGACTACCGGGCCGGGGTGGGGTTCGTGTTCCAGCAATTCCACCTGCTGTCGGCGTTGACGGTCCTGGACAACGTGGTCGCGCCGCTGGTGGGTCGGGTCCCGGTGAGCCGGGCGCGGGTCCGGGCGTTGGAGGTGTTGGACGCGGTGGGCCTCGCGGGTCGGGCGGGTGCCCGGCCGGGGCAGCTGTCGGGGGGTCAGCAGCAGCGGGTCGCGATCGCCCGGGCGTTGGTGGTGGACCCGGTGCTGCTGCTGGCTGACGAGCCGACGGGGAACCTGGACTCGGTGACGGCCGCGGAGATCATGGGAGTGCTCGGTGAGGTGCAGGCCCGGTTCGCGGCGACGTTGGTGATCGCGACGCATGACCCGCTGATCGCAGCGTCGTGTGCGGAGGTCGTCGAGGTCCGCGACGGGCGGACCCGGGTGACGGTCCCGGCCGGGTCGGGGTGATGCGCGCCCTGGTGTCGTTCGCGTGGGCGCAGCTGGTGGGGGACTGGCGGCGCAGTGTGCCCGCGGCGACCGCGATCTTCATGGCGGTGACCGCTTTCGTGGTCCTCACCGGGACGGTGCGGACCGAGCAGCTGCAGGTCACGGCGCAGGTGACGAGCAACTACCGCTCCACCTACGACATCCTGGTCCGCCCGGCGGGGGCGGCGACCGGCCTGGAACGGGCCAACGGTGTCGTCCGGGCCAACTTCCTGTCCGGCCGCTACGGCGGGATCAGTCTGGCGCAGGTCCGCGAGGTCGCGTCCACCCCGGGGGTCGCGGTCGCGGCGCCGGTGGCGGTGCTGGGGCAGACGATCCGGTCGGTGTTGATGACGGTGGACGTGGGCCGGGTCCTGCGGGGCCGTGAGCACGCGATGGTC